>Ga0268266_10004351_pt1 | contig 13609 bp, 11 predicted proteins | sample KBSS13metaG_FD_190356 | JGI IMG/M metagenome (GOLD analysis project Ga0268266, IMG submission 190356) | Switchgrass rhizosphere microbial communities from Kellogg Biological Station, Michigan, USA - KBS S1-3 metaG (SPAdes) (version 2) | ecosystem: Host-associated > Plants > Roots > Rhizosphere...
TTGAAGGTGGAGCCGGGCTGACGCAGCGCCTGGGTGGCGCGGTTGAAGGCATTGCCGCGCACGTCCCAGCCGCCCTGCATGGCGAACACCCGGCCGGACTGGACCTCCTCGGCCATGAAGCCGCCCGACACTTCGGGGATCGAGCGCAGCGCATAGACGGTGCCGCTCTCGCCCTGCCGCTCGACCGCGATCACTGCGCCCGGGCGGAGCACATTGAACGCCGCCGTGCCGGTGCCGCGCTTCGGCATGGCCGCGAGCGAAGAGGGAAGGGTGCCGCGGCTGCCGTCGGCGAAACCGAGCTCGGCCTCGCCGCCCTGCTTGGAGAGCACGACCGCCGCGCGCCAGCTCGGATAGCCGGGGCCCAATGCCGCGCCGGCGAGGCGCTGGCGCCAGCCGTCGAGCGGGATAGAGAGGCCGGGATCGCGCCAGCCCATGCCGCTTTCGTAGCGCCTGAGGCCGTCGCGCAGCGCGGTCTCCGCCGCCTCCTGCATTGTCGGATTGTAGGAGGCGCGCACCCAGAGGCCGCCGGCATAGACGCTGTTCGGCCCGTTCGCCGCATCCTCGCCATAACGGGCGATCAGGGTGCGGCGGACCTCCTCCATGAAATAGCCGCCGACATTGCGCACCGAGTCCGGGCTGCCGCCGCGCGCGGTTTCGAGGGGCTGTGCCACGGCCTCATCATGCTGGCTCTGGTTGATGAAGCCGTTGCGGAGCATTTCGCTCAGCACGAAATTGCGCCGCTGCAGCGCCGCCTCGGGATGGCGGACCGGATCGTAATTGGATGGGCTCTTCGGCAAAGTCGCCAGGAAGGCGCACTCGGCCAGGGTCAGCTGGCCGACATCCTTGTTGAAATAGGCGCGCGCCGCGGCCTGCACGCCATAAGCGTTCCGGCCGAGGAAGATCTGGTTCATGTAGAGCTCGAGGATCTGCTCCTTGCTGAGCGTCGCCTCGATGCGGCGGGCGAGGAAGGCCTCGCGAATCTTGCGGGTCACCGAATATTCGTCGCCGACGAAGAAGATCTTGGCGACCTGCTGGGTGATGGTGGAGCCGCCGCGCGCCCGGTCGCCGCTGCCCGACTTGGACACATAGTCGATCACTGCGCCGATCAGGCCCGGATAGTCGATGCCGCCATGGCTGAAGAAGGTACGGTCCTCGGCCGCGAGGAAGGCATTGATCAGGGGCGCCGGGAACTCGCTATAGGCGAGCTGCACGCGCCGCTCGCGGGCGAAGACCTGCACCGGATTGCCGTCAATATCGCGGACATAGGTAGGCAGCTCGGGCTGATAATGGAGCAGGCTCTCCGCCGAGGGCAAGCCGCGGGCGAACATCAGCCAGAGCAGGAAATAGACGATGAAAGGCGAGGCGAGCAGCAGGACGAGCAGCTTCCCCCACCAGCGCCGCCAGAACCAGCGGACCAGCCGGTAGGGCGCCGTCAGGACACGCATCAGCCCGCCCGAAGACGCGCCCATCCCGCTCCCGAATCCGCCGCCGCCCCGACGAAGGACGATACGCTCGCTGGCCGCTTCCGCACTCATTGCCGCGCGGGTCTAGCCGAAGCGCGTTGGCAGGTGAAGCGGGCGCTTGCGCGGTTCGGCGCAGCCGGCCCTTTCGTGCTAGAAGCATGGCTCATCGGCTGATGAGGGGTGACATGCGCTGGAGAATATTACTTGCGGGCATCGCGCTCGCCGGCATCGCCGCCGGGCCCGCCACGGCCAATATCACCGTCGAGCTGAGCTTCGAACGGAAGCTGGCCGAATCCGAGATCGTCATCGTCGGTACCGTCACCGCGGCCGCACAGGGCACCGCCACGGTGCGGGTGCTGAACGCGCTGAAGGGCGCGCCGGGCCAGGAGGTCATCGTGTCGACCACCAGCCGGATCGCGGAAGACAATCCGAACTGCTGCGTGATGGGCTCGACCTATGTCATGTTCCTGCGGCGCGGACGCGACCCGGTGCTCTATCACTCGGTCAACGCCTTCTACGGAATGGTGGAGATCGGTTCGGCGCAGGGAACGCGGATCGAAGTCATCCCCGCAAATCGCTTCTGATCAGGTCCCGCTGTCGCTGCGCAATCCCCGCCGCGCGAAATGCGCCTCGACCGCCCGGCGCATCCCCTCGGCGATCTCGCGCCGCCCTTCCGCGGAGGTGATGTAGGCGGTGTCCGTCTCGTTGGTGAGATAGCCGCTCTCGAACAGGATCGAGGGAATGTCGGGCGCCTTTAGCACGATGAAGGCGGCGAAGCGGTGCCAGTCCGGGCGGAAGGGGAAGACCGGCGCGGCCTCGCGGTAGAGCAGGCGTGCGAAATCGGCCGACACGTTCATGCTCTCGCGCTGCGCGAGGTCGATCAGGATCAGATTGACGTTCGGGTCGGGGCTCAGCCGCGTCCCGCCAATCCGGTTGGCGGCGTTCTGGCCCTGGGCGAGCTGGGCCGCCTCGCGATCGGAGGCGACCTCGGAAAGGGTGTAGATTGTGGCGCCGCGCGCCCGGTCGTTGGCCGGCGCGGTGTCGGCATGGATGGAGATGAACAGGTCCGCGTCCAGCCGCCGGGCGATGCGGTAGCGGTCCTCCAACACCAGATAGCGGTCGTCCTCCCGGGTCAGCGCGACCCGCACCCGGCCCGAGGCGGCGAGCGCATCGCGCATGGCGATGGCGATGGCGAGCGTGATGTCCTTCTCCGGCCGCTCCGTGAAGGGGGAGGCGGCGCCCGGATCCTGCCCGCCATGGCCGGCGTCGATGACCACGAGCGGCGGGTTTTCGCCCCGGGCCGGGGTTACGCGCGGCAGCGGCCCGCCGGCATCGCTCGCGACCGGATCAAGTGGAATGGTGACGGCCTGCCCCGCCGGCGCGGCGGGTGCTGCCGACGGCCAGAGCAAGGCTACCAGGATATGGAGGAGCCATTCCATCGGCAGCACTTTGCCGAGGCTCGCCGTCGACGGCAAAGAAAATCAGGTTTCGGCAGGATCGTCCCCGAAATTGGTGAAAAAAGCGCGCTTTTCCGTGCCCGGTGGTTGTCGCGGGGCATGGGCGATGCTAGCTCAGGCACATCGCAGCCGTTGGGCGCGATTGTTTTGCGCCGGCTCATCATCGCCGGCCCTCTAGGTTGACGCTGTATGTGGCATTTTTCCTCCAGGCTGACGCGCCGCCTTTTTGGCGACGGCGGGCTTGGCGGACGTCGGCTCGTCCCGGTGACGAGCCTGCCATGCGCAGCAGACGCACAAATCTATCTTTCAACCCGGACATCCGACGCGCGTGCGCAGTCCGCCGCGCGACCGTCCATATTCGAGCGCGTGCCCCTTTTCTTCAGGGCCGCCCCTTCAGAATTCTATTTTGACGGGGACCCTGGCGGAACGGTGCGCGCGTGGAGTGACATTAATGACCATGCGCATGCTGATCGACGCGCGCCACCAGGAAGAGACCCGGGTGGCCGTGCTCAAGGGAAACCGGATCGAGGAATTTGATTTCGAGTCCGCCGAGCACAAGCAGCTCAAAGGGAATATCTATCTTGCCAAGGTGACCAGGGTCGAGCCGTCCCTGCAGGCGGCGTTCGTCGATTATGGCGGCAACCGCCACGGCTTCCTGGCCTTCAGCGAGATCCACCCGGATTATTACCAGATCCCCAAGGAGGATCGGGACGCCCTGCTCCGCGAGGAAGCCGAGCATGCCGCCGAGGAAGAGCGCCTGCGCGCCGCGGAATATGATCGCGACGACGATGACGGCGGCGACTATGTCGAGGCCGAGGAAGAGCCGATCGAGGCCGAGACCCTGACCGCCGACGGCGACGAAGGCGATGGCGCCGAGGGTGAAGGCGACGAGACGCTGCCGCCCGCGCCCGAGGAGGCCGAAGGCGCGTCCGACGAGAGCGCGGCCGAGACTTTGCGCCGCAAGCGCCAGAATCTGCGCCGCCGCTACAAGATCCAGGACGTGATCCGCCGCCGCCAGGTGCTGCTCGTCCAGGTCGTGAAGGAGGAGCGCGGCAACAAGGGCGCGGCCCTCACCACCTATCTCAGCCTCGCCGGCCGCTATTGCGTGCTGATGCCGAACACGTCGCATGGCGGCGGGATCAGCCGGAAGATTTCCAACGGCGCCGACCGCAAGCGGCTGAAGCAGATCATGGCCGATCTGGCCCTGCCGTCGACCATGGGCTGCATCGTGCGCACTGCGGGCCTGTCGCGCACCAAGACCGAGATCAAGCGGGACTTCGACTATCTCGCCCGCCTCTGGGACGAGATTCGCGACAACACGCTGAAGAGCGAAGCGCCGGCCCTGATCTATCAGGACAGCGACCTCATCAAGCGCGCCATCCGTGACATCTACAACAAGGATATCGACGAGGTGATCGTCGAGGGCGGCGAAGGCTATCGCGACGCCCGGCAGTTCATGAAATTGCTCATGCCGAGCCACGTGAAGCGCGTGAAGGATTATGTCGATCCGGTGCCGCTCTTCCAGCGCTTCGGTGCCGAGGACCAGCTCTCCGCCATGTACCAGCCGCTCGTGCAGCTGAAGTCCGGCGGCTATATCGTCATCAACCCGACCGAGGCTCTGGTCTCGATCGACATCAACTCCGGCCGCTCGACCCGCGAGCATAATATCGAGCAGACCGCTTACTCGACCAACATCGAGGCGGCGCACGAAATTGCCCGCCAGCTGCGCCTGCGTGACATGGCCGGCCTGGTCGTCATCGACTTCATCGACATGGAAAGCTCCGGCCATATCCGGAAGGTCGAGAAGGCGATGAAGGACGCGCTGAAGAACGACCGCGCCCGCATCCAGGTGGGACGGATTTCGTCCTTCGGCCTGATGGAGATGAGCCGTCAGCGCCTGCGCACCGGCGTGCTTGAGGCCTCGACCCGGCCCTGCGCTCACTGCGACGGCACCGGCCTGATGCGCACCGCCTCCTCGGCGGGCCTGTCGGCCCTGCGCATGCTCGAGGACGAGGCCGGCCGGGGCCGCGGCTCGCGGCTGGTGCTCCGCGCCGGGCGCGAGGCCGCCGTCTATCTGCTCAACAAGAAGCGGCACGAGATTGCCGAGGTGGAGAGCCGCTACGGCGTCGTCATCGAGGTGCTGATCGACGACAATCTCGAAGGTGCGCGGATGAGCGTCGAATCGCACGGCCCGCCGCCGGCCGAGCGCCCGCGCCTCGCCGAGCGCCCGCTGATCGTCGAGGAAGACGATGACGACATCGTCGAGGACGAGATCGAGGAAGAGGAAGACGAGGAGGAGACAGAAGAGCCTCGCCGCGAAGCCCGCCGGGGCCGTGGGCGCGGGGGCCGTGATCGCGGTGATCGCGGCGCCGATCGTAGTGGTGAGCGTGAAGCCCAGGGCGAGCGCGAGCGCGAGGAGCGTGACGAGGAAGGCGAGGGCGGTCGTCGTCGTCGCCGTCGCCGCGGTCGCCGCGGTGGCCGTCGCCGGGATCAGGAAGGCGGCGCCGAGGAGAATGGCGGCGAGGCCCAGGTCGCCGAGGGTGCCGAGGGTGAGTCGGTCGAGGCTGCTCCGGCCGAGCCGGTGAGCGCCCCCGAGGACGAGGCAGGCGAGGAGCCCCGCAAGGGCCGCCGCCGGCCGCGCGCCCGCAAGCGCGACGAGGCTCCGGCCGAGGCCGAAGCCCCCGTGGAGGCCGCGCCCGAGCCGGAAGCCGCCCCTGAGCCGGCCGCCGGGGAAGAAGCGCCGAAGCCGAAGCGCAGCCGCCGCAAGAAGGCCGAGCCCGAAGCCGAAGTGCCGGTCGAGGCGATGGTCGAAACCCCGGTCGCCGAGGAGGCGCCCGCGCCGGAAGCCGCCAATGATGCCGCGCCGCCCAAGCGCCGCCGCACCAGCAAGAAGGCGGCCGCCGAGGCCGAGGCTCCCGCCGAAGCGCCGGTCGTTGCCGAGGCTGAGGCCGAGGAAGACGATGATGGCACGCCGCGCCGCGGCTGGTGGCAAAGGACCTTCGGGGCCTGAGCTGTCGCTGCTGAGATGTCCGGGATTTCATCTGGGGTTCAGGCTTTGACGGGGAGAGAGGGCGCCATGGCAGAAGCTCTTCCTGGCACGCAGCGGGCGACCTGGTTCGCCCGTCTGCTCATGCTGCTCGCGCTCGCGATCTTCGCGGGCGCGCAGCCGGCCCAGGCCCAGTCGATCCTGCGCGACGCCGAGACCGAGGCGCTGCTGCGCGACATTTCCCGGCCGCTGATCGTGGCGGCCGGGCTGCAGCCGGAAAATGTCCGGGTGGTGATCATCGGCAACGCGGAAATCAACGCCTTCGTCGCCGGCGGCCAGATCGTCTACATTCATTCTGGCCTGTTCACCTCGGCCGAGAATGTGAACGAACTGCAGGGCGTGATCGCGCATGAGCTCGGCCACATCACCGGCGGCCATATCCTGCGTATGCAGGAGGGCGTGGGCCAGGCGACCGGGATCATGATCCTCTCTATGCTGCTCGGCGTGGCGGCGATGGCGGCCGGCGCCGGTGAGGCGGGCATGGGCGTGATCGCGGCCGGCCAGCAGGCGGCGATGGGCCGCTTTCTCGCCTTCACCCGCATCCAGGAAAATGCCGCTGACCAGGCCGGCGCGACCTATCTCGCCCGCGCCGGGCTCAGCGGTCGCGGCAGCCTCGCTTTCTTCGAGCGGCTGCAGAATCTCGAATTCCGGATGAACATCGCCCAGGACAATAGCTATCAGCGCACCCACCCTGTGAGCGGCGAGCGCATGGCGCGCCTGCGCGAGCGCTACGAGGCGGATCCGGCGTGGGACCGGCGGGCCGACCCGGCGCTGGAAGAGCGCTTCCGGCGCGTGCGCGGCAAGCTCAGCGGCTATGTCGACGATCCGCAGCTGGTGATGCGCCGCTATCCGACGAGCGACCGCTCGGTGCAGGCGCGTCTCGCCAGGGCCTATGCCTGGCACCGCACCGGCCATCCGGACGAGGCCAATACCGAGGTCGCGGCGTTGATCGCCGCCTCTCCGAACGATCCCTATTTCCTGGAACTGCAGGGCCAGCTGCTGCTCGAATCCGGCCATCCCGCCGAGGCGGTGACGGTGCTGCGCCAGGCGGTCCAGCGGTCGAACGATTCGCCGATGATCGCGACCCTGCTCGGCCATGCCCTGATCTCGACCGAGGACCCGGCCAATTTCGCCGAGGCCAAAAGGGTGCTGCGCATCGCCATCGGCCGCGACAATGACAATCCCTTCGCCTGGTACCAGCTCGGCATCGTCTACGACCGCGAGGGCGACGAGGCGCGCGCCGCTCTGGCCACCGCGGAGCGCTACAATCTGCAGGGCCAGCCCGGCCTCGCTCTCCCCAATGCGGAGCGGGCGATGATGGGGCTGCCGGCCCATTCGATCGACTGGATTCGCGCGCAGGACATCGCCATGGTCTCGCGCACCGCCGTCGAGCGCACCCGCCGCGGGCGCAGCCGCCAATGAGTGAGAAGAAAGCGCCCCTGGCGCTCGGGGGCTGGAAGCTGGCGCTGGGCGCCGCTTTGCTCGGCGTCCTGATCGGCGGGCTCGCCGTGTCGCTCTGGTTCAACTTCAGCGGCGGCGCCGGCAAGGCGCAGACCGAGCAGATCGTCCGCAATTATATTCTGGAGCATGGCGAGATATTGCCCGAGGCAATCGAGCGGATGCAGCGCCGCCAGGCCCGCGCCGCCGTCCTGCAGAATCGCGAGGCGCTGGAGCGGCCCTATCGCTCTGCCTGGGCGGGCGCCGAAAATGGCGACGTCGTGATGGTCCAGTTCTTCGATTATGCCTGCCCTTATTGCCACCAGATCAACGCCGACGTGGAGCGGCTGCTGCGCGAGGATTCGCGGCTGAAGGTGGTCTGGCGCGAATATCCGGTGCTCGGCCCGAACAGCGAAGCCGCCGCCATCGCCAGCATGGCCGCCGCCGAGCAGGGCCGCTGGCGCCAGTTCCATGGCCGCCTGTTCGCGCTCGGCCGCCCGACCCCGGCGGCGTTGCAACAGGCAGTCCAGGACAGCGGCATCACCAATGTCGCCGCGCCGACCGACGCGATGCGCGCCGAGGTTACCCGCAATTCCGAAATGGCCCGCGCCGTCGGCGCCACCGGCACGCCCACCTTCGTGATCGGCGACCAGGTGCTGCAGGGCGCGGTCGGCTATGAGGCGCTGAAGGCGGCGATCGCCCAGGCCCGGGCGGGCCGGCGCTCCTGATCGTCATCCCGGCGAAGGCCGGGACCTCGTCGAGAGCGGCAGAACCTTCCTGTCCTGAGGCCCCGGTCTTCGCCGGGGTGGCGATCAGCCCTTGAACCCCTGCGCCACGACATACCACTCGCTCGAGCCCTTGCGGCTGGCCGGCGGCTTGGCGTGCTTCACGATGGTGAACCGCCGCTTCAGCTCGGCGACGAGATTGTTGTCCGCGCCGCCCGCCAGCACCTTGGCGACGAAGGCACCGCCCGGCTTGAGCACTTCGCAGGCGAAGTCGAGCGCGGCTTCGACGAGGCCCATGGTCCGGAGATGGTCCGTCTGCGGATGGCCCACCGTGTTCGCCGCCATGTCGGACAGGACGAGGTCGGCCGGGCCGCCCAAGGCCTCCTTGAGCGCGGCCGGCGCCGCATCGTCCATGAAGTCCATCTGCAGGATGGTGGCGCCGTCGATCGGGTCGGTCGGCAGGAGATCGATACCGGCGACCACGGACTGGGGCAGGCGCTGGCGCACAACCTGGGTCCAACCGCCCGGCGCGATGCCGAGATCGACGATCCGCGCCGTCCCCTTCAGGAAGCCGAAGCGTTCGTCCAGCTCGATCAATTTATAGGCCGCGCGCGAGCGATAGCCCTCGGCCTTGGCCTTCTTCACATAAGGGTCGTTCAGCTGCCGCTCGAGCCAGCGGGTCGAGCTGTCCCGCCTGCCCTTGGCGGTCTTGACCCGCGTCCGCGGGCCGCTCCCGCTCCGGCTCACAATTGGTGCCCGTCGCGGGCCATCAGGGAGCGGAGAATGCCTTCGCGAATGCCGCGGTCGGCCACACCCAGGGTCTCGGCGGGCCAGATGTCCATGATCGTTTCGAGGATCGCGCAGCCGGCGACGACGAGGTCCGCGCGCTCATGGCCGATACAGGGGAAGGTGGCGCGGCCGGCATGGTCCATGCCCGACAAGGCCGTGGAGACTTCGCGCATCGCCGCGGCCGGCATCTTGAGGCCGTCCACCGCGCGCCGGTCGTAGCTCGGCAAGGCGAGATAGACGCTGGCGAGGGTGGTGACGGTGCCGCTCGTGCCCATCAGGCGGATGTCATCCTTGTTCGCGGGCAGCAGGTCGATGAAGTGGCGGAAAGCGTAGCGGACGCGCTCGCGCATCCGGCCGTAGGCGGCCAGCCTTTCCTCGGTCGTGGCGAAGGCGCGGCCCTCGCTCTCGGTCAGGGAGACGACGCCCCAGGGCGCGCTCCACCAGCATTTGATCCGGGGCTCGCCCTGGTCGGTGTCGATCAGCACGAGCTCGGTCGAGCCGCCGCCAATGTCGAAGATCAGGGCAGGGCCGTCGCCCGGCTCGAGCAGCCTGTGGCAACCCAGCATGGCGAGCCGCGCTTCCTCCTCGGGGGCGATGATCTCCAGGCAGATGCCGGTCTCGCGCCGCACCCGGTCGACGAAATGGCGGCCGTTAACCGCGCGGCGGCAGGCCTCGGTGGCGACGGAACGCGCCAGGCTGACGCGGCGGCGGCGCAATTTCTCGGCGCAGACCCCGAGCGCGGCCACCGCCCGGTCCATCGAGCCTTCGGACAATTTGCCCGAGGTCGCCATGCCCTCGCCGAGCCGGACGACGCGCGAGAAGGCGTCGATGACGGTGAACCCGTCCTCGGTCGGCCGGGCGATGAGCAGGCGGCAATTGTTGGTGCCAAGGTCGATCGCGCCATAGGTATGGCGCGGCACCCAGCGGCGCGCGGGGGATTCGGCAGCCGGCGCGCTCGGGCCGGAAGGGATTTCTGGAAGCTCCTCTGCCGGTCCTGGAGCCGGCGCCTGCGGAGCCTGGACGGCTTGCTGCGGCATCGAACGGACTTCTCGTTATATTTTCGTTTCGGACGGCCGGGGCCGCCCGTGACTTGCCGCCTGTCTACATGAGGCGGGCGGGTGCGGCAAGGACAGGTGGTTAACGGCGGTTCAGGCTGGCAACTCCGGCAAGGGAAAAAGGCGCGAAGCAGCCTTGACCCGCTCCGCCCTCCCGCCTATCTCGCGCGCCTTCCGGTTGCCCCGTCGTCTAACGGTAAGACTACGGACTCTGACTCCGTCTATCGAGGTTCGAATCCTCGCGGGGCATCCATTTCCACCATCGTCGACCCTTCTCCGCCGCCCGCTTCGCGCGTAAGCTTCGCTCGACTCCGGGGCCCGTTCGCAAAAGGGGATTTCATGCGCCGTTCGCTTCTTCTCGCCGCTGTTGTCGGCAGCCTGTTGGCCAGCCCGGCGCTCGCCGACGTCACTGTCCGTTACCGGGCGGTGATCCCCGAGGGCGGGCCCGCCCATATGCGCGAGAACCCGCCCGCGCTGACCATCTCTGCCGACGGCACCGGCCAGGCGCGCTGGGACATGGCTGCTCCCGTGCCCGCGGGCGAAGGAGGAGCGTCGCCGCCGAGCATCGCCCTGATCACGCGTGAGGGCGTCGGCTATTTCTCATTGAATGCGCCCGGCGGCCAGATGCAGATCGTCGGCCGGGTGGACGACGCCTTCGCGATCGGGGCGCAATTCGCCACGCCCGTGCTGCAGGGCCCGGCCCGCGAGACGGTCAGGCAGGTCATGAGCCAGCGGGTCGAGATCATTCCTGTCGGCCCGGAAATTGTCTCGGGCATCCAGGGCAATCTCTATCGCATCGTCATCGTCACCGGCGAGACGCGGACGCCGCCCATCGAAATGGTCGTCGCCACCGATCCGCGGCTGGCGCCGATCGGCCGGGAATTTGTGCGGATGGTCGAGTCCGTGCGGCCGACCGTGGTCGAAGTGGCGAGGGGCGAGCCGCAGGTCTACACCGCGCTTCGGGCCATGCTGAGCCTCGGCGCCCCGCTCCGCATCGGCAACGAGATGCGGATCGATTCGGTCAGCACCGAGGACGTGCCCGACAGCCGCTTCACTTTGCCCGGGCCGGTGCTGACGCGCGCGCAACTGCAGGGGATTGCGGCTATGATGACGGGCATGATGCAGCAGCAACAGGGCGCCCGCCCGCCCGGCGGGCCGCCCGCCACGCCTGCCCCGCCGGCAACGCCGCCCGCCGATGCACGAAATCCTGGCTGAGGCGCTTGCCGTCGCCGCGCCGCGGCGCGCGGAGGGCAAGGTCGCCGACTATATTCCCGCCCTCGCGCGGATCAGCCCCGACAAGCTGGGCATCGCCTTTGCCGGCGCGGACGGAATCGTCCACGGCGCCGGCGATTGCGACGAGGCTTTCTCGATCCAGTCCATCTCCAAGATCTTCACGCTCGCCCTCGCGCTGGAGAAGGTCGGCGTCGATCTCTGGAAGAGGGTGGGGCGCGAGCCGTCGGGCAGCGCCTTCAACTCGATCGTCCAGCTCGAGACCGAACATGGCATTCCGCGCAATCCCCTGATCAACCCCGGCGCGATTGTCGTTACCGACGCTTTGATCGGCGAGGCGGGCTCGGCCGACGCCGCGCTCGACGCCCTGCTGACCTTCCTGCGCGGCCAGTCGGGCGATCCCTCCATCACGGTGGACGAGGAGGTGGCGGCCTCGGAGAGCGAAACGGGCGCGCGCAACCGCAGCCTCGCCTGGTTCATGAAGAATTTCGGCAATCTCCATAATCCGGTGGAGATCGCGGTCGGCGCCTATTTCCGGCAATGCGCGGTGGCGATGAGCTGCCGCCAGCTCGCTCTCGCAGGCCTGTTCCTCGCCTTTGACGGCCGCGACCCGCGCACCGGGGCGGAAATCTGCCCGTGGCACCGGGCGCGGCGGATCAACAGCGTGATGATGCTGAGCGGCCATTACGACAATAGCGGCGAGTTCGCCTTCCGCGTCGGCCTGCCGGGCAAGAGCGGCGTCGGCGGCGGTATCCTCGCCATCGCCCCCGGCCATGGCGCGCTCGCCGTCTGGTCGCCGGCGCTCAACGAATCCGGCACCAGCGCCGCGGGCGCGGCCGCGCTTGAGGCGGTGGTGGACCGGACCGGCTGGTCGGTTTTTTTCTGAAATCCCTTCTTTCGTCGCCGGACCGGGGAGGTTCGTCGACGAAATCCGTCTTCGTCGAACAGGGCGCTTGGGTTGTCGCAGCGGCGCTGCGCTCTCGAAAGGGTGGGGCTAGAGGCTCTCCATCGGCGCCGCACTGGCGCCTTTCAGATGGAGTATATGACATGACCGCCGACACCATTCGTACCGTTTCCAGCTGCTTCGCCGCGATGTTCGTGAGCGTCCTGCTGGTTGCCGCCAGCACCTCCACCGCGCTCGTCGCGTAACGTGGTGCCGCAAGACCGGAGGCCGGGGATCGGCAACCGGGCGTCCTGAACGACAGCCCGCACGCTATCCCCGGTCATCCGCGATTGAGTTCATGAAGTAGCGTTTATTCCAGGCCGAGCGCGGCCTTCGTCGCCGCCACATAGGAGGGGCCCACCTGGACCTCCGCTCCGCCGGCCAGCACCAGGGACAGCGACCGCCCGTCCCGTTTCACCTCATCCACCCGATCCGGTCGCACGAAGGCCGAGCGATGCACGCGCACGAGCTGCGAGCCCGCGAGCCTCTCCTCAAGCCCGGCCATGGTGATGCGCAGCAAATGGCTCCTGAGATCGGTGTGCAGCAGCACATAGTCGCGCGCCGCCTCGATCCAGTTGATATCGTCCAGCCCGACCCGGCGCTGGCCGTGCCGCTCCGGGATCCAGAAGCCGTCGTCGCCCGCCGCCGGGGCCTGGCCGCCGGCCCGCGCCGCCTCCAGCTCCGCCTCGAGCGCCTCGGCCCGTTCCTCCGACGAGCGCAGCGATCGGCGCCGGCGCGCGCGCTCTACCGCCTGGCGGAGCCGGTCGAAGCGCACCGGCTTCAGCAGATAATCGGCCGCGTCCACCTCGAAGGCGTCCGGCGCATAATGTTCGTGGGCAGTGACGAAGACCAGCTCTGGGCGCGGCTCGACGTCGATGTCGGCGGCGGCGCGCAGGCCGGTGCGGCCCGGCATCTGGATGTCCATGATGACGAGGTCGGGCAGCAGCTCGCGGATCTTGTCCAGCGCCATATTGCCGTCGGTGGCCCGGCCGACCACCTCCACCCCCTCGATATCGCCGAAGAAGCTGGTCAGGCGGTCCAGCGCCAGAGCCTCGTCGTCAACCAGCAAAACGCGCATCTCAACCCCGTCTGTTGGAGCGGATGCTTTCCGTCAGCGCGGGCCGCGTGTCAATTAGCTGGGTTCAGGGCGCGATGGTCACGCCCGGGATGGAAATGGTCGCGATGAAGCGGCCGTCCACCGGCCCCGCGGTCAGCGAGGCGCGCTTGCCGAACACGGCGCGGAGCCGGTCGCGGACATTGTCGATGCCCACGCCGGCGCCCTCGGAATCCGGCAAATCGTCCATCGCTTCGGCGGCGATGTCATTGGCGACGGTGATCCTCAGCGCATTGCCGGAAATCTGGGCGTCGATGCCGATCTCGATCGGCTTGGTCGAGCGGGCGACGCCATGCTTCACCGCATCCTCGTCCAGCCGCTGGTCGAGAATGCGGTGAAGCATGGCGTCG
>Ga0268266_10004352_pt1 | contig 13608 bp, 13 predicted proteins | sample KBSS13metaG_FD_190356 | JGI IMG/M metagenome (GOLD analysis project Ga0268266, IMG submission 190356) | Switchgrass rhizosphere microbial communities from Kellogg Biological Station, Michigan, USA - KBS S1-3 metaG (SPAdes) (version 2) | ecosystem: Host-associated > Plants > Roots > Rhizosphere...
GGCCGAAATCGCCGCCGAGAAAGAACGTGTCCATCAGCGGGCCGGAGACGCCGGTCATCAGCATCAGGCCCATGCAGATGAAGCCGTAGAACGAGCCCTGCGCGAGACTGTCGGGATTGGGCTTGATATTCTTCGGCATCATCCGCGCCATGAACGGCGTTACGCCGAGCAGCAGCAGCGCGATCGGCTTGTCCGGCACATAGCGGGTGAGTGACCAGACGCCGAGCGCGAGCGCGCAGCCGACCAGATAGACGAACACCGGCCGCCAGCGGATGTGCTCCCGCCACAGAAAGGCGCGCCAGCCGTTCGACGCCATCTGCGTGATCGCGTGCAGCACCATCGCGGTGGGCAGCGGCATCAGCATCAAGAGCACGCCGATCAGGATCATCCCGCCGGCCATGCCGAACAGGCCGGACAGAAAGGCTGTCCCGACCATCAACACACCGAGGGCTGCGATCATCAACGGCGTCACCGCAAATCTCCTGCACAGGCAAGGCTCAGGTTGAGGAGCCTGCCGCACCGATTCAACCCGACCACAGCTATTCTTCTGCCTCGCTTGTGGCATCCGCGCAAACTGAGTTATCTTGCTCTGGCATCAGTTTTCCTGAGGGTTATGTGCGGCGGCTGCTCTTTCTCAACGGCATCAAGGCGTTCGAAGCCGCGGCAAGGAGCGGCAGCTTTGCGGCGGCCGGCGCCGAACTCAACGTCTCCGCGGCCGCGGTCAGCCGGATGGTTCACCTGCTGGAAGAGCGGCTCGGGGTCGCGCTGTTCGAGCGCAAGGCCAACCGCCTCGTCACCACGGCGGCAGGCCGCGCCTACCAGAGCGGGCTGACACCGATCTTCGACGCGCTGGCGAGCCTGACCGCCCAGGTCACCGCCCCCTCCAGCGTCCGCGTGCTGACCATCGGCGTCGGACCGACGTTCGCGATGAGATGGCTGATCCCGCGGCTGGCGGATTTCCGCAAACAGGAGCCCGATATCGACGTCCGCATCACCACCGGCGGCGCGGCGGTGCCGTTCGGCGAGGACTGGAGCTGCGGAATCAGGCTCGGCGACGGCGAATGGCCCGGCCTGATCGCAGAACCGCTGTTCGCCGCCGACCTGTTGCCGGTGTGCGCACCGCGCCTTGCCGCCCAGCTCAAGCGCCCCGCCGACCTCAAGGGACCGACGCTTCTGCGCGTGGCGCATTCGCCCGATGACTGGCCGTCGTGGCTCGAGGCCGCCGGCTCGGGACGCATCACCGCACGGGGCCCTGAGTTCGCGCAATACGGCCAGGCGCTGCAGGCGGCCGTCGACGGCCTCGGCATCGCCATGGGCATTCGCCCCTATATCGACGACGACCTCGCTGCCGGCCGGCTGGTTGCCCCGTTCGCGTTAAGCGTGCCGAAAGGCATGCGCTGGTATCTGATATACCGGGGGTTTAGCACCGGTCAGCGCGATTTCGCCGCGTTCCGGCGCTGGATTATCCGCGCGGCGGCAGAACCCGCCGCACGCCGCAGGGGCCAGCGACATGCCGGATGAAAAAATCGAAACGCTCGTGATCGGCGGCGGCCAGGCCGGGCTTGTTATGAGCCACCGGCTGAAGCAGCGCGGGCTTTCGCACCTCGTGCTCGAACGCCACCGGATCGCCGAACGCTGGCGCAGCGAGCGCTGGGACGGGCTGAAATTCCAGTTTCCGAACTGGTCGGTGCGGCTGCCGGACTTTCCGTTTCCGCACAGCGATCCGAACGGGTTCTCGAGCACAGACACTATCGTCAAATTCATCGAGGCCTATGCCGAATTCGTCAGCCCCCCGATCCGCTGCGGCGTCGCGGTGACGCGGCTGGCGCAGCGTGACGGTGGCGGATTCATCGCCGAGACCGCCGACGGCACCATCGCCGCGAACAATGTTGTTGTCGCCACCGGTCCTTATCAGCGCAACCTCGTCCCGGATCTGCTGCGCGATCATCCCGTATTCCAGGTCCATGCCTCCGGCTACAGGAATCCCGAACAGCTTCCGCCGGGCGCGGCGCTGGTCGTCGGCGCCGGCGCCTCGGGCGCGCAGATTGCCGAGGAATTGCTGCATGCCGGCCGCCGCGTCTATCTCTCGATCGGAAGACATCGCCGCCTGCCGCGGCGCTACCGCGGACGCGACCTGATCTGGTGGCTCGCCGATATGCGCCTCGATCAGATGACGCCGGAGGAGCGCGGCTCGGCGCGATTGGGCCCCGTCATTTCGGGGGCCTTTGGCGGCCGCACCATCGACTTCCGCAGTTTCGCCGCCGACGGCATGATCCTGGTCGGACGAATCGAGGCGGCGGATCAAGGCGTGCTCCAGATCGCACCCGGCCTTGCCGAAAGTCTTTCCGACGGCGACCTCGTCTTCAACACCTTCCTCAACACGGTCGACGAATATGTGAAGCGCCGCGGCATGGACATGCCGGAGGATCCCACCGCCCACGAGAAGCTGGCCAACCCGCCCATTGTCACCGCGCCGCTCACCCAACTCGACCTCGCCGCGGAAGGGATCTCGGCAGTGATCTGGGCCACCGGCTACGGCATGGATTTCAGCTGGATCGATGTCCCCGTGCTGGATGAGCGCGGCGACGCGGTTCACCGCAACGGTATCTCCGCGGTGCCGGGCCTGTATTTCCTCGGCCTGCAATGGCTGTCGAAGATGAACTCCTCGTTCCTGTCCGGTGTCGGCGACGACGCCGCTGTGCTCGCCGATCATATTGCGGGGCGGCGCTAAGAAGCGAAATGCGCGCCGAGGCGGTGCGGCATTTCTAACCTCGCCCCGCTTGCGGGGATCGAGACGAGCGAAGATCGCTCTTAGGTCGCCGCGCTCTTCGCGGCGGGTGAGGGGTACGGGTCTATCGGATAACTTGCGCTCGCGGAGAAAGCCCCTCACCCCGCCCCTCTCCCCGTGAAAGACGGGGAGAAGGAGCAGCCGCCACAAAAATCACCGGACATGTGAACCCGTTCACATTTGCCCCTGCCAGACCATGCTGTTCTGGTGTTCTGGGCAACTCCGGGGAACACGCCAATGATGTACGGCGGCTTTGAAATTCAGTCGTTCGAAGCGGGGAGAGGGCTATGGCACGCCAGGATTCAACGGGCCGATCAGGAGCCGGTGGTGATCGATGGCCTGGCGTTTCCGACCCTCGAAGTGGGTTTCGCCTGGTCGGACCCGGAGGCCGCGATCGAGGACGCGAAAGCTCATATCGATCGCTTCAAGCCGCGGTTCGCCAATCCGTGAGCAGCAACAACGCAACGTCCGGCCGCGCGATGGCTGGCCGGCTCTCGCTGGTTTCCCCTGAACAAACCCTGCAGGCGACGCCGACGCTCTCGACCTGTCCGGATTGCAGCGCCTCGCTCGCGGTCCTGCGCATCATCACCGGCCGCGCCGGCGCCGAATACTGGACCATGCGATGCACCCGCTGCGGCGGGATTCATCTGGATATCAAGCGCTCGACCGGCCCGATGACGGCGTAAGGCGCCGCGGTTCCGGCACGCTCTGCTGACATCTCCTGACACGGCGGCCCGCAATACCGCAGACGAGGCCGCCTGCCCTTTTCTCGCTGGCTGACTCGTCCCATATTCGCTGAATGGCGAAGAAACCCGACACTCCCAAAAAATCAGGCAAAACCCCGAGATCCAAGGCCCACCGGCCCGAGGTGCAACCGATCGGGCCGGCGCTGGCCGAATTGCTCAATCCCGCGATCAACCGCGGCGACGCCGGCACTGGCTCGGGCACCGGCCTGCAGCCGCCGCCGAATAATTCCTGGGACCGCCGCGCCGGTGGCGAGGCCGCCGCGCACCGCGCGCGCGCCTCGACCAAGCCTGCGGAAGGATTGCCCCCCGATCCGCTGCCGGACCGGAACATGACGCGCAACGTGGTCGAACGGAGCAGCCCGCTGCGTCCGAATCCGCAACCGCCCGGCGCGCGCATCGCCCCGCAGGGCCTCGACGAAGCCCCGCAAGCCAATTACGGCACCTCGGCGACGATCCCGACGCTCGACCCTGAACTCGCGCGCCAACTCGGCCTGCCGACGGCGGAGGATGACGAGGAGGCCCTCGCCCGCCCGCCGCGCAACAAGATGGAAGCGCTCGGCGTCAAGGCGACTGCCGACGCACTGGAAAACCTGATCCGCGACGGCCGCCCCGAATTCCGCAAGGACGACGGTTCGCTGAAGGTGTGGACGCCGCATCGCCCGCCGCGCCCGGAAAAATCCGAAGGCGGCGTGCGCTTCGAAATCAAGTCCGACTACGAGCCCAAGGGCGACCAGCCGACCGCGATCAAGGAACTGGTCGAAGGCATCGACCGTAACGACCGCACCCAGGTGCTGCTCGGCGTCACCGGCTCGGGCAAGACCTACACCATGGCCAAGGTGATCGAGGCGACACAGCGCCCCGCCATCATACTTGCGCCAAACAAAACGCTGGCCGCCCAGCTCTACGGCGAGTTCAAGAACTTCTTTCCCGACAACGCGGTCGAGTATTTCGTCAGCTATTACGACTACTACCAGCCCGAAGCTTACGTGCCGCGCACGGACACCTACATCGAGAAGGACTCGTCGATCAACGAGCAGATCGACCGCATGCGCCACTCGGCGACGCGCGCGCTGCTGGAGCGCGACGACGTCATCATCGTGGCTTCCGTGTCCTGCATCTACGGTATCGGCTCGGTCGAGACCTATACCGCGATGACCTTCGCCCTGAAGAAGGGCGAGCGCATCGACCAGCGGCAGTTGATCGCCGATCTCGTTGCGCTGCAGTACAAGCGCACCCAGGCTGACTTCACCCGCGGCACCTTCCGTGTGCGGGGCGACGTCATCGACATCTTTCCGGCGCACTATGAGGACCGCGCCTGGCGTGTGAATCTGTTCGGCGATGTCGTTGAGAATATCGAGGAATTCGATCCGCTCACCGGTCACAAACAGGATGAGCTCGAATTCATCAAGATCTACGCCAACTCGCACTATGTGACGCCGCGCCCGACGCTGGTGCAGGCGATCAAGTCGATCAAGTCGGAATTGAAGCTGCGCCTCGACGAGTTGAACAACCAGGGACGCCTGCTGGAAGCGCAGCGGCTGGAGCAGCGGACTACCTTCGACCTCGAAATGATGGAGGCGACCGGAAGCTGCGCCGGCATCGAAAACTATTCGCGCTACCTGACGGGGCGCCGCCCCGGCGAGCCGCCGCCGACGCTGTTCGAATACGTGCCCGACAACGCGCTGGTCTTTGCCGACGAAAGCCATGTCACCGTGCCGCAGATCGGCGGCATGTTCCGCGGCGACTTCCGCCGCAAGGCGACCTTGGCCGAGTATGGCTTCCGCCTGCCCTCCTGCATGGACAACCGTCCGCTGCGGTTCGAGGAATGGGACATGATGCGCCCGCAATCGGTGGCGGTGTCGGCGACGCCGAGCGGCTGGGAGCTGAACGAAAGCGGCGGCGTGTTCGTCGAACAGGTGATCCGCCCGACCGGACTCATTGATCCGCCTGTAGATATTCGCCCGGCCCGCACCCAGGTCGACGACCTCGTCGGCGAAGTCCGCGCGACCGCAGCCGCCGGATACCGAAGCCTGATCACGGTACTCACAAAACGAATGGCGGAAGACCTTACCGAGTACCTGCACGAGCAGGGTATCCGGGTGCGCTACATGCACAGCGATATCGACACCATCGAGCGCATCGAGATCATCCGCGACTTGCGCCTCGGCGCTTTCGACGCGCTGGTCGGCATCAACCTGCTCCGCGAGGGCCTCGACATTCCCGAATGCGCGCTGGTCGCGATCCTCGACGCCGACAAGGAAGGTTTTCTGCGCAGCGAGACCTCGCTGATCCAGACCATCGGCCGCGCCGCGCGCAACGTCGACGGCAAGGTAATCCTGTATGCCGACCAGATGACCGGCTCGATGGAGCGGGCGATCGCCGAAACCAACCGCCGCCGCGAAAAGCAGGTCGAATACAATGAGGCCCACGGCATCACGCCGGAGAGCGTGAAGAAATCGATCGGCGACATCCTCAACTCGGTCTACGAGCGCGACCACGTGCTGGTCGAGATCGGCGACGGCGGCATGGCCGACGACGTCATCTCCATCGGCCACAATTTCGAGGCGGTTCTCTCCGACCTAGAAACCCGCATGCGCGAAGCGGCCGCCGACCTGAACTTCGAGGAAGCCGCCCGCCTCCGCGACGAGGTCAAACGCCTTCGCGCCACGGAGATGGCCGTCGTAGACGACCCCACCGCCAAGCAGCGGAACGTGCAGAAGCAGGCCGGCGCCTACGCCGGGACGAAGAAATACGGCGACGCGGCGAACCTGCCCGTCAGTGCGATGAAGAAGAAGAGCGTGTCGTCGGCGATCAAGGCCAGCGGCGGCGGTCGCTCGGGCTCGAAGGTCCACAAGCCCCACCTCGACGAAATGCACGGGCCGGAGTCGTTGCCGTTCCGGCCCGGCGGCGCCAAGCCGCGCAAGCCGGAGCCCAGCAGCGGCAGCAAGATCTTCCAGCCCACCGACTCGCGCCAGTCCGGCCCCGAGTTCGGCCCTGCTCCGCGCTCAAGCGGCGGCACGCCGGGGCATCGCGGCGGGTGGAAGAAGCGGTAGTCACTGCCCGCAATGTCACGCGTGAGTCGGACGGACACAATGCAAACCAACCGCCCATTGTCCGACCGGCTCGCTGCCTTTCCTCGCCTGGGCCTGGCCACCCTGCCGACCCCGCTCGAGCCGATGAAGCGGCTGACGGCGCATCTCGGCGGACCGCGGCTATGGGTCAAGCGTGAGGATGCCACCGGGCTCGGCTTTGGCGGCAACAAGTTGCGCAAGCTTGATTATGTCTTGCACGAAGCAATTTCGAGCGGCGCCGATACCATCGTCTCGGGCGGCGTCGTGCAGTCGAACAGCCAGCGGCAGGTGGCGGCGGTGGCGGCAAAGCTCGACCTTGCCTGCCATCTTGCCGTCTATCATGGCCGGCTTGAACCGCCGACGCCGGAATACAAGACCTCGGGCAACGCGTTTCTCAACCGGCTGTTCGGTGCTCAGCTTCATGACGTGCCGTGGACCGGCGACCGCAATGCCGCCATTCGCACGCTCGTCGACGATCTCCAGGCGAAGGGCCGCAAGCCGTACTTCGTGCCTTACGGGGTCTCGAATGCCCTTGGCGCGGTCGCCTATGCCACAACGATCGCCGAGATCGACGCGCAGTCCGCGCAATTGGATTTTGCGCCAGCCACCATCGTGCACTGCACCGGAAGCGCCGGCACGCAGGCCGGTCTCGTCGCCGGAGCCGCCGTCGCCATGCCGAGCACAGGGATCGTCGGGATCGATATCGACGCCGAGCCCGCGCGGGTCCGCGCCGATGTCGTGACCTTCGCACGCGAAGCGTCCAATCTGCTCGATGTACCATTCGACGAAGCAAGCGTGGAAGTCGTCGCAGGCCATGCGGGCCCTGCCTACGGCGTTCCGCACGAGGCCACCATCGAAGCGATCCGGCTTGCCGGCCGGCTCGAAGCGCTTCCGCTCGATCCCGTCTATTCGGGCAAAGGGCTCGCAGGCCTGATCGCCCTGATCCGCCAAGGACGCTGGCGCAAGGACGAGGATGTCATCTTCCTGCACACCGGCGGCGCCCCGGCGCTGTTCGCCTATCAGAGTGCGCTCGGGATATGAGCCAAAGCTGCCAAACTGGCTCGCCATAGCAGTTTGCGTGCTACGCTGCCCCTCATGGCGAGACAAACAATCCTTCAGCAAGGCAAGGCGGAACATTACGATTTTGCTTTGCGTCTCTTCTTGCTGACGATGCGTCCCTACATGCAGGAACTCAACGTGTGGGACGAGCAAGAGCAGAGGTCAAACTTCGCGTCGCAATGGAAGCCGGAAGAGGTGAAAATTATTTCCGTAGATGGAAATAATGTTGGCTGGCTTCAGGTCGCTGAATTGCCGACAGAGATACGATTGCAGAAGTTTTTTATTTTGCCTCAATATCAGCGAGCCAGCATTGGGTCAGAAGTATTGAGCAAGTTGCTCGCGACCTGGAGGCCGACAGGAAAGAAGATCGTGCTGAGAGTGCTCAAGAACAATCCGGCTCGGCAGCTCTATGAACGCCTTGGCTTCTCTGTGATCGCCGAGAGCGACGTAGTATTCAGAATGAGAGCGTAGCCGCTTCGCTTCACCCGAAAGGTCTGCGCATGGACCGAGGTCGGCGGCACGTGCGGACAGATCACTTCATGCTCACCACCGCTACTGCCAACAGCGCCAGCATCAGTTCGCTCGTCACCAGTTGCACCGATGTCGTCGGCCGCTCGCGCCACTTCTCGATCTTCCCGGCGAACGACAGGCCGGCGTTGAAGAACAGCGGCTCGTAGCCATGCCCAAGGAATTTTGGAAATTTCGGCGCGAGCCAGGGCGTGAACAAGCCGTGCAGCACCGAGGTCAGCACGACGAACAACAGCACGCCGCCGGCGATCTCGTGGCGGGCGAGTGTCAGGAGAAGCGCGGCGGCGGCGAAGGTCGGGAAACCCTGCAGCAGGGCCGTCAGTGCAAATCCTTCGAGGCGGTTCTGCGCAGATGATTTCTGGGCGGCAATCGCGTTCATAACGGAGGCTCCTGCACTTGCGTCCCGGGCGAGGACGGTGATGCGCGGGAGAATGAATGGCTGGGAAGGATTATGCCGTGATGGAGGTCACGCTGTCGCGGCACGGCAGCGCACGGCGAACAGCCCCCTCACCCGGCCCTTGGCACTGACGTCGGCTTCGCGCGAAAAACACCACTACGGGTCGCGTTGCCTGTCGGGCAAATCACGCATGGGGTTGGTCCAGTGTGTGCGGCAAAAATATTCCGCTTCGGAATTGACCCAAATCACCCGTAGAACTCCCGCCATCCCGCACCCGCAAGAGGGGCGTATCGCGATCGTCACGGACGTTGGGCGCGGGATGCGATGGACGCGGCAGCGTCGGGCGCGAACGGGATCGCAGGGCGGGCTTCGGCTTGTGAGCGATCGACCGGCGCGTAGACGACCGGCGCTTAAACGCCTTCGCCGGAATTTCGGCCAGCAGCACATGAGCCGGTCGATGCGTTTTGGCAGAGGAAGCCGCGTACGGCAAAAGCGTGTGGTTCTGGCACCCGTGGCTGGTGTCGAGCTGATGGAGATTTGTCGGGCTCAACCGGGCTTCTGCATATCGCCAATCCGTCAGCGACGGAGGCCAAAGGAATTCGGCTCCGGGGAGAGCGCGCCATAAGCCGTAAAACCATTGCGCAGGGAAGGCCGGGTGTTCCGGCGCACCTTGTGGTCACCCGTGTGCATTTTTTGCGCACGATCGCGGGTGCTGAGGGCACCCGGCTTTCCCTGCGCCCTCTTCGATTTCGAGGGCATCGCCATCGCATTACTTCGGGCGCCTCGCGCCGCGAGAATGCGAAGGTGTGTCTGCTCCGTCGTCATACCCCGCGAAGGCAGGGCATCCAGTACGCCGCGTCCTCTCGGCTCAAGGCACAAACCTGGAATACTGGATCACCTGCTTTCGCAGGTGATGACAGCGAACTGGCTGTTTGACATTCGAATTCAGGGAACGCGGCTGTCCCCTCACCCCGAGCGGCGGTTGCTCGTGTTCTGCGTCATGTTGCCGTGCTCGGCCTGTTCGCGGATGTTGTTCTTCTCGTCGTCGCGATGGCCCTTGGTGGTGTCGAGGGGAACGCTGGGCGCGCTGCCCGGGCCCTTGTGGCTCTGGTTGTCCTGCGGGATGGGAGGTGCTGTCTTCGTCATCACGGTCTCCACTTATCATTGAAGGAGTCAACGCCGGCTGCGCCCAAGTCGTTCCGAGGGGAACGACGGCGCATTGTCGCCGACCGAAAAAGCCGGTTTAGTGCCGATACGTCGGAATGAACGGGAGTTCCTCTTGAAGACAATCGACGCGGCAATCCTGCTGGCACTTTTGCCGTTGAGTGAACCGGCCTGTGCGCAAGCCAGGGACAAGACGCCAGATGCGGACCGGCCATTGCTCGCAACCTTCTGCGATGCCGCCAACATCAAGGGATCGGCCTGCACCCGGGCCAAGGGCTATCGCAGCGGCAAGCGTTGCGACGTCAAGCTGCAGCCGGACCGCTACAGCGGGAAATTCCTCGCCGACGGCAGCACGCTTCTGGTCGTGAACTACGCGAGCGATTGCGAACCCCACGCAACGGATTTCGGCGGCTCGGTGATCTTCGAGCAGAAGGACGGCGCCACCGTCTTTAGCGGATATCAGCCGGGCTTCCAGGCGAACGATTGCATCGTTGTTGCGCGGAACGAGAAGCAGGATCGGCTGGTCTGCATCACCGGACATCTCGGGCAAGGCCACCTCGAATCCGGCGTCGCCGAAATGATGTTTACCCGCGACTTCTCCAAAGCCATCGGCGTGTCGCTGAACTATTTCGTGACGGCGGAGGATGCGGTCGGCGCCTATGGCTCCAACGTCGTCGAATGCAAGGAAACGTCGAAATATTTCGGCCTGTCAAAACTCGGCGCCGGGCCGGCACGCGATACGGTCACCGTCGACATCGCCCACGCCGACAAGGACACGATCGCCACCGCATGCGGCAAGGGCTTCCCCCGTCCGAAGGAGGTCTTTGGCGAGCTCGGCCCCGGTGAGGCCTATGTCCCGCCCGGCCATGAGAAGAAGGCAAGGTTCGTGATCGACCTGCAAACCAGCAAGGCCGTGCCGGAAGCGGAATTCGGCAAGCCGTGATGCGTGCCGCTGTACGGGTGATGGTCACAGGGCGGTGATCGGCTGGCCGGAGACCGAGTGTCAGAATACCTTCAGAAATACTTTCAGAAACTTTAAATCCTTTTGTTGATTGATAGCTCCGCGGTTCCGTTCACAATGGGCCCGGCAGAGCCGGGGCGAACACAGGCAGGATGGGCGAATGGCCGACGGATCAAATCGTCAGCACGTGCTGGATTTCCTCAACGTCCTGTATTCCGCCGACGTCGAATCCGCGCTGGCGCGCTGCACCGACGACGTCGAATTCCTCGCCAACGCCCCGATCGATATCCTGCCGCATATGGGCCACCGCCGCGGCAAGGCCGAACTGCGCGAGATGTGGAATGCGGTGCGCGCCCGCTATTCCGAATTGCGCTGCGAGGTGCCGATGCTGATTGCCGAGGGTGACCGGGTGGCCGCGTTCATCCGTGTTTTCTTCCGCAAGAGCATCAACCAGCGCGTGGTGCAGTTCGACATTGCCGGCTTCTACGCGCTGCGTGACGGCAAGATCAGCCATATCCGGGAAGTCATCGATACCTTCGATCTGGTGCAGCAGTTGCTCGAGCGCGATATCGCCGCGATCCTGACCGGCAGGCGGCCGAATCCGATCTAGCGTTCCGCCGGCGTAGCGTTCCGGGTTGGGAACGGCGGTTGCACATCTGAGGTGCATGCAAACGCGGCGCTCATTTTCCGCGCACCGTTGAACCTCGTTGCATCAGCCGTGACACATCACAAGGCCATTTCCGCACAACAAGAATTATTCGAAGGTCGCGCTGGTAGCGCTGCCTGTTCGGCGCTGGGCTCCTGGAAGGCGTGGCGCTGCGTATCGGGGCCGGCCTTGCCTGGATGGAAATCTGCAAATCCGCGAGTTTAGAAGGCGATAGCGGGAGGTTGGTGTTCATCACCTTCACGCCTTGAAAGTCGCGATCGGCGGTATCGGAGTCCCCTGGCTGTTCGGCATCATCGCGCTTCGCGACGCCGAGATCGCCATCGGGCGCGAGCCGGCGCGCCGCCATGACCGTTTAGTGATCGAAAAACGCACGGAATCACCGCATTTGTGCGATGCGAAAACGATGATTGTAATTTGAGCGAACTGCACTATTTGTGGCTGCAACAGTGAGTGCAGCATTTCAGCCCGGCGTCGAAGATGACGCTCATTTGGGCGTGATTGCTGTTTTACAAATCCAGTTTTCAAGGACCAACTTAAAATGACAGAGCATAGTCTCTGGCGTTTTTCGCGCGCGTTTCATCGTGCGATCAATGAACGCCAGCCCGCCGATCTCGAAGCCCTGCTCGACGAAGACGTCGACTGGGCGATCTACGGACCGATCGACATGTATTCGTTCTTCGGTGCGCGCCGCGGCAAGGCGGCCGTGCTCGATGTGATCAGGCAGATCGCGGACAACTTCCGCGTCCACCGCTTCGACCGCGAATCGATCATGCTCGGGGTGGATTCGGCCTCCTCGATGATGCGCTATTCGCTGACCGCGCTGGACTCGAACAAGCCGATCTCGTTGCGGATCGCCCACTTCGCGCAGTTCAGGGCCGGTCGCCTGACCAACTTCCGCGTGCTGGTCGACACCTTCGACCTGGTCGAGCAGACCGTTGGCTATCCAATCCACTTGCCGCGGATCGCAGTCTAGTTCATCTCCATCGATTCCAATCGTCATGTCCGGGCGCGCGGCTAACTTCGCTGCGCTCGGGCATCCACGTCTTCCTTTGCCAGCCCCAAGGAAGCGTGGATGGCCGGGTCATTGGCGCGCGTTGACGCGCTGTGCCCGGCCATGACGTACGTTTGAAGCAAGCAGAGTCATACGCGCCATAATTTCGCAACAGAGCGGACGCATTCTGGGCAAGGCTTGGAATGCGGGCGGGCAATGATTCCGAAAATGCGATTTGGCTGGGCGCGGCTGCCATTGCTGGCGGCCGGCATCACCTTGGCTTCAATGATGGCGGCAGCGGCACAGACGCCGCCTGACGACGATGAGCCGGAGATGCCTGCGGCCGAGGAGACCGAGGCCGCTCCCGTCGCCGAAGACGTCGACATCATGAAGGACATCGACGTCAGCAAGATCGACTGGAGCCAGCTCAATATCGACGCCTATACTCTGCTCGAGACGGCACCGAAGGGAAGCGGCGCGAAGGGCGCGGCCCGCGCGGAAACCTTGTGGTCCGCCATTGAACAGCCCAACGGCACCTCGGCGGTTTCGGTGAAGCAATCCATCTCGCCGTTCTGGGATACGCGCATCGGCGCCGACATGACGGTCGCACGGCAGGGCACGGCGACGACGTCCGAACTGCTGTCGGAAAAACTCGCCAATGGCGGCAGCCTTCCGCAATCGTCCGGCACCGCCTGGGCGGCGATCACGGCTCCCGGCGTTGCTTCGATCTGGGACCAGACCGCCATCGAGGCTCGTGTCGATCCCGGATCCGAGCAGAGCAAACTCGGCACCTCCCTGAGCAAATCGGTGCCGCTCAGCGAGCAATATTCGCTGATCCTGAAGAACGACTACAACCTGATCCAGCAGGGCATCGTGCCGGTGCCCGGCATCATCAGTCATCCGGCGCGCAGCTCCGAGACCGACCAGTCGGCAAGGCTCAGCATCGCCGATACCGGCACGAGCTTTATCGCGGGCCAGACGCTGTCGACCTCGGACGACAAGTGGCTGCGCAAGGTCGGCGCCGAGCAGAAGCTGTTCGACGGCGTCACCATCTCGGGCTCGATCGGCGAAACGCCGTCAGGCGCCGCCAGCAAGAGCCTCAGCGCAGGCTTCAAACGTAGCTGGTGATGCCTTGAGTCGTCCCGATTTGGCGCAATTTACAGGGTCAAACGGCCCCTCCCCCGAGAATGATCCATCATTGCCGCAGATTGGCCCAGATGAGGCCAAAATCGGCAG
>Ga0268266_10004356_pt1 | contig 13603 bp, 9 predicted proteins | sample KBSS13metaG_FD_190356 | JGI IMG/M metagenome (GOLD analysis project Ga0268266, IMG submission 190356) | Switchgrass rhizosphere microbial communities from Kellogg Biological Station, Michigan, USA - KBS S1-3 metaG (SPAdes) (version 2) | ecosystem: Host-associated > Plants > Roots > Rhizosphere >...
GCGTTTGAACCACCTGATCCCATCCCGAACTCAGCAGTGAAACGATGCATCGCCGATGGTAGTGTGGGGTTTCCCCATGTGAGAGTAGGTCATCGTCAAGATTCAATTCCGAAACCCCTGTCTGCTTACGCAGACAGGGGTTTTGTCATTTCAGGGCCAGGCAACATCAGCGATCAAACCGCTTTGCGTGCCTTGCTGATACGTCGAGCCTGCCATTTACGCCACCAGATGTAGACGCCAGTCCCTGACAACCCTGCAATCAACAGACCTAACACCGCGATCATGACTTGCCCTGTAACGCCAATGATCCGCCCACCATGTATCGGCAATTGCAGCCGATAAAACTGCTCTCCCAACGTTCCCTGCCCTGCAATCTCCTGGCCTAACAAGCGCCCGTCCGTACCATGAAAGAACAACCAGGATTTGCCATGAGCTTCTGTGTCGTGCTGTCCAAATCCTGCGCCGTAAAAGTTGTATTCAAAGCTGTAATACAACTCTCCGATCGCCGCTGTCAGCCCTAGCCTTTTCCCCTCCTGTAATGCCCTCTCGTATGCCTGTTGATAACTCAATCGCGTCACCCCCAGGTCTGCGGGAGTCATTCGTCCTCGTGCCTCATAGACGCTCGGTTCAATCGGCGAAAACAACGAAACCGCTGGTTTGAATACCTGACTCGGCAAGTTCATGGCGACGCTGCTGACCGCGATCGGCAGCAGCAACAACCATAGCCATAAACCCCCGGCGCGATGCAGGTCGAAATTCAGCCGATAGGCATGGCCGCCCTTCACTTTCCAGGCAGTTGACCACTTCTTCCAGAACGGCTTTCCACGCGGCAATGTCAGCCAAAGCGCAATGAAACAATCGATCACCCAGGCAATCGCAACCAAGCCCATCAACAACAATCCCCAGTTCCCCGGCAGCGTCAGGTTGTAATGAAACTCGAGAATGAACGGGACAAAATTCTCCCGCTGAAAACAGCACTCACCCCAGTAGCGCTGGCCCTTTTGCTCAGCATTTACCGGATCCAGATAGAACACCTGATTACGCTCGGCAAATGGTTTGCCGGTCGCCGGATCATTACGCGCGACCGCAGCGAGCAACGCCGTATGCCCCGACTCATCCGGATACTCCATGTACCAGACCTGCAACTGCGGATGCGCAGCCTGCACGGCATCAACCAAATCACCGGGTGGCAGCCGCTCGCCTACGGCAGACGCCGCATAAAATTCCGGGTTCAACCATTCATCCAATTCATGATTGAACGCCAGAATGCTCCCGGTAATACCTGCCAGCAGCAAAAACACTGCCGTGGCCAAGCCGATATAACGGTGCAACAACACCAAAAACGCACGCATGAGAATTTCCCCACAGAAACGACAAAGCCAGCCCCTGAAACATCAGGGGCTGGCTTTTTTATGCACAGGACAAAGGCCTAGAACTGGTAGCTGACCGTCGCCGCCACGTTGCGCTCTTCGCCCATGTAGCAGAAGTTCAGACTGGCGCAGGAGGCGACGTAGGATTCGTTGGTCAGATTGTTCGCATTCAGACGCACGTCGACGCCCTTCAGACCGACCTTGCCCAAGTCATAACCAATCGAGGCATCAAACAACGTGTAGGAGGGCACCTTCATGGTGTTCTCCGCATCCGCCCAGCTATAGCCGACATACCGCACACCGCCGCCCAGGCGCAGGCCATCGAGTGCGGCACTGTCGAATTTGTAGTCCGCCCATAACGACGCCATATGCCGCGGCGCCTGCGTTGGTGAGTTGCCTTTGTTTTCGATCACGTCGGTTGGCGTGCTCAACGTACTGACCATCGACTTCGAGTATTCGATATCGGTGAAGGTGTAGCTGCCGAGGACTTTGAGGTTGTCGGTCAACTGCATGTGCGCTTCCAGTTCCAGACCTTGGGAGCGCACAGCACCGACCGCACGATAGAAGTTTTCCTGCGGCAGCTTGGTCGCCAGGTTCTCCTGATCGATGCGGAACAGCGACGCGGTGAACAGGTTGTCAGTGCCCGGCGGTTGGTACTTCAAACCGACTTCCCACTGCGTGCCATCGGTAGGTGCCAACGGATTACCGGCGCTGTCGGCATAGGAGTTCGGGTTAAACGATTCGGAGTAGCTGATGTACGGCGCCAAGCCGTTATCGAACAGGTACAACGCACCGGCCCGGCCAGTGAGTTTGGTGCGTCGGTCATTGATTTCCGTGCCGACCGGACGTCCGGCTTCAGCGATACGGTTTTCATCCGACGTCTCGACCCAGTCCTGGCGCAGACCCAGCGAGAAACGCCACTTGTCCATCTCGATCAGGTCTTGCAGGTAAACCCCGGTCTGCTCCAGGCGCCGCAGGTAGCTGGTCTCGCCATACATGTCGATCGCCGAGTTGCCATACACCGGATTGAACGCGTTGATCGGCGCGAGTCCGCCACTGGTCCAGTCGACCACGGTTTTACGCCGCTGATAATCCGCGCCCATCAGCACCGTGTGTTTGGTCGCACCAGTAAAAAATTCGGCCTGGAGCATGTTGTCGACGATGAACGCATGCAGGCGCTCATCACCGCCAGTGTAATAGCGGTTCAACTCGTTGCTGGTCGGCGAGGTCCAGCCATACGCGTAGACCTGATCCATGTTTACTTTGGAATCGAGGTAACGGAAATTCTGCCTTGCGGTGAAGACATCGTTGAAGCGATGTTCAAACTGATAACCGAACGATTGCTGATCACGCGAATAGCCATCGACGCCCGGCTCGCCTTCGAAGAAGTGCGGCGAGATGCGGTTGCCGTTGCGCTGATCAATTGTGCCGTCCGCCGGTACGCCACCGTGGTAACCGCCATCCGGATCGTGTTGCAGATAAGCCTGCAGCGTCAGTGAAGTGTCTTCACTGAAATCGATACTGAGGGTCGGTGCGAGGGCGAAGCGCTTTTCCTTGTTGTGGTCGAACTGCGTGTCGGACTGATCCGTTAAGCCGATCAGACGATAGGCAATGCGCTTGTCGTCATCGACCGGGCCACTGAAGTCAAAGCCGACCCCGCGCTGGCCCTGAGTGCCCACCGTGGCTTGCACCTGATGGTAAGCCTCGTACAGCGGTTTTTTGCTGGTCAGCGCCACCAGTCCGCCTGGCGAACTGCGGCCGTACAGCACCGACGACGGGCCCTTGAGAATGTCCACGCGCTCAAGGAAATACGGATCGACCTGCATGGTGCTGTAAGTGCCGCTGTCGCCCATCGACTTGAGGCCGTCGAGGTAGATGTTGTCCACCGAGCCGTCGTTGAAACCGCGCATGGCCACATAGTCGTAACGGTGAGTGGCGCCGTAGGGGTTGGTCAACACGCCGGGGGTGTAGCGCATTGTTTGTGAGACAGTCTGCGAGCCTTGATCGTCCATTTGCTCGCGAGTGACCACGGACACACTTTGCGAGGTTTCCAGTAGCGCAGTACTGGTCTTGGTGGCGATCTGGCTGTGAGTGGCGTTGTAGCCGTCCATACTGCCCAATGCGTTACCGAGGGCGAAACCTTTGATATCGGTGGTTGGCAGGGCCAGTGCTTCGGATTCAGCGAGCGGACGCAGGATGTAACTGCTGCCGTCCTGGCTGACCGCTTCCAGGCCGGAGCCGCCGAGCAAATGGCTCAGCGCCTGATCGGTCGAATAATCGCCCTGAACGCCTGGCGATTGCCGGCCTTGAGTTTGCTGCGGAGTCATCGACAACGTGATGCCGGCCTGACGGGCAAACTGATTCAGCGACTCTCCCAGCGGACCCGCGGCAATGTTGTAGCGATGGCTGACTTCACTGGCCGCCGGATTATCCGCCATGCTCAAACCGGGCATCACACTAACGCCCAGCGCCGTGGAAAAAAGCGCTGCCCGAACGGCGTGGCGCAGCAGGCCCGATTCGGCATTTAAATTCAGAGTGTTCTTACAGGTGGCGCGGACAGTCATTGTAGGTTTCCGTAGGAAGTCGCAAACGCTTGAATTGAAGTGCTTACTGACTAAGCCGGACCTGCAGCAAAAACCCGCCAAAATAATTTCAGGCGACGCGCTCCAGCGTCACCCACCAGCGCGTGCGATAGCGCAATTGCACTGGCAACGTCTGCGGCAGGATGGCCAACAGCTTGTCGGTGTCTTCCAGGCGGAATACCCCGGACAAGCGCAGATCTGCCACCTCCGCCGCGCAGTTCAGAAAGCCCTGACGATAACGCCCGACTTCAGCGATAAAGTCGCCCAGACGCATGTTGCGCGTGACGATCAAGCCGTCGACCCAGGCGCCGGCATCCATAGCCAGCGGCGGCGCCGGGCGAACCCGATGGTGATCGATCAGATAACTTTGACCCGCCAGTGCTTGTACCGAAGTGCTGCCGGAACGGATCGCAACCTGACCATGGGTGACGCTGAGCCGAGTGCAATCCTGTTCCTGACGCAGGATGAATCGGGCGTCGAAAGGTTCGTAAGTGCCGTGACGGTTTTGTATCCGCAACGGCCGATCAGACGACGCCCCCTGATCAGCGCCGCCACAGGTGACGATGATCTCGCCGCGCGTCAGTTTGATCAGCCGCCGCTGCGCGGTGTAATCCAGATCCACTGCACTCGCGGTGTTGAGTTCGATCCGCGTGCCATCCGGCAACTGGAAGCCGCGCCGCTCGCCCGTCGCCGTAGCGTAATCGGCGCTCCACTGTTGCCATGCCGCAGTGTCCTTGGCCAGCCATGCAGCGGAGCCCGTCAGCAAAGCGCCGGACAGCAATTTCAAGGCCTGTCGCCGGCCCAAACCCTGAGCACTGTTTTCCAGAGTGTTGAACGCCACTTGCGCACCAGGCACCGCACGCAGGTTATTGCTCAATTCGGCTTGCAGCGACTGCACCCGTTGCCAGGCCAGTTCATGCTCATGATGTTCGGCGCGCCACTGTTCACACTGGCGGTTCAGGCGCGGATTGCCATGATTGTTGCGCAGGCGCAACAGCCAGTGAATGGCCTGTTTGACCACCTGCTGCTGCGGCTCGGTGCGACGGCCAAGAGAAAGATTATCCACAGGCATCAGTTTTCGTACCGCAGCACGTAGCAGTGATACAGCGCGTCGGCGATGTAACGTTCGACCGAGCGCAACGACAGGCCCATCTGTTCGGCGATCTGCTTGTGGGTCAAACCTTCGCACTGCGCCAGCAGAAACGCCTGACGCACTTTCGGCTTCAGTCCTTCAAGCATCCGCGCGATGCTTTCCAGCAATTCGATCACCAGTGCGCGGGCTTCGGCGCTTGGCGTTTCGGCTTCGGGTAGATGCGCGATGGTTTCCAGATAGGCGCGTTCGATTTCCTCGCGACGCCAATGATCAATCACCAGACCACGCGCGATGGTGCGCAGAAAGGCGCGAGGTGCTTTGAGTTCGAGGCGTTCGGTGCGTTGCAACAGGCGTACGAAAGTATCCTGGGCCAGATCCGCCGCATCCGCCGCGTTGCCCAAACGGGCGCGCAACCACGCGTTAAGCCAGCCGTGATGACTACTGTAAAGCGTCTGTACTGCAAACTCGGGTGAGGACATGAACGCGAACGTCACAAATGATAATTACTCGCATTGTCATCAAGGGTTACGAAATTTGCAACTGTCACCCGAACATCAGCACTGAAAAACATCGGGCAGAACGCTCTGGCGCGCCGTTCGGCGGGAATCCGGCAGAAATGCCATCCATTTCCCACTCAGCCCTAAGATTTCTCCGACACGTGCCGACAGACTGGTGAGACATGCGTGCACCAAAGTAGAGCGGCCAGAAGAACGCTGCCTGCGCTGTACATGGAATGTTGCATCCGGAACGCATCCCCACTTTTGGCATAAGAAGTCCCATGAAATGAATCTCAAGTTCAGCCATAAAATCCTGTTGGCCGCCTCGGGCGTCGTGGTCCTGGCGTTCGCGCTGTTCACCCTCTACAACGACTATCTGCAGCGAAACACCATTCGTCAGAACCTTCAGTCCTCCGTGCAGCAGGCCGGTGATCTGACCGCCAGCAGCGTGCAGAACTGGATGAGCGGGCGGATTCTGGTGCTGGAAAACCTCGCGCAGAACGTTGCCCATCAGGGCAAGGACGCCGACTTCCCGGGTCTGGTCGATCAACCGGCCTTCACTTCGAATTTCCAGTTCACCTACGTCGGTCAGGCCAACGGTGTGTTCACCCAGCGCCCTGACGCGAAGATGCCGGACGGCTACGACCCGCGTCAGCGCCCTTGGTACAAGCAAGCCGTTGTGGCTGACAAAACCATGCTGACGCCGCCCTACATGGCCGCTGTCGGTGGCCTGGTAGTGACCATCGCCATGCCGGTGAAAAAGAACGGCGAGCTGCTCGGCGTGGTCGGGGGTGACCTGAGTCTGGAAACCCTGGTGAAGATCATCAACTCGGTGGACTTCGGTGGCCTCGGCCACGCGTTCCTGGTCAGCGCCGACGGTCAGGTGATCGTCAGCCCGGACAAAGATCAGGTCATGAAAAACCTGAAAGACATCTACCCGAACACCAGCGTGCGCATCGAGAAGGGCAACCAGAACGTGGTGCTCAACGGCCAGGAACGCATTCTGTCGTTCACCCCGGTCAGCGATCTGCCGAATGCGCAGTGGTACATCGGTCTGTCGATTGATCGTGATAAAGCCTACGCCGCACTCAGCCAATTCCGTACTTCGGCACTGATCGCAATGTTCGTTGCGGTGGCCGCCATTGCGCTGCTGCTGAGCCTGTTGATTAACGTGTTGATGCGTCCGCTGACCACCATGGGCCGCGCGATGCAGGACATTGCTCAGGGTGAAGGCGACCTGACTCGCCGTCTGGTTGTGGAAAGCAAAGACGAGTTCGGTGAATTGGGCAGCGCGTTCAACCAGTTCGTTGAGCGGATTCACGCCTCGATTTCCGAAGTCTCCTCGGCGACTCGCCATGTGCATGACCTGTCGCAACGGGTGATGGCTTCGTCCAATGCCTCGATCGTCGGCTCTGACGAGCAAAGTGCACGCACCAACAGCGTCGCCGCGGCGATCAACGAGCTGGGTGCCGCTACGCAGGAAATTGCGCGCAACGCCGCCGATGCTTCGCAGCATGCCAGTGGTGCCAGCGAGCAGGCCGATGACGGTCGTCAGGTGGTCGAGCAGACGATTCTGGCGATGACTGAACTGTCGCAGAAGATCAGCCTGTCGTGCACCCAGATCGAAACCCTGAACGCCAGCACGGACAACATCGGCCACATCCTCGATGTGATCAAAGGCATTTCGCAGCAGACCAACCTGTTGGCGCTCAACGCCGCGATCGAAGCAGCGCGTGCCGGTGAAGCCGGACGTGGTTTTGCCGTGGTGGCGGATGAGGTGCGTAACCTCGCCCATCGCACCCAGGAATCGGCGGAAGAGATCCACAAGATGATCACTTCCCTGCAGGTCGGTTCGCGTGAAGCGGTGACCACGATGAATGCCAGTCAGGCCTCCAGCGAGCAGAGCGTGGAAGTGGCCAACCAGGCCGGTTTGCGTCTGGTCAGCGTGACCCAGCGCATCGGCGAAATCGACGGTATGAACCAGTCGGTGGCAGCGGCCACTGAAGAGCAGACCGCCGTGGTGGAAACTCTCAACGTCGACGTTAACCAGATCAACCTGCTGAACCAGCAGAGCGTGGCCAACCTCAATGAAACATTGAAGGATTGTGATGCGTTGTCGCAGCAGGCCAACCGCCTGAAGCAATTGGTCGACAGCTTCAAGATCTGACCTCAAGTCAGACCGCGTTATCGTTCTTCGCGAGCAGGCTCGCTCCCACATTTGGAATGCATTTCCCTGTGGGAGCGAGCCTGCTCGCGAAAGCGGTGGTGCATTCACCGCAAAGCCGAAGCCTTAAACAAACAGCCTCAGCACATTCCCCATCGCATCATCCGCAAACCCCTGCACAAAATCCTTGAACCCCGGCAGCGCCTCTTCGCCGCCCGAGGCCGGCTCGGCAATGATCGTCCACGTCGCGCGGGACTTGTCTGCGCCCAGCGCTTCCACATTCATCGCCGCCCACAGATTCGCCACCCCCAAGGTGTTGTAAATCGTTGTCCAGGTCATGCTCCGCGCGTGCTCATCGCGGGAGTTGAGTTGCTCGACCACCACGTTGCCATCCTTGAAGCATTTCTTGCGCAGCGAGGACACGCCTTTGCCGATTGTTTCGATGTGCGACAGCGCCGGAATGAAACGGTCGAAACCGCCGAAGTTGCCGACCAGCGCCCAGACTTGCGCGGCGTCCGCCGGCACTTCTACCGAAGAGACAACGTGGCAGCCGTGCGGATTTTTGATCAGGGTATCGGGTTGCAGATTGCTCATGGTGTTGCTCCTTTTTATTGCTTCAGATGAAGTTGATTTGTTTCAGGTAGTCGCAGCCGCGACGTAGCAGCGCTGGGGATTTCTGCGGGTAGTGCGCGCCCATCTGCTGCACGCCGGCTTCAGCGTTGGCGTGGCCGATCAACGAGATGTCGCCGATGTCTTCTTCAAAGCCGTTGAGGTAGAAACCGAGCACGCCGAACAGCGCGTTATCGGCGTCGACCCGAGCCAATTGCTGTTGCCAGTCGGCGACGCTGACCAGCGCGAATTCGCTGCCGGTTTCACGGAACGAAGCGACGTAGGCGTCCCAGCTCAGCGGCTCGGGGTTGTGCAGGTTGAACACCGCCCGCTCGGGTGAATAACGGCTGGCGTGGAAGGCGATGAAACGGGCGAGAAAGTCCACCGGCATCAGGTCGAAGTTCAGCGCGAAGGCCGGCACCTGACCGAGCTGGATCGAGCCCTTGAGCATCAGCATCAAACGGTTTTTGTGCGGCTGACAAACACCGCTCAGGCTGTTGAAACTGATATTGCCGGGACGATACAGATTGACCCGTACGCCGCGTTCCCGCGCCCGTTCGAGGATGCGCTCGCCGACCCATTTCGACAGGTTGTAGCCGTTGCGAATGTAGATCGGTGGCGTCGGCGCGGCGGGCAATTCCAGCACCCGTCCAGCATCGTCCACGGTGCTTGAAGCCGACAGTGTCGAGACGAAGTTGAAGACCTTTTTGCTCTGCCCTTCGCACAAGCGCAGCAGGGCGAAAATCGGTTCGACGTTGTCCGCCGCCAGCGACTCGTAATCGAGGACGTGATTGACGTTGGCGGCGTTGTGCACCAGCGCGCCGAACTCGCGATCCAGGCGTTGATAGTCCTCGTCGTTCAAGCCCAGTTGCGGACGGGTAATGTCTGCCGCGTAAACCCGCACACGACTCAGATCCAGATGCTCCAGACGGTTTTCCCGCAGTGACTCGGCAAAGCGTTGCGCCGCCGTTTGCCCGCCGCCATCGCGCACCAGACACGCGACTTCGCTGGCGCCCCAGCCGAGCAGTGCCTCGACGATGTGCACGCCAACAAAGCTGTTGGCGCCGGTGACGATGACCTTGTGCACATCGCCCATGCGGCTGACCGGCAGCGGTTCGATTTCCAGCGCACGCTCGGCGTCGGCCATGGCCTGGGCGCTGAGCACCGCGTTGTCATCGGTGCCGCGCACCAGCGTTGCCAGTTTGATGATGGTCGGCAGTTCGATGAAGCGATTGATCGAAATGCTGCGACCGAATTCCTCACGCAAACGCAGCAACATCCGCGACAGCAAAATCGAGTGACCACCCAGATTGAAGAAACTCTCATCGGTGGAAATATCGCTGTTCGGCAGCTCCAGCAACTCCGCCCAGATCTCCAGCAGCAGTGCTTCATCAGCATTCGCCGGCAGGCATTTCGGCCCGCTGCCCTGCACGCTCACCGGCAGGTCCAGCAGCGCTTTGCGGTCGACCTTGCCGTTGCTGGCGAATGGCATGCTCGACAGCTCAGTCCACGCCACGGGTTGCATGTAGTCGGGCAGAAACTGCCGGGCGTGGGCCTTCAGTGCTTCGCGCGCGGTGTCCGATTGCGGCTGGGCGAGGAACGCCAGAATCCGTCGCTGAGTGTCGATTACTACTGCGATTTGCCGGTACAACTGGCTCTCGCGCAGGCAGCGTTCGATCTCTTCCGGCTCGACCCGAAAACCACGGATCTTCACTTGATTGTCGCGCCGTCCGCACAGCTCGATTCCGTGCTCGCCCCATTTGGCCATGTCGCCGCTGCGGTAGGCGCGCAGCGTCTGCCCGTCCGGCAGATTCAAGGTCAGATAACGCTCGGCGGTCTGCTGTGGATTGTTCAGATAACCGAGGCAGACGCCGGGGCCGACGATGAACAATTCGCCGACGGTGTGCTCCGGCACCGGTTGCAAATCATCATCGAGAATCAGCACCTGGCTGTTGGCGATCGGCGCACCGAGGCTGCGGTTGCTGTCGCCGGGTTTGAGCAGGCGTGCGGTGATCAGCACCGTGGCTTCGGTCGGTCCGTAAAGGTTGTGCAGCGTGCCCTGACGGGTCAGTTGCTCGATGACGAATGGCTCGCAGACATCGCCGCCGGTCATCAGTTGCACACCCTCCAACTGCTCCAGCGGCAGGATGCTCAACAGCGCTGGCGGCAGGAATGCGTGGGTCAGTTGCCGGCGGCGGATCAGCGCGACCAGTTGCAGCGGATCGCGCCGTTGCGTGTCGTCGGGCACCACCAGTTCGGCGCCTTCGAGCAGGGTCGGGAAGATGTCGATCAGTGATGAATCGAAGCTCAGCGATGAGAACTGCAAGACCCGACTTTCTGCCTGCAACTGCACGTAATCGGCGTACCACGCGGTGAAGTGCGCGAGGTTGGCCTGACTGAGCAAAACACCCTTCGGATGCCCGGTGGTGCCCGAGGTGTAGAGCGCCATGCACGGTGCGTCGAGTTCAGGGCGGCGGCGCATCAGCGGGTGGCTGAGATCTGCCTCGGCGCTGTCGATACAACTGACATCCAGCCCTGCCATTGTTGCGCACAGAGGATGCACGCCATCATGCAGCAACAGCACTGCACCGGCGTTTTGCAGTATGTATTGCTGGCGCTGCAACGGATGACTCGGCTCCAGCGGCAAATACACCGCGCCGCTGCCGAGGATCGCCAGAATCGAGGCGAACAGCGCCGGGCTTTTCGGCAGGCAGATGCCCACCACCCACGGTTGCGGATGTTGCTCGAGCAAGGGCTGCAAACGCTGCTGGATCGCGCGACCGTGGGCGTGCAATTGCCGATAGCTGATCGACTGTTCTGCGAGGTGCAGTGCAGGTCGTTCGGCGTGGAGGATCAGGCTTTGTTGCAGACGCTCGATCACCGGGAGCTGCGCCTGCTTCAACAGCGCCGGATTGGCCGTGTCATTGAGGCGATGGACGTACGCCAGGCTGTCGAGAAACAGCAGGTTTTCCATCCGCTCGAAATCCGGCGCAGGCACAGATACGGCCTGCTGAAGATATTCCGCATCGCGGGAGAAGCGGCTGACCAGCAGCGCCACTTCGTCAACCACCTGCGTCAGCGCCCTTTGCCGCAGCGCTTGACCATTGCCGGACGGCTCATCGCCGATCGGTACACGACTGATCAGTGACGAGCCGAGGAAGCACAGCAGATCGAGTGTCGGTAAACCCGCCGCGCTTTGCGCACCGACCCCCAAACGCAGATGCAGGTGCGGGATGGCGCAGAAGTCGCCAGCGCCAATGAAGCCATCGTCGATGATCAAATCCACCGTCGATGCCGCAACGCCGCTGCGCTGTAATGAGTGACCGTGTTGTTCAAGTTCCAGCGCTAGGTCGGTCATGGCCTGGCTGGCGCCAATCAGCAAAATGTCGAGACGTTTCATGTCGGCCTCCTTGTCAAACCAGGTAATCGCGCAGGGCGTGCTGCACGCACGGTGTGTCGAGCAGCGAACTGTTGTGGAAGAACTTGACGATGTTGCCCACCAAGGGATGGTGGCGATTGATCGGGAACGCGAGCCCGGCCATTTCATCCCTGAGCGAACGGCGCGTTGTCGCGCTGACCGGCAGCGCATCGATCAGGCGCAGGTCGAAGGATTTCTGGATGTCGTTGGTCAGGTAATGGCCGATGAACACCGGCAGAATCTGCGCGATGGTTTCGCGATCCGCCGCGCTGGCGGTGTGCCAATAGATGCGCACCATTCGCGCCCAGAAACTCGAATGGCGACCTTCATCGAGCAAGTGATCGGCCATCAGGCCTTTGATCGACGGCTTGACCGTGTCGTCGCGGGCGAACGCCGCGACATCGCCGGTCACGGTGTTTTCGGCGATGGCCACGCAAATCAATTCCATCGCGCTGCGCAGGTGTTCCGGTGCCAGCGCGACGGCGGCGGGAATAGCCCGGCTCAGTTCGATTTCATCGGGCAACTGAATCGGTTCGATGCCGGTCATCGCGACCGTTTGCTGCATGAAGTCCATCGCCACCAAGGCGTGGTAATCCTCGTCGACCACCACGGTCATCGCGTCGTAACGGCAGGCAAACGGGAAGGTTACAGCGAAGCGGTTCTTGGCGATGCTGCGCGCAGTCTTGTCGACGATCTCGGTCTCGAAAATCACCACGTCGTTGATGAATTTGTACAGCGTCTGCACCAAGGCGAAATCTCGCTGCTGCGGGCACTCGCGCAGGAAGGTTTCGCTGAGCACCAGTGGCTGGCGGCTGAGCGGATAGATCAGCCGCTCGTCGTCTTCGAGCACGCGCCGCGGGCGGGTGCGGATGGTCGCGCGGTTCTCCCAGGCGTCGGCAAAGGATTGATAGTCGGTGGCGTTCATTGGGCCACCTCCGCCAACGGTTCGCGCATGCTCAGGCGCAGGCCGTCCCACAGGGCGATACGGCTCTCCACGGCGGCGATGGCGCTGGCGTAGACCTCGGCCTCGCGCTGCGGATCGCCGTCGACCAGACGCTCGAGCAGGTGTTCTGCTGCCGGGCCGTGATCTTCGGAGTCGACCTCGATGTGCCGTTCCAGGTAATAGCGGAAGGTCGGCGCCTGCTCGATACCGATGCCCCAGTCGTCGAGGATGCGCTGGAACATGGTCGGGATCACGCTCTCACGGCCATGCAGAAACGCCGCCGCCACGCTGTGCCCCGGGGCATGCAGGGCGGTGCGCAAGGTGTCGCGGACAAACTGCGCGGCGGCCGGATCAACCTCGATGCTTTGCAGCGCGACGTCATAGCTCACGCCTTCCTGTTGCAGGGCGATAAAGCGCTCCACGGCGGTGGTACTCGCGCCGATTTCGCGCATGGCATCCAGGTACAACTCGAAATGGCTGTAATGCCCTTCGGTCAGACAATCATCCGATTCCTCACCCAGAACGATCTCGTTGATCAACCGGGCGGCGTGAGGATCACGCGGCGGCAACCACGGCAAGCGGGTGCAAGTCAGCTCCTGCTGCAGGCGCTTGGTCAGCGACATGAAATCCCACACGGCAAATACGTGGGTTTCCATGAAACGTCGCAATACCGATAGCGAAGTGATCTCGGAAAAGATCGGGTGAATGCTAAGTTCGGCTTTCTTTAGGGCGAGTTGGTTCTTGGTGGGCATCATGATGTCCTTTATCGTTGATATGTAATGGAACTGCTCGGGTAACTGCGCAATCTGTGAAACTACGACTTACTTGTTTTCTGTCGGCGGACGACAGCCTTCCTTCCTGATAGGTAAGTGCGGACCGGATATATCTGTGACATGGCTTCATGTCTGCCCATAAGGCGCTGCTTTG
>Ga0268266_10004357_pt1 | contig 13602 bp, 12 predicted proteins | sample KBSS13metaG_FD_190356 | JGI IMG/M metagenome (GOLD analysis project Ga0268266, IMG submission 190356) | Switchgrass rhizosphere microbial communities from Kellogg Biological Station, Michigan, USA - KBS S1-3 metaG (SPAdes) (version 2) | ecosystem: Host-associated > Plants > Roots > Rhizosphere...
CGTTGAATCCCCCGGTTTCGATGCGTTTTCTTCACGCCAGACGGTCCCCTTTTCGCTCGAAAACGCTATGAAAGTACCCTCGAAAACCACGATTCGGCCGAAGCCTTGACGGTCAGGCCGGAACCCCGGTTTATGGGGATAATCTGCCCGCTTGCGGCCCGATTCCGCTACTATATTTGACGACCTTACGATCCATTGCGACCGAGCCGGATGCGAAAGCCAAAGTCCTTTTTGCGCGTCTTCACCGACACCGGCCCGCTGGCCGTGCTGGCGGTCGTGATCGCGTTGCTAGTCGGGATCGTGGGCCCGGCGTCGGCGCAGTTTTTCAATTTCGGTGGCTTCGGTGGTCCGCCGCAGCGGCAAGCGCCACAACGCGGTGGCGGCGGCTGGTTCGGCGGCGATTTCTTTGCCCCATTCCAGCAGCAAGCCCCGCAACAGGCACCGCGCCAGGATTTCTCCCGCGCGCCCGGGCCCGCCAAGCGCGACACGGTGCCGGAACGTAATGTGCTGGTGCTGGGCGACGCGATGGCCGACTGGCTCGGCTATGGCCTCGAAGACGCCTATTCCGAACAGCCCGATATGGGCGTGATCCGCAAGCACAAGACCATCTCCGGCCTGATCAAATATCAGCCGCGCGGCGAGCCCGCCGATTGGGCGGCAGCCGCCAAGGGCATCCTCGCCAACGAGAAGCCCGACGCCATTGTCGTCATGCTCGGCATCCACGATCGCGTGGCCATCCGCGAGGCCGCCACCGAGAAGAAGAGCGAGAAGAAGGACGACAAAAAGGACGCGCGCGGCAAGACGGACGCCAAGCCTTCGGATGCAAAGCCTGCAGAGGCAAAGCCCGCGGAGGCGAAACCGAAGCCGGAAGGCTCGACCGACAGCGCAAAGCGCGACGAAAAGCCGGTCGATGCCGAACTCTCGCCTGACGACGCCGCCGAAAACGACGCGCCGCAAAGTACCACTCCCGAAAAGAACGCCCGTTCGGCCGGCGGGCTCTACGAATTCCGCGATGAGCGCTGGGTCGAACTCTACGCCAAGAAAATCGAAGAGCTGATCGGCGTGCTGAAGTCCAAGGGCGTGCCCGTGTTGTGGGTCGGCCTGCCTGCGGTCCGCGGGCAACGCGGAACGTCCGACATGCTGTTCCTTGATGCGCTGTATCGCGACGGCGCCGGCAAGGCCGGCATCACCTATGTCGATATCTGGGATGGTTTTGTCGACGAAGCCGGCCGCTTCCTGCAAAAAGGTCCCGACTTCGAAGGTCAGATCCGCCAGTTGCGCACGGCCGACGGTGTCTTCTTCACCCGGCCTGGCGCGCGCAAGCTTGCGCATTACGTCGAACGCGAGGTAACGCGCCTGCTCGCTGCCCGCTCCGGGCCGATCGCGGTGCCGATCGAACCGGCAACGCCCGACGCCAATGTCGCCCCCGGCCAGCCGGCGCCGCGTCCGCTGGCCGGACCGGTCATGCCGCTGGTGGCCTCTTCCGTCGGCACCGACCAATTGCTCGGCGGTCCAGGGTCGCGCCCCGCCGCCGTCGATGCGCTGGCGGCGCGCACCCTGGTAAAGGGTGAACCGCTGGCGGCGCCAGCCGGCCGCGCCGATGACTACGCCTGGCCTCGCCGTGAAATCGGCCGCGAGCCCGCCAGGGGTGGCGATACGCCGGTTGCGGTCACCTCTCCCAATGGCGCGGTGGCAGCCGCGCCCGCGCAGAAACAGCTGTTGCTCCCGCCGCCGCAGCAGACGCTGCAGCAGCAACCGAGGCGCCAGCCGCAGATGCAGCCACAGATCCAGATGCGGCCGGCGCAGAATGACGGGCCGTCGCTGCGGGATTTCTTCGGTGGCTTCGGCACGACACCGCGACAGCCGGCACCGCCCGCGGCCGGCCCGCGCGCACCGGCATTTCCGGGGGCGCCGCGTCCGCCGGGTAGCGTCGGACGATCGGCCGAAGTCCCGCCGGGAAATCTCACGCGATTCTGATCTTTGAATTAGAGCGCGCGTTTTCGCGCCTGACGTACGATGCTGTGCGCATCGCACATGCAAACGCTGCCGCGTTCGTCGGCGGCAGCGTTATGCAAGAATGGAACTTCCTATCCGTAATAGCGCCAGCGCGGCGGCGGGCGGCGCGGCGGGCGCGTCATCATCAGTGCCAGCGCAAAACCGATTCCGCCTGCGACCAACAGCGCGCCGAGCGGATTATCCCGCACGGTTTTCGCCACCGCCTTTTGGCCGCTGCGAACGGTATCGCCGCTGTTGTCGTAGGCTTCCTTGGCATAGTTGACGGCCGCATCCGTGGCATCGCGGGCGGCATCCTTGGCCTGGCCGTAGAGATTTTGCACCGTACCGGCCGCTTCGCGCGCGCGGCCCTCGGCCTGCGTCTTCGCATCGCCGGCCAGGTCGCCGACGGTGCCTTCGACCTTACCCGCAAAATCCTTGGCCGAGCCGGCAATCCGATCCTTATCCATGGCGGTCACTCCTGGTTTTCCCTGTATTTCTGGGAGACTAACCGGTGAGAGCCGTTCGGGTTCCTGAGTGCTCGGAATGCGCGGCTCGGAACGCCGGCCTCACAGTATAAGCCCGCCATCGACCACGATGGTTTGGCCGATGATGTAGGACGAAAGCGGCGAGGCCAGGAACAGTGCCGCGCCTGCCATGTCCGCGGGCGTGCCGAGCCGCTTCAGCGGGATTCGCTCCAGCGCGCCTTCGAGCCGTTTGGGATTTGCTGTCGTCGCCTTGGTCATCTTGGTGTCGACCAGGCCCGGCGCTATGCCGTTCACGCGAATGCCGTTCTCGGCCCACGCCTCGCCCAGCGTACGCGTCAAACCGACCGCGCCGGTCTTCGAGGCATTGTATGCCGGGTTGCCCATGGTGGAGTGATAGGCAGCGGTCGAACTGACGATGATCAGCGAGCCCTTGCTCGCGCTCAGCATCGCCTGGAATTTGGTCGCGCACGCCATCAGGCTCATCAGGTTGACTTCGAGCACCTTGCGAAAACCGTCCATCTCGAATTCGCCGCGGCGGTAGATCACCGCGCCTTGCGCCAGCACCAGCACGTCAAGCTTTTCGAACGGCGGCTTGAGCGATGAGACCGCTTGCGCATCGCTGACGTCGAGCCGGAAATAATCGAGCCCTTCAAGATGCGATCCTTCGTCGGGTGAATAGTCGGCCGCCGCAGCGCGGGTGCCGCAAACAGCAACACGCGCGCCCTTGGCGCGGAAGGCCTGTGCGATGCCGTTACCGATTCCACTGGAGCCGCCGACCACCAGCACCTGCTTGCCGCTGAAATCCAGCTCGTTCATCCCTGCGATCCTTTTCTTGTTCTGGCTTGGTTTGACCTGTCTGCGGATCGGTGCCAGCCTTGTCAATCCTGCAACGTGCCCCCGCACCTTCTGTCGGATCCCATCATGTCAGATTTCAAGCAGCTCAGCCGTTCGGTCAAAGGCCTGACGGTTCTCGTCACCGGCGCCGCCAGCGGCATGGGTCGCGCTACGGCGCTGGTATTCGCGGCCGAGGGCGCCAATGTCGCCGTCACCGATATCAATGCCGAGACGACGCAGGCGGTCGCCGGCGAGATCGCAGCAGCCGGCGGCTCGGCGAAGGCATGGACACTCGACGTCGGCAAGCCTGACGACATCATCAAGGTCGTCAACGACGTCGCCGCCCATTTCGGTTCCCTCGACATCGTCATCAACAATGCCGGCATCTCCGTGCGCGTCGCGATCGACGATGAGGGATACGAAGCCGCCTGGGCGAAGGGGCTGGCCGTGATGCTATCAGCGCATCCGCGTATCATCCGCGCTGCATTGCCGCACCTGCGCCGATCGAAATGCCCGCGCATCGTCAATATCGCATCGACCGAGGCGCTCGGCGCAACCGCACTGCACAGCCCCTATTCGGCGGCGAAAGCCGGCGTCGCCGGCCTGACGCGCTCGCTCGCGGTGGAGCTTGGCCGCGAGGGCATCACCGTGAACTGCATCTGCCCGGGCCCGATCCGCACCGCAATCACCGAGCGGATTTCCGAAGAGCACAAGACGATCTACGCCAAGCGCCGCACCGCGCTCGGCCGTTACGGCGCGCCCGAGGAAGTGGCGCACATGACGCTGAGCCTGTGCCTGCCGGCCGCCTCGTTCCTGACCGGCGCGGTGATCCCCGTGGACGGTGGCCTGATGGCGCGAAATGCATGAAGACCAAATGATTCCGTTTTTCGGAATTCATGTTCTCATTCCGTTGCTCGGCCTGACCGTGTTCGTGCTGCTCTGCCGCAAGATGCAGCGAGCCACCCAGTCACCCCCGTTCTTTCCCTATCTCGTTCTGTTCGCCATTTTCGGGGGCTGGCTGATGATATGCCTGACAGCTCTGTTTTGGAGATGGTCGGGTTTGGCTTCAATCGGGTTTGCTGCACTGGTTCTGGTGGCTCCGTTAGGGACCGCAGGCTTGGCGATGCGTTTGCGGGGCCGGCGAACCATATCTGCTTTCCATCGGAACGCTTATTTCGCCAGCATCGCCTATTGCTGCCTTGCGTTTCCAGCGCTGGGCTGGCTGGTTTGGCGCTGGACGGGATAAGAATCCGCACGGGGCTATGCAACTGGGGGCGTTGACACCACACCGCCCGGGAGTAGTTTTTCACCTAAACGAAGCGGGTTAACCCGCCCGCCGCTTTCGGGAGAGACACCATGACGGTCACGATCCGGCAGCTTCATCCGCATTTCTTCGGCGAGGTTTCGGGCGTCGACTTGCGCAAGCCGCTGACGCAACAGGAAGCGGCCGACATCGAAGCCGGCATGGACAAATACGCCGTGCTGCTGTTCCGCAATCAGGACATCACGGACGAGCAGCAACTGGCCTTTGCGCTGAATTTCGGCGAGCGCGAAAAGGCGCGCGGCGGCACCATCGTGAAGAAGGATGAATACCGCCTCACCACCGGGCTCAACGATGTCTCCAACCTCGGCAAGGATGGCAAGCCTCTCGCCCGCGACAGCCGCGCCCATCTGTTCAATCTCGGCAACTGCCTGTGGCATTCCGACAGCTCGTTCCGGCCGATCCCGGCAAAATTCTCGCTGCTGTCGGCGCGCGTGGTGAACCCCAAGGGCGGCAACACCGAATTCGCCGACATGCGCGCGGCCTACGACGCGCTCGACGATGAGACCAAGGCCGAGATCGAGGACATGATCTGCGAACATTCGCTGATGTATTCGCGCGGCTCGCTCGGCTTCCTCGATTACACCGATGAGGAAAAGGAGATGTTCAAGCCGGTGCTGCAGCGGCTGGTGCGAACGCACCCGGTGCACCGCCGCAAGTCGCTATATCTCTCCTCGCATGCCGGCGCCATCAAGGGCATGAGCATGCCCGAGGCGCGGCTGGTGCTGCGCGATCTCAACGAGCACGCCACGCAGCCTGAATTCGTCTACGTCCATAAATGGACGCTGCATGATCTCGTGATGTGGGATAACCGCCAAACCATGCACCGCGTGCGGCGCTACGATCAGTCGCAGCCGCGCGATATGCGCCGCGCCACCGTTGCGGGCACCGAACCTACGGTGCAGCAGCAGGCGGCGGAATAGCGAGCCAAAACCGTAGGGTGGGCAAAGGCACAATCGCGCCGTGCCCACCATCAATCCAAACCATTGTCGTGAATGGTGGGCACGCTTCGCTTTGCCCATCCTACGAGTCGAATCTAGGCGTGCCCGGCCTCGTTCGACAGCATGCCGACGTCGATACCGATCTTGCGCAGCGCGCGCTTGTATTTCTCTTCGACGTCGTCGCCGAAGATCAGCTCCGGGTCGGCATCGCAATGCAGCCAGCCATTGTGCTGGATCTCGTTCTCGAGCTGGCCCGGCGCCCAGCCGGCATAGCCCAGCGCCAGGATCGCATGCTTAGGTCCGGTACCCTTGGCGATCGCCTTGAGGATGTCCACCGTCGCGGTCAGGCAGATGCCGTTGTCGATATTGAGTGTCGCGTCCTTGATGAAGAAATCGCTCGAATGCAGCACAAAGCCGCGGCCGGTGTCGACCGGACCGCCCTTCAGCACCTGCAGGGTCTCGGCGTTTTCCGGCAGCTTGATCTGGTCGGCCTTCTGGATGATGTCGAGTTGCACCAACAATCCGGGAAAATCGATGCTGCCGGCCGGACGGTTGACGATGATGCCCATCGCCCCTTCCGACGAATGCGCGCACATGTAAATGACGGAGCGTTCGAAGCGTGGATCGCCCATGACAGGCATGGCGATCAACAGGCGGCCGTCCAAGTAACCGTCGCCGGACGAATTGTCGCCAATGCCGGCGGCTTTGCGGCGAACGGGCTTCGATGTCTTGCCTTCAGGGCTCATCCGCAAAGGCCTCTCTTGCTGATCCATATCCTGATATCGGGTGCGGTTTCTGTCAATCAAGCTTGCGGGATCATTCGACGGCCGATCACACGCAATTCAATGGTTTACGCTGAAACTTGCCTGTAAAGACGTGCAATGATCGCGATGGTTCCCCTGCGCGCCGTGCTCGGCGCGGCCGCCTTGTGTGTCGCGTGTGCGACGTCGGAGGTTCACGCCGAGGATGCCTCGCCGTGGCAACGTGACGCGCATTCCGCGGTGCGGCTGCTGGCAGGTTCGCGCAGCGGTACGGTGCTGCTGGGCGGCGTCGCCATCCAGTTGCAGCCGGGATGGAAAACCTATTGGCGGACGCCCGGCGATTCCGGCGTTCCGCCCCGTTTCGATTTCTCGAAATCGGACAATGTCGAAGCCGTGACCGTACTGTGGCCGGCGCCGGCGAAATTCGACGACGGCGCCGGCGGCATCGCGCTGGGATACAAGCAGCAGGTCGTACTGCCGCTGCGGATTGTGGCCAAAAATGCCGACAAGCCAGTGACGCTGCGGGCCAATATCAGCTACGCGGTTTGCGACAAGATCTGCATTCCCGTCGAAGCCAATGCCGAACTCGCGTTTGCCAGCGTGGCGAGCACCGAGGACGGCAACCTGTCCGATGCGCTCAATACGGTGCCGAAGCCCGCCAATATCGGCGACCCCAATCCGCTGACCATCCGCGACGTCAAGCGCGAGGGAAAGAACGTGCTGGTCGACGTGACGGCACCCGACGCCAAGGGGGTCAGCCTGTTCGTCGAGGGGCCGACGCCCGACTGGGCGCTGCCGGTTCCGAAGCTGGTCGAGCAGAGCCCGCCCGGCGTCAAGCGCTTTGCCTTCGAACTCGACGGCCTGCCGCCCGGCGCGACCGCTGACGGCGCCGCGCTCAAGCTGACGCTTGTCGGCGGCGATCGGGCCTATGAATTCAATGTCAGCTTGAACTAGCTTTCTCGTCGCCCCTGCCTGGTGCACAATTGCCCACGGGGCGCAGGCGCGACGCCGGGGAAGCTTTCCACCCAACCCAATCTTAACGAATGGTTGATACATCCAAGCATCGCCGCCGCCTCGCGGCGCGTTTCGGGGATGTACCCTTGTGGCCGTGACGGATACGCAATCCACAACCGCTCAGCCTGCCGGCGTGATCGCGCGCCTGCGTACGCTGCTTGGCGGCTCCAGCGAGGCCTCCGTCACCAAGCGGCTCGCCGGCACGATCTTCATCATTCGCGTGTTCAGCGCAGCGCTCGCCTATTTCGCGCAGATCCTGCTGGCACGCTGGATGGGCGGCTCGGATTACGGCGTCTACGTCTATGTCTGGACCTGGGTGCTGCTGCTCGGCAGCATGATGGATTTCGGCATCTCGGCGTCCGCGCAGAAGATCATTCCGGAATACCGAACCCGCGGCGAGCACGCGCTGCTGCGCGGCTTCCTCTCCGGCAGCCGCTGGATCACATTCGCCGTCTCCTCGATCGTCTCGCTGCTGCTGGCGGGCGTGGTGAAGGGATTGTCGCCGTGGATCGACGCCAATGCGATCGTTCCCCTCTATATCGGCTGTCTGACGCTGCCGGCATTTGTCGTCGCCAACACCCAGGACGGCATCGCCCGCTCGCACGACTGGATGCGGCTTGGCCTGATGCCGCAATTCATTGTGCGGCAGTCGCTGATCATCGGCCTGACCGCCGGCACCTTCGTGCTCGGCTTCAATCTCGGCGCCACCGCCGCAATGTGGGCCAGCGCCGCCGCGGTATGGATCGCGATGATCGGCCAGATGATCGTGCTCAACCGCAGGCTCGGCGGCCATGTCGAGCCCGGTCCCAAGGCCTACGATATCCGCGGCTGGCTCGCGATCTCGCTGCCGATCCTGATGGTGGAAAGCTTCTATCTGCTGTTGTCCTACACCGACGTGCTGGTGCTGCAGCAGTTCCGCTCCTCCGAGGAAGTCGGCGTCTACTTCGCCGTCGTGAAGACGCTGGCGCTGGTTTCCTTCATTCATTATGCGATGGCGGCGACGACGGCGCATCGCTTTGCCGAGTATCACGCGCAGGGCGACAAGCCGCGGCTTTCGGCCTATGTGACGCATGCGATCCAGTGGACGTTCTGGCCGTCCCTGGCGGCGACCGTCCTGCTGCTGGCGCTGGGCAAGCCGTTGCTGTGGCTGTTCGGGCCGCAATTCGTGGTCGGCTACGACATCATGTTCATTGCCGCTATTGGACTCGTAGTGCGATCCGCCATCGGCCCGGTGGAGCGGCTGCTCAACATGCTCGGCCACCAGCATATCTGCGCACTGGCCTATGCGCTGGCCTTCGTCATGAACCTCGTGCTGTGCCTGGTGCTGGTGCCGCGCTTCGGCGGCCACGGCGCGGCGGCCGCGACCTCGATCTCGCTGGCGTTCGAGACGGTACTGCTGTTCTGGATCGTGCGCCGGCGGCTCGGGCTGCACGTGCTGGCGTTCGGAAAACGCTGATCCCAACAAATAGGACAGCAAGCGCGCCACATCGCGCTACCTCTTGCCGGGTCCGGAGACGGCCATCGGCGGATTGCCACTGCCTCGCCATCACGCGAACATAAAGCATTCTTGTTTCGCTCGATCACTACGTCCGTAGCCATTGCTGTATAGTCGCTCGGAACCTGGGACCTGACGCTGCAAAATGATTGACCCGCTCTACGTTGCATCTGGGTTCGGTGTCGGCCTGCTCGTCGGGATGACCGGCGTCGGCGGCGGCTCGCTGATGACGCCGGTGTTGATCCTGCTGTTCGGCGTCCACCCGTCGACCGCTGTCGGCACCGATCTGTTGTATGCCGCAGCGACCAAGACCGGCGGCAGCCTGGTGCATGGCTGGTCGCAGAGCATTCACTGGCCGGCGGTGATGCGCCTCGCCAGCGGCAGCATTCCGGCGAGCGTCGTCACGCTGCTCGTGCTGTGGCAGCTCGACCTCAACGGGGAAGCTGCGCGCAGCCTGGTCAATCTGGTGCTGAGCTTTGCGCTCATCCTGACGGCGACCTCCCTGATCTTTCGCAAGGCGATCATGGATCGGTATCGCCGGCGCATGGAACAGCTCGACGCGCCGGTAACCGGCCGCGCGACCGTGGTCGTCGGCGTGGCGCTCGGCGTGCTGGTCTCGATTTCTTCCGTGGGCGCCGGCGCCGTCGGCGTCACCGCGCTGTTGCTGCTCTATCCGCGCCTGCCGATGGCGCGCATCGTCGGCTCCGACATCGCGCACGCCGTGCCGCTGACGCTGGTCGCCGGCACCGGCCACTGGGCGCTGGGTTCGGTCGATTGGGCGCTGATGGGTGTGCTGCTGATCGGCTCGCTGCCCGGCATCATCATCGGCAGCTACTGCGCGGTTCGCGTGCCGGAGACGGTGCTCCGGCTGCTGCTGGCATCCGTTCTGATTCTGGTCGCCGGCAAGCTTGGCTTCAACGAATTGCACCTGTCGACGGAGAGTGTCGCGGCGATTACCAGGAGCGCCACCCACTAAAATTCAGGGCGCGCTCCTGGCACAGATCGAAACTCTTTACTCCGCGGTCCAGCCGCCGTCGATCGACAGATTGGCGCCGGTGATCTGGGCGGCATCATCGCCGCACAGGAACAGGGCGAGTGCTGCGACCTGCTCCGAGGTCACGAACTCCTTGGTCGGCTGCGCGTCGAGCAGCACGTCCTTGATGACCTGCTCCTTGGTCATGTTGCGCGCCTTCATGGTCTCGGGAATCTGATGCTCGACCAGCGGCGTCCAGACATAGCCGGGGCTGATGCAGTTGCAGGTGATCTTGAAGGTGGCAAGTTCCAGCGCCACCGTTTTCGTCAATCCGGCGATACCGTGCTTGGCCGACACGTAAGCCGACTTGAACGGCGAAGCCACCAGCGAATGCGCTGAGGCCGTGTTGATGATACGACCCCAGCCGCGCTTCTTCATGCCGGGCACCGCGGCACGAATGGAATGAAACGCCGACGACAGATTGATGGCGATGATGGCGTTCCATTTGTCGATCGGAAATTCCTCGATCGGCGATACGAACTGGATACCGGCATTGTTGACAAGAACATCGACCGAGCCAAAGGTCTTCTCGCCGAGCGCGATCATCTCGGCGATCTCTGCGGGCTTGGTCATGTCGGCGGGCGAATGCACCGCGCGTACCTTGAAATCGGTCTCGATGCCGGAGCGCTCACGCTCGATATCGGCCGGTACGCCCATGCCGTTCAGGACGATGTTGGCGCCAGCCGCGGCGAAGGCGCGCGCATACGCCAAACCGATGCCACTGGTCGAGCCGGTTACAACGGCGGTCTTGCCTTTTAGTGTACCCATTCCATTCACTCCTGCTTGCCTTCGGACGACTTCGAACTGTTCCCCGTCATATCGTAGGCCTTCATGGTCTCACCGGATTGCGGGCGCTCCAGCACGTCCCTGTGACGCATCGATTCATGAACGTCCCGGACGCCCGCGTTCCAATGCTCGATCATGGCGACGTGCGAAAAGTCGTAGTCCTTGGAATTCGTCTCGTAGTTCTTGCCCTTGTAGATCAAGTGCACGACCGTGACGGTGTTTTCCTTCGATGCCTTGCGCAGGAATTCAACCGACGGATCGTCCGCCAGATGATCCGGCAATTTTCCGAGCAGGTCACGCACCGCCTTGCGCGCGTTGTGAATCTGCTTGTTCTTGTCGGTGCTCGTGCGGGTGCGGCTGGAGTAACGGATGTCCTTTTCCCGCTCGGCGGCCTCGAGCAGCGATGTCGGCAGCTCGCCGCGCGCGCTGAACAGGTCGACCTGGAAAATCAGGAGATCGCGGTTGAACTCCTCTTCCAGCACGTGATCCAGCGGCGTGTTGGAGGCGATGCCGCCGTCCCAATAATGCTCGCCCTCGATCTCGACGGAAGGAAAGCCCGGCGGCAGCGCGCCGGACGCCATGATGTGTTCCGGGCCAATTTTCTTGCCGAGCTTTCTGAACTCGACATTGTCGAAATATTTGAGATTGCCGGACGTGACGCCGACCGCGCCGACGCTGAGCCGCGTCTTCAGATCGTTGATGCGATCGAAATCGACCAGCCGCTCCAGCGTCTTCTTCAGTGGCGCGGTGTCGTAATAGCTCTGCGATTGCGAACTGCCGGGCGGCCACAATGGTGCCGGCGGAACGCGCGGCGTGAAGAACCCGGGGACACCGAAGGTCGCGATCAGCGCAGCCGAGGTTTCGTTGAACAGCGAGCGCGCCCGGTCGCCCGGCGTCACCGGGCTCCATGACACCGGAGACGACACCATCTCCCAGAATTCCTTGAGACGATCGACGCGCTTTTCCGCGCCGTTGCCGGCAATGATCGCGGCATTGATGGCGCCGATCGAAATGCCCGCGATCCACTCCGGCTCGAAACCTGAGCGGCACAGCGCCTGGAAGGCTCCGGCCTGGTAGGAGCCGAGCGCACCGCCGCCCTGCAGAACGAGTACGCGTTGCGCCTTGGCGGGGGTGGTAGCGGGCGCGGGGTTTGAATGATCCATCGCGGCTATCTATCAGTGGATATGAAGACCGGCACCGTGGCGGCAGTTCGCGACGGCGTCAATCGGCGAGATCGAAGCAAGGATCACGCCGAGTTTACCGCCACGGGAGCCTTTAAGGCCCGTAACCGGACCCGCTTCAGGTCGATGCAAGGATCAGCGTCCAGAACACCTTGTATTTGGTGTTCGGAGCATAAGTCGCCGCGATGCCCAATTTTGTGACACCGTTCTTGAGCATATTGGCCTTGTGCGGCGGCGAGTCCCGCCAGCCGGAGAAGGCTTCCGCCAGGGTGTGGTATCCGGCCGAGATGTTTTCGACCGCGACGGTGGCCGGATAGCCGGAGGCGCCCAGCCGCTTATCAAGCGGGCCCTTCACATTGTGGTCCATCTTGTTGCGGGCCGCCATGGCCTGCGACTGCTGCTCGGCGAGCTTGGTCAGTTCGGGATCGACCACCACGGTGCCGAGGCCGTTGTTCTGGCGGTATTGCGATATCATGATCGCCGCCGCGACCGTATCGAGCGTGGCCCCGGGCTGCGCCATGTCGAGATACATGGCCGGCTGTTCCGGGATCTTGACGTCCGCCGAGCAGCCGGCAAGCAACAGAAGCCCGATAATGGCGGTAATCGCCCGTTTCAATGCAACAATCCCCCAACGAATCCCAAAATCTGGACGCGGCCGTTGTTGCATACCAACAGTGGCTGAATGGTGAACGGGGGCTAAATCCTGGCCATGATTCCGGGACGGGCGGTAGCCGCTCGGCGGCCCAGGGGATCAATCCTGGGCGGCAAAAATCCGATAGCGGCGGGGCTGCAGGCTGATGATCTCGCCGGCCTGGAGTTCCCGGTCCCGGGGGGCGTCGATCTCGATCACGGTCTTGCCCTCGCCGCCCGAAAGCGCGATTTCGGCGCGCTGGATCGGGCCGAACGAGCGGACATGGCGGACCGCACCCTCCAGCGAGCCGGTTCCTGCGGGCCCGATCTGCATGTCGTGGCGGCGGACGAACAGTTTTGAAGCTCCGGAAGCCGCGCCATCGGCCGCGATTTTGAGCGGCTGGCCGCCGAGCCGCACCGAACCACCCGTAACCTCCACCGGCAACACGATGGACTCGCCAATGAAGCCGTGGACGAAAGCGGTGGCGGGATTGTCATAGACATCGCCCGGCGTGCCGATCTGCTCGATCCGGCCCTTGTCCATGACCACAACGCGGTTGGCGACTTCGAGCGCCTCTTCCTGGTCGTGGGTGACAAAGATCGAGGTGACGTGGATTTCGGAATGCAGCGAGCGCAGCCATTGCCGCAGTTCTTTGCGCACCTTCGCATCGAGCGCGCCGAACGGTTCGTCGAGCAGCAGGATGCGCGGCTCGATCGCAAGCGCGCGCGCCAGTGCGATGCGCTGCCGCTGGCCGCCGGACAATTGACTGGGGTAGCGGTTGGCCAGCCAGTCGAGTTGCACCAGATCCAGCAGTTCCTTGACGCGGGCGCGGATCGTGGCCTCGTCCTTGCGGATGGCGCGCGGCTGCACGCGCAGACCGAAGGCGACGTTTTCGAACACCGTCATGTGGCGGAACAGCGCGTAGTGCTGGAATACAAATCCGACATGGCGCTCGCTTGCGCCGTGGCCCAGCGCATCCTCGCCGTCGATCCGCACCTCGCCGGCGTCGGGCCAGTCGAGGCCTGCGATGATCCGCAGCAGCGTCGTCTTGCCCGACCCGGATGGACCGAGCAGCGCCAGCAATTCACCCTTGCCTACTTTGAGGTCGACATTGTCGAGCGCTGC
>Ga0268266_10004359_pt1 | contig 13597 bp, 11 predicted proteins | sample KBSS13metaG_FD_190356 | JGI IMG/M metagenome (GOLD analysis project Ga0268266, IMG submission 190356) | Switchgrass rhizosphere microbial communities from Kellogg Biological Station, Michigan, USA - KBS S1-3 metaG (SPAdes) (version 2) | ecosystem: Host-associated > Plants > Roots > Rhizosphere...
CTTGGTCGAGAACGCGCCGGTGTTCGCGGCCGCCAGCGACAACGGCACGGGGACCGGCGTCTCCTGCTGGAGCGTGACGTAGTAACAGGACGAGCCGTCGGGGTTGCCCGCCGCCGGCGCACCGGCGTTATCGATCACGCCGAGCAGCGTGCGCGCGTCGGCGATCGCGATGCTGAACGTGCCGGCCGCTGGCAGATAGACCTCGCGCTCGGCGGTGTCGGCGGCGAACGCCAGGCCGAAGCGCTGGAAGTCCGCGCCGGGATCGACCGCGGCGAACGCACCGGCAAGCCCGCCGACGCCGGCGGCGGTGATGTCGATCAGCGTCGGCCCCGGCACGGTCACGACGTAGCGATCGAAATCGGCCGTGTCGCCGACCGGCACGATGCAGCCGTGGATCACGAAGCCGCGCGGATCGCCGACCGGCGCGAGCGTGATCGTGCCCGCCGGCGCCGCGCCGGTCTCGAACCCGTTCGGCTCGGGGCCCTCCTCGAGATCCACGGTGATGCCGGCGTTCGGATCCTGGCAGGTACCGCCGACCAGCACGGTGCCGTCGCCGCAGATGCCCGTGGCCGGCACGCATGCATCTTGTGCCGGATCGAACATCGTGCCCGCGCCGCAGGTCGTGCCGGAGCCACTGCCGATCGGCGTGCACACGCCGGCGATCGCCTTCGTGCCTGGACCGCACTCGTCGGAGTTGTCGCCGCAACCGACCACCAACGCGGCCGCCACCAGCAGGTACTTCATCGCCGCGATCACAACGCGATGCCAGCGCGGGTGCAAGCGTTCGAACCGCAGCGTTCCACGCCGCGAACTAGAAAAACCCCGTCGTCGAATGGCTGCGCGCCGACGCTCCGCCGCTTGCATTTGCATGGGCGGAGATGCCGCCGCCTGGTGCCACGAACCTCTTTGTCAGCGCACTCGCGTGTACCGATCACGCGCACGCGGGCGAATGCCGTTATCAGGTCGCGTGGTCGATCAACCCGCACATGGTGCGCGGCGCGGTCGACTTCCCCACCGCGGCGCGCCAACACGCTCGGTTCCTGGCCGCGCTCGAAGCTGCGGGCGCACAGCTCACCGAGCTGCCGTTCGTGCACGGTGCGTTCGACTCCGTGTTCGTCAAGGACCCGGCGCTGCTCATCGAGCGCGGCGACCGGCGGTGCGCCGTGTTGGCGCGGCCGCGTTATCACGAGCGCGCACGCGAGCGCGCGGCGCGCGCCGAGCGCCTGCGCCGTCACGGCTACGAGTTGGTCGCCGCCGACGACGGCCCACCGTGGGAAGGCGGCGACGTCGTGATGACGCCGTCGCGCGAGACACTGTTTCTCGGTCACGGCTTTCGCTCGACCTGCTACGCGGCGCGCTGGCTCGAGCGCGCGACCGAGCTGACCGTGTGTCCCGTCGAGCTGATCGATCCGCACCTGTATCACCTCGACATGGCGCTCGCGATGCTGCCCGACGGCACAGTCGTCGCGTGCGGCGACGCGATCGCACCGCGCTCGCTGCGCGCGATCGAACGCGCCGCGGGCGTGACCGACCTCGTCACCGTGAGCCGCGACGCGGCACTCGCGTTCGGCCTCAACTGGGTCGCGGTCGGCGACACTATCGTGTGCGGCGCGCGCGTGCCGGCCATCGAGCAGCTCGTCACCGCGCGCGGCTTGCGCTACGTCGTCGCGCCGCTCGATCAATTTCATCTCGCAGGCGGCAGCGCCGCGTGTCTCGTCGCGGTCGTGCACCGCGGTGAGGCAACGCTCGCGACTGCTCCACAAGACCGCAGAGGCACCATGGACATGTACGGCCCGATCTTCCGTTCCGTGATCTTCCCGCTGTGGGAAACCCACGTTCGCCAGCGCCCCGTCGTCGAGCGCTGGCGCGAGCTCGAGCGCTCGCAGTGGTGCTCGCGCGACGAGCTGCGCGCGGGTCAGGCCGCCGCGCTCGCCGCGCTCGTACGCCACGCGTACGATCACGTGCCGTTCTATCGCGCGAGGATCGAGGCGATCGGCGCGCGCCCCGACGAGCTCTCCACCCCCGAGAGCCTGCCGTGGCTGCCGGTCGTGCGCCGCGCCGAGCTACGCGAGGCAGGCACGCGGTGGGAGTCGACGGCCGAGCCACGGCCGACGATCCGAAAGCAGACGAGCGGCACCAGCGGCGAGCCACTGCTGTTCGGCTACGAGCATGACAGCGAGCACTGGCGGCGCGCGGTGAAGTACCGCGGCTATGCGTGGGCCGGTTACCGGCCCGGCGATCGCGCCCTCCACTTCTGGGGCGCGCCCGAGCCGACCGAGCCGCCGTGGCAGACGCGCATGAAGATCGCGCTCGATCGCCGCATGCACCGCGACGTGGTGATCCCGTGCGCGGTGATGACCGACGCGCACCTGCTCGAGGTCGTGCGCGCGATCGAGGACGGCCATCCCGACGTGATCATCTGCTACGCGCAAGCCGGCGCCGAGCTCGCGCGGTTCATCGTCCAGCACGGGCTGCGCACGTGGCCGACGATCCCCGTGATCTGCGGCGCCGAGCGCGTCCTGCCGCGCGATCGCGCCGACCTCGTGGCCGCGTTCGGCCCGTCGGTGTTCGACACGTACGGCTGCCGCGAAGTCATGATGATCGGCGCCGAGTGCGAGGCGCACGACGGCCTCCACGTCGCGATGGAGAACCTGATCGTCGAGGTCGTCGTGACCGACGAGGACGGCCGCGAACGACCCGCGCGCGAGGGCGAGACCGGCGAGGTCGTGGTCACCGACCTGCACAACCTCGCGATGCCGTTCATTCGCTACGCGAACGGCGACGTCGCGACCGTCGGCTCCGATCGGCGCTGCGCGTGCGGCCGCAACCTGCCGCGGATCGAATCCGTGCAGGGCCGGATCTCCGAGACCCTGCGCGACGCGAGCGGCGCGCCGGTGAGCGGCATCGCGATCAGCTTCCTGGTGCAAGACGTGTCGCGCTCGGTGCGACAGTTCCAGGCCGTGCAGCATCGCGATCGTTCGCTGACGCTGCGGCTCGCACTCGCCGAGCCGATCGCCGAGTCGGCGCTTGCCGAGATCCGCGCGAACGGCGAGCGCTTGCTGGGCGGGCTCGAGGTCGACGTCGCGATCGTCGACGAGCTGCCGCGCAGCTCGGCCGGCAAGCACCAGCTCGTGATCGTGGAGTGACTAGGTCCGCTTCACGACGACGATCGTCACGTCATCGTCCTGCGCGCCGGTCCAGCGCTTCCACAGCGACAGCACGGCATCGCGCAGCGCGCTCGCGGAACGATCGCTCGCGTGGTCGAGCTCGGCGATCACGCGCTCGAGCCCGAGCTGCTCGCCCGTGGCGTTGCGCGCCTCGCACAGCCCGTCGGTATAGAACACGAGCGCGTCGCCCGCGGCGAGCACGCGCTCGCTGTCCTTCGTGAACCGCGCCACGTCGGCGATCGCGCCGAGCCACGTGCCCGACGTCTCGAACGGCTCGCACTCGCCCGTGGCCGGGACGCGCACGATGTCCTCGTGCGCGCCGGCGTGGAACATGCGGCCGTCGTCGTAGAGCCGCGCGAGCGTGAACGTGACGTGCTCGTCGCGCAGGAGCCGGTTGCGCGTGTTCTCGAACATCACGGCGTTGACGAGCGCCACGAGCTCGCTCGGCCTGGCATCGGGCCGGGCACGGATCAGGCCCTGGACCGTGCTCTGCACCATCAGCATGAGCAAGCCGGCGTTGAGGCCGTGACCGGCGACGTCGCCGATGCCGATCCAGCAACCGTCGGCGGCCGGGATCACGTCGTAGTAGTCGCCGCCGACCTCGCTCGCCGCGATCATCGACGCCGCGATCTCGAAGTTGGGCAGCATCGTCGCGCGCGGCAGGATCGACGTCTGGATCGTCTGCGCGATCTCGAGCTCCTGCTCGAGCCGCTGCTGCGCGGCGCGCCGGGCCCGCGATTCGCCGAGCTCCTTGCTCATCACGTTCATCGCGTGGGCGAGCTGGCGCAGCTCGCGGGGACCGCGCGGCCGCGTCGCGGCATCGGGCTCGCCGGCGGCGATCCGGCGCGTGAACGCGACCAGCGCGTCGAGCGGACGCGCGAGCACACGCGCGGTGCCGAGCGACACCGCGAACGCGACGAGCAAGCTGGCCAGCGCGACCAGCGCGAGCGTGCCGATCGCGCGGCGACTCGGCGCCAGGGCCTTGTCGAGCGAGCGCAACAGCACGGCGTGAACGCCGCTGGCCGATTCGAGCGGCGCCGCGACCGCGACGTAGCGCACGCCGCCGAGCACGACCTCGACGGGCTCCGCGCCGACGAGCGGCACCGGCGCGAGCTGCGCCGACGTCGCCGCCACCTCGCGCGTGCCATCGAACACGACCAGGCCCGCGCCGGTCTCGTGCTCGAACGCGGCCGGCAGCCCGTCGATCGGATAGCCGACCACGACCGCGCCCGAGATCGTCGTGCCGAACGTCAGCCGGCGCGCCTCGAGCTGCATCACGCGGCCGCCGGAGCTGGCGAGGTTGGCGCCGTCTCCGCGATCGAGCGCGGCGGCCACCGGCGCCCGCTTCGACCAGTCGTCGCCGCGGTCGGGCTGGACCTTGCCGCGATCGAGATCGATCACGACCTTGCCGTCGGGATCGACGAGCGCGAGCCGCTCGGCGTGCATCGAGTCGCCGAGCTCGCCCACGACGTCGGCGATCGTCGCGACGTCGACGTCGGGCGCGGCGAGCACCGCCTTGAGCCGCGGCTCCTCGGCGACCATCGACAGCTGTGCGGCGAGCAGCGCGTCGCGGGACGCCACGAGATCCTCGAGCGCAGCGCGATCGCGCACGAGCGCGTCGGCGAGCTCGGCGCGTGCGGTCCGCTGGATGACGAGCGAGATGCTCGCGACGGCGGCCGCGAGCACGGCCGCGACGATCGCGATCACGATCCAGAACAGCACACCGCGGAACCTCATCGTGCGACCCGCCGCTGCGCGAGGATGACTTCGCCGTCGCCCGCGCCGAGTGCCGGCGACCACCGCTCGACGACGGCGATCTCGAAGGCCGCCGCGCGATCGTCAAACGGGAACGTCGTATCTGCAAACGCGAACGTCGCGACCGTGGTCGCGCCCGCGCCGATCCGATCGTCCTGGGCGAGCCGGGTCGCGCGAGGATACGGCACCTCGACGCCGCGATCGTCGACGAGCACGCGCGCGTAGACGCGCTCGCGACGCGCGCGCTCGTGCCCCGCCGCATCGAGCGCGACCACGCGCACGACGAGCTGGCGCCCCGGCATGCCGGTCGGCACCGCGTGACCCGCCCCGCTGTTGTGCACGCGCGCCGTCACGACTCCACGTTCGTCGACGGCCGCCGACAGCTCGATCGCCTGGCGGCGCAGCGCGTCTTGCACACCGAAGAAGCCGTGCGCGGCGACGTCGCGCTCCTCCGCGCCGGTCGCGACCGCCGTGCGATCGGGCGGCATGTGACAGCCCTGGCAGGTCGCACCGTCGGTGGCGTACGAGCTCGCGCGCCACTCCTCGTACTCCGTGTAGATCGGCAGACCGCCGAGCCGCAGCTCGTGACACGCAGCGCAGTACGCGGCGCTCGCGAGCTCGGGCGCGCAGCCCATCTTGTGAAAGTAGGTGTCCTTGGCGTCGCACAGCGGTCCGTAGCGCACGACGTCGTCGACGGCGAGCGCGAGCCCGGTGCCGGCGGCGCGCGCCGAACGCGCGAGGTGACAGCCGTCGCACGTGATCCCCGGCTGGCCGTCCGCGGCGAGCGGCGCGTGACAGCCGTCGCAGTCGCGGCGATCGCCGCGCATCGCCAGAAATGCGGACCCGCGATCGGCGCCCGCATGCGCCGACTCCGACCACGCGCGATAGATCTCCGTGTGGCACTGGCCGCAGCGCACGGGCGGGTACATGTGCCGCGTGGTCTCATGCACCCGTGCATCGGCGGCCGGCGGTGGCTCCGACGCCTGCTGGCATCCTCCGACGATCGCGAGCGCGAGGAGGATCGTCCGCATGAGCTAGTAACGCGAGTACGGGTGGTCGTGCTTGTCGTGGTGGTCGTCGGCGCTGCGGCGCTCGCGCAGCGTGAAGTCGAGCTCGACGTGCTGGCCCGGCTCGACCGTGAGCTCGAGGCGCTCCGGCATGCCGTACGGAAACCACGCGACGGCGTGATAGGTCCCGGGCGGCACGCCGTCGAGCGAGAAGCTGCCGTCGGGTTTCGGCTGCACGAAGAAGCTCGAGGTCATCACGAGCACGTGCGCGATCATCTGCGGGTGGATGTTGCAGAAGATCGGCACGATGCCGGGCTTGTCGAACTTGACCGAGCGCGTGGTCTCGCTCCGATAGATGCCGAGATCGAACGCGCCGCCCGCCACCGGCGAGAACACGTCGTGCGCGATCGCGTCGCGGTTGGGGAACGCGACGTCCGTGCCTTGCGGCACGACCAGGAAGTCGGGCTCGAAGTGCTTGTCGTGCTGCACGATCTCGTAGCGCTGCTGCGACGGCGCGAGCGGCACGCCCTTGACGTCCTCGAGATAGACGACGACGCGATCGAAGCCGTCGACCTTCGAGCCGACCGAGACCTTGGAGATCGCGATCTTGCCGGCGATCCGGGCGAGCGGCCGCGCCGGTGCCGCCGCCCCGACGAGCGCCAGCGCCGCGATCGCGAGATAGCTACAGCGTGAAGCCAAGGACCAACCTCCCGAGCTGATTCATGCGTGCCGAGGTCGGCGCGTTGTCGGCGAACAGGTACGACGCGGCCAACCAGAAGCGGCCGATGCCGTATGCGACGGCGGGCCCGGCGTAATGACCGGTCCGCATCGACGAGAACTTCTCGTTGCCGTAGGCCTCGGCGCCGACGCGCAGGTGATTGTCGACCGCGTACGACGCGCCGACCGCGTAGTTGAAGTAGCCGATGTTGTCGGTGTCGAACACGCCCGGCATCTCGGCGAACTTGCCGCGCGCGACCCACAAGCCGACGTTGGCGGTGACGTCGACGGGCCCGAGCTGCCTCGACGCGATCGCGCTGACCCAGCCCGAATATGCGCCGCCGCCATCGCTGTAGTGCATCGGCACGCCGAGCTCGCCGCGGATCCGGACGTCGATCGGCAGCTCGCCGCGCAGGGCCGGCATGTACGTGGTCTGGAGCCGCAGCGAGTCCATCGACATGCCGCTCGTCGTGAGCGCGGACTCGTCGAAGATCGCGAACAAGCCGATCTCGACATGCTCGTTGATGCCGGCCACCGGGCCCAGCCACCAGTTCCACGAGACGTCGTCGGCGCCGTGACCGCCACCGTTGAGCGCGGTGAACCAGTTCTCCAGCTCGATCTCGTTCGTCGCCAGCGAATCGGTGCCCTGCGTGAACGCGTACGGCCGCGCGCCGGCGTGCGCGAGCGACCCGGACGCGACGATCGCGAGCACGACGAGCCGGTTCACGCGGCCGTCTCCAGCGACACGAGGTCCGCGGCGAAGCAGAGCAGCGCGTGCAGGCTGCGCCGCTGCCAGTAGAACTTCGGGTTCGACACGAACGTGATCCGGTAGGCGCCCTCGCGCTCCTGCACGCTCGTGATCCACGCGACGAACGCCTTGAAGCACGACGAGTTCATGAACTCGAGCGCGCGCAGATCGACGATCACGCGCGCGGCATGGTGTGCCGCCGCATGCGCGTGGAGATCGGGCAACAGCTTCGACAGCGGCTCGATCGCGCGCGTGTCGGCCGTGCCGACCAGCTCGACGCGAATGCAGTCGGCCTCGGGAACCGTCGCGTTGACCGCAAAGCCGGTCTCGGCGATCGCCAATGACGGGATCGTCATCATCGCGCAGCCTCCTGCATCGCAACCGCGGTCACTTCGACGATGTCGCCTGCAAGCGCACACGACAGATGCATGTCGGCCTCGGCGGCGATCCGGCCGAGTCCCAGCCCGCCGCGCTGCGTCGACTTCGCCGTCCTGCGCATCAGGCTCTGAAACAGCCGGAGCGGATCCGGCGCCGCGACGATCTCGTCGATCTTGGTCGCGAGCACCGCGGCTTGGTCGCGCGTCGCACGGTTGCGCGTGCGCACCGTGACGCTCGGCCGTGCCGCTTTGAGATCGACGTCGACGCGAATCGTGGTCCTGCCGTCGACGGAGTAGCGGACCGCGTTCTCGAGCAGCTCGTGGGTCGCGAGCGCGACGCGCGAGGCCAGGTCGCCGTCGACGAGCGCTTGCTCGCACAGCACGCCCGCAAACCTCCGCACCACCGACACCAGCTCGTACGACGGCGAAAACATCAGCTCGAAGAACACCTGGCCGTCCGCTCCGTACGCGACCTGCGGGCTGGGGACCATGCCTTTCGAGTCGACCGGGTTCGCGAGTGGTCAAGGCCCCCGGCGATCGCGAGCCAACCCTCACCTACCTCAGGTTTATCCGAAGCATGCGCGTGAACTGGCCGATTCCCTCGACGTGAGGAGTTCAAGCCCCCTGCCCTTGCCGTGCGAACACGACGAGCTCGTCGAGGAGAACCGGCGTCTGCGTGAACAGCTCGAGCGTTCGGAGCGCGACCGCACCAGCCTGAACGATCAGCTCCTGCACCAGCAGCGTCTCGAGGCCGCGGGCTCGCTCGCCGCCGGGCTCGCGCACGACATGAACAACGTGCTCGCCGCGATCTACGGGCTCGCCGAGCTCCTGCTCGACGAACAAGGCGACGACCGGATGCGCAGCGAGCTCGAGCAGATCGTGCAGCAGGCCGAGCGCGGCGCGGCGCTCACGCGCAGCTTGCTCGCGTTCTCGCGCAAGGGGCAGTACCGCAAGCAAGTGCTCGAGCTCGACGCGGTCATCAAGAGCGCGCTGCCGCTGCTCGCGCACACGCTGCCCAAATCGATCCACGTGAAAGCCCAGCTCGGCTGCGGCGAGACGCGCATCGACGGCGATCCCGTGCAGCTCGTCCAGGTGCTGGTCAACTTCAGCATCAACGCGGCCCACGCGATGAAGAACAGCGGCCAGCTGACGATCGCGACGACGATCGCACAGCTCGGCGGCAAGAGCGTCGAGCGCCTCGCGCTCGCGCCGGGCGCGTACATCAAGCTCGACGTCACCGATACCGGTTGCGGCATGGACGCGGCGACGCGCACGCGCGTGTTCGAGCCGTTCTTCACGACCAAGCCGCAAGGCGAAGGCACCGGCTTGGGGCTCTCGCTGGTGTGGGGCGTGGTCAAGGGCCACGACGGCGCCGTCGAGGTCATCTCCGAGGTCGACCAGGGCGCGACGTTCTCGGTGTACCTGCCGATCACGACCGCGACGCCGATCGTCGTCGCGACGCCGCGCGCGCCACAGGCGTCGAGCAAGCACACGGTGCTCGTCGTCGACGACGAGCCGCTCGTGCGCGCCGGCGTCACGCGCATGCTCGAGCGGCTCGGATACGCCGTGCTCGGCGCGGCCAACGGCGCCGAAGCGTTGCGCGTCTACCAGACCAATCCCGGCATCAGCCTCGTGATCCTCGACATGAGCATGCCCGTGATGAGCGGGGCCGAATGCTTCGCCAAGTTGCGCGCGATCACGTCGGTGCCCGTGCTCGTCGCCACCGGCTACGCGCTCGACAAGGACGTCCAGATGCTCGTCGCGCGCGGCGCCGCGCTGATCGAAAAGCCGTTCAGCTCGTCGGCGCTGATCGTCGAGATCGCGCGGCTGCTCGACCAGATCGGCCGCCAGGACCGCGTCGGCTGATCACTTTTCGTGCGACCGAGCCCGCGTCGGCGGCTCGATCGAGCATGAAACGCGTCCTCGGCCTCGTCCTCGCCATCTCGATCGGCTCGGTCACGCTCCATTGCACCTCGCCGCACTCCGGCAACAGCAGCGGCAACGGCACCCCGGCCGGCGACGGTGGTCTCGTCGACGGCGCCAGCGCGGGCACCGGATCCAACACGTGCTGCGCGGCGCCCCTGCCCGCGTTCACCAACATCGCCGAAGGCAACCTCGCGGTGAGCGCCCAGGACTCGATCGGGGTCGAGTTCGACACGCCACCGATTTCGGTCGGCTCGTACGCCGAGCTCGTCGTCGGCATCACGACGGCCGGCGGTTGCAACGCGAGCGTCGCTACCGAGTTTCAGGAGCCCGGCAGCTCCGTCTTCATCTACACGAACCAGACCAACGGTCGGATTCGCATCGACGGTCCGACCGCGCGCCTCGCAGTGTTCGCGAGTGGGCCCGGCGTCGCGTGCTCCGGTTCGGTGCACTACGTCGTCGCCGGGGTGAACTGAACGTTTTCGAAACGCGGAAACTGTGTTCGCGAGTTGCGGACTACCGCCGCACGGCGCAAGTGCGCTACAGGCGAGGATCATGAAGATCCTGGTCGTCGATGACGATGCAGCCTTGCTCCGGGCCTTACGGCGCCGGTTGCGAGCGCTGCCAGGATGGGAGGTCACGTTTGCCGCGGGCGGCGCGGCGGCGCTGATCGCGATCGACGAGATCGAGCTCGACGTCGTGCTCACTGATCTCAACATGCCGGCGATCGACGGCGCGCGCGTGATCGCGGCCGCGCGCCAGCGATCGGCGTCCACGATCTGCGTCGTGATGACATCGGCCGTCGTGAACGAGGACGAGCTCGGCGCGGACGCGGTGTTCGACAAGCCCGCCGACATCGGCGAGATGGCGCGATGGATCGACCAGGCCTATGCGAAAACCACGTCCAAAGAGGCCAAGCGCCCCTAAGCCAGTAGCAGGTTGTCCTACCCGGTGATGACCCTTTTCTTTCGGAAGGAACACTGGGATCGTGGATGACTATGCGCCTGTCGGTATTGCTGCTCGCGCTCGTCGGTTGTAACGACGGCCGACTGGTGGCGACCGGCACCAGCGACGCGCCGACCGCGTTGCCCGATGGCGCGATGACTGCGACGGTCGACGGCGCGGTGGATGGCCCGAGCGGCGTCGTCGGCGGCGCGCCGCGGCTGATCGCGCCGATGTCGACGTCCACCGTCACGCAGCGGCGGCCGACGTTGCGCTGGACCGGCGGCACCGCCGCACCCGTCGTAGACCTGTGCCGCGATCGCGCGTGCGCGCAGCCGCTCGCGGTCAATGTCGAGATCGCACCGAACCTGACGAGCGCGAAGGTCATGGACGACCTGCCGCCGGGCTGGGTGTTCTGGCGCGTGCACACCGGCAGCGACGTCACCGCGACCTGGCAGTTCTTCGTCGGCCCCAACAGCGCGAGCACCGCGGTCGACACGAGCTACGGCCACACGCTCGACGTCAACGGGGACGGCTACGGCGACTTCGTCGTCGGTGCCCAACCGTCGTCGTATCTGTATCTCGGCGGCCCGAACGGCGCGTCGCCGCAGGCGATCGAGCTCGCGTCGGGCAGCAACGCACCGATCAGCGACGCTCTCATCGACGTCGGCGACGTCAACGGGGACGGCTACAGCGACTTCTGGATCGAGCCCCACCTGTTCCTCGGCGGGCCAAGCACCGACGGCGCGATCTGGAGCGGCGACCACGCACCCAACCGCCTCGATTGGTTCTTCACCTATGGCTACAACGTCAAAGGGATCGGCGACGTCAACGGCGACGGCTATTCCGATCTGTGGATCTCCGAGGGCGGGGCCGGCTACGTCTGGTTCGGCGCGGCGACTCCGACGCCCGCGTTCGCGTTCACCGTGACGCTCGTCGACTCGGCCACGAGCCCGCAGGATCCGAACTACCTGCATTACGCCGACGCCGCGAATGCCGGCGACGTCAACGGCGATGGTTACGCGGACTTCGTCGTCGGTGCGATTCCCAGCGAAAGCGACGCGACGAGCGCCTATGCGTTTCTGTACCTCGGCAATGCTGCTCCGTCCGCCGCGGACTGGAGCGCGCCGACGTCGCCGCATCGCATCGACCTGCCGAGTCCGGACTCGACCGTCGAGTACGCCGGCTACTTCGGTATCGCGGTGTCCAGTGCCGGTGATTTCAACGGCGACGGCTACTCCGACTTCGCGGTCGGCGCGATGGACGCCAGCGCGGCCCACATCTACTTTGGCGCGTCCGATCCGGCGTCTGCCGACTGGAACAGCACGGCCCACGCGCAGCGCATCGATATCTCGGGCGGGTCGTCGATCGGCCAGCTCGGCATCGCGCTGGTGCCAGCCGGCGACGTCAACGGCGACGGCCTTTCCGATCTACTGATCGGCGCGATCAATAATCTGTCGCTCGAGAGCTACGGCGGCGCGATGCTCTACCTCGGCAGCGCGCAGCCGAGCAATGCGATCTGGAACGGCGCTTCGCCGCCGAACCGCGTCCAGCTGGTCACGCCGCATGGCCCCTACGGCTACTTCGGCTGGACCGTCGCATCTGCCGGCGACGCTGACGGCGACGGCTACTCGGACTTCTTGTGCGCAGCGACCGGCGTGAACATGGCGCACTTCTATCGCGGCGAGGCGACGCCCGATGCCACGCACTACAACGGCGTCACGCCGCCGGCGCTGCGCGTCGACTTGACGAGTCCGAGTCAGAGCAGCTTCTTTGGCTCGCTCGGCATGGCGCACTAGGGCGGCGCTGTGAACTTCGCAGCCGTTGCGTGGGTCAAGTCGTCGATCGCGATCGCGATCCCCCCGCCGTCGCTCGTCGGGATCAACGCGTGGGTTCGGCAACCTCGGCCAAGCGATGCCCATTCGCCGGTCGCGTTCTTGAGCGTGCGGAGTCGCGTGCCGGTGGCAGCATCAAACGCACCACTACTCCCACGTGGACGAGGCCGAGAAAAGATCGCGGCAACCCGCGTGCTCCAGGTCGTGCTCGGAAAGACCTCGTCGGAAAATGCACCGAAAGAGGGGATCAAAGAGGGGATCGCGGGTCAACCCGCCTCGCCCCCTCTTCCCGAGGCGGCCCAAGTCTGCTAGAAGTTGGCACTTCCGGTGCCATAGCCAAGTGGTAAGGCAGTGGTCTGCAAAACCACCATTCCCCAGTTCAAATCTGGGTGGCACCTCCAAGAGAACCCGGCGTAACGGCCGGGTTTTTCAGTTCGGCTACGGCGACGGCCGCGGCGCTATCGGCGCAGATCGCTGCGAGTTGCGCGGCGGCTTCACCTCGACGTCCTTGAACAGCAGCGGCGGCGAGGCGATCGATGCGAGGTAACCCTGACTATTCTCGAACATCGACGAGTAATGCGTGTCGAGGCCGTTCCCATAGAAGTTGTAGACCGTCGCCCGCGATCCGACGGCGACGACGTCGCGGAGGCTTCGCGCGTTGATCTCCCCGAATAACGCACCGCGAACGAGTTGCTCGTGGCCATCGGCGTACACGCGCTTGATGATCGCCGGTCGCGCGACCGTCGAGCGCTCCGCGAACATCGACGTGTCGAGCTCGCCGAAGGGCTGGACATCCAGGCGGTCGACGACGAGCACGTAGGCGAGCCCTTCAGCCTTCGCCGCCGCAATCGCACGCGCGCGGATCGTCGCATCGCTCAGCCCACCGGTCGCTGTGACGATCACGTTGAACGGATGCGCACGCACCGGATCGCTCGACGTCGATGCCGCGTGACCGTTGGAATGCTCGAATCCCTTGCGTGGCGCTCGCGACATCACGAAGCGCTTGAACACGCCCTTCTCGACGAGCGAGACCTTCTGCACCGGCACGCCTTCTTCATCGAAGCGCAATGTCCCGAGCATCAGCTGATCGTCGACGGTCGCGCGCGTGGGATCGTCCACGACCGCG
>Ga0268266_10004361_pt1 | contig 13596 bp, 9 predicted proteins | sample KBSS13metaG_FD_190356 | JGI IMG/M metagenome (GOLD analysis project Ga0268266, IMG submission 190356) | Switchgrass rhizosphere microbial communities from Kellogg Biological Station, Michigan, USA - KBS S1-3 metaG (SPAdes) (version 2) | ecosystem: Host-associated > Plants > Roots > Rhizosphere >...
TCGCAGACAGCGTTCGAGCGACCGGACGGGCCCGAGCGTCTCCTCCGGGCGATCGTCGACAGCATGCCGACGCAGATCTGGTTCGGCCGCCCGGATGGATCCGCCGAGTTCATGAATCAGCGATGGCTCGACTACACGGGGCTGTCCGCGGGCGACGCGCTGGGAGGGAAATGGATCGACGCCGTTCATCCTGACGACCGGCCCGCGTTCCTGGAACACTGGCAGAATCTGCTGCGCCTGGGCGAGTCCGGCGAGATCGAGGCGCGATTGCGGCGCGCCGACGGCGAATATCGCTGGTTCCTCGTGTGTACCCAGCCGCTGCACGATGCCTCCGGCTCCGTCGTTCGGTGGTACGGAACCAATACCGAGATCGAGGATCGCAAGCGGGAGACCGGGGCGCAGGGCATTATCTTGTCACCGACGCGAACCGGCGCAGCTCGTTGAAGAAATCGAAAACAAAAACAGCCTTGTGCTCTCCGGCATCTGCTGCCGCGTTGGCGTCCACCGCGAGAACGAAACGATTCCCGTCCGGATGCAGGTCGAACATTCTGTTCTGCGCGCGCTCCACGAAATGCGTCTGGGCAAGCCGTCGAGGTGTGTCGGCGCGGAACGAGTCGGCGTCAACCTGGTACGACGCCACCCAGATTTGACCGTTGAGGCTATAGAACAACTCGCGCGTGGTGCGCGACCAGGTCGGGTGCTCGCCTCCGCCGGTCGAGATTTGCCAGACGCTGTTCGGATTGGCAAACGGCCGGACGTACACTTCGTAGCGCTGGCCTGACTCATTCGACCAGTACGCGATCCATCGGCCATCGGGCGAGAACATCGGCTCCCGCTCCGAAGAGGAACTGCTGAGGAACGCGGTCGGCTTCCCCGGCTTCCATCCGGACGCGTCGTCACCTTCCATCGGCAGAATCATGACGTCCGATGCCGTCTGGTCGCTGCGCTCCTCGAACGCGAGGAACTTCCCGCTTGGGTGCCACGATGCAGGGTATTGGGTATTCACGCTGTCGGTGAGGCGCTGTGCCTCGCCCGTGCCGTCGGCCAGCCGCCAGTACAGATTCGCCGCCGATCGGTTCCCTCCGACCGAGGAGAACACCACGCGACGGCCATCCGGCGTCCACACCGGGTTGCTGTCGACGGGGTCGGATGTCAGGCGGGTGCTCGTGTTGCGCGCCAACTCGTAGACCCAGACGTCGGCACGATCTTCGAAGAGTTGCAGGGCGATCCGGGTGCCGTCCGGCGCGAATCGTGGGGTGAGCCAGGATGTCGGTGTCTGACGCAACACCGTTGTCCGCCCGGCGCGATCCATCCAATCCATCTCGAGGGCCCCGTCGGCAGGGGGCCCGGTCAGGTACACGAGGGTGCCCGCGGGCGACACGTCGAACTGCGCACCGCCCGACAAGGAATTGGACTTGATGCCGTCGATCACGCGAACCGGTGGACCTGTGGCCTCGAGCCGATCGAGATCGAACGGCATGGCCACGAGCGCTCCTTCGTGGACGAACGCGAGATGCCCGCTCGCCAGATAGCGGCCGTAGGTTCCGCCGCGGTGCACGATCTTGCGCGGGCCCGCCGGTAACGTTTGGACCACCAGATCCGCATTGTCGTAGGAACCGATGTCCGCGGCCGCGGTAAAGAGCACGCCTTTGCCGCCTGGCAGCATCTGCGGCCACCTATGGCTCGTCTCACCGGGATCGAGTGTCGTCAGGACCTGAGGTGTCCCGCCATCCGACGACACGCGCATGAGGACGACGCCTTCACGGCCGTCCGGCGAAAACACAATCGTGCCATCAGGGGCCCAGGCGCCACCGCGTCCATTCGGTGCCTCGCAAATGGTGGCGGTCGTCCCTCCGGTGACGGAGATCTTCTTCAGCTTTCCGGCAGCGAAGAATCCGATCCACTGCCCGCCGGGAGAGAAGAACGGGTTGGCTGCGTCCTCGGTTCCCGACAACGGCGTCGCCCGAAGCTGAGAGAGGCGCCGGATGTAGAGTTGACGATGGCCGCTGGTGTTCTGGGCGACGAACGCGAGCAACTCTGAGTCCGGCGACAGGATGGTGACGGCGCCGAAGGCTGGATTCGCAAGCGGGACGTCTGCACCGAGGTCGGCGCTGATGCGCAACGGCAAAGACGACGAGGGGGGGCGGCGCGGAACCCATACTGCGGCAAGCGCAAGCGCGACTGCTGCCGTGGCGATCGCCCATGGGAGAGCGCGTCCCCATCCGACGACTCGTGTGGCCACGGGCGTATCTCGAACGCCATCCCGATCGGCCGGTGCACCGGCTTCGTCCAGCTCGAGTCGCGCGTCGCCAATCGCACTCAATCGGAGCCTGGGATCTTTTTCGAGGCAGCGCCGCAGCAGGCGACGCACCGGCACGGGCAGATCGGCGGGCAACGCCTGCCAGCTCACCTCGTCTTTGAGCACGTTCGCGAGCGTAACCGAGGTGTCGTCTCCGTCGAACGGCCGCCGCCCGGTCAGCATCTCGTAGACGACGACACCGAAGGCCCAGATGTCGGCGCGGCGATCGACGGCCTTTCCGCGTGCCTGCTCCGGCGCCATGTAGGCCGCGGTGCCGATGATGATGCCGATCAGCGTCGCGCGCGGGGTGACGGTCGGCGAGTTCATCATCTCAGCGCCCGACCCGGACGGGGAATCAAGCGCTTTCGCCAGCCCGAAGTCGAGCACCTTCACGGTGCCGTCAGGCGTGATCTTGATGTTGGCCGGCTTCAGATCGCGGTGGATGATGCCCTTCTCGTGTGCCGCCTCGAGCGCCTCGGCAATCTGGCGCGCGACCGACAGGGCCTCCTGGACCGGCAACGGGCCGTTCGCCAAACGATCGGCGAGCGTCGCGCCTTCCACGAGTTCGAGCACGAGACCGCGCACCCCTCCGGCCTCCTCCAACCCATAGATCGCGCCGATGTGTGGATGGTTCAGCGTTGCCAGCACCCGCGCCTCGCGTTCGAAGCGCGCGAACCGCTCCGGGTCCGAAAGGAAGACGTTGGCGACAAACTTGATGGCGACATCGCGGCCGAGTCTCGTATCGCGGGCCCGATAGACGTCGCCCATCCCGCCGGTGCCGAGGAGAGAAAGAATCTGATACGACCCGATCTGCAGGCCCGTGAGCGATGCCCGGGGATCATCGGCCAGGACGTGCGCTGCCAGCTCACCGATCGAGGATTCGAGAAATCGCTCCGCTGTGTGCGCGTGTGCCAACAGCGCCTCCACCTCGTGTCGCAGCGCTTCGTCGGGTCCGCATGCCGCCGCCACAAACGAGGCCCGCTCACGAACATCGCGGGCAAGCGCGGCGTCGCAGAGGTCTTCGATCCGTCGCCGCCGCTCGAGGTCCGTCACGGCTCTGCACCTTCGAGCTCGCGCAGCAACCAGAGTTTCGCCAGTCGCCAGTCGCGCTTGACGGTGTCGGCCGACACATGGAGCACCTCGGCCGTCTCCTCCACGCTCAGACCTCCGAAGAAGCGCAATTCGATCACGCGACCCTTGCGAACGTCGACCGCCGCTAATGCCTCCAGGGCGCGATCCAGCGCCAGCACGTCCACCGCTGGCTCCGGCGACGTGACAAGCCCTTCGTCCAGGGGCACATGTTGGGCGCCGCCCCCGCGTTTGCGATAGCCGCGCGCCCGCGCGTGATCGACGAGCACGCGCCGCATCAGGCGGGCGGAAATTCCAAGAAAGTGCGCACGATCCTGCCAGCGAACGCGCCGTGCGTCGGTCAGTCGGAGAAACGCCTCATTCACCAGCGCCGTGGTCTGTAACGTATGGCCGCGCCGCTCGCGGCGCATGTACCCCCGGGCCAGGCGGCGCAGTTCCGCCTCCACGAGCGGTGTCAGTTGCTCGAGCGCGCCATCGTCGCCCTCGCCCCACGCTCGCAACAGCGCCGTGACCGCCCCTGTTACCGGTGTCTCCAGCCCCTTTTCGATGCGGCAGTATTGCACATCCTCCACGGCCTGGCCGGGGCTGAATCCCACGTTTCTGGAGCATTCTTGCGGATGTTCACCGTGCCGACCGCCGTTCCCGCATTCCGACGTGCGGGCGGCATCCTGACCGTCCGAAGGGAGAAGGCGCCATGAGGACATTCTTGACGTTGACGGTGGGCGTGATGGTGGTGTGCGGGCTTGCGGGTACGGCACGGATCACGTGCGCGGAGCCGAGCCTCGACTCGACGACGGCGGCTGAAGACCCGGATCGCGGAGGTGGACGGGGAATGGGTCTGGAGGTGCTCGACTGGAATCAAATCTTTGTCGACACGCTCATCGCGACGAATACGGCCAACGCCTTGAGTCAGCGGCTCGGGGCGATCGTCCACACCGCGATCTTCGATGCGCTCAACGGCATCGAACAGCGCTACACCCCGATTTTCGTGCAGACGAAGGCTCCGGATGCCTCGTCGCGCCGGGCGGCGGTGATCGCGGCGGCGCATACGGCCCTGGTCGGCCTGTTCCCGTCCCAACAGGCGGCGCTCGATGCCCGCTATACGGCCTCGCTCGCGGCGCTGAGCGACCGTTGCGACGACCCCGGGCACTCGGCGAAACGCGCGGCCAGGTGCACGAGTCGTATCGAGCGCGGGATCGCGTGGGGAATCGAAGTGGCGCAGGCGGTACTCGTCTGGCGCGCGGGCGATGGGTTCAGCGCGAGTTATCCTCCGTTCACCGGTGGCAACGCGGTCGGCCAGTGGCGGCCGACACCGCCGGCCAATGCCCCGATGAGCGCGCAGGGGCTGGCGTTCACCGCGATGTTCGTCCTCGCCAACAACACCCAGTTCGAGCCCGGGCCGCCGCGAAGTCTGATGAGCGCGACGTACACGAACGATTTCGATACCGTCAAGGCCCTCGGTCGCAATACCGGATCGACGCGCACTGACGATCAGACGGCGCTCGCGCTGTTCTGGGATGGCAATGCCAGCGTCCACTGGAATCAGGCAGCCAACCAGATTGCCCGCGCCCACCAGCTGTCGAATTCCGCTGCCAATCGGCTGCTCGCGGTCCTGAACATCGCGATGGCCGACACGGCGTTCACCACCTGGAACGGCAAGCGATTCTACGGCGGCGTTCCGACGGAAGTGACCTGGCGGCCGGTGACCTCGATCCCGCTGGCGGACACCGACGGCAATCCGGGCACGGTTCCCGATCCGGGCTGGCTGCCGCTCATCACGACACCGGCGCACCCGGAATATCCGGCGGGGCATCCCAGCCAGAATGGCGCCGGAGCGACCGTTCTGCTCAGCCAGTTCGGACCACAACAGACGTTTACGCTGACGACGACCGGACAGCCGAGCCGCACCTACACCAGCATTGCAGACGCGCGCTCGGACGGAAACAACGCTCGAGTCTGGGGCGGCATGCACTATCCGAGCACCGTCGCCATCAGCGACGCCGAGGGCGAGGCGATCGCCAACTACGTGAATCAGCACGCCATGCAGCGGCGGCACGGCGAACGGTGAAGCGTAGGCTTCGCTCGCGCCGGAAACCGGAGGCGCGAGCGGAGTTCGGTAGCAGCGATCGGCTGGTGGAGGAGAGACCGCGCCGACGTAACAGGCGTGTGACGCCGCGAGCGTGTCACGTCGCGTTCTCGACGTCGTCGGGAATTTGCCTCGCTGTTGGATCGTTGTCACCTCCCGCTGGCAGACTTCTCGCAGGTGCCCACAGATCAAGTCGCGACCATTTATCGGCGGCTGGCGCCGCTGTACGACTTGATTTACGGCGCGACCCTGGAGCCGGGCCGCCGCCACGCCATGATGCGGCTGGCGCCGGCCAGCGGCGAACGCATCCTCGAAGTCGGCGTTGGTACCGGCTTGAGTGCCGTGGCCTACCCGCGGCGCTGTCGTGTGGTCGCCATCGACACGTCGCACGCGATGCTCGAGAAGGCGCGCGCGCGTCTGGCGCGGCGTCGGGTCGAGCACGTGACCCTGTGCCTGATGGACGCGGCGCACCTCGGGTTTCCTGACGGCGCATTCGATGCGGTCTACGCTCCATATGTGATCAACGTGGTCCAGGATCCGATTGCGGTCGCCCGCGAGATGCTGCGGGTGTGCCGCCCGTTCGGCCGCTTGGTTCTGCTCAATCACTTCCGCGACACCCAGGGCTCCTGGCTGAACGACCTGCTCGGCCGCGCCGCGTCGCGGGCGGGGGTGAACTGGGGCATGGATCTTCACGAATTTCTGCGGGATGCCGGCCTGGTCGCCCGGTCGGTCGAGCGCGTGAACCTGTCAGGCGTGTCGTCGGTCGTGACCTGCCACAAGCCGTGGGCGACGGCGGTCCGCCGGGCGAGGAGGATGTGACATGACGTTTCTCGATGCCCTGGCCGAGCAGCGGTGGGACGACCATCGCTTCTACCATCACAGCCGCATGAACCAATCGCTGCACCTTGTGAGCGCCGTCAGTTTTCTTTGCGCCTACCTGCTGCTCTTCGTCGATCCGGCGAGTGCGGCGCTCATCGCGTGGCTGTTCGCGATGCCATCCCGGCAGATCGGGCATTTCTTCTTCGAGCCTCGCGGCTACGACACGGCGAACCGCGCCACCCACGAGTTCAAGGAGGCGGTCAAGGTGGGATACAACCTGCGGCGGAAGGTGGTCCTGCAGTCCGTCTGGTTGCTGTCACCGCTGCTGCTGGTGATCGATCCGAGCCTATGGGGCCTGTTCACGCCCCACACGACATGGCTGGCGTTCGTCCGTCACGTCGCCTTGATGTGGCTGAGCATCGGCATCGGCGCGGTCATTGTCCGCAGCGTGCAGCTGTTCTTCGTGCGGGACGTTCAGGCCGGGCTGGTGTGGGCGACGAAGATTCTCACCGATCCGTTTCACGACATTCTGCTCTATTACAAGGCGCCGCTCTACCTGCTCCGGGGCGAACGGATCGACCCGATCGTGTCCCACGATGCCGCGTGAGCGGACTGCCGAAGCAGCCGCGGGAAGCGCGCGGCGAGCAGCTCCCGCAGGATCTGCCGGCTGATCGCCTTGTCGGTGAGCTCCGGCGTATGCCACCACCAGCCATCGTCGCGCATCGCGCACGCGGCCGCCACGATTCGGCCGGCCACCGCCTCGAAGTCGTCGTCGGAATAGTTATGGGAGAAGATCAGCCGGCCGGTGCCGATCCAGCTGAGGGCCAGCCCCTCCGCCCGCAGGTAGTACTGGAACATCCAGTTGTATCGCGACGGTGTGGTGTAGCAGATCGTCCAGATCGAGGTCAGGTTCGCCACGTGGACCGGAAGATCTGCGTCGGCGAGCAGCTGGTTCAACCTGGCGGCGCGGGAACTCCAGAGCTCGTCGAGCGTCCGGTACGAGTGGCGTATCTGAGGCTCGTCGATCCGGCGCAGGAATTCGTGCATGGCCCCCATCACGTACGGGTGGGAGTTGAACGTGCCGCGCGCGAAGCAGATGTCGGTCGGGCGGGTGTCCTTGAAGCGCTTCATCCATCGGCGGGCACCGCACAGGACGCCGACGGGCAATCCGCCGCCGAGGGTCTTGCCATAGGTCACCATGTCGGCCGGAACGCCGAAGTATTCCTGGGCGCCGCCGTAGGCGATCCTGAAACCCACGAAGACTTCGTCGAAGATGAGCGCGATCGATCGTGCGGTACACACCTCGCGCAACTGGCGCAGCCAGTTGGCGTAGGCCGCTCGATCGAAGTGCGCCCGTCGATCGCTGTTGACCAGCGTGGCGTCGCCTGGCGCCGGCGCGTTGGGATGGAGCGCCTGCAGCGGATTGACCAGCACGCAGGCGATGTCGTTCCGGCTGCGCAGCACTCGAAGAGTGGCCGCGTCCATTTCTTTCAGCGTGTAGGTGTCCCGTACCGTACGGGGCGTACCCACGCCCGGCTGCACATCGTCCCACCATCCGTGGTAGGCACCGCAGAATCGCACCAGGTGCGACCGTTCGCTGTGGTAGCGCGCGAGCCGGACCGCCTGCATCACCGCTTCGGTGCCCGACATGTGGAACGACACTTCGTCCATGCCGGAAATGTTCTGCAGCGCCCGCACGTTGTCGGCGACGACGGGGTGGTAGGCGCCGAGAGCGGGACCGAGGTCTCGGACGCGGTCGATCCCGGCGTCGACGCACTCCTTGTAGAAGTCGTAGCCGAAGAGGTTCACGCCGTACGAGCCGGTGAGGTCGTACGCCGGGCGACCGTCGAGATTGCGCACCACGACGCCGGACGAGTCCTTCAGCACCGCGCCGGTCTTCAGGTGGCTCCGCACGTACCGGGCGTACTGAAACGGGACTCGGTACCTGTTGACGAACTGAAGATCGGACAGGCCTGCCTCGAGCTCGTCGCTGACCCGGATCGTCTCGGCCCCGCGGTCCCAGAGCCGATGCGACAGCCGCTCGAAACCGGTTCGGCGAAGCTGCGCGACGCCGGCTGGAGCAAAATCCGAGCTGAAGAAGCGTTGTGAGTCGTACTCATAAAACGGCACGAGCTTCGCGAGGCGCTGGGCCAGCCGGGCGTGGCCACGAAGCGACGGGTGCTTGGCTCGCGACAGCTGCAGGCGCCCTCGCAGCGGCCACGCGACGGCGGCCAACAGCGCTCCCGCGGCCGCGATTGTCAGCGCGTCCATAGCGGGCGATGACGCGATCGATCCTCGACCGCATCTTTCAGCAGGAGTCGATCAATTTTCTGCTGACCAACAGAATCCCTCGCCGGCTGGCGACCCGATTCATGGGATGGTTCAGCGGCATCGAGCAACCGCTGATTCGGGACCTGTCGATCAAGACCTGGCAGCTCTTCGCCGGCAGCCTCGATCTGCACGACGCGAAGGCGACGCGATTCCGAAGCCTGCACGACTGCTTCATCCGCGAGCTGAAGGACGGCGCGCGTCCCGTGGACGGCGCAAGCGACGTGATCGTCAGCCCGTGCGACGGGATTGTCGGTGCCTCCGGCCGGATCCGCGGCACCCAGCTCTTTCAGGCCAAGGGCTTTCCCTACACCCTGGACGATCTGCTGACCGATCCACGGCTGATCGCAACCTATCGCGACGGCCACTACGTGACGTTGCGCCTGACGTCCACCATGTACCATCGCTTCCACGCGCCCTGTGACTCCGATCTGGACGAGGTGATCTACATCTCCGGCGACACCTGGAACGTGAACCCGATCGCGTTGCGGAGGGTGGAGCGGCTGTTCTGCAAGAACGAGCGGGCGGTGCTCCATACGACCGTCCGGGACTCGATCGAGTCGCTCGCGCTCGTGCCGATCGCGGCGATTCTGGTCGCGAGCATTCATCTGAACTTCGTCGACGTCCCTCTCACGTTGACCTACAAGGGACCGAACCGGATTCCGTGCGGGGCATCCTTTCGCAAGGGAGATGAGATGGGGCACTTCCGGCACGGCTCGACCATCATCGTCTTCGGGACCCCGGGACTCGAGCTGTCGGAATGCGTCGTGGAGAACGCCGTGATCCGGATGGGGCAGCCGTTGTTCCGTCATCGCGAGAGAAGGCTGCCGTAGAGCCCGGCGTCCAACCGGGCCGGGCAGGGCCCGTCCTCCGGTTTTAGAGGACGCAGGGTTGGTCAGTGAACCGCCTCGGCGCGGGCGACCAGCGGTTCTGCGGTGGTCGCCGTGTGCGTCTCCGCGTACGCGCGATACAGCGGCGCGAGGGCCGAGTCCCAGCCGCGCGTCAGCGCGTACTGCCGTCCGGCCTCACCAATCGGCTTCCGCTTCTCGGGACGCCGCAAGAGCTCGGTGCACCGGTACGCGAAGTCGTATAGATCGCTGCAGACGAACCCGGTCCGGCCCGGGCAGATGTTCTCGCGCGGGCCGCCGGCGTCGCTCACCAGCACCGGCAGCCCGCAGGCCTGGGCTTCGAGCACCACGTTGCCGGCGGTGTCGGTCCGGCTGGGGAACAGAAAGACGTCCGACGACGCCATCGCGATCGCAACCTGATCCGGGGTCAACGTGCCCGTGAAGATGGCATCGGGGCACGTCTGCTGGAGCTCCCGCCGCATCGGCCCGTCGCCGACGATGATCAGCCGGTGAGGCGTCCCGGCCTCCGTGAGCGATCGGGTGAGAGGTCCGAGCAGGGAGAGCCCTTTTTCCTTCGAGGTCCGGCCGGCGTACAGCAGCGCCGGTCGCGCGCCGGACACGCCCCATCGCTCGCGCAGCGACGCCGATCGCAGCGCCGGATCGAAACGGGCCGTCTCAACGCCGCGGCGCCAGATTTCGATCTTCGAGGATTCGATGTGTCCTCGAACGAGCATGGCGCGGGTGGCCTCCGACGGGACGAAGATGCGATCGCACTGGCCGTACGGCCAGCGCATGTACTGGTGCATCAGGTTGCCCAGTCGATCCGAGCCGCTGAGCACTCTCGTGTACTCGGCCAGGTCGGTATGGAAGCTGCCGACCATGCGAAGGCGGAGCCGGCGCGCCACCCACATCGCCGCCAGGCCGACCGGTCCCGGTGTCGTGTAGTGGATCAGCTCAATCCGGTCTGAAGCCGCCTGACGCAGGAATCGCTGGAACGGCGGCCAGTAGATCTTCATCTCGCGGTAATACGGGATGCCCATTCCTCGCGCCGGGAGCGCCAGGTACTCGTCTGAATCGGTGCCGTCCGTCTCGCAGGTATATACCCGTAGATCGAGCGAGTCCGGTGCATGTGCGAGCACGGCACGCAGCGTCGTCGTCACCCCGTTGACCTTGGTGAAATCGTTGTCGGTGAAGATGGCGACTTTCATAACCGGCGGGAACCCCCTGCGACGCGGAACGCCACACGCGTCGCGTGACCCCAAGCTGTCATGGCATCGTGCGATACCCCAGTATCCAGTGCGGACGTGACAACATCACGAACGCCGCGACACGACCGGGTAAAGACTTGCGAGATCGGGCCGGCGAGGCGCTAGCGCCGCCGGTCATGCGGCAGCCTGGGCGCCCTGGGGATACGGCGGAAGCTGACCTCGTGGGCCAGCGTCCGACGCGCACCGATCTCGAGCAACTCCTGCTCGGCCTGGCGCCAGAACGCGCCGCTCTCCGCGCGCCCGCCCGCCGCGCGGGCGAGGCAATGCGCACGCGACGCAATCTCGTCGGGTGTCGGAAAGGCGTCCACCGGCAGCGTGACCGGTGATGAACGATGGCGGCGGCCGGTTCGGCGGTGAGACATGGTGTGGGCCAGGTGCGCTGTCTCTACACGCTGCCGCAGGCGCGTACCGGCGTGAACTCAACCGTGTAAATTCTTCGAGACGTTTACGGCGGGACCGCGCAAAGTTACACAGCAATCACAGCGTCTTCACATCGCCCGCGTACCTTCTCCTCCCGGATCGCTTGACTCGCGAATTGGAGGACAGGATGGGGCGTTTCGTCGTCGGCCATAAGTCGCAGGTGGCGTTGGTCACCGCTCTCGTCGTGCTGGTTGGCGCCTGGGTCGTTGCCGCGCCCCACGGAGAGTCAGAGGGTCGCTTCTCGGATTTTCTGCGGTTCTCCGCGCCCGCCGGCGATCGGCCCGCGACGACCGATACGGTCATCGACGGGGTGAGAGCGGCCGTGCTGCCGAACGGCCGGCTGGTCACGCCGGCCGGCACCGAGGTCAACGTGCAGGCGCCAAAACCTTTCGGGCTGGCGCTGTCGCCCAACGGCGAGATCCTCGCCACGCTCAACAGCGGCGCGGGGCCGTTCTCGCTGACCCTGATTACCCAGATTCGCAGTCACACACCGGTGGTCAAGCGCATCGACCTCAATGCCAGTTTCATGGGTGTGACGTTCTCGCCCGACAGCAGGCGCGTCTACCTCTCCGGCGGCGAGAACGGCAACATCTGGATCGGCGACGCGATCGCCGGACGGATCATCGGCTCGGTCAACCTGAATGGCCCGGCCCATGTCCTTGATCGCCCGCTCGATGTGATCGCCACGCCGCAGCTGCATTTCAAGGGCGCCTTTCCGGGCAACATGGCGATCGCCGGCGACGGGCGCTTTCTCTACGTCGTGGACCAGGGCGGCTTTCAGGTTCACGTGATCGACGTGTCCAGGATTCAGACCGGAGTTGATGCGCAGGGGCGGATCACGGAACCGGACAACTTTGCCGCCGTCGTCGGGCATGTCACGGTCGGGCGCTACCCCTTCGGGATCGCGCTCGCTCATGACGACCGTACCCTGTTTGTGACCCACGTCGGCGTGTTCCAGTACAGCCACCTCCGGCCGGCGAATCCGACCGGCAACGGCAACGTCGATTACCCCCTCTGCTATCCGGGCGTGGGGTATCCGGATGAGACGCGCAACGATCGCGTGATCGAAATCAACGCGATCGATCCTCGCAACCTGCCGGATAGCCTCCGCGATCCCGACGGCATTCGATGTGGATACGTGCCGACCGATCGGCTCTACACGGTGCCGGGACTCGGCAGTCCCAATGCGCCGCAGTCGTCTTCGGTCTATGTGCTGGACGTCAGCGACCCGCGTCGCCCCGAACGGCGAGAGATCGTGAAGACGGGACCACTGGTGGGGCAGCGTGAAGACGGGATTGACGCCTACAGCGGCAGTCATCCGAACGCGGTCGTCGCCGGTCCGGAGGCGATCTACGTCGCCAATGGCAACAACGACAGCATCTCCGTGCTCGATCCGAGAAGCTACGAGGAACGCGGTCGGATCGGGCTGTCGCTGCTGCGCGGGCAGGACCGCAGTTTGAAAGGCGTGCAACCGGTCGGCCTCGCGTTGAGTCCGGGCGGAGACTATTTGTACGTGGCGGAGGCGGGTGTCAACGCTCTGGGCGTGATCAGGCTCGACGGCAAGCACGGCGATCTCGTCGGCCACATTCCGACCGGTTGGTGGCCGAGCAGCGTGCGGGTCAGCGCCGATGGTCGATCGTTGTATGTCGCCAACGCCCGTGGCCGCGGTGCTGGGCCCAACCCCGTCGGCGAGAGCCGCTCGCCGAAGTTCAGCGTGCTGGGGACGGTGAACATCATTCCGACGCCATCGGAGCGGCAGTTGGATGCCTATACCGCGCGCGTCTATGCCAACAACGGGCTGGTCGACGTCACCCGCGACGACGACCGCGGCTTCGGGTTCGGCCATCGCCAGGACTCACGGAATCCGATCCCGAGCGAGCCCGGGAAGGCGAGCTCCCAGATCAAGCATGTCGTCTTCATCAACAAGGAGAACGCCACGCACGACCTGCTGCTGGGCGACATCACCCAGACACGGCGCGGTGCGCCGGTGAACGGTCAGCCGGCCTTCTCGCTGGGCAACGCGGCGAGCCCGAATCATCACGAGCTGGCGTTGCGTTTTTCCTTCAGCGACAACTTCTTCCTGGAGCCGTCGGTGTCCTCGGACGGCCACCGCTGGCTGACCGGACAATACACCACCGAATCCGAAGAGACGCACTGGCCTGCTTCGTACGGCGGCCGGCGCAACGATTCCGGTGACGACCCCGAGGTCATCAAGAACTATCCCGGACGCGTCGGGTTCACCGATGCCAACGCCTCTCCGGAGCCGAACGACTACAACGAGCACGGCGGCATCTATCTCCACTTGAACCGGCACGGCAAGAGCTTCGTCAACTTCGGCAACGGCTTCGAGTTCGCCGTGATTGACGAGCCGGGTGGCGTCGAGCCGACCGGTGCCCGTGAGCACGTCAACGTGCCGATGGAGAAGGTGGTCCGCGACAA
>Ga0268266_10004362_pt1 | contig 13594 bp, 10 predicted proteins | sample KBSS13metaG_FD_190356 | JGI IMG/M metagenome (GOLD analysis project Ga0268266, IMG submission 190356) | Switchgrass rhizosphere microbial communities from Kellogg Biological Station, Michigan, USA - KBS S1-3 metaG (SPAdes) (version 2) | ecosystem: Host-associated > Plants > Roots > Rhizosphere...
GCGATCAGCTCGTAGCTGGCGTCGCGCGCGTAGGTCGTCGCGAGCTGGATCGGCGGCACGATCGCGCCCGTCGCGGGATCGATCGCATGCAGCGCTTGTGCGGCGAGCGTCTCCGGTCTCACCTGGGGCTTCATTTCGGCACCGCAAAGCCGTAGCGCGTCATGATCTCGCGGCCCTCCGGCGAGCCGATGAAGTCGGCGAACCGATGCGCGTAGTCGGCCTCGGTGCCGGTGCCGCACACGACGACATCTTGCTCGAGCGGTTCATAGAGCTCCTGATCGATCGCGAGCGACGTGCCGCCGTCGGTGACGACCGCGAGCGCCTGCGCGACGATCGCGGCATCGACCGCGCCGCTCTTGGCGAACTCCATCGTCGCCTCGATGTTCTCGCCGTACTTGATCTTGGACTGGAGCTGGTCCCACAGGCCGGCCTTGGTCAGCGCCTCCTTGGCAGCTTTGCCGTACGGCGCGTGATCGGGGTTCGCGATCGCGATTCGTTCGAACCGCGCGTCGGCGAGATCCGACAGCTGCATCGGCCCGCTCTTGCCGGTCGCGGTCCACACGACGATGCGGCCCTGCGCGTACGGCTTGAGCGATGCCGCGTCGCAGCGGCCGTGGCTCACCGGGTCTTGTGCGTACGCGTGATTCGCGGCGCAGAACAGCGCGTACGGCGCGCCTTCATCGATCCGCTTCGCCAACAGGCCGCTCGACTGGAACGTGAACACCGGCGCGATGCCGGTCTTGGCCTGGAATGCCTTGCCGAGCTCCTCGAACGCGTGGGCGGTATCGGAGGCGGCGGCGATGCGCACCGTCTTTCCCGACGGTTTGTTCGAGCACGCGGCGAGCAGGCTGAGGACGACGAGGCCACGCACGCGCCGAGCGTATCGCGGTATAAGTCTCGAATGGAACGTCGGGTGGTCATCATCGAGGACGAGCGCGACGTGGCACGGCTCCTCGAGTTCAACCTCAAGGGCGCGGGCTACGCCGTCGACTGGGCCAGCACCGGCGACGAGGGCTTCGCGATCGTGAAGGCCAAGTCGCCCGACGTCGTGCTGCTCGACCTGATGCTCCCCGACACGTCCGGCTACGCGGTGTGCAAGCGGATCCGCGCCGACAACGCGCTCGCCGACACCGGCGTGCTCATGCTGACCGCGAAGGGCGAGCCCGAAGATCGCATCATGGGCCTCGAGGTCGGCGCCGACGACTACGTCGTGAAGCCGTTCGTCGTGCGCGAGGTCGTGCTGCGCGTCAACGCGCTCGCGAACCGGATCGCGGAGCGCCGCGCGCGCTCGACGAGCAGCACCGGGCCGGTGCTCAAGGCCGGCACGATCGAGCTCGATCCGGTCACGCACGACGTGCGCATCGGCGGTCAGCCCACGCAGCTGCGCCCGCTCGAGTACAAGCTCTTGCACTTGCTCGTCTCGGATCCCGGGCGCGTGTTCTCGCGCGAGGAGCTGCTCGAGCAAGTGTGGGAGATGCGTGGCGACATCAACACCCGTACCGTCGACGTTCACGTGCGCCGGCTCCGCGTCAGCCTCGGCGTAGCGGCCGACGTGATCGAGACCGTCCACGGCTTCGGCTATCGCGCCAAGCGCGACGGCTAGGCGTGAAGAGCTCGCTTCGCAATCGCCTGCTCGCACTGTTCCTGGTGCTGGTGGTCGTCGTCGGCGCGAGCACGCTGTACGCGATCGAGCGCTCGCTCGCGAGCGACTTGCTCACCGCGCTCGACACGCGGCTGTCGTCGCAGGGTCGCGCGGTCGCCGACTGGCTCGGCAACTCCGGCGATCCGCGCCGGCTCGCGGGCCGGCTCGCCGCGGTCACCGGTACGCGCATCACGATCGTCGGCGAGGACGGCCTGATCGAAGGCGACTCGCTCGAGCCGTCGACGATCGGCAGCCCGATCGGCGACGCGATCGAGGTCGCGCTCGCGCGCCATGGCGTGCTCGGCCACGCGGTGCGCGAGCTCCGCGCCGGCGAGGCGCGCCAGTATCTGGTCGCGGTGCCCGACGACTACGGCCGCGTGATCCGGCTCGCGGTGCCGCTCGGCGACATCATCGGCACGCGCGCGCGCATGCGCAACCGCTTGCTCGTCGGGTTCGGGTTCGGCCTCATCGGTGCGCTGTTCCTGTCGTGGATCTTCGTCCGCGCGATCACGCGGCCGATCCAGTCGATGACGCGCACCGCAGAACGGCTCGCGGCCGGCGACTACGACACCGCGCCGCCCGAGCTGGCGACCGCTGCCGGCGGCGAGCTCGCGGTGCTCGCGCGCTCGCTCATGCACATGGCGGGCGAGGTCAAGGCGCGCATGAGCGAGCTCAAGCGCGAGCGCGATCTGTTATCGGTCGTGTTCGCCGGCCTGGTCGAGGGCGTGATCGTCGTCGATCGCGGCGGATCGATCGCGCTCGCGAACGCCGCGGCCCAGCCGCTGATCGTGGCCAGCGGAGCGGGACCCGGCGTGGCGGCCGACGGCGCACTGCCGGCCGAGCTGGCGGAGCTGGTCGATCGCGCGCGCTACGGCGGGCTCGCCGATGCCGAGATCGACCTGCACGGCCGCACGGTCCGCGCGAGCGCGCGCCCGCTCGAGGCGTCTGCCGTCATCGTCGTGCTGTACGACGTCACGCGGATCCGCGCGCTCGAGTCGGTGCGCCGCGAGTTCCTGTCGAACGCGGCGCACGAGCTGCGCACGCCGGTGACGTCGATCTCGGGCTACGCCGAGACGCTGCTCGGCGGCAGCGTCGACGGGGAGACCTCCAAGGAGTTCCTCTCGACGATCCATCGCAACGCGCAGCGGATCACGAGCCTGGTCGCCGACCTCGTGCTGCTCGATCAGCTCGGCGGCCGCGGTGCTGCCATCGAGGCGCGCGTGACCGTGCCGCTCGCGCAGGTCGTCGACGACGCGGCGCGCACGACCAAGGGCGTCGCGCCGAGCGCGGACATCTTCGTCGAGGTCGCGAGCGATCTGGCGGTGCTCGGCACGCGCGACGGCCTCGACCACGTGGTGCAGAACCTCATCGACAACGCCGTCAAGTACGGCGGCGGCACGCCGGTCCGCGTGAGCGCGGCGCGGGCCGGCTCGCACATACGGCTGGCCGTCGCCGACGCCGGGCCGGGCATCCCGAAGGGCTTCGAGGAGCGCGTGTTCGAGCGGTTCTACCGCGTCGATCCGGGGCGCAGCCGTGCGCAGGGCGGCTCGGGCCTGGGGCTGGCGATCGTCAAGAGCCAGCTCGAGGCGATGGGCGGCCGCGTGTGGCTCGAGCACGCAGAACCGGGCGCGCGCTTCGTGATCGAGCTGGACGCAGCGTAAGATAGGGATTGGTGACGCTGGAACTGAGGTGGGCCCTCGGCCTGTTCGCCGCGACGATCATGACGGCCGCGGCCGTGAATCGGCTCGTGCCGGCCGCCAAGTCGCGCGTGCGGCGCAGCGCGATCGTGTTCGTGCTGTACGCGCTGTCGCTCGGCATCACGTACGTGTTGCGCGTGACCGGCGCCGATGACTGGGCGTCGTGGTTCGAGATCGCGACCGAGCTGCTCCGCGCGTTCGCGCTCGTCGGGATCGCCGGCACGATCGTGTTCGCGCTGCTGTTCAAGCTGGTCCGGCTGTCGGTCCCGACGATCGCGAGCGATCTCCTCGTCGGCATCGCGTACGTGATCACGGCGCTTCGCGTGTTCACGCAGCACGGCCTCGATCCGCTGAGCGCGTTTGCGACCGCCGGCGTGGTCTCGGCGGTGCTCGCGTTCTCGCTGCAGAGCACGCTCGGCAACATCCTCGGCGGCGTCGCGCTCCAGCTCGACGGCTCGATCCACGAGGGCGACTGGATCCAGCTCGAGAACGGCAAGCAGGGCAAGGTCCGCGCGATTCGCTGGCGCCACACGCTCGTCGAGACCCGTGACTTCTCGACGATCGTCGTGCCCAACGCGTCGCTGCTCGCCAACAACATCACGATCCTCGGCTGGCGCGAGATGGCGCCGGCGCCGCAGCGCATGTGGGTGTGGTTCAACGTCGACTTCCGGTTCCCGCCGAGCAAGGTGATCGAGTGCGTCACCGACGCGCTGACCGCGTCGCCGATCGAGAACGTCGCGCCCGATCCCAGGCCCAACGTCGTGTGCATGGACTTCGCGAAGGACAACCGCGACAGCTTCGCATCGTATGCCGCGCGCTACTGGATCCTCGATCTCGCGGCGGACGATCCGACGAACTCGCGCGTGCGCGCCCGGATCTACGCGGCGCTGCGGCGCGCGGGCATCCCGCTCGCGGTGCCCGCGACCGCGAACCTCGTCGAGATGCACGACGTCGCGCACGACGCGCGCCACAAGGAACAAGATCTGGAGCGCAACCTCGCGGCGCTGCGCACCGTGAAGCTGTTCGCGCCGCTGTCGTCCGACGAGCTGCGCGTGCTCGCCGACGGCTTGTGGCCGGCCCAGTACGCGGCCGGCGAGAAGATCACGCGGCAGGGCGCGGTCGCGCACTGGCTCTACATCTTGACCGCCGGCAAGGTCGAGATCCGCCGCGTCAAGGACGACGAGACCTCGCTCGTCGCCAAGCTCGAGGCGCCGGAGATCGTCGGCGAGATGGGCCTGATGACCGGCGCGCCGCGGGGCGCCGACGTCGTCGCGGTCACCCCCTGCGAGTGTCTGCGGCTCGGCAAGCCGGCGTTCGAGAAGGTCCTGCTCGCGCGGCCCGAGATCGCGCAGGAGCTTGCGGGCAAGCTCGCGACGCGGCGCATGGGGCTCTACGAGCGGCACGACGGGCTCGATGCCGCGGCGTCTCAGCAGAAGCACGCGAGCGAGACCGAAAAGATCCTGCTCGGCATCAAGAGCTTCTTCGGGCTCTGACGCTCACGACGAGAAGTGGAACGGGTACGTCACGTGGACGGTCCCGTTGCGCGGCGGATCGATCTCGAGGCCGTACATCGTCTCCTGTACGCACTCGCGCATGTCCGGATCGGCGAGCGTCGACTGCTCGGGATCGATCGCGCTGTCGCCGACGACACCGCCGACGCCGGGCTCGCCTTCGATCGTGAAGTTCACGACGAGATCGCCGGCGGCCTTGGGATCGCGATCGAGCGCGTGCGTGTAGCACTCGGTGATCATCGGCAAGAGCTCCTGGACCGCGGCCCGGATGTACGCACGGTCGGGATCGTCGTCGGCTAACGCCGGCGCGGGCCCGAACGAGCTCGACGGCGAGCTCGACCACGAGCTCGCAGGCGAGGCGGGCAGGGCAGGCTGCGCGGCGACGCGGCGCGCGCGTGCGTCGCGGATCTGCGCGAGCAGGTGGTCGTGCGCGGCCCGGTCGGGCAGCCGCTGGACGTGCAGCGAGCCGGCGCTGCCGCTCGCAGTCGTGTGCGGCGCCGGCGAGGCGTGCGGCGTGGCGGCGCGGCCTGCATGCAGCCAGAGTGCGGCCCCGCCGGCGGCGGCGAGCGCGATGGCGGCGAGGGCGAGCTTGTTGCTGGTCATCGAGAAGATCACTTTCCCGGCCGCTGCACGTCGCGCGGCGGCGGTGGCGAGGGTGGCGGCGATCGCCGCGCCGAATCCCGGCGACAGCCGCGAGCGGGTCAGCACCGACTCGACGCGGTCGGCGACGGTGTCGCGCAGCGCACGTCGCGCGCGCGACAGCCGCTGCTTGACGACATCTTCGGCGACGCCGAGCGATTCGGCGATCGAAGCGATCGACTTGCCTTCGAGGTAGAAGAGGACGAGCGTCTCGCGGTGCGCGTCGGACAGCTCGGCAAGCGCGCGGTGAAGGAGCTCGCTATCCTCGCGCTCGAGTGCGGCGTCCTCGGGTGTCGGCGCATCGGCCGGCGGCTCGAGCACGATCTGCTCGCGGCGAATGCGCGTGCGCACGGCGCTCGCGGCGAGGTTGCGCGCGATCCCGGCGAGCCACGGTCCGACGCGCGTGCCATCGCGCAGGCGATCGAGGTCGCGCCACGCGGTGACGAACGCTTCTTGCGCGACGTCCTCGGCGAGCGCCGGGTCGTGGCAGCGTGCGAGCGCGACCCCGAACACGAGCTGCTGATGACGCGCGACGAGCGCGCCGAACGCGTCGGAGTCGCGCCGGCGGCTGCGCTCGACCAGCTCGACGTCCGTGGTCATCGACCGATTGTGGTCACGACCCGCGGAAAGGTGACAGCTACTGAGCCTTGTCGAAGATCGCCTTGTCGTTCGCGAGGTACTGGCGGCCGCTGGGCGTGCTGCACAGATAGTTCACGTGGTCTTGGGTGGTGCCCGGGGTGCGCGAGGTCAGGTACTTGCTCTCCTCGGCCAGGCTGAAACCCGGCGACATCGCGTAGGCGCTTGCAGCCGCTTTGATCTGCTGGCCCTTGTCGCCGAGGAACGTCTGAGGTGCCGGCAGATTGCCCTGGCACGGAATCGTCACGGCGCCACCGCCGGTGATGCGAAGTAGCTCGTCTGGGTTGAGGATGGTCATCGACATGGTCAGCTCCTTCGCGGTCATTTCTTGCAGTACGGAGGGTCGGGTTGTTCGATCGCGGCCTGCGCGGCCAGGTACTCGTCAGCGGTCTTGAAGGTGCCGATCTTGGAACCGACCGCGAAGCGCTGCTTCAGCGACTCGATCTTGTATTGCGCGCATCGCGCGTCATCGCTCAGCGCCGTGCCTGGCGAGGCACCACCGGTCACGAGGGCGAGCTGTTCTAGTGAGAGGGTCATGGCATCCCCTTCATCAAGAGACATGCCACGCTAACTGCGCGTCCTGACGCGCCAAACGTGGCCACTCGAGCTTGGCGGCGGAAGCGCCACTAGCTGCTGCCTGCAGTGGACGCACCCGCTAGCCGCGGTCGACGACGGGGATCGAAACGCTCGAGCGGCTGCCGGGGCTGGCCGTTTGTGCCACGAGCCCGCGCATGCGCCGCACCAGCTCCGCGACGATCGCCTCCGACATCTCCGGGCGCTCGCCGAGCAGCCGCTTGAAGCCTTCACCGGGCACGCGCAACGCGCGCGTCCGCTCGAGCGCGCGCACGCTCGCCGATCGCGGCGACGCATCGAGCACCGCCATCTCGCCGATGCACGCGCCGGGGCCGACTTCGGCGATCGTCGTCTCGGGCGCGCCACCGTCGCCGCCGACGTACACGCGGACGTGGCCCTTCACGACGAGGTAGACCGCGTCGCCGCTCTCGCCTTCGGTCACTAGATTCCGGCCGGCCTCGATGCGGCGCTCTTCGACCAGCGTCGCCAGCTCCTCGAGATCGTCGGCGTCGAGCTGCGCGAAGATCGGGACCTGGCGGATCAGCATCATCTTCTCGATCCGCGTGAGCGAGGCCATCGCGGCGTTGGCGTCCAGCGTCGCGTACACGCCGGCCTTGCCGACGCCCTTCGTGGTCTGCGCGAGGATCGCCGGATCGATCGCGGGCAGCTCGGAGTTCGACGACGTGCCGCCCGAGACCGCGCGCACCGCGGCCTGGCGCACGCCGGCGTCGGCGTCTTCGAGCGCCTTGGACAGCACGTCGCGCGTCAGCCGGCTCTTCGCCCCCATCGCGCGGACCGCGGCCTCGCGCACGATCGCTTCGGGATCGTCGAGCAGCGCGCGCAACGCGTCCCGCGCGGGGTCGCCGTCGAACCGCGTGAGCAGCACGGCGGCGGCGGCGCGCAGGTGGCGCGACGAATCGCCGATGATCGCGAGGATCGCCGGCTCGGCGAGCGGCGCGACCGCACCGCGCTCGATCCGGGCGAGTTGCTCGGCAAGCGGCCGCACGAGCTCGAGGTCGCCGAGCGGCGCGAGCTGCGCCGGCTTGATCGTGCCGCGCTGCTTGGCCGCATGCAGCACGTGCTCGAGCTCGGGCCGCTTCGTGATCACCGACAGCACGCCGAGCGCGTGAACCGCGTGCTCGTGCGCGCGGCGGATCGCCAGATGCCGGAGCAGGGCGAGGCTCGCCGATTCGGTCGAGCCGTCGTGGTCCTTGCCGGCCGCCTCGGCCGCCGCCGCGAGATCGCCGATCTGTGCGAGCTCCTGGCGATACAGCGCCGCGATCGGCCCGCCGGGCGCGAGCAGCTCGATCAGCGCGGCCTGTTCGTCGGTCTCGGTGACGCCGCGCTCGATCCGCAGCTGCGCGAGCGTGCTCGCGGCCGGCGCCGAGCCCTGGCGCGCGGCTTCCATGACGAGCCGCTCGAGGTCGGCGCGATAGCGCTCGTTCGCGAGCCGCTGCTCGACCGAGCCCTGATATGCGGGGTCGAAGAGCTGGCGCTCCTCGGCCGACAGCTCGCCGATGATCTTCTGATGATCCTTGTCGGTGATGCCGAGCTGCGCGCGCAGGCTGTCGAGCAGCACGAGCTCGTTGCGCGTGACGAGGCCGTCCGCGACCATCTCGCGCACGGTCTCCTTGTAGGCGCGAAGCCGGGACTCGCGCTGCTTGGTGCGCTCGGTGTGGAGCAGGTAGATGTCCTTGAGATCGTCGGACGGCGGCGCGTCGCCCCACTCCCACTTCTTGAGGATCTTCTGCGCGAACTTCTCCTGGACGTAGCCTTCTTCGCGGCGCACGAGCCGGCGCACGAACATCGCGGTCGACGCGAACACGACGAGCACGCCCCACGCGCTGACCACCCAGCTCGGCAGGAGCTGCAGCGACGGCTGGCCCGCGAACGCGTAGAACGCGTTGAACGCGACGAGCCCGGCGAACGCGAGCATGCCGTGGTGGATCCGCGCGCGCGCGTTGGCACGCGGCTCGTCGCCTTCGATGCCCTTCATCCGCTGCGCCGCGATCGCGCGCTCGATCAGCGCGAACACCGCGTAGCTCGCGGCGCCGAACGCGACCAGCGTGAGCGGCGCGGCGACCACGCGCGGGATCATCGGTGCGAACGTGAACCCCGGCCCGAGCATGTGGTCGGGCAGCGCGCGCTCGTGCGTCCACGCGCCGGAGAAGTAGTAATCCCACGTGCCGGCGACGAGGTAGTAGTACGTGTAAAAGCCGACGACGATGCCGGGCCAGCTGAAGTACGCGATGCGCCGCGACCGGTCGCCGGCTTCTTTCCAGTAGCCCTGCTCGAGATCGATGTCGGGGCAGTGCCGCTTGCACGCCACGCACGGCGAGCACTGCGACGTCATGGGCGTGACCTCGCTCGCCGAGCGCGCCGGCTCGGTGTAGAGCTTCTCGACGAGCCCGACCGGGCACACGAAGTTGCACCACGTCTTGCCTGCGTACGCGAAGCTCGTGACGATCGCGGCGGCGATCACCACGCCGAAGAATCCGGCGAGCCACACGTCGCTGCCGTTCGTCGCGACCAGCCGCAGTGACAGGCAGGCGACCATGATCGCGAGCTGCACGAGCACGTAGTGCTTCGCCATCCACTCGCCCGTTTTGCGCGTGCCGGGCTTGCCGAAATAGCGGCCGAGCTGGCCCATCACGGCGAGCGGACAGATCCGCCGCCACACGTGGTAGCCGATCGTCATCCAGAAGAACGGCAGCGCGGCGATGCAGATCGTCCAGATGATCCGGTTGCCGTGCCGGACATTCAGGATCATCGGGATCGTCGCGGCGAACGCGATCACCATCACGACGCGCGCGGCGATCACCCAGCGCGGTGCGGTGCCGCCGTCGGTGAACGCTTGCCAACCGCTGGTCGTCGACTTTGCGACCGGAAGCTTTTTTACTTCGCGAGCGGGCAGGTGAGGCCTTTCGCGGCGTCCGGGCCGACGAACTGCTCGAACGCGAGCTTCCCGCGGCACTCCTGGTGCTGGAGAAACTCGAGCGTGAAGGCCTGCCACTCGGTGCCGGGAATGATCTGGAAGTTCAGCGTCGGGATCGCGTGGTTCAGCTCTTTGGGAACGCCCTTGCTCGGATCGATATTCGCCGGATCGCTGTAGTCGTGCATCCCGAAGTTGCGGATGTGGCACTGCGAGCAGGTCATGCCGTTCTCTTCACCGAGGTCGCGGCGGCCGTCGGCGAGCGGAAAGTTCTCGACGGAGAACTTCAGCTTGTGATCGACGTAGAGGTTGTTGGCGTCGATCGTGCCCTGAATGACCTTGCCGTCCTTCATCGCCGGCAGATCGACGAAGCCCATCGTCTTGCGGCACAGCACGTCAAATCCCTGCGCGTGTGACGGATCGGCGGGGTTGAACCTGGGCGCGCACGCCGGCTCCCACGTCGAGTTGTCCTTGCTCGGCACGGTCTTCGTCCAGAACCCGGGAATCGCGACGTTGACGTACGCCTGCGCCGCGCCGTCCGCCGTCCGGAACGGCTTCATCGCGCTCCACGCCCAGCCGTCGCCGCTGTCGTAGCCGCCGTCCGCCGAGCGCGTCGAGCCGCCGCCCATCCGCGCCTCGAGCGCGATGCCGATCATGAAGCCGTGCAGGTAGGGCTTCGTCTTCGTGTCGTCGAACGTCATCACGTCGGTCATCAGCGCCGAGACCGCCTTCGCGTGGCCGGCGACGTCGGTGACGAACGCCGGGTTCGGCGCGCCGTCCTTCATGAGCCGCTTGGCGACCATCGACAGGAACAGCTTGTTGTTCGCGGCGTGTTCCTCGTCGGGGCGCGGTAGCGCCGGCACGTATTCGACGACCGGGCGCAGCCGGAACATCGCGAACACCGGCTCGGGCGCGTTCATCGCTTGATAGACGACGCGCAGCTCGGCCCACGCCTTGTCGATGCGCGGCCGGAACGCGACCAGCTTCCAGCTCTTCGGATCGCCGAACGCATGCTTGTCGAACTTCGGCGACGCGGGATCCAACCGCGGGTTGTTCTGCGTCTCGGCGAGGCCGGCGAGCATCTGGCGATACGCGGTCTTGGCGTCGAGCGAGCCCTTGACCGTCGCGCGCTTGTCGTCGGGGAACTGCAGCTTGAACGTCTCGGCACCGACCGCGAGCAGCTTGTCGAGCGGCCAGTCGCGGTTGACCTGCGCGAGCCGCTTGGCGTCGTGGATCATGAGCAGCGTCTCGACGATCGGCGCCTGCGCGGCCGCTTCGGGCGCGGGCTGCGGCTTCGCGACGACGTCGATCGAGAAGTCTTTCGTGATCGGCGAGCCGTGCGCCGGCTGCTCGATCTGCACCGTGAAGTCGCCCTTCGGCATGTCGGCCTTGGTCGGCGTCCACGTCACGGTCTGCGTGATCGCGTCGAACTTCGCCGACGCGGGCAGCTTCGTCACGGTCACGCGCGTCTCGTCGAGATCTTGATCGATGACCGATGTTCCGAACGAGATCGTCTGACCGACCCCGACCGTTTTCCACGCCGGCGGATACATCTCCGGCGCGTGATCGACTGCGGGCTCGGCGATCGGCGCGGAAGGCGGTGCGGGCGTCGGCGCTGGCTCGGGCGCGGGAGCCGGTGCAGGTGGTGGTGTCGCCGGTTCCGTCGATGGTGGAGGCGCGCTCCCACACGCGCACAGCATCACCGCGATCAAGGTTCGCGAGCCTCTCATGCCTGGCAATCGTAGCATCATGCTAGCGTCCGCTTTGCCGATGACGACTGATCTTCCCACGCTGTCGATCAACACCATCCGCACGCTCGCGATGGATGCCATCCAGAAAGCAGACTCGGGACACCCGGGACTGCCGATGGGTTGCGCGCCGCTGGCGTACGAGCTGTGGCAACACCATCTCAAGCACGATCCGAAGGCGCCGACCTGGTTCGATCGCGATCGCTTCGTGCTCTCCGCGGGCCACGGCTCGATGCTGCTGTACAGCCTGCTCCATCTGACCGGCTACGACGTCTCGATGGACGACCTCATGCATTTCCGGCAGTGGGACTCGCGCACGCCGGGCCATCCCGAATGGCACCTCACGCCCGGCGTCGAGGCGACGACCGGCCCGCTCGGTCAGGGCGCGGGCAATGCGATCGGTATGGCGCTCGCCGAGCGTTATCTAGCGACGACGTTCAACCGGCCCGGTCACGAGATCATCGATCACCACACGTTCGCGCTGGTCTCCGACGGCGACATCATGGAGGGCGTGTGCCAGGAGGCCGCGAGCCTCGCCGGCCACTTGAAGCTCGGCAAGCTGACGTTCCTCTACGACGCCAACCACGTCACGCTCGACGGCCCGTTGTCGCTCATCATGAGCGAGGACGTCGGCAAGCGCTTCGAGGCGTATGGCTGGCACGTCCAGACCGTCGACCACGGCGACACGGATCTCGCCGGCATCGACGCCGCGATCAAGAACGCGATGGCCGAGACGGGCAAGCCGTCGATGATCATCGTGCACACCACGATCGGCTACGGCTCGCCGCACAAGGCCGGCACCAGCAAGGCGCACGGCTCGCCGCTCGGCGAGGCCGAGGTCGCCGAGACCAAGCGCGCGCTCGGCTGGGATCCCGAGAAGAAGTTCTACGTGCCCGACGAGGTTCGCGCGCACATGGCCGAGCAAGGCCGGCGCGGCGCGGCGGCGCACGCGGCGTGGCGCGACAAGCACGCCGCGTACGCGAAGGCGTTCCCCGAGCTCGCCGCGCAGTTGGATCTCGCGATCCGCGGCGAGCTGCCGGCCGGCTGGGATGCGAGCCTGCCGACGTTCGACAAGCCGATCGCGACACGCTCGGCGTGCGGGAAGGTCATGGAGGTCGTGTGCAAGCGCGTGCCGTGGATCTTCGGCGGCGATGCCGACCTCGCGGGCTCGACCAAGACGCTGGTCGAGGGCGGCAACTACGATCCGGAAGGCAACGGCAGGAACGTCCGCTTCGGCATCCGCGAGCACGCGATGGGCGCGATGTGCAACGGCATGCTGTATCACGGCGGCGTCCGGCCCTACGTCGCGACGTTCTTCGTGTTCTCCGACTACATGCGGCCCAGCGTCCGGCTCGCCGCGCTGAATGAAGCGCCGGCGATCTTCATCTGGTCGCACGACTCGGTCGGGCTCGGCGAGGACGGTCCGACGCACCAGCCGATCGAGCACCTGATGGCGCTGCGCGCGATCCCGCACCTGCACATCTATCGCCCGGCCGACGCGCACGAGACCGTCGTCGGCTGGAAGTTCGCGATGGAACGCTCGCACGGCCCGACGGGCCTGGTGACGTCGCGCCAGGATCTGCCGATCCTCACCAAGCCCGGCGCGCCCGGCGCCGAGCGCGGCGGCTACGTGCTCGCCGAGGGCGACGACGTGATCCTGATCGGAACCGGCAGCGAGGTTCACACCGCGATGGAAGCGCGCGCCATGCTCGCCAAGAGTGGCATCTCGGCGCGCGTGGTTTCGCTGCCGTGCTGGGAGCTGTTCGCCGAGCAGGACGCCGCGTATCGCGACAGCGTGCTGCCGCCCGCGCGCTGGCAGCGCGTGTCGGTCGAGGCCGGCATCACGTTCGGCTGGCGCGAGCACGTCGGTGCGCGCGGCGTGTCGATCGGCATCGATCGCTTCGGCGCCTCGGCGCCCGGCGACGTCGCGCTCGACAAGCTCGGCATCAACGCGGGCAACGTCGCGCACGCCGCGAAGCAGCTGCTCGGCCGCTAGAAGATCGGCGGCGACGGGCAGCCGAACAGCACGTCGAACGAGCTGACCGCGTGCGTCTTGAGCTCGCTGCAATACGCGCCGTAGAGCGTGAGCGTCATCATCGCCGGGTCGTAGTCCCAGCCCGACGTGTTGCTCGGGTCGTACGGCACGAGCGTGTTGCCGCCGAAGATCACGTAGGTCTCTGCGAGATCCGGCGGCGCCTGGCTCACCTGGTACGTGC
>Ga0268266_10004363_pt1 | contig 13594 bp, 11 predicted proteins | sample KBSS13metaG_FD_190356 | JGI IMG/M metagenome (GOLD analysis project Ga0268266, IMG submission 190356) | Switchgrass rhizosphere microbial communities from Kellogg Biological Station, Michigan, USA - KBS S1-3 metaG (SPAdes) (version 2) | ecosystem: Host-associated > Plants > Roots > Rhizosphere...
TTCCGTCGCTTGCCTCAATACTCCACTCGCGTGACAAACTTTCTCCACGCATCGAAACTCTCGTTCCCAAGCTCTGCAAGCATCTGCTCTTCGGGAACCGTCCGCTCGCCGACAACCTTCCTGATCTCTTCGTAGATAAATGCGTCATCGAATCCAGCTGCTGCTGCATCCGCTGCTGTACCGCTATAGAAGATTCCTTCCATACGCGCCCAATGGATTGCAGCCAGACACATCGGACAAGGCTCGCAGCTTGTATACATGGTGCACTCCAGCAGCGAGAACTCTCCCAGCTCTTTGCATGCATTGCGAATCGCAACTACTTCTGCGTGCGCAGTCGGATCATTCGTCGCTGTAACCAGGTTGACGCCTGTGGCAATCACCTTGCCGTCGCGCACGACCACCGCGCCAAACGGCCCTCCGTGCCCCGAGGCTACATTCTTCACAGCAAGCGTAATCGCCTGCCTCATGAACTCTGGATTGCCCTGCATTTGGCTCCGCGTTCTTGCTGTGCACGCCGACGCACCGGCGAACAAAACAATCCTCAAAAGGACTATCTCGATTATTTCATAGACGCATCTTTGCTAATCTGCTTCCTAAGTAGAATGGCTATCGAATCCATCAATCCGGCGAACGGCAAACTTCTTCGCAGCTTCGAAGCCCTCACCGAAGAAGTCATCTCCGAGAAGATCGCACTGGCTGCCGAGACCTTCCGTACTTATCCCTCTATCCCGCTCGAACACCGAGCCCTCTGCATGAACAAGCTCGCCTCTCTCCTCGAGCAGGAGACCGAGGAGATCGCCCCCACTCTGACTCTCGAGATGGGTAAACCGATCCACGCCGCGCGGCAGGAGATCGCCAAGTGTGCCACCGGCTGCCGCTACTACGCCGAAAACGCTGCGCGCATCCTCGCTCCTGAAGCCATCCCCACGGAGAACTCCAGCTATGTCCGGTGGGATCCACTCGGCGTCATCCTCGCCGTGATGCCCTGGAACTTCCCCTTCTGGCAAGTCTTCCGCTTTCTCGGCCCGGCGCTAATGGCAGGCAACGTAGGTCTGCTCAAGCACTCTCCAAATGTCCCGCAGTGCGCCCTGCTCATCGAATCCCTCGTGCGCCGCGCCGGCTTTCCTCGCGGCTCCTTCCAGACTCTGCTCGTCGAGGTTGAACAGGTCGAGCGCATCCTCGCCGACCCGCGCATCGCCGCAGTCACCCTTACTGGGTCAGTCGCCGCTGGCAAAGCCATCGGAGCGCAAGCCGGATGGCTCATCAAAAAATCCGTCCTCGAGCTCGGCGGCTCCGATCCCTTTATCGTCCTTCCCTCCTGTGACCTTGATGCCGCCGTCGAGACCGCCGTACGAGCCCGCCTCGTTAATAACGGTGAATCCTGCATCGCCGCGAAACGGTTCATCGTGCATGAATCCGTCTACAGCAGCTTCGAGCAGCGCTTTGTATCCGGCATGGAGGCTATGAAGATCGGTGACCCCATGAAGGAAGACACCGACATCGGACCGCTCGCCACTCAGAAGATCGCAGAAAATCTCGAAACTCAGGTCAACTCAGCGGTTCAGGCGGGAGCTCGCGTTCTTACTGGGGGCCAGCGCATGATCGGCGACGGAAATTATTTCGAGCCCACGGTCCTCGTCGATCTCCCACGCACCAGCGCCGTCTATCGTGAAGAGTTCTTCGGCCCCGTCGCCATGCTCTTCAAAGTCGCCTCTCTCGACGAGGCCATCCAGATCGCCAACGACACACCCTTCGGTCTCGGAGCCTCCGCATGGACCCGCGATCCCGCGGAGCAGCAGCGCCTCGTTGCCGAGATCCAGGCTGGAGCCGTCTTTATCAACGCCATGGTTGCCAGCGATCCCCGCCTTCCCTTTGGAGGCATCAAGCAATCCGGTTATGGCCGCGAGCTTTCAGCAGCAGGCATGCGCGAGTTCCTCAACGCCAAAACTGTAGTCCTCGCTACTCCCAAGTAAGCAATAGCTTCTCTCTACAACAGCGCCCAGAATCAGAAGCTCTGCAAGAGAAAGTCTCGTGCGTATGCCAGCACCTTGTCGCGCACCACAGGCTCAGGCATCAATCTGGCGATTTCGATCGTCCCGATCATCGTCGAAAAGATTACAAAGAACGCACGCTCTTTGTCAGCCGTCCTTCGGCCCGGCATCAGCGGAAGCATGCGGTCTTTATATTCCTTCAACTCCAGGAATATCCGCCCTTTCATCCTGCCATCGGTTCGCGTCAACTCCGGCGCCAGAGCCGTTAATGGACACCAGCTCCCGGCCTCCTCGCAATGCTCCGGACTGAGATAGGTCTTGACGATAGCTTTCCACGCCGTCCCAGGTTGAGCAGCTTCGCCAGCACATGTCAGGCGGTCGAGGATCTCCTTGAAAGCCTCTTTCAAAGACTCGAGAAGTAACTCATCCTTGTTCTCGAAGTGCTTGTAAAAACCGCCATGGGTTAAACCTGTATCGCGCATCACCGACGAAACCGCAGCGCCTGTCATGCCTTCGGTGCGAATTCGCCGTGAGGCGTCTTTCACAATCTTCTGGTGGACTTCAGCCTTATGATGGGGCGGATAACGCATAGTCCATTATAGGATTTCAAGCATCATCTCACCCCGAACCTGACCTTCCGGCTTTCTTGAAGAAAGTTTTTGAGTCCATAGGATTATGACTATAATCCTATAACGCAGGAGAACACTTCCATGCCGCCAGAAATGCTCTTTCAAATCCAACTTGTTTTGGGCTATGTCGCGTGTCTGCTTTGGTTCCGGGTATACGCTCTACCCAGACTCAAATCGATGGAACGGTTCGATGCCCACCGCCTCATCGCCACCATCCACAGCTTTCGCTTTTTCGGCCTTGTCTTTCTTCTTCCAGGCGTCATCGGACCCAATCTACCTGCGCGCTTCGCCACGTCGGCCGCCTATGGAGACTTCGCGACCGGAATACTGGCTCTACTCGCCCTTCTTACCGTGCGTGTACGTCCGCTCTTTTGGTCGTTTGTGGTCGCATTCAACCTGGTTGGCGCGGCTGATCTCCTTCTGGCCTATTACCATGCCATGCAGAGCGGTCTTCCTCAGGTAGCGGGGCGGTTGGGCTCAACCTATGCGATCCCGATTCTCTATGTGCCTGTGCTGATGATCACGCACATCGTCGCTCTCTACTGGCTCGTGCGTCCTCAGCCAAGAACAATCCAGGTCCTCACGAACAGGGTCGCCACTTCATAGAAGTACCGGCGGCCATCCCTCCTAAAACTTTAGCCGGCAACACCCGCACGCGTGCTGGCCTGCCGGCTGAAGAGTTTCATTAGCTCTGGATGAACTCCAGCAGATCAGGATTGAGCACGTCCGCATGAATCGTCAGCATTCCGTGCGGATACCCCGGATAGATCTTTAGCTTGGCACCTTTGATGATCTTCGCCGAGAGCACTCCCGCATCTGCATAGGGAACGATCTGGTCGTCGTCTCCATGCAGCACCAGCGTAGGAACCGTAATCGCCTCCAGGTCCGAGGTAAAGTCTGTCTCCGAGAACGCCTTGATGCACTCGTAGTGCGCATTGGCCGAGCCGATCATGCCCTGACGCCACCAGTTGCCCACGACGCCTTCCATCACCTTAGCGCCCGGACGATTAAAGCTATAGAACGCCAGTGGAACCTGCCGATAAAACTCCGCGCGGTTTGCCGCCAGTTGCTTGCGAAGATCGTCGAACACCTCGATCGGAAGTCCACCGGGATTCTTCTCGCTCTTCACCATGATGGGAGGCACAGCGCTCACCAGCACAGCCTTCGCTACGCGCCCTTGCGGCTGTCCATAACGAGCAACGTACCGCACCGCCTCTCCCCCGCCGGTGGAGTGACCAATGTGAACCGCATCCTTCAGATCCAGAGCAGCCGTCAACTCCGCCACATCGGCCGCATAGGTGTCCATGTCGTGACCACCCGAGGTTGGCGTCGATCGGCCATGCCCACGCCGGTCATGCGCAATCACACGGTAACCCTTCGCCAGGAAGAACAGCATCTGGTTATCCCAGTCATCCGAGCTCAAAGGCCAGCCATGGTGAAAGACGATCGGCTGCCCTTTGCCCCAATCTTTGTAGAAAATATCGGTTCCATCTTTGGTCCTAACAAATGGCATGGGTGTTCTCCTTTGTGAATGATGAGTTAATCGCTTTAAGCAGGCCCACGAGGCAAACTCTTTCGATTATGGATCAAAAGCCAAATCTGTAAAGCAGCCGAAACCCTATACTCATAAAAGAACAATTCCCTTTGATCGAGATCGACGAAATGGATACGTCACCCAAAGAACTCAACGAGATCGTTCTGCCGCAAACTGTGGTCGGTCCGCTCACACGCGCAGCGATCTTTCTGACCGTCTGCATCCGCCCAGGCCAGGACACGGTTGCTCCCCTACGCGACTTCTGCGCCGGTCTCTCCGGACTCGTACGCGCCGTAGAATTTCGCGACGTAGAAGCCGGCCTTACCTGCGTCGTAGGATTCGGCTCCGATGCCTGGGATAAGCTCTTCGGCACTCCCCGGCCGGCGGAACTGCATCTCTTTCGCGAGATCATATCCGGACCTCGTCATGCTGTCTCGACACCCGGTGACATCTTCTTCCACATTCGCGCCAAGCGAATCGATCTATGCTTCGAGCTTGCCACGCACATCATGGATAGCCTCGGAGACATCGTGACCGTCGCCGACGAGGTTCACGGCTTCCGCTACTTTGATGATCGCGACATCATCGGCTTCGTCGATGGCACCGAAAACCCTCGAGGCAACGCAGCCAGCTTCGCCGCCATTGTAGGCGACGAAGATCCCGCATTTTCAGGTGGCAGCTACGTCATCGTGCAGAAGTATCTTCACGACATGAAGGGATGGAACGCGCTTCCCACCGAAACCCAGGAGCGGATCATAGGCCGTCGCAAGCTCTCTGACATCGAATTGAGCGATGCCGACAAGCCCTCCTACGCTCACAACGCCCTCACCAACATCGAAGAGAATGGACGCGAAGTAAAAATTCTCCGCGACAACATGCCCTTTGGCCGTCCCGGTCACGGCGAGTTCGGAACCTACTTCATCGGATACAGCCGCACGCCTCGTACCACCGAGACGATGCTGCAGAACATGTTCGTCGGCAATCCTCCAGGCAACTACGATCGCCTGCTCGACTTCAGTCGTGCCGTCACTGGCGCCTTGTTCTTCGTGCCGTCGGCATCCTTTCTCGACAACATCAGCGAAGAGGATCCGGCCGCGGCCGAAACAGAGGCGTCCCCGGAACCCACCGACCCTGCGGCCCCGCCCACACCAGACACTTCACTCAGAATAGGATCACTAAAAGGAGAGAAAGATGAATAACCTCCATCGGGAGCTGGCACCCATCTCTGACGCAGCATGGGAACAGATCGAGGAAGAAACGAAGAGGACACTCAAGCGGTATCTCGCCGGACGAAGGGTAGTGGATGTTCCTTCATCAGAGGGACTCGCTCTCCCTGGTGTCGGAACTGGCCATCTCCGCACCATCACAGGTCCCGCGGATGGCGTCATCGCAAACCAGCGCGAGATCAAACCTCTCGTTGAGGTGCGCGTTCCTTTTGAGCTCTCCCGTCAGGCCATCGACGATGTCGAGCGCGGATCCGACGACTCCGACTGGCAGCCTGCGAAAGAAGCCGCAAAGAAGCTGGCCTTCGCCGAAGACCGCGCCATCTTCACCGGGTACAGCGCAGCCGACATTCAGGGTGTTCGCGAAGCCACCAGCAATCCCATCGACACACTTCCTGCCGATGTGCGCGACTATCCCGATGCTGTAGCGCGCGCCTTGAGCCAGCTTCGTCTCGTAGGCGTCAACGGCCCCTACTCCGTCCTGCTTGGGGCCGATGAATACACCGCGCTCGCCGAAACCCGCGACCACGGCTATCCCGTCCTCGAGCACGTCAAGCGCATCGTCGATGGCAACATCGTCTGGGCGCCGGCCATCGAGGGCGCAGTTGTCCTCACCACGCGTGGAGGAGACTTCGAGCTCACCATTGGCCAGGACGTCTCCATCGGCTACCTCAGCCATACCGACTCCGCCGTGCGCCTCTACCTTCAGGAGACCTTCGTCTTTCGCGTCCTTACCAGCGAAGCCTCCGTCGTGCTATCGCCGTCTAAGAAAACCGCATAAGCAAAGTTCGCCTCATCTCAGCGCTTCGTCGCCACCGCGATGAGGCGCTTTTCTTTTCATCAACTTCCATTTGACAATCTGCCGCGGCCCTTCGTATTCTCCTATTTCAAATAGGAGAGACGCCATGGGCAACAAAGTCGATCTGCTTCAGGGCACACTCGAGATTCTGATTCTGAAGTCTGTCTCGCTGGGAGCCCAGCACGGCTACGGCATCCTGCTCCGCATTCAGCAGATATCACAAGGCCGTCTAGAGATTCCTCAAGGCTCCTTCTACGTCGCACTCTACCGAATCGAGCACAAGGGACTCATCGAAGGCGAATGGGGAGAGTCGGATAACAATCGACGCGCCAAGTTTTACAAGCTCACTGCGGCGGGCCGAAAGCAGCTGAAGAAAGAGACCGAGAAATGGGCTGAGATGACAGACGTCGTGAGCTCCGTGCTCATCGCCACACCGGAGACGCTATGAATCCACTCGCTCCGATCCGTTCCTGGTGGCGTGCGCTCCTTCATCCCTCGCAGACGAATCTCGATGTCGAAGACGAACTGCAGTTTCACATCGACGCTCGTACGCTGGATCTCATAGAACTTGGCCTGTCTCCGAAGGATGCCGTGCGGCAGGCAAAGATGGAGTTGGGGCGCGTCGACGTTCAAAAGGAAAAATACCGAACCGCCATCGGACTTCGGCCGCTGCATGAAATAGGCGCGGACATCCGCTATGGCATTCGCTCGCTCTATCGCAATCCCTCGGTCTCGCTTGCTGCAATCCTCTCGCTCGCGCTCGGCATCGGGGCCACCTCGGCAATGTTCAACGTCATCTACTCCGCGTTGCTCAATCCGTTTCCCTATGCGGATGCGGATCGTATCGTGAATCCTTCCTTAATTGACGAGAATCAGCCACTGGTCCCAACGTGGTTTGCCCTCGAACCGGCACAGTACGAGAGCTTCGTCAAGGCGAAGTCAATCGAGAGTGTTCTGGGCTTTATGCTGGGCGCGCAGTCGGAGACGGGAGGTGAGTTTCCTGAGGATGTTCGCACAGCTTTTGTAACGCCGAACATGAATGATTTTCTTGGCATGTCTGCGCTCATAGGTCGCGGACTGCAGATGTCGGATGCTTCCCAGAACGTCGTCGTGCTGAGCCACAAGTACTGGCAGCGTCGTTTTGGTGGCGACAAAGCTGTGATCGGACGCACGCTTGAGCTGGACCATCAGAGCCTGACCATCGTTGGCATAATGCCTCAGCGATTCACCTTTACGGAGACGGTGGGCAACGTCGATGCCTATGTTCCATGGAGCACGAAGCGGAGTCCGGGGTTGTTTCCGTGGATCAAGCTACGGCGCGGAGTGACAATCGCGACTGCGAACGAAGAGTTTCAAGCGTATATAAAACAGTTCAAGGTGCAGACGCCAATACACTTCCCCGATCACTTTCGGGTCAATGTGCAGCCGCTTGCCGAACCTTATATTAATCGTGCAGGGCATACGTTGGCGGTGCTTTTCGCATCAGTTGTATTTCTGCTTTTGATCGGGTGCGCTAATTGTTCCGTGCTACTTCTCGCACGCGGAGAGGCACGCCAGCATGAGCTTTCCATCCGCTCGGCAATAGGGGCCGGACGGTTTCGCCTGATACGCCAGTTGCTGATTGAATCCTGTGTGATTGCCATGGCTGGCGCCGCGTTCGGCGTCGCACTCTCCTACTGGCTGGCGAAGCTGCCTCTCAAGCTGATGCCCAACATGTTTCCTCAGGAAGCGGTCATCACGATCAACTGGCCTGTGCTCGGCTTCTCCATCGCGTTGGCGCTGATGACTGGGATCCTCTTCGGGCTTGCACCTGCATTTCGCTTCTCGCGCCCGGATGTATCCCAGATGATGGCGGCGCAGAGCCGGACATTGAGCGGAACCGGCGGCAAATCCCTCAACGTTCTCATCGCGGGGCAAATTGCGCTGACCTTCCTTCTGTTGGGAGTTGCCGGGGCAGCAGTCGCTGGCTTCATGCACATCACCTCCATGAAGCTAGGCTATGATCCGCACAACGTAGGCTTCGTCTCAGTCCCCCTGAAGCAGGATCCCAAGAAGAACCAGCGAGAATATGCCAACTATATAGACCAACTTCGCGAGGCTGTAGCATCTGTGCCAGGCATCTCATCCGTGGCGGTATTCTCCAGTTCCATCCCGCCTTCTCAGCCATTCAACGGCACTGGCAGGCCAAATACCTTCGAACTGCTTGGGCTGGAATCGAAGATACCGCAGGATACGCTGGTGAATCTTGTCAGTCCTGAGTACTTCGCTACCCTGAAGATTCCCCTGTTGAGAGGTCGCATCTGGACCCGCGAAGAGAATCGCAACGGTGATTTTGTGGCGGTGATCAATGAGACCTTCGCGCAGCGTTATCTGGCTGGACGCAACGCCATAGGCCAACAGGTTCGCTCCGATGGGCTGAAGTACGACGGAAGGAAGACGATTACCTCGCCGCACAGCGGAGATTGGCGGCAGATCCTGGGTGTGGTCGGAGATGCGCGCAACGACGGACTTGAAAGACCTGTATTCCCGGCGATCTTCGTGCCTTACAGCGCCTTCATGTGGAACTCCACCCGCCTCTTCTTCCGCACCGAAGCAGACCCGAAAAGTATGGAGCATCAGCTTCGCATCGCGTTTCACGCATTTAACCCCGAGCAACGCATCTTCGGGAACGAGATCGGAACGCTCGATGGCGCGCTGGAGGTCCAGCCATTGTGGATACAGCAGCAAATGTTCTCGGTACTCTTCAGCTTTTTCGGTGGACTCGCGCTCGCGCTCTCTCTCTTTGGAATTGCCAGCACAGTCCTTTTTGTGACCAGACGACGCAGAATCGAGCTGGGAATTCGCATGGCATTAGGTGCACAAAGAGGCCATATCGTCTGGGCGGTTTCACGGATGACTCTCTGGACGATCTCCTGCGGAATCATCGCGGGAGTAGTCCTCGATCTCGCCCTGCACAAAATGCTCGAGCATTGGATGCCGGGTAATAACCAATCGCCGTGGATCTTTGCGCCGGTAACGTCTCTGCTGCTGGCGGGATCTGCACTGGCATGCCTGCTCCCGGCGATTCGCGCCGCCTACGCGAATCCGGTCGAAACTCTTCGCTCCGAGTAAATTCTCCACAGTTAACTCGCTGCCCTCATGTTGCATCCAAAACCACTACGGAGCGTGAAAGCAAGCGCTCAAAGGCCTGATCTCGACCAGCCTCTTCCCTATGAGCGGAAGAGAGCAACGTAAACCCAATCGAACGAAGCATTGGGCATCTCCTTGAGGGCGCGCATCCACCGCGTCCTCGCACCCTCGCGCTTCGGCGCTGAGAGAAAGGATCTCTCAAATGAAAGCTCTCGTCTACCACGGTCCACGCAAGGTCAGCATCGATAACGTCTCCGACGCGAGGATCGAAAAACCCACCGATGCTATCATCAGACTGACCGCCACCAACATCTGCGGCTCCGATCTCCACATGTACGAAGGCCGCACCAGCGTTGAAAAAGGCACCGTCTTCGGCCACGAAAACATGGGCGAGGTCGTCGAAGTCGGCGAAGCCGTTACCGCTGTAAAAAAAGGCGACCGCGTCGTCCTCCCCTTCAACATAGCCTGCGGCTTCTGCGAAAACTGCGAGCGCGGCTTCACCGGCTTCTGCCTCACCTGCGCCCCCAAAGGTTCGGCCGGAGCAGCCTACGGCTACGCCGACATGGGACCCTACCGCGGTGGTCAGGCGGAATACCTGCGCGTGCCCTACGCAGACTTCAACTGTCTTGTCTTACCCGATGACGCCGACGAGAAAGACCGCGACTACGTCATGCTCTCCGACATCTTCCCCACCGGCTGGCACGCCACTCGTCTCGCCGGCCTGTCACCCGGCGACTCCGTCGTCATCTACGGTGCTGGCCCCGTAGGCTTGATGGCAGCGATGTCCGCTCGCATCCAGGGAGCCAGCCGCATCTTCGTCATCGATCACAAAGAAGATCGTCTCGCCCTCGCCGAAAGGATCGGGGCTATCCCAGTAGACTCAAGCAACGGAAACGAGGCCAAACAAATCCTTGACCACACCAACGGCCTCGGAGCCGACTGTGGCTGCGAGGCCGTCGGCTACCAATGCCACAATGCAGCAGGCAAAGAGATCCCCAACCTCACCATGAACGCTCTCGTCGAAGCCGTAAAACCCACCGGCCTCATCGGCTGCGTCGGCGTCTTCGTCCCCAAGGATCCCAAGGCCGACGACGCCCTCGCGAAAAAAGGTGAGATCGCCTTCGACTTCGGCAAATTCTGGTCCAAGGGCATGCGACTAGGCACCGGGCAAGCAAATGTCAAGGCCTACAACCGCAAGCTACGCGACCTGATCCATTACGGAAGAGCCAATCCGTCCATCATCGTTTCCCACGAGCTTCCGCTCGATAAAGCACCCGACGCCTACAAACACTTCGACCTGCGCGAAGATGGCTGGACCAAAGTCATCCTGCGCCCCGCAGCCTGAGTCGACAACAAAAAAGAAGGCTCCCTGTCGGAAGGGAGCCTTCTTTTTCACGATGGGAATCGATGCGTTACTGTCTCGTCTCCGAGTAAGGCATCTTCAGCGCACGACGCGACCAGGCCGCATCCTTCTCGCTGCTGAAGACAAACTTCAACTCGCCACCACGCATCAGCTCCTCATGCGTCACATAGCTCCGATCGAGCGTTCGGCCACTCAACAGAACGTCCTTCAGAAATCCGTGAGCATCATCCATCCCCACACTCGCAACCGTTAGCGTCTTGCCATTCGGCAGATGAATCACAGCGCGATCCACAAACGGTCGCCCCAGCACATACTCGTTCGATCCAGGAGCCACCGGATAGAATCCCAGCGAAGTAAACACCAGCCACGCCGACATCTGCCCCAGATCATCATTGCCAACAAGCCCATCCGGAGCCGGCCGGTACTGCGAATCCACAATCTGCTTCAGCCTCGCCTGTGTCTTCAACGGAGCGCCGGCATACATATACAGATATGGCAGATGGTGGCTCGGCTCATTCCCGTGAATGTACTGCCCGATCATCCCCGAGATATCTTCCACATCCGCATACCGCGAGACATCCACCTTCTGGTCGAACATCGCGTCCAGCTTCGCAATCAGCTTCTCGTTACCTCCCAGCAGATCAATCAGTCCCTGCTCATCCTGCGGCTGATACCACGAGTACTGCCACGCGTTGCCCTCGGTAAATCCGCTCTCCGCTCCTGCTCGCGCCGGATCGAAGGGCTTGCGGTATTCCCCATTCGCCAAACGAGGCTCCACAAATCCGTCCGCCGTGTTGAAGTTGTTCCGCCAGTATCCGGCCCGCTTCTCAAAAGTCGAAACCATCGCATCCTTGCCCATCGCCTTCGCCATCCGAGCAATCGTCCAGTCATCGAAGGCATACTCCATCGTCTTTGAAGCCGCCTCGCCGTCATTGTCCACGGGAACATAACCCAGCTTCATGTAAGCCCCAAGATTTCCATAAGGAGCATACGTTGCGCTCGCCACCATCGCATCCAGCGCGGTCTTGGTATCGTAGCCACGAATGCCCTTCATATACGCATCCGCGATGATCGGCACCGCGTGATAGCCAATCATGCACCACGTCTCTATTCCGGCAAACTGCCACACCGGCAGAATCCCAAAGGGACTCTCCTGCTGCGATGCAATCAACGAACGAACCAGATCATTCGTGCGTTCCTCCGGTTCAATCAGCGTCATCAGCGGCTGTTCCGCGCGATACGTATCCCACAGCGAAAGCGACGACACGAAACGAAACCCATCCGCATGATGCACCTGGTTATCAGGCCCTCGATACTCTCCGTTCACATCCATGCTGATGCTTGGAGCCAACATCGCGTGATAAAGCGCCGTATAAACAGACTTCTCCATCCCCTCCGAACCATGTAGCTCCACACGCCCCAGCTCCGTTCGCCATCGCTGCTGCGTCGCTGCGCGCACACGATCGAAGTCGAACTGCGGAACCTCCGCATCCATGTTGACAATCGCGTTCTCTTCGCTCACCGGCGAGATCGCCACCTTCACCATCAGCGGCCCCTTAGCCGACGCAAAATCAAACACAGCCTCCAGCCCGCGCCCTTCAATGCTCTGCGTATCCTCGGGAGAGGTGCCCGGCGTCTTGAAGCCGCGGTACGGCGGAGGATTCTCCTCGCGGTTATACAGCGCATGTCCCGTCATCGCCTCCGAGAAGCGAATCGCAAAATAGAGCTGGCGCCCTGGAGCCCACCCACGCGTCTCTCGCATCCCCGTTACCGTGCCGTCGCGGCGAACCCGCACCCTCGACCACAGCACCTTGCCGGGATAGTTGTAGATGCTGCTCCGCAGATCCAGCAGCAGATGCCTCTTGGCACCCTCCGCAAACGTGTAACGGTGTACGCCCACCCGATCGCTCGCCGTCAGCTCCGCCCTTACCTTCGCATCTTCCAGCGTCACCGCATAGTAGCCGGGCTCGGCGATCTCGCTCGAGTGCGAATACCGTGAGCGATACCCCGTCTGCGTCCCATCCCCATCTCCCGGCTCCAGAGGAACCTTCTCGCCGCTCACCGGCGTCAGCAGCACGTCGCCTAGATCGCTGTGGCCCGCTCCAGAGAAATGCGTATGCGAGAACCCGAGAATCGTCTTGTCCTCGTATCGGTATCCCGCCGCCCACTTATAGCTCTGCTTGAAAGGCCGTATCTGCGTGTCAGGAGAAAGCTGCACCATGCCAAATGGAGCCGCCGCTCCCGGAAACGTATGACCCTCCGGCCCGGTACCGATCATCGGATCGACGAGTTTTAGGGGATCGGGTGTTTGGGCAAAAAGGACAGACCCGCCAATCAGAAGGGCAACGCAAAGACGCTTGTGCATACCTTCAACTTACGACAGCTCCGAAAGGAGTGTCATCCTGAGCGCGCGGAGCGAGTCGAAAGCCTGCCCTCAGCGAAGCCGAATGGGCCTGCTGTTAGAACCATGCCTGCCCCGCTGCCGAAGCGCCAGGGCAGGCATCCACATTTTAGTGCTTAACCGCAATCGCAGAGATCTCGATCTTTGCCCCACCGATCAGCCCAGCCACCTGCACAGTAGCCCGAGCCGGTTTCGGATCCGGCATCTCCTTGATGTAAACCTCGTTCATCTTCTTCACATCATTCAGGTCCGTCACATACACCGTCACCGAGACCAGGTCGGACATCTTGAAACCGGCCTTCTCAACAATCTTCTTGATCGCGGCGATCGTGTTCGTGGTCTGCACAGTAATGTCAGTCCCTGTGACCTTGCCGTTCGCGTCCGGTCCCTGCTGACCGGCAACATAAAGGGTGTTGCCCGCCACAAATCCATCGCTAAAGGGCATGCCCTGCTTAAAATCGATGGCCTTGTTCTGAGCCAAAGCACTGCCCGAGACACAAACGGTCATCACCCCGGCCAGCACAA
>Ga0268266_10004365_pt1 | contig 13593 bp, 13 predicted proteins | sample KBSS13metaG_FD_190356 | JGI IMG/M metagenome (GOLD analysis project Ga0268266, IMG submission 190356) | Switchgrass rhizosphere microbial communities from Kellogg Biological Station, Michigan, USA - KBS S1-3 metaG (SPAdes) (version 2) | ecosystem: Host-associated > Plants > Roots > Rhizosphere...
GGACATCAAGCTGCAGGGCACGACCCGCACGGAAGACCTCTTGAACTCGCTGCCGCAAGCGTTCGCGGCGCAGGGCTCAACGGTGTCGAACGGCGCGACCGGTACCGCGCAAGCCAACCTTCGCGGTATCGGCGCTGCGCGCACGCTCGTCCTGATTAACGGCCGCCGTCTGCAGCCGGGTGATCCACGTAATCCTACGGCCGACATCAATTTCATTCCGTCTTCCCTGGTGAAACGCGTTGACGTGCTCACGGGCGGCGCATCTTCCGTGTACGGCGCGGACGCCGTCGCTGGTGTCGTCAACTTCATCATGGACACGAACTTCCGCGGCCTTCGCATCGATGCACAGGCGTCGACGTTCATGCACGACAACCGCGCCTCGGATAAGATCCTCAACGCGAACGCAGGCCAAGGCTTCCGCCCGCCTCACGGCACGAGCGTGAACGGCGGCGCTCAGGACATCTCGGCCGCTTTCGGCGCCGGGTTCGACGATAATCGCGGCAGCATCATGGCCTATGCAACCTATCGCAAGCAGGATGCCGTACTTCAGTCGTCGCGCGATTATTCCTTCTGTGCCCTAGGCACCTACGCCGAGCCTGTGCCTGACACGGGCCCGTTCTATTGCGGCGGCTCGCCAACGTCGGCCGAGGGGCGCCTTCGCGTTTTCAATCCGGCTACCGGCGCTCGTTTGTTCGACGGTCATTTGAACGCAGGCGCTCACACGCTCGATCCAACTCCGAACCCGCTCTTCAACTTCGCGCCGTACAATTATTACCAGCGGCCGGACGAGCGTTACACGCTCGGCTTCTTCGCTGATTATGAAATCAGCCCGGGTGCGCATCCGTACCTCGAAGCAATGTTCATGAACGACCACTCGGACGCTCAGATCGCCCCGTCGGGTAACTTCAGCAACACGACGTACCTCAACTGCGATAACCCCCTGCTTTCAGCGCAGCAGCTGGCGATCATCTGTCAGCCGGGCTCCCTCAACACCGATCCGGGCCTCCGTCCGATCAATCCGGTCACCGGCTTGCCGTCGGATACTGCCTTCGTCCTCATCGGACGTCGCAACCTCGAAGGCGGCGGTCGTGACGACAATCTCGAGCATACGTCGTGGCGCTTGGTCGCCGGTATCAAAGGCGATCTGCTGAAGGGCGTCTCGTACGACGCCTACTACCAGTTCGGCACGAGCCGTCTGGCGAACACGTCGCTGAACGACTTCTCGATTGTCCGCGTGCAGCGAGCAATTGACGTGATCGATGACGGGAATGGCCACCCGGTCTGCCGCTCGGTTGTGAACGGCACCGACCCCAATTGCGTGCCGTGGGATATCTTCGGTCCTGGAGGTGTCTCTGCAGCCTCGCTCAATTACCTGCAGACGCCAGGCTTCGAACGAGGCAACGTCGATGAGACGGTCGCAAACGTCAACTTCACCATCGATGGTGGCGAATATGGCTTGCAGACGCCTTGGGCTGACCGTGGCATCGGCCTGAACGTCGGTGGCGAGTACCGCAAGGAGTCGCTCGACTTCCAGACGGACGTCGAGCTCCAGAGTGGCGACTTGGCGGGCCGAGGCGGGCCGGCCCTCCCGAACTCGGGCTCGTTCGATGTCCGTGAAGCGTTTGCCGAAGTCCAGATCCCGATCATTAGCCACTCTTTCATCGAAGAGTTCACGCTGACGGGGGGCTATCGCTACTCGGATTACAAGGTGAACGATCACCACTTCAACACCGACACATACAAGCTGTCGGCTGAGCTGGCGCCGGTTCACGACCTGCGGTTCCGGGGAAGTTACAACCGGGCGGTCCGTGCGCCGAACATCGTTGAGCTCTTCGGCCCGGTGGGGAACGGCTTGGCAGCGGGTATCGATCTTTGCGCCAAGAACACTGGCCCGAATGGTCCCGCGCATACTGGCCTTACGACGGCGCAGTGCCTGAACACGTTTGCAACGCAGATCGCAGCCGGCAACTTTACCACTGCGAGCGCAACCGCCGCGATCAATGCGGGCATCGATGCGAACCCTGCGTTCCAGTACAATGTCCTGCTGGGCGGCAATCCCAACCTGCAGCCTGAAACTGCCGACACCTACACCGCCGGCGTCGTGCTCCAGCCGCGCTGGATCCCGGGTCTCGCCTTGTCCGTCGACGCGTTCGACATCAAAGTGAAGAACCTCGTCACGACCTTCCCGTTCACGGGGCTGGTGGCGAACTGTGCGGTCACCGGCGATCCGACTTTCTGCAACCTCATCCATCGTGACATTACCGGCTCGCTCTTCAACCTGCCTTCTGGTTCGGCCACTACGCTGAATACCAACCTGGGTAGCCTCAGGACCAAGGGCATCGACATCAACGCGTCTTACTCGCACCGCATTGGTGGGCTCGGGTCGGTTAGCGCCAGCATCGTCGGCACCTATTTGAAGAACCTCACCTTCAACACGGGTCTTAACCCGGGGACTGGCGGCCTGGACGGCAAGTATGAGTGCGCCGGTCGGTACGGCGCGACCTGCAGCAACACGGTCGCCGGCGTTCCCAGTCCGCGGTGGAGGCACAAGGCTCGCCTTGGCTTCACCATGCCGAACGGCCTTGGGATCTCCGGCCAGTGGCGCTACTTCTCGGCGGTCAAGGACGACACGCTGAGCAGTGATCCAGACCTGAACTTCCTGCTTGGCTCGCACGCCAATCCGGGGTCGGCCAAGCTCAATGCTCAGAGCTATTTCGATCTGACGCTCACGGCACGGGTTGGCGACAAGTACAACTTCCGGGTTGGCACCAACAACATCCTCGACAAGCAACCGCCTGTCGCGGGTGGCGAGTCACTTGGTGGTTTCAGCAACGGCAACACCTACCCGCAGGTCTATGACGCGCTGGGTCGGTTCCTGTTCGCCGGTGTCACCATCGACTTCTAGCCCATGAGGAAGACCTCCTGTCAGGCTGATAACGCAACCATCGCGCCCGGCGGCGAGATGTATCAGCACTGGCCCCGAGCCAAGGTCCCGAGGGAGCCCCTCGTCGGCACCAAAGCCGGGAAGCGGAGCGGAGAGGGCGTGATTGCCGTGAAGTAATTCCCCTTCACGCCATGCCCTCTCCAACAACGCGCTGACAGGCTTCTTGCTGAATCCAGGCGTCCGCCAACCTCCCAGATCAAACGCAACTAGCAAGGAGAAGCACAGTGACCGATCGACGACTCTTGCCCGCAGCACTGGCGATTTTCGGGGTCGTCGCCTTGCTGCTCTATCCGCTGGCGATTGTTTGGCCGAGCGGGTGGGCGTGGCACCACGGAAGCCCGGCAGCGAATGACTATTTCATGATGATCGTCGGCCTCTACGCGACTTTAGGCGTGTTCCTGATCGGGGCCGCGCGAGACCCGGCCGCCAATCTCTCGCTTATCAGGTTCACCATCTGGTCGAGTGTTGTCCACGCCGGAGTCATGGCGTTCGAGGCCATTCGAGCACCATCGCAGCATGGCCACCTTTACGGCGATGTGCCGGCGCTTATTTTGGCCGCCATCATATTGGGCGTCTTGTCACGAGGGGTGGCGCCGTCGCAGCCGGCCTCTTAATCTTCCCGCAGCAGCACCGCTGACGACGCGCTAGCTATTCCCGGCAGCGCGGAAAACCTGTCGACCAGTTCGGCGAGCGCCTGGGAGTCCCGCACGCTTACCAGCGCATAGCCATCCACCGGACCGGTCACCGAATAATAATTGACGATTTCGGGCCACCCCCGAAACTTCTTCACCACCGGGTGGCACGGGCGTTCACTGAACACGAGCGCCAAGATGGCGCGGAGCTGTTCGTCATCGTGATGTTCGCGGACTACAGCGCGATAGCCTAAGATCACCCCCTCACGCTCAAGCTTGGCAATGCGTCCCTGAACGGCGGTGCGCGACAGGGACACTGCGTGCGCCAGGGCAGTGAGTTTCATTCGCGCGTCCTGCTCGAGCAGCGCAATGAGCCGCTCGTCGATCGCGTCACGCCGCCTTTCGTTTTGCCTATTATTCAAGCGGTTTTCAGCCGTTTTGATTGCTGAACCGGCGCCTTGTTCATGGCTGCGGGCCTTTCCGGAAATTATAATCGGCGCCGTGGCGAACGTGTCAAGGGAAGCGCGGTGACCCAGCCAGGCAAGGCATTCCTCATCCTCGACATGAAGGCGGGATTCAACGAGCTCTGCTGGGGCTCGCGGAACAATTCCGATGCCGATTTGAACGCAATCCGTATCAGCCGGCACAGGAGAAAGATGGGGCGGCAGGTCGTCATAATAAGGCACGACTCGCCCGATCCGGATGAAAAGACCGACCTGCGCGATCGATATTTCGCCGTCGTTTCGAAAAGCACCGCCGGTAAAGAGAAGGCGCGGCCCGCTCGACTGAAGCCGGGCTTATACTAGCACTGCGTCAAACGCGCGCGGCATGCGCCATCACCCGAACGTGAACGAAAAGGCTTCCGCTGCTGGGTCGAGGAACTCGATCGTGAAAGTGCGGTCGCGGACGGGGCCCTTCTGCCGGACCAGCTGATACAGACGCTGCTCCATCATCACGCCCGTGCCGTCGGCGGCGACGTCGACCCCAGCATCGCCGCGCGGCGGCTGGCCGTCGATCGTTAACCGGAAGCGCACCGGCTTGCCGTTCCCCGGCCCAAGCACGAGGTGAAGGTCGCGGGCGTGGAAGCGGAAGCTGATTTTCGCGCCGGGCACCGACGACACGGCGCTCTGCCGCTTGTCCAGCCACGAGCCTTCCAGCGTCCAATCGTTGAGCTTCAGCGGTGCGGCCACATATGTCTTGACCTGATCGTGAGCGAGGCCGCCCGGAGATGCGAAGTTCGCGGCGCGGGCATAGCCGATGTAGGTCTCACCCGATTTGACGTCCCCGAACGCCGCGGCCGCCTGAGCTCCCGATGCATCAGCTTTGGACATCGCAATGTCCTTCGGCGCGTGCCCTGCCTCCGCCAGGAGCTGGCGAATGACACGCTCCGACAAGTCGTACTGACCCTCGCCGTGGTGGTAGTAACGGATGCGGCCCTGGGCATCGATGAAGTAGTGCGCGGGCCAGTAATTGTTCTTCAGCGCGCGCCACAATTTGTACTGATTGTCGAGCGCGACCGGGTAGCGGATGTCGAGATCCTTCACCGCCTTGGCGACATTTGCCGGATCGCGCTCGAACGCGAATTCAGGCGCGTGGACGCCAATCACCACCAGGCCGTCGTCGCGATATTTGTCATACCAGGCGCGGACGTATGGGATCGACCGCAGGCAGTTGATGCAGCTGTAGGTCCAGAAATCGATCAGCACGACCTTTCCGCGGAGCTGCTCGCGCGTCAGCGGCTGGCTGTTGTACCAGGGGCCGAGCCCATCGAGCGATGGCAATTCTCCTTGCGACGGCAGGACCAGCTCGCCCATCGCGTTGGTGCGCGTGCCGCTTTCGTCCATGCCCTGGCCAAGTCCGAGCTTGGCCGCGAGGCCGGACTCGAGGCCTGCCGTCTGCGCGCTCGAGATCTTCGACAGCACGCGCGTGTCCAGGCCGAGCGCAATCGCAACGACGCCGGCGAGCACGAGGACGCCGAGGACCTGGCGGATGCGCTCGCTCGCGCCGAGGCTCTTCTTCATCCGCGCGAACACCTTGCCGCCGATCAGCAAAGCAAGCGCCAGAGAGGTCGCCGCGCCAAGCGCATAGGCAAGCAACAGCAGTGTGGTGTTGAAGCTCGCGCCCTGGAACGCGGCAGCGGTGAAGATGATGCCGAGGATGGGCCCAGCGCAAGGCGCCCACAACAGGCCGGTCGCAATTCCCAAGACGGCCGACGACCAGGCGCTATCCTTCTGGCCCTCGCGCTCGGTCATGCGCGATCCCAAAGCGACCAGCGGCCGCGTCATCCGGTCCGAAATGCTGGGAAAGACGAGAGCGATTCCGAAGAGGGCGAGCAGGATCAGCGCGGCCCAGCGGCCGATCGCATTGGCCTGCACTGCCCAGCCGCCGCCGACGGCGGCCAGTGTTGCGACGATCGCAAACGTCGCGGCCATCCCGGCGAGCATCGGCAAGGTCGAGCGGACGAAGCTCCGGTCCGCTCGTGCGAACACGAATGGAAGCACCGGCAGGATGCACGGCGACAGGATGGTGAGAATGCCGCCGAGATAGGCGAGGAGAATGATCAGCATTTGCCAGCTGCTCCGCTTCGATATGTCCGCGCCGATGGCCCCCGACGCCGGACCAGATACGACAGACGGCCTTCACCGGATGCAATCGCCTGCATCCGTACTCCTACTCGCCCCGTATCTTCGATCGCAGCTGACCGAAAGGAGCCAGAAAGTTGAGCGGCTCGGGTGAGAGCATCCTCGATCCTGTCGTCTACCGCTTTGCGCAACCAGGGCATTGGGGCATGAAGGCATTCGTGAATCGCGGTGCCGACATGACCGAGGCCCAGCGCTCGCGCGCGGAGCTTGTCGAACTGCTCCATCGCGTCGCCAGTCGAGATTCCGCGGCGCTTCGAGCGGTCTACGATCGCACCTCGGCAAAGCTCTACGGCATTTGCCTGCGGATTCTCGGCAATGAGACCGAGGCGCAGGACGTCCTGCAAGAAATCTACGTCGCAATCTGGAACAAGGCAGCGAAGTTCGATGAAGACAAGGCAAGCCCAATTACCTGGCTCGCGGTGATCGCCAGGAACAAGGCAATCGATTTCGCTCGCGCCAGGCGTTTTCACACCGACGAGGTCGAGGCCGCGGCGCAGATCCCTGATGAAAGCCCCTCGGCCATTGAGATTCTCGAGGCCGAGCAGGACTCGGTCCGGCTTGCCGACTGCCTCAGCCAGTTGGAGGAACGGGCGCGCGCAATGATCCGGCGCGCTTTCTTCGAAGGCGTGACTTATCCTGAACTGGCGACCCAGGAGGGGGTGCCGCTGCCAACGATGAAGAGCTGGATCAGGCGTGGCCTACTGCGTTTACGCGGGTGCATGGAACGATGACCGACGAACCAGATCCCACCGATCGCAACACCATGGCCGGCGAATTCGCCCTTGGTCTCCTAAGCGGCGACGACCTTCGCGAAGCGCGGGAGCTTGCCGCGAACGATCCGGCCTTCGCGAAGGAAGTCGCGCGCTGGCGGGGACGATCTGCGGCGTTGCTTGACGACATTGAGCCAATCGCTCCGCCCGAGGGTGTCTGGAACAGAGTCAAGGCGGCGATCGAACCCGCCAAGACATCTAACGTGATCCAGCTTCGCCGCCGCGTCGGCTTCTGGCGAGGAGCAACTGCGGGAATGACGGCCCTCGCTGCCTCGCTCGCGCTGGTGCTAGTAATGCGGCCTGAACCGACGGTTCCCGTGGTGCCGGCTCCGGCAATCGCCAGCACTCCGCCGATGATTGCGATGCTGTCGGACGATCAGAAGCAGATGAAGGTGATGGCGAGCTGGAATCCGGACGCCCGGCAGTTGGTCCTCGCGGTCGCCGGAGAGGCGACGCCAGATCCGGCCCATGCCCATGAAGTCTGGATCATCCCTGCCGGCGGAAAACCTCGCTCCCTTGGGACTATGGGCAAGCCCATGGTGCACATGCAGCTCGCCGACGCGCTTGCCACGCTTCTCCAGCAGGGTGCGACGATTGCCATTTCCGCCGAGCCGACCGGCGGATCGCCGACCGGTGCTCCGACCGGGCCGATGATCGCATCGGGGACGCTCAGCCGAGCTTAAGGATCATCCTGCCAGGACGTGCATCCGGATGAGCGGATCGCTCGTAGCTACTCGCGAATGATCATCCGCGAGGAAGAAGGAACATGATGCAGAAGTTCGATCGCCGCTCGTTCGTCGGACTCGGGGCCATGGCTGCGGCCGGCGCCATGGTGTTTGGCCGATCCTCGGCGGCCGAGGCGGCTTTCCCGATCACGCGCACGGCCGATCAGTGGCACCGCATGTTGAGCCCCGAGCGCTATAACATTCTCCGCGAGGCCGGCACCGAGCGACCCTTTTCGAGCCCTTTGCTCGATGAGCATCGCCGGGGCGATTTCGTCTGCGCGGGTTGTTCGCTGCCGTTGTTCAGCTCGGCGACCAAGTTCGAAAGCGGAACGGGCTGGCCAAGCTTCTGGAAGCCTTTGCCGAATGCAGTCGTTACGCGGTCCGATCACAGCGCCTTCATGGACCGCACCGAAGTGCTGTGCCGCCGCTGCGGCAGCCACCTCGGCCACGTGTTCGATGACGGGCCGAAGCCGACCGGCCTTCGCTATTGCATGAACGGGCTGGCGTTAGGCTTCCACGTCGCCTGAAGTCAGGCGACGATCCGCAGCTTTCCGCGATTGCCCGGCGCTTGGTAGCAGACCATGCCGAGCTCGGCCTGAAGCCGCTCGAGCTCGCGCTCCTTGGCTTCCTTTTGAGCGTCGGCGTAGCGCCGTTCAATTTCCGCTTCCTCGGCGGTCAGTTCGCGCAGGTAAGTGATGGTGAGGCGATGGCCGAACACGTCGTCGCCGCGAAGCTTCAGTTCGGCTTCGCAATCGCCCGGCAGTTGATCGCGGACTTCGATCAGCTTGCCGATAAGTTCGTCGAGCGACTTATGATCTTTAATGTCGACGAACTCTTTGACTCGTCTACTCATTCGTGACCCTCCCCGGCCCCGGGGCGTTATTTACAATTGGCGCGAATCCACGCGCAATCCGGTTTGAACGTTTATCCCCAACCAAATTGCGCCTCGGTGAAGCAGGCTGAAAGCGAAGGGTCAGGAAATGAACGTCGTAAGATTGACTGCAGGGCCGCTGAACCTGGAGCTAAGCCCTTCGACTGGCGGTGCAATTTCGGCATTCGCCTGGAGCGGGGACGGCGGCTCGCGATCGATATTGCGCAAATGCCACAGCTCCCTCGAAAAGGTGCTCGACGCCTGCAGCTTTCCGCTCGTGCCTTACGTCAACCGCATCCGCGGCGGACGTTTCACGTTCCGCGGACGGGAGGTCCGGCTTGCGCCGAACATGCCCGGCGACCCGAGCCCGCTGCACGGCCAAGGCTGGCTCGCCGAGTGGAATGTGGATGAGCAAACAGAGGCAGGAGCGCGCCTCAGTTTTCGTCATTCAGCCGCCGAATGGCCGTGGCATTACGAGGCCGAGCAGTCGTTCGAACTCGACGAGCGCGGGCTTTCAGTGGCGCTGACCTGCCGCAACACCAACGATGACGCCATGCCATGTGGGCTCGGCCAGCACCCCTATTTCGATTGCGGCCCGCAGACAGAAATCGACACCATCGTCTCTCACGCCTGGACGATCGATGCCCAGGTCCTGCCGGTCTCCAAGGTGGTCGCCGACGGCCGCTTCGACCTGCGCGAGCGCAAGGTCTGCGGGCAGGATCTCGACAATGGCTTTGGCGGCTGGAACGGTGAAGCGCGCCTCAGCGATCCCGACTGGCCGTACGAGGTTACGGTATCGTCACCGCAAGCGACCTTCTTCCAGGTCTATTCGCCCGCGAGTGGTGGGATCTGCGTCGCCGAGCCGGTGACCCATGCCAATGCGGCGCTGAATGAACCCGAAAGCGAATGGGCGGAGCTTGGCATGCGGGTGCTCGAGCCGGGTGAGGCCATGCTGCTGGACATGCGGCTGGAGATCAAGCCCAAATAAGCTGCCTTCAGGTTGAAGCCGCGAAAACTGGCCTATATAGGCCGCGGCCTTGGCCTTCTTCCGGAGACGTGGGTGAGTGGCTGAAACCAGCGGTTTGCTAAACCGCCGTACGGGGGATTCCCGTACCGAGGGTTCGAATCCCTCCGTCTCCGCCAGTTGTCATTGAAAATAAAAGAATAATTGGCTCGGATTGGCCGAGTTACCATAACCGCTCCCCAATGGCGCGGCCGCTGAGGCGCATTCCGGGCCCGAAATCCGTAGCGTCCGATTTCGACCCAAGGCGGGCACTACGACGGTGCTCGCTTAGAGGAGCCGAAAAAAGAGGCTCGGCGCACAGCGGTGCCGAGCCTCTCTCCCACGAGCCTTTCGGCGCGCCACAGTACGGCAGCTGGGGACTGTGTACGGGTACTGTGGATAGATCCCACGTACGCCGCCATCGTGCCGACGTGTGCAACATATGTTCTGAATCAGAGATGGGACGAAAAATGTCTCGTTAAGCCGTCAAACGATCTGCAACCTTGATCGTGAAAATGGGCCGAAGCTCAGCCTTGTTAGACTAGCGCCTCGTAGAGACGTGCCAACTCCGCGTAACGCACGGCCATCTCTGACGATTGTTACATGGCCTGTGTTTGATATCGGTTTAATTGCGAAGAAACAGGCGGCTTGATGCGCCGGGGGGACCGGTCACCAAGCCGCCCTTTGCTCGTCGCTACCATTGCCAACAAGCATGCGACCCACCGCCGTCACTTCTGCCGAGTATCGGGGGATGGCGAGTCGCGTGGTAACGTTAACAATGACGACCGCGGAAGGGCAATCTCCCTGAGGTGCGTAAAGGCCGCCTTCGCTTTGAAAGCAGTGGAGGAGGCTAAGCGTTAAGCTGCAGTGCGCAAGCGGCGGTGGAGGTAATTGTCATCAAAGCCCGCAATTTGAACTAGCTTCGGAAGGTCGCTCAGGACCAAGCTTCCCCGATTGAGCGTCATGGCGCCTCTTGCCCGAAGTTCGCGTAGCACCCGGTTCAGGTGGACCGGCGTCATCCCCAAAGAGTCAGCAAGCAACAATTGTGACAGCGGCAACGCAAAGCTTGGCTCTGACGTCAGGCCGATGTTGCGAGCCCTGATGTAAAGCTCGCACATCAGGTGCGCCACGCGCTCTATGCTGGCGCGTCGCCCCATGCTCGTAATCCACGCGCGCATCGTGCCTTCGTCGACGAGCTGGGCAACGTAAATAGCCCTTGCGATGGCAGGATGCTGATCAAGAAGTTTGTCCATTTCTTCGCGGTCTATGGTCGCGAAGGTTGCGGGCGTGATCGTCTGAATGCTGTGGTCCATCTGGGCCAGCAAACTGACGTGCAGATCGCAGGAGTCGCCCGGCATTAGATAGGCCAGCACTTGCCTTGTTCCGCTAGGGAGAATTTTGTAGCGGCAGGCCCATCCGTCGAGAATGACAAAGACGGGCCCAGGCCGATCACCCTCTCTGATTAGGTCATACTTCGCCTTGACTCGGCGCTGGCGGGACGTGGCTTTAGCCAGGGCCGCGACGTCCCTGCCAGTGAGCTTGCCGAACCCGGAGAGTTTCTCGACGAAGCGATTGTCCATTCCCGAGTCTCACACGAACCAGGGTCGAAAAATATTGTTCAAAGTTATAGTCGATTCTTAATCTGGGTACATGACTCGCACACGGGCTGTGCTATCGAGCTTTGATCGTCGGCCATATTAACCAGGCTCCGGCGGCTGAGAGATTGCGACACGCTCTCGCCTGATCGGAGACGCCGGTGAGCGATGACCCCTCCAACGATAACGGTGAGCGAGCGGCCCCAGCGCGGCTGACGGAGCCTGATGCGCACGGCCAGGCGGCGATGTTGTTGACCGAGAGCATCCTCCACGGACTCATTGCCCGTTCGGTGATTACGGTGCCCGAGGCAGTCGAAATTGTAGAGGTGGCGGCTGAGGTGAAAGCGGAAGTCGCTGCAGACCTGGGAGACTCGGTTGCGACGATGCGCAGATCCCTGGCTCTCTTGGAAGCTGTACGGCTCAGCCTGGCAAGCGACCTAAAGGGAGGTGCGGGCTAAGTGCCGAGCCCCTGCGCGATACGTGCAGGAACTCATGAAAAATCCACCGCTGCTTAATCTATGTACTACGTAGCCATCGCGCTGACCCTATGAGGCTTAGGCGGGCTAGATCGCCTCGCTCTTGGGAATTCGGCATGAAAAGCGACCAGGATTATTTTACTCGAAGAGTCTCTCAAAGACAGGCTGTGGTCGCCGTAGCGACTTGCGAGCAAGGTCCTATTGCCCATGCTCAGCTGGCTCAGCGAGGCGTCCAACTCGCGAATACGCCGAGCAACGTCGTTCGGCTTCCTTGCGCGGGGCCAACGAGCCCAAATTGGGAGCGCCCCGGCCGGGGACCTGAAGTCTACAAGAAGGATCGGCGACATGCCTGATCCGGGCATGTTCGAGTTTTCGAAGCATCGTGACATTCAACGAGAGGCACGAGAGCGGAGCTTTTGCCAAGAGGCGGGATACTGTCGCGATTTGGCGGACGCGTTCGAAGGCCAACCTGAGGAAGGTTTGCTGATCCACTTAGCCCAAGCATTTGAGCGCTTAGGCGAGTCGACCCTGGGTAAAGTGCGCGATCCATTTTGACATAGCTTCGGTCTGACGATGGGCGTCCGGCAATACGAATGGGCTCGACCGATCGCCTGTGAGCCATCGCATCACCGGACCTGCATCGTTTAAAGATCGCCCCCCTTACGTGAGAGCCCATTGCGTGCATCTCGAGCGGCGTTCATCCCCTTTTCTTCCCATCCAGTTCGTCGAGGATGCGCTCGGTTTCATCGATTAGTAGCAAACGCTCTCTTTCGTGGATTCCTGCGTTGATCAGGCCGCTCGCTAGAACTGCGGCGGCGTCTTCGGTTGAGATTTGGCGCAGCCGATGGTCGATCACTTTCAACCGGGCAAGTATGTCTTCGTCATTCATGGCAGTTCGCCCTTCACCAATCTTCGCAGCTTCGGTGACCGCCACAGGCCGGTCATACGTGGTGGCAAGAACGGCAGCGGGCACGGGCGTGTTTCGTTTGATGAAAGCTTCGGCCTCTCGCATCGTAGCGAAGGCATGCTCGGTTGCGACGCTGGTCTGGTGCGCCAGGGTTACGACATAGGGACGCTCGGCCCCTGGCAAGAGGCCTATCCGCCCCGCCGTCGAGCTCATGTGGCCGCCTTCATTGTCCCAATTTTCTTGATCTGACTTCATCTCCGCTTCTTCGGCGGCAGAACGAAAGACAGTGAAGGACGTAGCCGTTGGGTGCCTTTTGTTGGACATTGGTCAGCCTTTCTGGGGCTATCGCGGGTATGCCGCCGCCCACAAGTCTGAAGACGTGCGCCTAAGCAGCAATGGGCAGAGCAGGCGCCGCGAGCGCTTCGACCAAAGCATCGTAGCGCTGTGCCATTTCTTCATGCGCAGCGATCGCCGCGGGATGTTTCGCGGCTCTGGCCATCTCGCGCTCGTTGATGGCGCGCTCCAGAAAGTATTCGAAATCGTGCGACGACATGATGCATCTCCCCTAGGAAGGGCGGGAGCGCGACGATTTGTCTCTCAGGCGCTGCGTTGCCGAGTCGGAAGCAGCGATAGACGGCTCATAGCACGGACAGCACTGCCGTATCCTAAAGCGGGTTAGTCAGCCGATCTCAACTGGCCTTAGCTCCCCAGCCCAACTTGCCCGACCGCGATCGACCCATCTCGGACACTGGACGGTGTGGGTCACCGGCCATTCATCCAGATGCTGCTAGGAAACCTCATCACCTGAGATCGCAACCCGAGCGCCCCTGTGACAGAGAGATTTCGTGCTCTCGCTCGCGGGAGATGGATCATGGAAAAGGTATATTGGCTCAGCCGCAAAAGGGCATCACTCAAGGCAGCTCGAGCTGCGGTCAGCGCCGAAGCTCGGCTTATCCATTTCGATCTTGCTGGCCGCTACAGTTTGAAGGCCTTTTCAGCCGAGACCCAGAAGATCGACTTGTCTGATG
>Ga0268266_10004366_pt1 | contig 13586 bp, 17 predicted proteins | sample KBSS13metaG_FD_190356 | JGI IMG/M metagenome (GOLD analysis project Ga0268266, IMG submission 190356) | Switchgrass rhizosphere microbial communities from Kellogg Biological Station, Michigan, USA - KBS S1-3 metaG (SPAdes) (version 2) | ecosystem: Host-associated > Plants > Roots > Rhizosphere...
TCGACGACGTGCTGGCGAGCTACGCGCAAGGGCGGCTGATCTTCAACCTCGGCCACGGCATCCAGCCGGAAACCCCGATCGCGCATGTCGAGCAGATGCTGCAGCGGGTGCGGGCGTATAGGGGGTGACGACGGACGCCTTCGTCATGCCCGCGAAGGCGGGCATCCAGTAATCGCCGGCAGAAATAGGAATCGAGACGTCACGGCGTACTGGATCATCCGCCTTCGCGGATGATGACAGTGGCATTTCCTGCTGGCGGCGTTGGCTACCGCGCATCCTCCAAAATCATGTCCGACGCCTTTTCCGCGATCATGATGGTCGGCGCGTTGGTATTGCCCGACATCAAGTCCGGCATGACCGACGCATCGACCACGCGCAGGCCTTCGATGCCGCGCACGCGCAGCCGCTGGTCGACGACGGCGAGCGCATCGCTGCCCATGCGGCAGGTCGAGGTCGGGTGATAGACTGTGCTGCCGGTGCGGCGGCAATAATCGAGCAATTCGTCGTCGCTCTGCACTTTCGGACCGGGATCGACCTCCCCGACCGCGTAAGCCTTCAGCGCCGGGGCTGCGAGAATCCGGCGCAGGATGCGGATGCCATCGATGAAGGCGCGGCGATCGGTTTCGGTCGCCAGATAATTGATGCGGATTTCCGGCGGCACGGAAGGATCGGCGCTTTTGATGCGCAGCGAGCCGCGGCTTTCCGGGCGCAACTGGCAGACCGAGGCCGAAAAGCCTGAAAGCGCGTGAAGTTTTTCGCCCATCTTGTCGGTCGAGAATGGCAGGAAGTGAATCTGGATATCGGGCGAGGCGAGCCGCGGACTGGTCTTGAAGAACGCGCCTGAGGTGCCGGCGGCAATCGTCAGCGGTCCCTTCCGCAGGGCGGCGTACTGAAGGCCCGCCATCATCTTGCGTATCGGATGATTGACGACATCGTTCAGCGTGACCTTTTGCGCGCAACGCGTGACCAGCCGGACCTGCAGGTGGTCCTGCAGATCGTTGCCAACGCCGGGCGCGTCGAGCACGATCTCGATGCCGTGCTGCTTCAGCAGGTCGCCCGGTCCGACGCCCGAGAGCTGCAGCAATTGCGGCGAGTTGTAAGCGCCGCTGGAGACCAGGATTTCCTTGCGCGCCCGCGCCGTGCGCACGCGGCCTTCCTGCTTGTATTCGACCGCTTTGGCGCGGCGCCCCTCGAACAGGATGCGCTGCGCCAGCGCCGAAGTCTCGATATGCAAATTGCCGCGCGTCTTCGCCGGCCGCAGATAGGAAAACGCCGTACTGGCGCGGCGGCCGCGCCTTGTCGTGGTCTGGAAAAATCCCGCGCCTTCCTGCGTCGCGCCGTTGAAATCGGGATTCGTCGGGATGCCAGTTTCGGCGGCAGCAACCACAAAGGCTTCCGACAGCGGATCGTGATGCCGCCAGTCCGACACCGGCAGCGGCCCATCGCTGCCGTGGTACTTGTCAGGCCCGCGCTGCTGGTTCTCGGCCTTCTTGAAATAGGGCAGCACGTCGTCATAGCCCCAGCCGGCATTGCCGCGCTGGCGCCAGCGATCGTAATCCTCGTGCTGGCCGCGCACATACAACAGACCGTTGATCGAGCTCGAACCGCCGAGCACTTTTCCGCGCGGCTGGAATACCTGCCGGCCGTTCAATCCCGGCTCCGGCTCGGTCTGGTACATCCAGTTGACGGATTTTTCCTTGAACAGTTTCCCGTAGCCGAGCGGGACGTGGATCCAGAGATTGCTATCCTTCGGTCCCGCCTCCAGCAGCAACACGGAATGTTTGCCGTCGGCGCTCAGGCGATTGGCGAGCACACATCCGGCCGAGCCGGCGCCGACGATGACATAGTCGAATTCGGAAGCTTCATTGTTCTTGTTCATTTGTTTCCCCGCACGCAACCTTAAAACAGGTAACGGCGCCGTCACGGGCGGTCAATTGCCTCCAGGTCGCGGGCGGGTAGAAAGCGGTTACGCCGGCTGCTTTGCGAATTTCAGGAAGTCCGGCGGCCGGCGTTCGGCGAACGCGGTAAAGGCCTCGCGCGCCTCGGCGGTTTGCAGGCGCGCTGCGAACTGCTCGCTTTCCGCTTTGATCTGCGCCATCAGAAGCTCGGGATTGCGCATCAGCCGCTTTGTCGTGCTGACTGCACCCGCCGGCTGTTTCGCCAGCCGCAACGCCAGCGCCCTTGCTTCAGCGTCGAGTTTTTCGAGCGGCACCACGCGATTGGCGAGCCCCCAGGCAAACGCAGACTTGGCATCGACGGCTTCGCCGAGCGCAAACATCTCGAAAGCGCGGGCGTAGCCGATGCGGAGCGGCATCAGCAGGCTGGAGGACGCCTCCGGAACCAGCGCCAGGCTGACGAATGGCGTTGAAAGCAGCGCGTTCTCCGCCAGCACGACCAGATCGCAGTGCAGCAGCATCATGGTACCGACACCGACGGCGCGGCCTTGGACGGCTGCGACCAATGGGCGGCTCGATCTGGCGAGCGCCTGCAGGAAGCGGCTGACATGCCGCTCGCCCTGAACTGCGCCTGTCGCGATGGCGGCGAATTCGCCGACGTCGTTGCCGGCGGTGAACATGTCACCCTCGCCGCGGATCAACAGAACGCGAACGGTTGGATCGGTCTCCGCGCCTTCGATTGCGTCGGCCAGCGCGCCGTACATCGCATTGGTCAGCGCATTCTTCTTGTCGGGACGGGCCATCGTCAGGCTCAAAATCCCGTCGTTCTTCTCGATCTTGATGTGCTCGGTCATTCGTCTTCTCCTCTGGGAAATCTGGTTTGCATGGTTGTGAGCCAACGCGCGACCACGTTGATCTCGGCCTCGGTAAATCCCTCGGTGAGGCGCGCGTTGACCTCCGTGAGCCCCGCCTTCGATTGCGCCATTGCCGCGCGGCCCGCCGGCGTCAGCCAAAGGCGCCACGCCCGGCCATCGTCCGGATCCGCCCGCCGCTTGATCAGGCTTGCCGCCGTCATACGGTCGACCAGCCCGCTGATGCCGGGTGGCCCCAGATCAAGCGCCGCCCCCGCCTCGCCCATCAGGACGCCGTCGCGCTGGCCCAGAATGAACAGCAAGCCGGACTGCGCCGCGGTAACGCCGCTGGCTTGCGCCCGCGCCGCCATCCAGCGCTGCAGCCGGCGCTGCGCGACGTTGAGCAGGAACACGAGCCGATGCTCACGACGGCTCATATCGGCGATGATTTATTTCGCATGCGAACTATCTACGTCAATCCCGGCAGATTGTCACGGCGATTTTCGGTGGCATGCGCGGCCAGGCAGCAACCGGCCGTCATTACAAGCGACCTGATCGGCATAAATCGTAACGAGAGCAATTACTTAAAGAAAAAATCGATTTTCGATTGACGAGGTCGCCCTCCCTCTCCAATCTGCGCGCGCAATGAGCAGTATCGGGTTGAGTTTTGGTGAATACCTTGCCGACGAACGGCCGCGAAGCCTGACGTCCGCCGTTCAGGGACGGCTCCGTGCCGACATTCTCTCGACCCGGCTGCTGCCCGGCCAGAAGCTGCATATCGCCGGCCTCGCCAAACAGTTCTCGGTCAGCCTCGCCGCAGTGCGCGAGGCGCTGTCGCGGCTGGTCGCGGACGGACTGGTGCAGGCGTCCGACCAGCGCGGCTTTCGCGTCAGCCCCGTGTCTGCCGCTGACCTCAGGGACGTGACGCAAACCCGTACCGATATCGAAGGGTTAGCGCTGCGCCGCTCGATCGAGCGCGGCGACGCCGCATGGCTCGCCGCGGTGGAGAAGTCGTTCATCACCCTCTGTGCCGTTCCCCACACCTATCCCGACGATCCGACGCACCATTATGAGGAATGGGTGGTGCGGCACCGCGTCTTCCACCGCACATTGGTGAACGCCTGCGGCTCGCAATGGCTGCTCGGGTTTCGCGATGTGCTGCACGAGCAGAGCGAGCGCTATCGACGGCTCGCGATCCGGCGCAATAACAAGAAAACCCGCAATGTCGAGGCCGAGCACGCCGCGATCGTGCGCGCCACACTCAAACGCGACGCCGATGCTGCGGTCGCCGCACTCTCGAAGCACTTTATGACGACCATGCGGCTCGTCGAGCTCGCTACTCCCGACACATCGGAGAAGTAGCGGCACCGTCTGATCCTCCGTTCGAAGAACAAGTCTTACAAAAAAGCAAAAAGGGACCTCACAATGAGCATCACGCGACGCCACATCCTGGCAACGATCGCCGCCGCCTCCGTTCTTGGAGCATCGGCCATGGCGCAGGCCGCCGACACCGTCCGCATCGGACTTCCCACCAAGACCTACTGGCCGACCACGATCGCGGAGACCGCGGTTCGCCAGAAATTGTTCGAGAAGGAAGGTATCACCGCCGAGCTGACGATCTATCGCGGCGGCGCCGAGACGTTCGAAGCGATGGCGGCAGGCGCTGCCGACGTCATCCTCGACGCAACCTCGCTGGTATCAGCCGGACGCACGAAGGGCGTGAACTCCAAGGTGGTCGCCAACGCCGCCATGGGCTATTACGGCTGGCAATTGATGACGCTTGCGAAATCGACGCACGGCGTCAGCGATTTGAAAGGCAAGAAGGTCGCGATCACCTCCGCCGGCTCGGGCTCCGACCTGCTGGCGCTGTGGACCCAGCAGGACAAGAAGATCGAATTCACCCGCGTGCCTGTCGGCGGTGGCGGCCTGGTGCCGAACCTGCTCGCCGGCAATGTCGAAGCGGCCGTGGTCTATTCACCGCTCAGCTTCCAGATTTCCAAATCGGGCGAAGCGCGCACCATCCTCGACTACTCCAAGGAAGTGCCGCCGAACCTCGCCGCCGGCTGGATCGCGCTTGACAAATACGTGCAGGCCAAGCCGCAGTTGGTGCAGAAGACGCTGAACGCGCTCTACGGCGCGCTCGCCTACATGCGTGCCAACAAGGATGCCTCCGTCAAGTTGATCAGCGAGCTCTATGAAATCCCCGCCGACATCGCGGCGCTGGAATATGACAACACGATCATGAAGCTGGAAACCGACGGCAGCATGGACGGGCCGAAAATTCCGGAGCAGCTCCAGCTCGCGCTCGACATGGCCAAGGCCGGCGGCATGAAGGATCTTGGGCCGGCGGCAGAGATCATTTCAACGCAGTTCAAGCCTGTGCCGACCAAGTTCTGAGGCAGGCGCGATGCAAAGCGGGTTGGCCGTAAAGGCGACGCGGGTCGGCATAGTGGTTGCATTGTTTGCAATCTGGGAAATGCTGTCGCGGACCGGCATCGTCAACCCACGCCTTCTCCCCTCGGCATCCGATACGCTCGCCACGCTCGGCGACCTGCTGCAGCGGGCGAGCGTGCGCAAGGATCTCGCCGTCACCGCCACCGAGGTGGTGACCGCGTTTGCGCTCGCCGTTCCCGTCGGCGCGATGATCGGCTTCCTGATCGCGGAGAACAAGTATTTTTCCGACGTGGCAAAGCCGCTGCTGTTCTTTGCCTTCAGCATCCCGAAGTCGATCTTCCTGCCGATGTTCATCCTGGTGTTCGGCGTTGGCTTTGCGCAGAAGGTCGGCTTCGGCTTCTTCTCGACCATCTTCATCGTGATCATGTCGACCACGACGGCGGTGGAGTCCGTCAAGGTTGAGCATCTGACCGTCGCCCGTTCCTATGGCGCGACGCCGATGCAGACCGCGTTTCGCGTCTATCTGCCAAGCATGCTTCCGGTCCTGCTGGAGGCATTGCGGATCTCGATGATCTTCAATCTCACCGGCGTGATCCTCGCCGAAATGTACGCCTCGCGCGACGGCATCGGCCATCAGATCGCGACCTGGGGCGAAAACTTCCAGATGAAGCAGTTGCTGGCCGGCGTGGTGATGATCGCCGTGATCGCAATCGCCTTCAATGAACTGGTCAGATGGGTGGAAACACGATGCAGCCATTGGCGAACATAACCCCGCTGAAGCCGGCCGGCGCGATCGAGGTCCGCAATGTCGGGCAGATCTTCAAGACCACGACGCAGGACGTCACGGCGCTGGAAGACGTTTCGCTCGACGTCAAACCCGGCCGCTTCGTCGTGCTGGTCGGCCCGAGCGGCTGCGGCAAGTCGACGCTCCTGATGATGATGGCCGGCCTGCGCCAGCAGACGTCGGGCACGATTACCATCAGCGGTGCGCCGATCCCGGAGCCCGATCCGAACCGGGTCGGCGTAGTGTTTCAGGAAGCGAGCCTGTTTCCATGGCTGACGGCGGAAGAGAACGTCGAATTTCCGCTGGCGCTGCGACGCGTCAGCAAGGACGAACGCCGCGCCAAGGCGCAGGATGCCCTGAAACTCGTCGGCCTCGACGGTTTTGGCAAGCGCCATCCGCATGAATTGTCCGGCGGCATGAAGCAGCGCGTCTCGATCGCGCGCGGCTTGGTGCAGGACCCGCCGGTGCTATTGATGGACGAACCGTTTGCGGCGCTGGACGAACAGACCCGCATGACCATGGGCGACGAGCTGCTGCGGATCTGGGCGGCCACCGGCAAGACCGTCGTGTTCGTCACCCACAGCCTGACGGAAGCGGTCTATCTCGCCGATGAGGTGATCGTGATGTCGCCGCGGCCCGGTCGCATCGTCGATCAGTTGCAGGTCTCGCTGCCTCGCCCGCGCACCTATGAGATGCTCAGCGGTGACGCCTTCGGCACCCTGCGCGACCGCATCTGGCGGCATATCCGCAAATCGGCGTGAGGCAGACATGAGCGCCGCAACGCTTCGCAGATTGATCGTCATCGGCCTGATTGCATTGTGGGAAATCCTGCCGCGCGCCGGCCTCATCCCCACGCTGTTCCTGCCCTCGCTGTCCTCGACGCTCGCCGCCGGCTGGAACGATGCCGGCGAATACGGCCACGCGCTTGCGGTGACGCTTTACGAGGTCGCGATTTCGATGGCGTTCGCCTGCGGCGGCGGCATTTTGCTGGGCGCCATCGTCGGCAGCCTGCCGCGGCCGCGCATCCTGATCATGCCGATGGTATCGAGCCTTTATGCGGTGCCGCTGGTCATCCTCTATCCCGTCTTCACGGTCTGGCTCGGCATCGGCTCGGAATCCAAGATCGCGTTCGCTTCGATCTATGGCTTCCTGCCGACGATGCTGGCGACCGCCGCCGGGATCCAGACCATCGATCCGCAGCTGTTGCTCGCCGCGCGCAGCATGGGCGCGACGCTGAGCCAGCGGCTGGTTCGCGTCATCATCCCCGCGGCGATCCCGACCGTGCTGTCGGGACTGCGCGTCGGCGGCGCGCTGGTGATCGTCGGCGTGGTGGTGTCGGAGATGCTGATCTCTTCCGCCGGCATCGGCTATCTGATCTCGCGCTACCGAACCATCCTCGATAGCCCGCATGTGTTTGCCGGCGTGCTGCTGGTGCTGGCGATGGCCATTGCCTTCAACGCCGCGATCAAATGGATCGAGGGCAAGGCCGCGATCTGGCAGACGGGATCACGCGCCGGCCAGCGCGCCGCCGACGAAATTACCGCCGGCGCCATCCAGCCTGCGACCTGACGGAGCACACGTGTTCGATCTGACCCTGACATTCGACAATGGTCCCGAGCCCGGTGTGACGCCGCGCGTGCTCGACATCCTGCGCGAACGCGATATCAGGACGACCTTCTTCGTGATTGGCGAGAAGCTTGGCGATCCTGAGCGCCGCGGGCTTGCGGCGCGCGCCCATGGCGAAGGCCACTGGATCGGCAATCACACTTTTACGCACACGGTACCGCTCGGGCTGCAGCACGACGCCGAGACCGCGCAAAACGAGATCGGCCGGACGCAGGCCGCGATCGGCGACCTCGCGCATCCAAATCGCTGGTTTCGGCCGTTCGGCGGCGGCGGCAATCTCGACGAACGGTTGTTGAAGCCTTCCGTCGTCGACTATCTCACGCGCAACGAGCATAGCTGTGTGCTCTGGAACGCCATCCCGCGCGACTGGGACGATCCCGACGGCTGGGTCGACCGCGCTTTGGCGCAATGCCGGTCGCAGCCGTGGAGCCTGATGGTCGTGCACGACCTGCCGAGCGGCGCGATGAACCACCTCGAAGACTTCATCGACCGCGCCGTCAAAGCCGGCGCGCGTTTCCGCCAGGACTTTCCGCCCGAATGCGTTCCGATCCGTTCGGGCAAAATCGTACGATCCATCGATCCCTATGTGTCCTCTATTGAAGAAGGTGCCCAGTAATGAAGATCGCGAGTTTTAAGGCAGGTCCGACAGCGACATACGGCCTGGTAACGAATGCCGGCATCATCGACGCCGGCAAGCGGCTGAAGGATTATCCGACCCTGAAGACGTTGCTCGCGAACGGGTCGCTTGACGCGCTGAAGGCGCTGCAAGGCGAACGGCCGGACTACGCGTTTGCCGAAATCGAGCTGCTGCCGACCGTTCCCGACCCCGACAAGATCTTTTGCATCGGCGTCAACTACGCCACGCACCTCGCCGAGAGCGGCCATCCCACGCCGCCGCACCCGATGATCTTCACCCGCTTTGCCAACAGCCAGGTCGGCGGCGGCCAGCCGATGATCCGGCCGCTGGAATCGGAGCGCTTCGACTATGAGGGCGAAATGGCCGTCATCATCGGCAAGGCCGGCCGCCGCATTTCGCGCGAGACGGCGCTGACGCATGTCGCGGGCTATGCCTGCTACAATGACGGCAGCATCCGCGACTGGCAGCGCCACACCTCCCAATTCGCGCCGGGCAAGAATTTCGTCGGCACCGGCGCGTTCGGGCCGTGGATGGTCACGACGGACGAAATGCCCGACATCAGCAAGCAGACGATTGCGACCCGCCTCAACGGCGTCGAAGTGCAGGCTGCACCGATCTCGGACCTCGTATTCGACGTCCCCGCCCTGATCGCCTACTGCTCGACCTTCACTGAACTGGTCCCCGGCGACGTCATCGTCACCGGCACCACCGGTGGCGTCGGCGCTTACCGCACGCCGCCGCTCTGGATGAAGGAAGGTGACGTCGTCGAGGTCGAGGTGTCCGGCATCGGCGTGCTGCGCAATCCGGTCAAGGATGAAGCCGCGGCCAAAGCGACACGCGCCGCCTGAGAAACAAAGAAAACAATAACAAGAGCAAGGAGCTCCCCATGAACCTGCCAAAGCATCTGCTGCCGACCACCGTCGTCGGCAGCTACCCGCAGCCGGAATGGCTGGTCGATCGCGCGATGCTGTCGACGGTGGTGCCGCGCACGCGCCTGCATGCGATGTGGCGGTTGCCGGCCGAACATCTGGAGGAAGCACAGGACGACGCCACCATCGTCGCGATCAGGGACATGGAGCGCGCCGGGATCGACATCGTGACCGACGGCGAAATCCGCCGCGAGAGCTACTCCAACCGTTTTGCCACCGCGCTCGAAGGCATCGATGACGAAAATCCGGCGATGATCACCTCGCGCAGCGGGCTCCAGACGCCGGTGCCGCGCGTGGTCGGCCCGGTGAAACGCCGCGGCGCGGTCGAACTGCACGATATGGAGTTCCTGCGCAAGAATACCGATCGCGCGGCCAAGATCACGCTGCCCGGCCCGTTCACGATGAGCCAGCAGGCCAAGAACGAATTCTATGAGGATGACGAGGAACTGGCGATGGCATTCGCCGCCGCCGTCAACGCCGAGGCGCTGGATCTGCAAAAGGCCGGCGCCGACGTGATCCAGCTCGACGAGCCCTGGGTACGCAACAATCCCGACCTTGCCCGCCGCTATGCCGTGAAGGCGATCAACCGCGCACTCGAAGGCATCACCGTGCCGACCGTCGTGCACCTGTGCTTCGGCTATGCTGCGGTCGTGCCCGGCTCGACCAAGCCGGCCGGCTATTCCTTCCTCGCCGAACTCGCCGATACCAAGGCCGAACAGATCTCGATCGAGGCGGCGCAGCCAAAACTCGATCTCGGCGTACTCAAGGATCTGTCGTCGAAGAAGATCATGCTCGGCGTGCTCGACCTCGGCAATCCCGAGATCGAATCCGCCGATGTCGTGGCGGACCGGATCCGCAACGGGTTGAAGCACGTTGCCGCCGATCGTCTGGTCGTCGCCCCCGACTGCGGCATGAAATACATGCCGCGCCACGTAGCCTTCGGAAAGCTGAAGGCGATGTGTGACGCAGCGGCGACCGTCCGCAAGGAACTTAGCTAGGGTCCGGGCCGGTTATCCATCAGGGCCAGAAACTGTTCCAGCGGATCCTCACCACCCGTTCGTTCCAGATGGATGGGTTTACGGGAAAGGCGCAACCAGTTTTCAGCCTCGGCCAGCCAATAGACCTTGCTGTTCGGTTCGCGCCGAGCGAGTTGCCTGCAAAGTGCCGCCCGTGAGTTCAACTCAAGTTGGTTGATCATGCCGTCTCCCCTGCCGAGGGTGGACATTGATCCTGACGCCCGGGCGGGCTGGATTCCTTGATCTGTGTCAAATGTGCAAGGCGATCACGTCGCGGTGCGCAAGTGACCTTCTAAATCGGCTTGCCCTGCAACCAGGCCGCACCGCGCGCATACAAAGCCTCGACTTCGGGCCCCTTCAGGCCGGGCATGTCGCGCTTCACCGTGTAGCCGATGCGGGTCTGCAAATAAGCGAGATGCCGGTAGCCCGGTGGGAATTGCTCGAGCAGTGTCTTGTCCAGCACAGGCGCTGCGCCCGGCGTAACCGGGTCCATGCGGTCCTTCTCATAGATCGGCTGGCGCAGCACGATACCCCAGCACCCCTCACGCTTTTCGAGGAAGTCGTAGAAACGCCCGGTGCAAAGCACGTCGCACAGCACGCCTTCGACCTCGGCGCGTTGCGAGATCGTCATCTTGGTCTGCGAGATGGCGCGGTTTCCGGCGAGGTCGACCGAGATGCCGCCGAGGAAATGCAGGATGCTGATGCCCTTGGCCCAGGCCTGCTTGCTGATCTCGATGAACTCGTCGCCGGTGCCTTGCGTCCAGGTCGCCATCATGCGGCCGTCGGGATGCCAGACCGTGCGGAAACGCTCCCAGTCGCCGGCATCGCGCCAGATCGCCCAGTTCTGCAACAATTCCCGGATCAGGCGATCGTCTTCAATCTGATTTCCGGGCATGCGGACATTCCTTTTTCCAAGCGCCCTATCGGCGCCTTCACAACAGCTTGGCGCGGATGAACAGCGTGCGCAGCGCGTTGGTCGCCTGCACGGTCAGCATCGCGTTACCGGCGGCGCGCTGCAGTGCACTGACAGCATCGGCGTGCAGCGCGCGAAACTCGATCCACTCGATCGAGCTGAGATTGGTGATGAAGCGATAGGCCTGGCCGACCGTGCCGATCGACACCGTCTTGCCGTTCAGGTTGATCTTGAAAATTGCGCGCAGCGGCGTGTCGGAAGCCGCGGCGTCGCCGGCGACAACGGTCATGACGGCGATGGGGAACGCCGTGACGCAGTGAGGCCTTCCTTGAGGCTCGGCACCACGACGAGGCGCTTGACCTCGCCGTTCGTGTACGCCGCGAGGAACCGGTCATAGTCCTTGATCGAGACGCAGCCGTTTGAATCGCCGTTCGGACCGAGCAGGTAGCTGTGCACCAGCAGGCCGTTGCGGCCATGCATTTCGTTTTCGCCCACCGGCGTCATGCGCAGCGCCGCGACCCCATGAAACAGCTTTTCACGCGGCTTGAGGTCATAGACGTTCGGCGGCGTCGCGCCGACCATGCGCTTGTCGACATAGGCCGGATTGTCCATCAGGCCGCCGAGCCCGGAATGTGCCTCGAGCTTGGTACCGTTCGGCAGGTAAACGGCTTGGGCCGAAATGTCATAGACGGCCGTTTGACCGTCGTAGCCCAGCGCCGTCAGATCCTTTCGCTCGCCTAACAGCCCATCCCCCGGCGTCAGCGACGCCAGCGAGAAGCGCATCGGCACCAGATCGGCGAGCTTCTCGAACATGGTGCGGTTGTCCGACGAAACCGTCGCCGGATCGCTCTTTACAGACTGAAGATTGGCCAGGACCGGCCGGGCTCTCGGCAGCGGGATCGTCGTCTCGGCTGTCGACGTGGACGGCGCGGGCTGAACGCCCTGCTCCTCTTCTTCACGCGATTGTCCGCCCAACTGGCTTTGGATATGCCCGAATTCTGCATCGAAATTCGAACGTGGCGCCGGACGCCAGGGGTAGTTAAAGGATAGCGAACGGCGCACCGAGCCCGGGCCGAAACGCTCGTCGAAGGAGGTCGTGCTGCCGACATTCGCGGATGCGGGATTGATCCAGCCAGCCAGATCGAAATCGGTCACCCAAACGGTCAGCCCCAGCGCCATGAAAAGCGCCGCCCCTCCGAAGGCCGCGTCGCGGAACAATCGGATACCGCGGCTCGTCGCAAGCCCGGCTGCGCTGGTCGTCTTCCTACCCATCTATCCCCGGCTCGGCGCTTCGGAATCACGTCTGATTCCTAATGGATTCACCGAATAAGTCCCACCATAATGCTATTCAAAGTAAGGCATAATCGAGACAAGCGCCCGGCGCCCATCATGACCGGCCGAATCTACGGATTCAAGCCCATCTGATGGTAAATCGGGGCGGGATTCCCCGGCAAGGCCTCGCTCAGGGCCGCAGCACCGGATTGGTATTCGGCGCGGGCGCCTCCTCCATCTCGGCGTGCTCCGGCAGTTTGTCGGCATGCACGGCGAGCGCCGGCCCGATCCAGATCGGGTCGGCCGCATGGTCCCGGCGCGGATTGGTCGTGTTCGGATGTACCAAAACGCTCAATTTGCCATGGTTGAGCATCAGCCAGGGCACCAGCTCGGGGAATATCTCGCGGGCAAAGGCCACCTGATACATCGCCTGATCGTGCGGACCGACCTTGACGTCGTGCCAGCGTCCGAGCGTGACCGAGAAGCGCTCGCCGATCCAGGTGCGCAACTGCTCGGCCTCGGCCCGCGTCGTCGCCGGATCGTAGTAGATGTGGGCGTGGTAGCTCGCGATCTCGCTGAGCGGTCGCGGACCGCCCGCCTCCGGCTTACCCGTCATTGCCTGCGCTCCACGCCATCGTTGCTTTGGACCGGTCGATGATCGCTGCAACCGGCGGCATGGTCAATGTGGGCGTCAGCCCGGAGAACGGAAGCGCTTCTCGACATTGCGCTTGATATTTCCGAGCCCGATCAGCGCTTCCTCGTCCATCCGCGCGACCTGCTCGGCGCTGGGCTCCGACGGCCGGTTGGGGTTACACAATGTCCGCGTATATTTGGTGCCGTTCGCCGTCGCCTCGAACGTGTAGCGGACGACGATCTTGCCGATGAAATCGGTATCGGCCTCGACGGTCCAGGCCCGGGGCGGATCGCTTTCCGTAACCGTCCAAGCCAAGCGCACCTCGCCGCGCTTGATGTGCCATTGCTCGCGAAAAGTCTCGCCGCGCTGCAAAGGCCGGTCTTCACCGTCGATGTGATGGGACGCGGCCAGCCATTCGGGCCACGAATTCGGATTGCAGACGTAGTCGTAGACCGCCGAAGGTGGCGTATCGATCATGATGTCATGGCTTCTTTGAAACGACACGCCCATCGACTGCCCCCTCGATCGCGCGATCAGCCCGACCGCTTCTTGCCGCCCTCGAAGACGGTCATACCAGCGGCCGGGTCGAGGTCAACCTCGGTGGCCTCCGTCAATCGCGCCATCGTCATGTAGAA
>Ga0268266_10004370_pt1 | contig 13579 bp, 14 predicted proteins | sample KBSS13metaG_FD_190356 | JGI IMG/M metagenome (GOLD analysis project Ga0268266, IMG submission 190356) | Switchgrass rhizosphere microbial communities from Kellogg Biological Station, Michigan, USA - KBS S1-3 metaG (SPAdes) (version 2) | ecosystem: Host-associated > Plants > Roots > Rhizosphere...
CTTTTTACGGCGATCGGGCCAGATCCTTCGCGAGTACGCTCAGGATGACGATTCTATGAATTGCGAGATTTTGGACTTTTTAGACACCCTCTGAGCGTACGCGCGAAGGATCTGCGTTCCACGACGTTTGAGCCAGATCCGTCGCGAGTACTTTCAGGATGACGATCCGGTTGGACTTTTGAGGGTCGCCCAGAGGACAGCGCGAGAAGATTTCCGATTTTCCCGCCGACATTTCCCATCGGCGGCGGTAGGATTCGAGGATGGTAGGTGTTTGTTATAGTCCGACGCTACAACAACGCCGTTACAGGCGGACCGCCCCAGCCGAGCCGCTGATAGAGCGGGGGGTCGAAAATGGTCCCTTTTTGCCACCTTTCAGACACCTTTGCATCAGGCTGATCAGAACCATAACTCAATATTATACATCATCTTACCTAAAATTGTTGACTACGATCGTCAGCACTTCAAACGTCTTTTTCCGCCGTTCCGCCTCTTGGGACTATCCCCAGCATGCGTTGGCAAAGGTTTTCGTGTCGTCAGAATCCACAATCCGCTAGAATAGAACCTCTATGACCATTGAAAGCCCCACACTGCCGGATCTCTCCCGTTCGCCCACTATTGACCAGGTGGGTGTGGAGGAGCGGATCGAGCGCTTCGGCAAGCGCAGCATCAAAAAAGAGAGCAAGGTTCAGGCCCTTAAACTGGCTTTGAGCATGTGCGACCTCACCACCCTCGAAGGGGCCGATTCCGTCGGCAAGGTGAGGCAGCTTTGCTACAAGGCCCGTCATCCGCACGACTCGCAGGAAGGCATTCCCCACGTCGCCGCGGTGTGTGTGTATCCGACGCTGGTCCGCACCGCGAAAGAAGCGCTGGCCGGCACGACGATTAAAGTCGCGTCGGTCGCCACGGGTTTCCCGTCTGGCCATTACCCGTTGAACCTGCGACTGGAAGACACGCGCTACGCGGTGGCTGAAGGCGCGGACGAAATCGACATGGTCATCAGCCGCGGCAAATTCCTCGCGGGCGACTACGCGGGCGTGTTCGACGAAATCGTGCAGATCAAGGAAGCCTGCGGCCACGCTCACCTGAAGGTGATTTTAGAAACCGGCGAGCTCTCCACGCTCGACAACGTCCGCAAGGCGAGCGACCTGGCCATGCACGCCGGCGCCGACTTCATCAAGACCAGCACCGGCAAGGTCGTTCCCGCAGCAACACTTCCCGTCACGCTCGTCATGCTCGAAGCCATCCGCGATTTCTATTACGCGACGGGCAGAAAGATCGGCATGAAGCCGGCCGGCGGCATCGCGACGGCGAAGCTGGCGATCCAGTACCTCATCGTGCTGCGTGAAACGCTCGGCCAGGACTGGATGAACCCGGATATGTTCCGCTTCGGCGCAAGCAAACTCGCGAATGATATTTTGATGCAGCTCGTGAAGGAAAAGACCGGGCAGTACCAGTCGCTGGATTACTTCTCGAAGGACTAAAACCTTACGCCACTGCCGTGCCGCTCGGTTCGTGCTCAAACCGCATCGGCGGCGGAGGCACAGTGATGCGATCGTGGTCGGCGTTCCAAAGAATGCGACGGGCAACGCCGTCGCGAATGCCGACGAACGACGACGGTTTTTCCGTCCAGCATCCGCAGTTGAGATAGTGGATGCCGCCTTCGATGATGTCCTGGCCGATGTGGGTGTGACCGAGAATCACCCCATCCAGATCGCGGCGGCGGGCTTCGTTCATGGCGCTGTGCTGCAGGTTTTTAACGGCCTTGCAGAATCGCTTGCAGCGGCGCTTGAGCGATCGCGCGAGCTTGTGGGTCGGATCGATCCACTGCGACGCGTAGTAAATATTGTCGGCGCCGCGGATCATCCACGCCGGCCAATGCATCGAGGCGTCCCACTCGTGGCCGTGGCAGACAAGGTATTGCTTGTCGCCGGAGTCGATGACGATCTCGCGCTGGAACGCGATGCCGAACACCGTGCTCGACCAGGCCGGCTCAGGATCGTGATTGCCCTGCAGCCACACGACGTCGGCCACGCTGGCGAACGAGCGCAGCGCGTCGAGCACTTCAAGGTGGTCCGGGCGAAGGCGCCGCACCTGGTCGCTGTCGAAAATGTCGCCGTTCAGGATGAGACGGCTGGTGCGAATGGAATCGAGGAAGCGAAGAAAATCGTCAGCGCGGGCGTTATGAGCGCCCAGATGCAAATCGCTGACAACGACGGTATCGAATTGCTGCATCGTGCGGTACCTCCGGTAGGAACATCCTTGTCCCTGCAGGATTTATCGACACGCCGCGCTGAGCCGCCGTGAGCGTTGCGCCAAGAGCGGAACAATGATTGGTGATACGATGATTCGGTGTTCGCTAAGGTCGTATTTAGACGCGTGAAAACGCGCAGGATGTACCGAAAGTGCCGGAAAATCGCCTGCGACAGCAGGATTTGGAGTTGTTAGAATGTGTGGTTGCGGCCGACGTTGCCGCGGGGGAATTTTGGATCGAGGAACACTATGCCGTCTGCCAAGCCTGAAGTGAAACTGAATTTCTCCACCGATTGGTCGTACGCTCCGGCGCCGGAGTCGGTGAAGCCGGAGATCAAGCCGCGCTACGACCTATTCATCAACGGCAAGTTCACGCCGCCGGTGAAGGGGAAGTATTTCGACACGATCAATCCCGCAACGGAAAAGAAGCTGTCTGAAGTTGCCGCCGCGAGCGCGGAAGACGTGGACCTCGCCGTGAAGGCGGCCCGCAAGGCGTACAACACCGTGTGGGGCAAAATGCCCGCCGGCGAACGCAGCAAGTATATCTACCGCATCGCCCGCGTACTGCAGGAACGCGCCCGCGACTTTGCGGTCGTTGAAACGATGGATGGCGGAAAGAGCATTCGCGAAAGCCGCGACGTCGACGTTCCGCTGGCCGCGGCGCATTTCTTCTACTACGCCGGCTGGGCCGACAAGCTGCAGTACGCGTTCCCCGGCAAAATGCCGACGTCACTCGGCGTGGCGGGGCAGGTCATCCCGTGGAACTTCCCGCTGCTGATGGCGGCATGGAAAATCGCGCCGGCGCTCGCGTGTGGTAACACCGTGGTGCTCAAGCCGGCGGAAACGACGCCGCTCACGGCGCTCAAGCTCGCCGAGCTGATCCAGGATTGCGATCTGCCGCCGGGCGTGGTGAACATCGTCACCGGCGCTGGCGAGACCGGCTCGGCGATCGTGAATCATCCTGACATTAACAAGATCGCCTTCACCGGCAGCACCGGCGTAGGCAAAGCGATTCAGAAAGCACTCGCCTCCACCGACAAGAAGTACACGCTCGAACTCGGCGGCAAAGCGGCGAACATTATTTTCGACGACGCCCCGATCGACCAAGCCGTCGAAGGAATCGTCAACGGCATCTTCTTCAACCAGGGCCACGTGTGTTGTGCGGGCAGCCGACTGTTCGTACAGGAGAGCGTTTACGACACGGTCATCCGCAAGTTGAAGGACCGCATGAAGACGCTCATCGTCGGCGATCCGCTCGACAAGAACACCGACATCGGCGCGATCAACAGCAAGATGCAGCTCGACAAGATCAACCACTACCTCAAGATCGGCGCGGAAGAAGGCGGCGAAGTCTTCACCACCAATGGAGATCTCCCGAGCAAAGGCTACTTCTGCAACCCCACGCTCTTCCTCGGCTGCAGCCAGAGCCATCGCGTGGTGCAGGAAGAAATCTTCGGGCCCGTGCTGGCGGTGCAAACCTTCCGCACGGTGGAAGAAGCGATCGAAAAAGCGAACAACACGCCGTTCGGCCTAAGCGGCGGCGTGTGGACTGACAAGGGCTCGAAGATCTTCAAGGTCACCAGCCGGCTGCGGGCGGGCGTGATCTGGGCGAACACGTACAACAAGTTCGACCCGACGAGTCCGTTTGGCGGGTACAAGGAATCCGGCGTTGGCCGCGAGGGCGGACTGCACGGGCTCAGCGCGTATTTGAATGTGAACTAAGTTTCGATACTAAATGACAGCAGATTGAACCGGCGAGGATTGATATGGCAAAGAAAGCATCAGCAACCGCAGTAGCGAACGGAAAGACCAACGGCACGAACGGCCACGCAAAGACGGCTCCGCCGCTGGTTCCACGGATCAGCGACATCGGCGACTCCGAACGCCTGCCAGTGCTGAAGACGTACAAGATCTACATCGGCGGCAAGTTCCCGCGCACCGAGAGCGGCCGGTACTACCTGCTGAAGAACGCGTCGGGCCAGCCGATCGCGAACATCTGTAAAAGCAGCCGCAAGGATTTCCGCGATTCCGTCGTTGCCGCCCGCACGGCCCAGCACGGGTGGGGCGATCGCAGCGCGTACAACCGCGGGCAGATTCTGTACCGCATCGCGGAGATGCTCGAAGGTCGTACCGCGCAGTTCGTGGAAGAGCTGCAGCAGACCGGCCTAACGGCCGCCGCGGCGAAGAAGGAAGTCGCCGTGTCTGTCGACCGCCTGCTTCATTACGCCGGCTGGGCCGACAAGTACCAGCAGATTTTCAGCAGCGTGAACCCGGTGAACTCCAGCCACTTCAACTTCAGCCTGCTCGAACCGACCGGCGTGATCGCCGCGATCGCGCCGCAGGACTCGGGCCTCGTCGGCCTCGTCTCGCTGATCGCCCCCACCATCACCGGCGGCAACGCGATCATCGCGCTCGCCTCGCAGACCAAGCCGCTAGCGGCGGTGACGCTCGCTGAAGTCATCGCCACCAGCGACGTGCCCGGCGGCGTGGTGAACATCCTCACCGGCGACCCGGCCGAGCTGACTGATCCGATGAGTTCGCACATGGACGTGAACGCCGTCGTCTACGCCGGCGGCGTGGCGGATCAGTGGACGAAGATCCGCACCAATGCCGCACTCAACGTGAAGCGTGTCGTCAGCTACGACGGCCGCGACTGGCTGAGCGCCGACGGCCAGAGCCCGTACTACATCCTCGACACGATGGAAACTAAGACGACTTGGCATCCGGTCGGTATCTAGCAGATACAATGAATCGTTTCGCCTGGAACGATTCGTTTCTCAACAATTTGTCGTCCTGAGCGTACTCGCGAAGGATCTGCGTCAACCGTCAATCGAGGCCAGATCCTTCGCGAGTACGCGCAGGATGACATTCACTCCCACCCTTCATGGCTGACTTCTCTCAACTTTACATCTCGCTGTTGAAACCGGAGGCGCTGTCGTCCGAGATGCACTACGTCGCCACCGAGGCGATGCAGAAGCCGTACGCCGGCGTGATCACCGCGCCGGTGTGGACGGCCCGCGTAGCGACAATGCTCCGCGGCAGCGGCGTGCGCGTGGCGTCGGTCGTGGGGTTTCCGCACGGCGCGAACAAGTCGACGCTGAAGGCGATCGAATCAACGAGCACCATCAAAGACGGCGCCGATGACATCTTCGTCTCCGCCCATCTCGTGCACCTCGTGTCGCGCGACTATGACGCCATCCGCGGCGAGTTGCTGGAAATCGTGAAGGCCGCCCGCTCCACGCGGCGCGACGTGGCGATTCATGTGATCGTCGAAGCGCCGCTGCTGTTGTCGCTCGGCGCTGATCGAAGCGAGGAGGCCATCGCCGTCGCCTGCCGGGCCGTGCGCGAGAGCGGCTGCGACGGCGTGGTAAGCGCCAGCGGGTTCCACCGCGCCGGCGGGGCGAGCAGCGCGGCGATCGACGCGCTCAAAAAGCACGGAGAAGGATTGGCCGTCATCGCGATGGGGCAAATCGCCAACGCCAGCGTCGCACAGGCATTCATCAGCGGCGGGGCGGATCGGGCGGTCGTCGATCCATCAACGTAAACCGAGCGTAAGCCCGGCAGACAACTCTACTCCGTCCATCCTAAGATCAGTCATGTTGAAAAGGACGTTCACGATCTTCCTGCTCCTGATCGTCGGCTGCTCAAGGCAGCCCGCGACGGTCGCGCCACCGCCGCCGTATCTGGTGCATCTGCCGGGCATCGGCGGGGAGCGGCGCGTCGATCGCAAGCTGGTCGAAGGAATCGTGCAGGGCGGCTACTCGGGCGACTTCGCCATCTACGACTGGACCGACAACAACCACGGCATTCCGTCGCTGGTGAGTTACGACCACAACAAGGAGAAGGCGCAAATCCTCGCCGACCGCCTGACAGCCGTGCATCGCGCCAATCCGAATTGTCGCCTCATCATCACCGCTCACAGCGGCGGCACGGGCGTAGCGGTGTGGGCGCTGGAGAAGTTGCCGCCGGACGTGCAGGTCGATCGGGTCATTCTGCTCGCCAGTGCGCTGTCGCCGATGTACGACCTTTCCGGCGCGCTGCGGCACGTCAGCGGGCGGATGTTCAACTTCTGGTCCCCGCTGGATGTTGCGATCCTCAGCCTGGGCACGAACGTCTTCGGCACGATCGACGGCGTGAAATCACCCGCAGCCGGGTTCGTCGGGTTCTATCAGCCTGACAGCGCTGACAAGGTGCAATACCAAAAGCTAGAGCAGCGGCCGTACGACCGGGCGTGGATCCGCCTAGGCAATCACGGCGAGCACATCGGCGCGATGAACCAGGCGTTCGCGCAGGAAATCCTTACGCCGTTGATCGACGGGCCGCTGCCGGCGCCGGTGAAGAAGTGATTTTATCTTTTGGAATGACCCGCTGAAGCGGGACGGACCCAGGAGCAAAGGAAGAGCGGGACCGAAACCAAAACCGCAATCACTAAGTGAAACATCGCGCACTTCATCACGCCGCTCGGCAGCCCGACCTGAAAATTCTGTCCCACCGTCGTCAGCCGATAGATGTGCTTCGACTGCGTCCAGAATCCAAACTGCTGAACAACGGCGTTAATCGACAGCAGCGGATGGACAGCCGCCAGTCGCGTCGCCCAGTCGCCGCTGGAAGCGAACGTCAGCCACGGCGACAACCACACCGGCCAACTTAACCATGCGAGCGCGAGCAAGCTCACGACCGCGCCGGCGAGCACCGGCGCGAAGCGAATCAGCAGGAGCAGGCGAACGGTCGCCGCCAGCGATGCACCGAGCGCGATCGCCGCAGCAGCAACGGCGAGTGCCTGGCCGACTGAAAATGCATCGTGCGAAAGAAGGGCGGTCGCGCTCATCGCAACGCCGACAACTACACCCGAGACGCTAAAGAGGGCCGAAAGCAGATCACGTGAACCACTCGCCGCGATCGGCGCAAGGAGCGCCACCACCACAACGATCCAAAACGCACCCCCAAGGTTCGGTCCGATGAGCCACACGCCGACGAGCGACGCTGCCATCGCAAGCGCGAAACCTACGAGGCTCGATTTCATCGCGGCGGTCGCCATCGATTACTTCTCCGGCCGCGGCGTGGTCATGTCCTGGTAGTCTTTTTCCAGCTCGTCCATGGCGCGTTGGATGCGGTCGGCCTCATTGATCAGCCGTTGCTGCTCGCGGCGCATCTGGGCCAGTACTTCGTAGTGCGCCTGCGCGGCGACTCGCAGCGCGGCGGCGTTGGGACGAACGGCCTTTTCCCACCGCGCCTTGAGCTGGGTCATCATCTTCTCATCGAGCTGCACATCGCTGATCGCCGGTTCGCCACCCGTTGCAGCAGCGGTGGTCGGCGTAGCCAGAATCTCCAGCTTGCGCCCGGTTGAGTCGAGGACTTTCTGCACTTCGCTCTGCGTGGCCGGGTCCGTGCCTTGCGCAGCGGCTACGCGAACCGATGTCCCCTCCGGCAACTTCTTCACCGCCGCGGCGAGATCTGCGATCGCCACGGGCTGATCGTTGAGCGTCATCGCGCCGTCGCCCTGCACTTTCAGCACCGCCGGCTCGGGGACGGCCGCGTCAGCCTTGGCGGGTGCGGCAACCTTCGCGGCCTCTTCCTGCCCGGCCGGCTCTATGACCATCGTCACCTTCGTGCCGGTCTTGGGAACGGTGTCCGGGTTGTACTCCCACTCAAGCGATTCATTCGCATTGCTGGCGAGCTCCGGCACGTCAATGAGCGTGAGATCGAAGTTCACCACGCTCACCATGTAGCCGGTCACGTCGGCGGCGTACTTGCCGTCGTCCATCACGCGGCTACCCGCAAAAATCCACGTGAACGCGTTCGGCGTCTTCTTGGTCTCAGAGTTGCGCATCATCCGGTACGCGGGAACGCTGATCGTCTTGCCGTCTTTCACATACTCGCACGTGATATGCAGCGGCGGGCCGTGCGGCGGGAGCCACTTCTGCATGGCGTCGGAAAACTTCACCGGCTCGCCCGGCGTGAGTCCGCACATGAGTAGCGCCGCGTGCACGTCCGACGGCTTGGCCGCGGTGCGCAGGATCGATTCGTGCTCGTTGGTTCCATTCACGACGCAGAAAAACTCGAGTCGAATGTCGACGTTGAGCGCTTCGCAGTCCACGCGGATCTGCTTGTTCTTGGCGTCGACGCTAATGCCGGGGAAATGCCCGAGCGCCGGCTTGGTGGCCGGATCAGCAGCGTGGGCGGTGCAGGCGCCGGTGCCACCGATGACCAGGAGCAGAATCAGTTGAAACAGTCGTCGCATCGCTTCCTCCGCGTAAGGTGCTAGGTATCGCCTGACATTTATACCGTATCCGCCAAAAAAAGCGGGCCACGAACTTTCGTTCATGGCCCGGCTCGAGGGGAATGGGGAAACGTAATCAGGGCTATCCGGTGATGCGTTCCATCGCGGTCTGTTCGCGGTTGAAGTAAACGAGTCCTTCATACCAGCCCGGCGCCGCCTGCCGGCAGCGAAGAATCGTGCAGGCGATCGACAGGAGCGACCCGTCATGCGTCGGCAGGTCGACCACGCCGCCGTAGCCCAGCGGCAGGCGGTCGCGAGTGACGAAGCCGAGACCACGCGAGTGGATATCGCGCGTAAAGATGACGCGCGCCGGGTGGCCGGGGCGGTCGACGAACAGCCGAACGCTCGCCTGCACGCGCCAAGGCGTTCGCGCCTGGGCCCGGCGATCGCCAGCCCGATGCCCGCCGGCTTCCATCGCCGTAATCAGCAGGTCAACGTCCTGCGGCACGGGCGACCAGATCGCAGGCGTTCGCGCTCCAGCCATGGCCGATGCGGCGGTTGTCACAGGTAACTCTTGTAGTGCGTTTGCCATTTCTTCTCCTCCTCGACTGAACTTTGTTCCCTGCGTTAAACCTACGATTCAATTCGATACACTGGCAAATCCCTGCTGAAAAATTCGTGAAGTGCCCCGCGGATTCGATTTATCGGACGTGGACCCTTGGACAGACCGCCGCCCGATTCATAACTTAACAGCCATGCTCAAAGCCGCTTACGTGCTCGACCCTGGCGCATTCGAAAAGATCTACGGCCCGGCCGAACAGTCGGACATCGCCAAACTGGTGGATGTTTCGCCCAAACCGATCGCCGGAAAAGACGCGCCGCAACGCCTCGATCAGCTCAAAGACGTGGAGATCATTTTCTCCGGCTGGGGCGGGCCCAAGCTCGATGAGTCGCTGCTTTCGGCGATGCCAAAGCTGCAGGCCGTTTTTTATGGTGCCGGCACGATCAAGGGGATCGTGACCGACGCGTTCTGGCAGAAAAACATCCCCATTACGAGTTCATACGCCGCCAACGCCGTGCCGGTGGCGGAGTTTACGCTTGCACAGATCCTGTTCTCCCTGAAGGCCGGCTGGAACTGCATCATGCACGCGCGGCTTAAGCAATCCTTCAACCACCCGACGATGCCCGGCGCCTACGGCAGTACGGTAGGGCTTGTCTCGCTCGGCATGATCGGCCGGCGGGTGGCTCAGTTGCTGCAGCCGTTCGATCTCAAGGTGATCGCGTTCGACCCGATCGTGCCGGCTGAAAAGGCCCGCGAGCTGGGGATCGAACTCGTGCCGCTGTCACAGTTGTTCAAGGAGAGCGATGTTGTTTCGCTCCACACGCCATGGCTGAAAGAGACCGAGGGAATGATCGATGGCGCGTTGATTTCGTCGATGAAGCCGAACGCGACGCTCATCAACACCAGCCGCGGGGCGATCATCAATGAGCCGGAGATGATCGACGTGTTGAAGCAGCGCCCCGACCTGTGGGCCGTGCTGGACGTCACCTACCCCGAGCCGCCCGCCGCCGGATCGGCACTGTGGGAGCTGCCCAACGTGATTCTCACGCCGCACATCGCAGGATCGATGCAGGGCGAATGCCGCCGCATGGGCCGGGTGGTGGTCGACGAACTCAGCCGATTTTTAAAGAAAGAGCCGTTGCGGTTTTCGATCAGCCGAGCACAGGCTGAAGTGATGGCATAAAAGTTAAAAATCCGCGTCGGCGGTTGGGTTCGGCGATCGATTGGGGATACAATGTCGACTGTCGAGACTAAGTCCCTATGTCAACCGCCGGCACGCCATTAGACAACACCCTGCACAACGACGAGGACGCCTCGCGCCCGGCCGACATGAACGCGCAAAGCGTATCGCGCATTGAAGGCGGCACGCCCGCCTCGACACCCTCCGCGCCGCCGCGGCAACGTCCCGGCGAACACGGCAAATCGCAGCGGCTGTTCGACAAGATCGAAGCCTTCATCAGCCGACTCAGCGTACGCGACAATTTCTGGCACCGCGTCTGCTCGCTCATCTGGCTTCCCTACGCGTTTTTCAGCGGCATTCGCATGAAGCAGATGGACGAACTGAGCTTCACGGCCGTGCTGCCGTTCATCCGATTCAACCGTAACTGGTACCGCGCCATGGCCGGCGGCGCGCTGCTCGCCAACTCCGAAATCGCCGGCGGCATGTACGTCTTCGGCATCTGCGGCGGGGACTACACCGTGGTATGCAAAAACCTGCAGTACACGTTCCTGCGTCCCTGCTTCGGACCGGCCGTCTACAAGATCAAGCCGCGCGAAAACCTGAAAGCACTCGTCGCCAGCAAAGCAGAGTTCAACATCACGCTGGAACTTGAAATCAGCCAGCAAGTCCTGGGCGGCGGACAAAAAGACCGCCGCGTCGGGCGATGCGAAGCAACGTTCCACGTGACGCCAAAAGTCCATCACAAGATGAAGGCGCTTCGCGGGAAAACCAAACCCTGATCTCACTTCTGTTTGAACGGTTTCACGAAATCCCAATTCTGCTTTGCGCGACGTTCCTTGATTGGATTGTCGTTGACGTATTGGATCCGCCCGCGGACTTCATCGTTTGTTTTGAGGAACACCTTATACGTGCGATGAGACCAGATCGGATGGTTGTTCGGGACTTCCTCGAAGGCGCGAAGCGATTCCGCAGCGTCCCTGGCAAAATTTGTCCACATCTCTTCTGAACGATGCTTGTGATTACGCACAACGAGGTGTGCGTGGTTGCGAAGGACCGCACACGCGAAAACAGTGTACGTATGCTTTTTGATCGCGCAACGAAAACCGTCTGCAATCGCATTTCGCATCAGCGCGTGAAACCAAAGCGTTGGGTGTTCGAGCTTGGGTTCGGCATCGCGAAAGAATTCTTTGAGCTCATCGCGCGGAGGTTGGACGCGTCTGCGTCCGAATTGTACCTCGCCTAGATCCTTCAGTTCTTGCTTACGCACCTCGGTCGAACCGCTTCCGCGCGGATCGTTGGGTAACCAGTGTCCATACCCCGTAAAAATCAGATGAACTGCTTGAACCACTCTCCGGATGTGAATCGGACCCTTTCCCAAACGGCACCCCAGTTCGCTTGCGCCTTCGCGGAACATAATATCCCTCGCTAGTACATGGAACAATTTTCCCCGACTCCGTAACATCACCCGCGTGACCACCAGCGACACTCTCGACTCTTCCCCGGCGCGCACGTTTGGATGGGCTTGTTTCCTCGGCGCGTCGTGGACGTGGTGCATCGGCATGTACTTCCCGGTCCTGTTGATCCGCGATTACGGATTGTGGGGATGGATCGTCTTTGCATTTCCGAATGTGATCGGCTCAGCCATCGCAGGAACGGTGCTCGGCAGCGCCGAGCGCAGTAAGAAGTTGCTCGGCCAGCACGCACCGGCGGCGGTGGTGTTTTCTGTCGTCACGATCGCCTTCCACGTATTTTTTGTCGGATGGGTGCTCCTTCCGTTGGTCGGTCGTGGACCGGCGGCGGGGGTGTTTCTGCTCGCGGGGATTTTGTTCGCCATCGGCGGCGGAACGCGACGTGATATGGTCATCGGCGTGCTGGTGATTCTAGTTTCGCTCGTCGCCATGGGATTCGCACTTACGCAGCCACTGGGCGATGGAACGCTGCTCACGCATGCCGACCCTGCGCCGGGGTTGCTCGCGCTCACGCCGGTTTGCATGATCGGATTCTTTCTCTGCCCGTATCTCGATCTCACCTACCATCGCGCCCGCCAAAGCACCGCGCCACTGGCCGGGGCGCGCGCGTTTCAGATCGGATTTGCCGGGCCGTTCCTGGCGATGATCATTTTCACGCTGCTGTATGCCCACTGGATCGACCAGCGTGTGGCCAACCCCGTGCTGGTCTGGGCCGTCGGCACACACATGATCGTGCAGATCGCGTTCACGCTCTCACTGCACGTGCGCGGCGTGCTCGATGTGACCTCGCTCGCGTTCAGGCGCGGCCGATGGCTGCTGCTCCCCGCGGTGCTGATTCCCCTCGCACTGATCTTCCTCGTAATCCAGTTCCCCGTTCTGCGACGGCTGGACAGTGGCGAAGTCGTCTACCTCTGCTTCATGTCCTGCTACGGCGTTCTGTTCCCTGCATATGTGCTGCTGTGCATGATTCCGACACCGGGCGGTTCATCAACTCCGGACCGCAGCCGCGTGCTGCGCGTACTGATCGTTTCTGCATTGGCGTTTCCATGCTATTGGATGGGGTTTATCGAGCGGCAAGTGTGGTGGCTGGTGCCCGGCGTGCTCATCCTCATCGGCTCGCGATGGACCCTTTCTAAAAAGTCTCCCCCTGGCGCTCTTACATAAAAGTCGTTCTCCAACTATGCTGCCCCGTTTCGGCGCCCGGTTTTGGCGCCCGATCGGAAGGCATGACCGAAACGGCCGACATCGCAACCTCGTCGCGGGCATTTAAACTGCACGCGAACTGGCATTTATCGTGGCTGTACGTGTGGGGAACTGACACCACCGGCGCCGCGCATACCTCCGCAGAACTGCGCGAAGCGGTTGGAGAACTCACCAGCGATTCGCTTATCGCCTCGGTGGCCGGCGACTCAAAGCTTTCGCTCTGGCTGCCCACGGGCCACAACGGATCGGCCACGCTCACACTGCAAACCGTTCCCGCATTGCAACTCGGCGCCGCCGAGGCGATCGACCTGCTCAGCAGCCTGCCCGACCACGCGCCGGACAACTGCGGCCCCTCGATTCTCTACTGGGCGGCGATGACCCGCTTTGCGCTCTCGCGCATCGCCGCGGGACAGTTTTACCCCGACATCGATCAGCCCCGTGCCGATGCGTTTGTCGGCCTGTGGCGGTCCCTCATCGGCGGCGGTCCGCGGCTGGAACAACTTTCTCGGTTCGCCGACGCCATGCCGCCTAGCTGCCGAGCCATCGCCAACGGCGAATCGTCCGACCCTGCCGCCATTCTCGAATCGTTCCTCACCACCACGGTCGATTCTTTCGTCCGCCGGGCCGTCAGTAATGATGACTTCTTCGCACGCGTGCACGAACTTGCCCGGCGGGAAGAATCCGTCGGTGAAGTG
>Ga0268266_10004372_pt1 | contig 13572 bp, 15 predicted proteins | sample KBSS13metaG_FD_190356 | JGI IMG/M metagenome (GOLD analysis project Ga0268266, IMG submission 190356) | Switchgrass rhizosphere microbial communities from Kellogg Biological Station, Michigan, USA - KBS S1-3 metaG (SPAdes) (version 2) | ecosystem: Host-associated > Plants > Roots > Rhizosphere...
AAACGGCGCGAGAATGATGAATGCCAGGACGAAGAACTCCTGCAGCAGGGGCTCCGTCCAGGCGGGATAGTGCCCGGAACGCAATAACGCCAGTGCCCCAAACAGCAGTGCATTGTCCGCCGCGGCGGACAGGAACTGCGCCGACACGACAGCAAGCATCCCGCGCGATAACAACTTGTCAGATCGATGAGAGTCCATGTTTGTGTCCTTACGCCGCCTCAGCGGCGCTCTCCTCAGCCAGTTTCTTCAACCGCACGTAATCCGTCTTGCCGGTGCCCAGCAGCGGGATCTCCTGCAGCACCTTGATCACCCGCGGCACCGCCAATTCCGGGGCTCCCGCGCCCTTGGCCGCTGCCTGCAACTGCTCCCGCTTCAATCCAGGATCGGTCGTAAACAACACCAATGCTTCGCCTTTGGAAGCGTCAGGGCGGGTCGATGCGCCATGCACAAATCCGGGTGAGGCCGCAGCCGCAATCCGCTCAACCACCTCCAGCGAAATCATCTCGCCGGCAATCTTGGCAAAGCGCTTCATCCGCCCGCGGATGTGAATGAAGTCATCCGCATCCACCTCCACAATGTCGCCCGTCGAATACCAACCCTCGTGGATCGACTTGGGCGGTTGAATCACACCCGGCTTGTCATAGAGCAGATACCCCTTCATGACGTTCGGGCCCGTCACGTGCAGAATCCCGGCGCCTTCGATCCCCTCAACGGGCTCCAGCTCGTACTGCATCCCCGGCGCAATCTGTCCGACACTGCCGATGCGACAGGCCATGGGCACATTCACCGCGATCACGGGCGCGCATTCAGTCACGCCGTAACCTTCGAGCACCCGAATGCCGAACTTCTCAATCCACAGACGCCGAACATCGTCCGAGAGTTTCTCCGCTCCCGCCACGACGTAGCGCAACCGCCCGAAGTCATAGGGATGCGCGAACTTGCCATAGTTACCGAGGAACGTTGAAGTTCCAAACAGCACCGTGCAGTTCCGGTCGTACACCAGCTCCGGAATGATCCGGTAGTGCAGGGGGCTGGGGTACAGGAAGGCCTTACACCCGGAGACCAGCGGGAGAATGATGCCGGCCGTCAGACCGAAGGAGTGAAAGACGGGCAGGGCGATCATGAACTTGTCCAACGGATTGAAGTCGGCAATGGCGCGGATCTGCGCGACATTGGACAGCAACGAGTTGTGAGAGTGCACCACACCCTTGGGTTGTCCCTCGGAGCCTGACGTAAACAACACAATGGCTGCGTCGTCCGGCTTCTGCTTCGAGGCCAGCGAGCCCGGAAACAGCTTGTGCCACAGGATCCACAGCTTGTCCGTGAAACCCACGCGAGCCTTCAGGTCCTCGAGATAGTGCACTTCGATGTTCGGCAGCTTCTCCACGAGGTTGGTCAGCCGCGCTTTCTCCAAGAATGCCCGCGACGTGACAATGTTGGAAATACGGGCCACTTTGCAGGCGGCACGCAGCCCCTCCGCCCCAGCAGAGTAGTTCAACATCGCCGGCACGCGCCCCGTGGCCGACAGCCCGAGAACCAACCCGAGTGTGGGCGCAGCGTTGGGAGTCATCACACCCACCATTTCGCCTGGGCTGGTCACCACGGACATGAGTCGTCCCAGTCCCAACGCCATGCGCAGCAGCGAGCCGTAAGACTCTTCCTTCAGCCGCACGTCCTCCACGAGCTTGTAACCGGAGCCGAACGTCGACTTGGCGTCGAGGAAGGCCTGGAACAACGTCCGCCGCGGCCGCGTTGCAACCAACATGTCGATGAGGATGCGCCGCATAAGCTCACCCGCACGCCGGCGTCGCAACTTCGACGACGGCAGCTTCGGCATAGGCAGCAGGCGCTTGGGCTGAATGCTGATGCGAATCTTCGGGAGCAGTTGCAGCGGATAGACACCGGCCAGGCGGCCGAAGTAGCTGCGACCCGAACCCTCGATCCTGACAGGCACCACGGTGGCGCCGGTCTTGGCAGCCACAAACGCAGCTCCGTCGTACACCTTCATCAGCGAACCCGTGATGGTCAGCCGGCCCTCCGGGAAAATGACCACCGGCACTCCCGTCTCAACCAGACGGCAGATGGTCTTCATGCCCAGCGGGCTCGTGGAGTCGACGGCCAGGTGAGGCACGAACTGCAACACCCAGCGGAAGTACCACTTGTCCATGACCTGTGAATGCACCACAAACACGGCACCCACCGGCAGGAATCCTCCCAACAACATGCCGTCCAGGAAGGACTCGTGGTTCGCGACAATGAGCGTGCGCTCATTCGCAAACTCCCGCGCATCCCCGCTCAGCTCCACCCGGAACAGGGGTCGCAGCACGAGCCGGATCAGGGCCCGGAATATCCGCGGCCCGAGGTCGTTTGGACTCTTCATGATCACGCCATCCTCTCCCATCGGCGAATTCCTACCGCCGCCAACAACATGAGAATCAGGGACCAATTCAACGCGCCACCACCGCCGCTGCTACCGCCCCCTGACTTGACGGTGTCATTCTTATGCACGACCTGGACCGACGCTTTGCCGGACCTCACATCCGCCTCGAATTTCGTGAGCGCCGTATCAAAATGGTCAATCATCTCGTCGGTTGCCGCGTCATAGCCTTGCGATGCAGCTCCGCGAATCTCGCGATTTTCGCTCACGAACGTGGTATTGCCGTGACTAGTGCTTGTGCCGCCGGCTCGCAATACCAACGAGTGGGTGACAGGATCAACAACTGCCAGGTCCACCAGCGTTGAAACATCGTGACGGCTGCCCTTGAGCACATAGGCACCCACAATCGTCAGGTACCCCAACGACCAGTTGTTGTCATCGGTGTGCACAACCTGGTCGTATGACACGAGGGCCATGATGTCCACGCCATACAACCGTTGAACCCCCTCCAGGCCGTCAAATCCTGCATGGCCTCTGAAGTAGTAGTCCGGGATCATGACGATGTCGGCCACAAACGGGCGACTCTTGAAGCGGTCGCGAATCCGCTCCAGCAACACTTCCTGATGCGCAGCATCCAGGCCGCCGGTAGCCGAAACCTCAGAGGACGGCAAAAAGGCGAGACCCACGCGCAATGGGATCTTCAACTGCGGAATCGAGTTCTGTACGGGCGGTGCCGCCCCGTGTGGATACAGGAACTCGACCAGGCTCGAGGAATTGCGCAGATGCTGGCCGCAATTGGGCCAGCAGCTCAGATTCGCGCACCCTGACAGAAGAACGACCCCCGACCAGAACAACCATCGGACCATTGCGAGACCTCCCATTGATTTTGCGAATGGGCGGTAATCTCGGCCAGAGTCGTTCCTGGTGCCACTTTCACCGAAAAAGTGGCGCAGCAAAGCCCATGAGGTATTATCCTGCAATACCATGGCTGCCAAATCCCAGATCGTCGCCGAGCTCAAGAAGGCGCTGCGCGCTTCGGGCCACACCTATACCGATGTGGCCAAAACCCTGGATCTGAGCGTCGCCAGCGTGAAACGCCTGTTCTCCACGGAAGACCTGTCGTTGCATCGGGTGGACCAGATCTGCGAGCTCATCGGGCTCGACCTGCGGGAGGTCCTGAACCGCGCCCTGGATCGCGCCGAGCCGGTCAATCAGCTCACGGCCGCCCAGGAGAGCGAGCTCATCTCCGACCCGAAGCTCCTCTTCATGACGTGGCTGGTGCTGATCCGCACGCCTTATGAGGAGATGGTGAGGGACTACAAGTTCACCGAGCGCGAAGCGCTGCAGTACCTGATCCGGCTGGATCGGTTGAAGGTGATTGAGCTGCAGCCGGGGAACCGGGTGCGTCTGCTCGTCAGCCGCCATTTCAGTTGGCGGCCGGGCGGGCCGGTGCAGAAGTACATCCATCAGAAGCTGCTGCGCGAATTCTTCGCCAGCGCCTTCGCCGGAACCTTGGAGGAATTCTTCTTCCACGGGGGCCGTGTGACGGATGAGGCCCTGAGTCAGATCAAACGCGCCCTGCGCGCGGCCTCACGGGAATGTGCGGAGATCATCGAGCGCGATCGAACCTCCACACAGCCCAAGAACGGTGCCGCCTTTGTGCTGGCCCTGCGCCCCTGGAATTACAGCGGTTTCGCCCAGTTCGACCGCAATCCCACCGTGCGCAGCTCCAAGTAGGAGTTGGGATCGCAGGAATCTTCTGCTGAGCGCAGATTCGTTCAGGATCTGCTCAGCATTCATGAGCGATCCTATGACCGTACGCTGACAGACTCGAGGAACCTTCCAACCGTCTCCGCCTTAGGAGCGAACCCGAGAAAGCCCACGGCTTTTCAGGGTGGATCAGGGTCCGAACCCGACCTGCTTCGGTGTGTCATCCGGGCTCCCACGGGCGCTTAAAGCCTGCGGATTTGAGCTCGGGGCATACCGGGGCGGGTCAAATCCCCTCCCCGCCGCGCAAATACCCGAACTTTCCAGCTCTCGAGGGCGTACATTGGCGCGTGGCAAAAGCAAATTATCATCAGATCCGGCGGCAAAAAGAGCTGGCCCGGAAGACGCGTCAGCAGGAAAAACAGCACAAACGCGCGGCCGCCAAAGCCTCCGAGGCGCCTGTTGCTGACGCAGATAGCGCGGTTTCTGTTGAAGAACCGGCGATTCATCCCACCGAGTCTACGGGCGGCGGTGAGCGCTCATGAGACTCGCGGCTCCCACTCCCAACTCCGAAGCTGCCCGCAGACTCCGGCACGAGCGCCTGCGGCGCGATCGGGCCGCGGCAGCAGCGCTCAGCACGGCCTATCCCAGGATCGCAACGCTCGGGCTGCAGTTGCACTTCGAGGGCTCGGATCCACGTGTACCGACCGATCAGGTCCACGAGATGCATCCGCCGGCACGCGCTTTCTTCGAGTTTCCGTGCCCTTACTCCGACTGTGACGGGCAATTCAACCTGACGGATTCCGTACACAACGCGTTGACGAGCTCGAAGAGGTCTTCGAGCGGCGTGTTGGAGTGTTCAGGAACCCGGGTGAAGGATCACTCCGGGCGACAGCAGTGCAAGCTGCACCTGCACTATACGATCAGTCCTCGTTACTCGCGCGCCTGAAATCGACGACATAACTTTCGCCGTCGAAGCTCACCAGCTTGCCTACCAGGTCCGGCCGCACGTGAAAGCTGCGGCTCACTTTGTTCTTGACCGCATCTTCCGTTGAGGTCATGACAACGAGCCGGACCGGCAGATTGCCGTCACGAGCCAGTGTCAGGTGTTGGCCCAGCTGGTCGTTCACCACCGTGTCTTCGCCGTCCTTCGCCAGTTTGCCTTCATAACGCAACACACCCTGCGAGGGATGGCCGAACTTGGCGTATGAGCAACTCAATACCAAGGCGCCGTCTGAGGCGATTGCCGATTGGCCGCGCAGGCGGTTGCCGGGCTTGGCGCCAAATCTCCCAAACGCATCTACCAGGCTCAAATTCATGACGTCGCTCCTATGCGGGCAAATACCCGCCAGAATCGATCATACGCGCGAACCGCCTCACGAATGGACCGAAATATGAGCAGGCCGGCTCCCATTGGTGTAGGGTACACCTCGGATCGTACTCTTTCGGCTTGTCTGCCCTTGGCCCAGCGCTTCCCAGGCGCCTACCCCGGCCAAAGTCTCTCACCCTCGCAAAGCTCGGCGCGAACCAGTCGGCAGGTTGAACCTGCCCATCTCATTCTTTCTGTAAGGTTATTGCTTTGACTAAAATGTATGTTGGAAATCTCCCGTTCACGGCTACGGAAGACGGCGTTCGCACGTTGTTTTCGGCCCACGGCACGGTGGAGAAGGTGTCCCTGATCAATGATCGTGATACCGGTCAGCCACGGGGATTCGGTTTTGTTGAGATGTCGAGCTCCGACGCCTCGCGCGCCATGCAGGCGCTGAACGGCAAGGATTTCGACGGCCGCTCATTGAAGGTCAATGAGGCGCAGGACAAGGGCGGCGGCGGTGGTCGCGGCGGCGCCCCGCGTCGCTTCTAACGCTCAGTGAGCTCCAGCCCGGCAGCGAGTCTCCTCGCGCCGGGTTTCCGGCTGCCCCCGTGATGGCTCTGCTGCCGCGTCGGGCGGTCGACCTGCCGATTACTCTCATCGCGCAGCCACGCGGGTGTCAGAGTCCCCGCAGCCCATACTCCATCTGCCGTACAAAGCGCGGAAAAGCCAACCCAAAGCGCCCCTGCAGCTCGCGAGCGTGCACATCGAGCTCGGCGCCTTCCCACCGGGCCGGCCCCCGCCTGAATCCCAACACAATCAGGTTGCCGTCTTCCCTGGCGGGCAGCGTCACCAACCGCTGGCCGAACGCCCCACGCAGCCGCGCCATGTGACTCTCAACATCCCACTCTTCACCGCAGATGTTGACAACCAACACCCCGTTCAACGTGAGCTTGCGCCGCAGATTCGCGTAAAACTCCGGAGTAGCCAGGGTACGTGACAGTCCATCCTGGTCGCACGCATCGACAATGATGATGTCATCGCGCGGGCTCGGCGAAGCGACATACTCCACTCCATTTCCCTGCACGACCCGAAAGCGCGCGTCATCGGCAGGTATCTGAAACTCACCCCGTAACGCCAACACGTCAGAATCGATTTCAACGACGGTGATGCTCGCATCGGGCAGGTGCTTGTAGCAGAACTTCGCCAGCGACCCACCGCCCAACCCCAGCTGCAGAATCCGTCGCGGCTGGGAGTTGAACAGTAGAAACGCCATCATCTTGCGTGTGTACGCCAGGCACAGCGCGTACGGATCATCGAGCTGCATGACACTTTGCACATTGTCGATGTGAAAGTGCAGGTACCGCAGCGGTCCGCAGTCTTCGATAAAAGGCCTGGTGTAGGTGCCGTCGATCAGTTGTTTGAGCAGCTCCGCGTGCGAGCTACCCTCAGGCTCCAACAGTCGCAACCGACCCGCCGTCAGCGGAGGCGGGCTCGCCAACTCCAGCAATCAACGCGCCTTTTCGGGCAGGGCGACCGAGAACTCCAGGATCTCCTGGCCGTCACCGCGCTCCACGTTGATCTGGACCGCCGCAGGATCCACGTTCACGTACTTGCGGATGACTTCCAGCAGCTCACGGCGCAGGAGCGGCATGTAGTCCGGTCCGCCGCCGCGCTTGTCGCGCTCCTGCTGGATGATGATGCGCAACCGCTCCTTGGCGACATGGGCGGAAGGGGGCGTGCGGCGAAATAAATCGAGTAGCCCCATGATCAGCCTCCGAACATGCGTGCGAAGAACCCTTTCTTCGGCTCTTCAATGAACCGCAGTGGCACAGTCTCGCCCAGCAGGCGCGACACGGCGTCCTCATAAGCACGAGAAACATCGCTGTCCTCGTTCAGGATGACAGGAGTGCCCGCGTTGGAGGCCGCCAGTACGTCTCCGGACTCCGGAACGACGCCAACGACGTCGAGACCGAGAATCTCCTTCACGTCACCAACGCTCATCATCTCGCCCGTGGCTACCCGCTTCGGACTGTAGCGAGTGAGCAATAGATGTTCGCGCACCTTGCCGTCGCCGTTCTCCGCACGCTGTGTTTTGCTGGAGAGGAGGCCGAGGATGCGGTCTGAGTCGCGCACCGAGGACACTTCCGGATTCACGACCACAACGGCCCGATCCGCGAAATACATCGCCAGGTGGGCGCCTTTCTCGATTCCGGCGGGCGAATCGCAAATGATGTAGTCGAACCCGTCGGCGACCAGCTCGTCGAACACCCGACGTACGCCTTCGGAAGTGAGCGCATCCTTGTCACGCGTCTGCGAGGCAGCGAGGACGAAGAGGGTTTCGAGTCTCTTGTCCTTGATCAACGCCTGCTTGAGCGTGCATTCGCCCTGGATGACGTTGACGAAGTCATAGACCACGCGGCGCTCGCAACCCATGATGAGGTCGAGATTGCGCAGCCCGATGTCGAAGTCGATGACTGCGACCTTCTTGCCGCGGCGTGCGAGCCCGCAGGAAAGACTAGCCGAGGTCGTCGTCTTTCCGACGCCTCCCTTGCCAGATGTGACAACGATGATTTCGGTCAATGGTGCAGTCTCCTTCTTCTGTTTACTCGCCGATCTTGGCGAACTTCAAGTCGTCGCCGGACAGCCACGCCTGGACCGGCATCCCGGCGAGCTCCGGTGGAATCGTTTCGAACACGCGGAACACGCCGGCGATCGACACCAGCTCTGCGTGGAATTGCTGGCAGAACACCCGCGCGTCCGTGTCACCGTGCGCGCCTGCCATCACGCGGCCTCGCAACGGACCATAGATGTGAACGCAACCATCCGCCATCACTTCCGCGCCGGCAGCCACCATTGCGGTGACGATCAGATCCCGGTTGCGTGCATACACGCGCTGACCTGAACGCACCGGTTGGGTCTGCATGAGAGTTGGTGGTACTGCCGCCAGTTCAGGCACCGGGTCGGCACCGGGGGCGTGCGTTGATGCTCGCGCCATCGCCGCGGAAGCACGGACTTCTATCGGTGCTGCTGCTGCTGGCCTCGCCGCTGCCGATTCCGGCGCAGACGTTGTCACCGGCGGTGCGGGCTGCACGACAGGCGCGGACTTAGTCGACGCGCGCACGTGGTGAATCACAGGCAGTTCGAGCTGGTTTGCGAGCTCTTCAATAGAGGTGCCGCCTTGAGCCAGGCCCACCGTCATCATACCCGCGCGCCGAACGACATCGATCACGCCGCGAACATCATCGGCGGACGGCAGTTTCGGCAGCGAGCTCAAATCCAGGCACACGGGCGTGCGATCAAAAAAGTGCGGCGCAGTGGCTGTCTTGCCCGTCAGCTCGTCGAGAATTTCGCCGGGCTGGGTGGTGCGCAGCCGCACCTGCAGAATCCCCACCTGGCCGAAACGAACCTCCACGGCTTGCTCACGCGCGGCATCGGCTGGTTGCTTCATCGAGAGACCGGTCTTTTTTAGAATTGAATTTGTAGTAGGCATGGAACTCCCCGGCCGTGAGTCTACCGGGAGAGCGCTCATCAATGAATGCCCGACTGCGTCGGTGGCATCACCGGCTGCGCCGGCGGCATCGCCATCAAGGCCCGTTGCAGGCGCAAGGCCCATTGCTCGCGCCCATCTTCAGTGCTGAGGGTGTCCGAGCGCAACTCGAGCAGAACGGAACGCAGGTTCCGGCTCGAGCAATGACGGTCCAGTGTGTGATAAACGCCATCCGTTGGCGCGTACGGCTGATTATCTCCAACACAAAACTCGCCGTCGGCGCGCAACAACTCCAGCAGGGGTTGCGAGATCCGCGTGTCGTCGCCGTGGAGAATCCCAATGTGCCAGGGACGTTGCTCCTGCCGATAGATAGGCGTGAAGCTGTGGACGGAGATGATCTGCGGCGCCTGCCTCTTTTCAATGACTGCATCCAGCGCGCGATGATACGGCTCGTAAATCGATTGAACCCGACGCGTGCGCTCCGCTGAGGAGAGCTCACGATTTCCAGGCACCTCAGTGTCTTCGCTGCGCGTGACGATGGACCCGGGATGACTCGGATCGCGATTTACGTCGAGCACGAGACGGGAGACGGTGGCGTGCACCAGCGGCGCGTCCAACAGATCCGATAGGCGACGCGCAAGCTCCAGAGCGCCGGGGTCCCAGGCGATATGGCGCTCCAGCTCGCTGTCGGGCAGACCGAGTCCCTTCAGGGACGTCGGCACCCAGTTCGAGGCGTGATCGCAGACCAGTACGAAGCGTCCGCCGCCATCAGGGTTGTCAACGGCCACGGCCTCTCGGTCGAGCCAATCGGAAAGTTCCTGCACAGTGGCTAAAGATTCTACCGCGTTCGCGGTGAACCTTTGCCTCCCTTCGCGAGTTTCATGATCATGTCTCGCCTGCTTCGCACGTTCCCTCTGATAGTTAGCCTCGTACTCCTCAGTGCCTGCAACTGGGGAGGCAAAGACGACGCTTCCGCCCCTGCAACCCCTCCTGCCACCACGCCCGCGCGCGGTGCGTTGCTGACCAAGCCGGCCCCCCTCGTGAAGTCCTATTCCACGACCGACATCCTCGGCCTGCTCAGCGGTAACGATATCGGCAAAGAGTTGTTGAGCCTCGCCTACACACCCAAGTGTGGGGTCGACGTCTATCAAATTACCTACGAAACCGTAGGTGGCAAAGGCGAATCCGCCAAGGCCTCCGGTGCTCTCATGGTGCCGACCGGCACCGACTCCGGTTGCTCGGGCCCGCGCCCGATTGTCGTCTACGCGCACGGCACAATGCCCGACAAAACGTTCAACATCGCCATGCTCCAGAATTCCAACGCCTTCGAAGGAGTGCTGCTGGCAGCGGTGTTTGCGTCGCGGGGATACATTGTGGTGGCACCCAACTATGCGGGCTACGACACGTCGGATCTTCCATATCACCCCTACCTGAACGCCGATCAACAGTCGAAAGAGATGATCGACGTCGTCACGGCCGCACGCAGCGCACTGCCAGTGGCCACAGCCACCAGCGTGACAGACAGTGCCAAGCTGTTTGTCACAGGTTATTCCCAAGGTGGTTTTGTCGCGATGGCTGCGCACAAGGCCATGCAAGCGGCTGGTATGGCTGTGACTGCATCAGCGCCGATGTCAGGGCCCTATGCCCTGGAAGCGTTCGGCGATGCGATTTTCTCGGGCGAAGTGAATACCAGCGGCACGTTGAATCTCGCGTTGATCACGTCGAGCTATCAGAACGCCTATGGCAATCTGTACTCCCAACCGACCGACATGTTCGAGGCGCAGTACGCGCCCACCATCGGCTCGCTCCTGCCCAGCGCAACCCCCATCACCACCATCTATTCAAATAACCAGTTACCCCAGGACGTCCTGTTCAGCAGCACGCCTCCCGCGCCTGAGTTCGCGGCGCAGACCCCCGCGACTCAGCCAGCGGCATTGGCCCCGGTATTTGCCATGGGATTTGGCTCCCCCAATCTCGTCACCAACACTTACCGCCTCGCTTATCTACGCGACGCACAGGCGCAACCCGACGGAGGCTTCCCCACAGTCTCGACCGGAGTTCCTGCCGCAGCGCCCACCAACACATTGCGACAGGATCTAAAGACCAACGATTTGCGGAATTGGGCTCCGACAGCGCCCGTTCTGCTGTGTGGCGGCGGCAACGACCCCACCTCGTTCTTCCTGAACACCCAGTTGATGCAAAACTACTGGACAAACCTCAATCCACCCACGGGGGCAGGGACTTTCACCGTTCTGGATGTAGACTCGGCGGCTACGTCCGGCGACCCGTACACCGACGTGAAGAATGGATTTGCTGCGGCAAAAGCATTAGTTTCCGCCAGCGCTGGGGGCGGCTCAGCCGGAGATTTGGCTGTGCTTCAGGACTATCACGCTGGACTCGTACCGCCCTTTTGCCTGAGTGCGGTAAAATCCTTCTTCGACGCATACGAATGAGGGTGAAATGGCAACCAAGCTTGACAAGCTGCTGAAGCGCGAGATCGATATTGATGGCAAGCCGTACATGGTTACGCTGTCTCCGGATGGAGTGAAGCTCACAGAAAAAGGCAAACGCAAAGGCTTAGGCGTTTCATGGAAGGGACTGTCCAACGGCGAATCGGCAACGGCGCTGTCGTTGACGGGCGGCTCGTCAGAGTCTGAGTCGGATTCGGAGTCAGAATCCGCCGCGGAAGAACACGCCAACTCCTGAGTTTTTTTCCGGATGAGATCCTTGGCGGGGGTACGGCGGTTACGCGCGTACCCCTGCCAACGCGCGTCCGTGCGCATATAACTCCATGTGCGTTACATGTTAGGAAGCGCACAGGTTGCTGACCATGAGACCAAAGGCGAGAAATCGGTGACTCGCCTCACAGTTGTTTAACGCAGACACCCCGTGATTGGCGCTCGATGCTTGATCGTCTTCATACACACGGTGGTTTCAATCTTCTGTACGCCGGGTAGTTGCGAAATCTCCATACGCAACAGGCTGTCGAGCTCCGCGATTCCCTCCACCAGGACATGGATCAGGTAGTCGGCCTGTCCGGCTGTGGTGAAGCACTGCAGGATGGACGGGTGCTGTAGCACGGCCGCCTCGAATTCCACGTGCTGGACAGAGCTTAGGGTGACCTGCACAAACGCTTCGACCTGCAGCCCCAGCCGCCGCGAATCGATCTCCGCCCGGTACCCCCGAATCACCCCGGTCCGTTCCAGCTCGCGGACGCGCTGCCAGCAGGGGGTCTTGGACAGGGTGACTTTTTCACCTAATTCGGCGAAGGACTGGCGGGCATCCTCCTCGAGCAGCGTCAGGATCCTGTGGTCAATCTTATCCATATCGTTCCTGTATAGAGCCCGTTTGGCAGACCACTGTTCTGCCATAGCGCGTGCCCGCAGTCCAACGACCTGCCGGTCGCCTTCCGAAGTCATGGCTGGATTGACACCGGTTACCCTCATTTTGGTTTGCAGGACTGTCCCGGTTGCGTAGCATTTCTGCTGCAGTGCGAAATTAGCGGCTTTGGTCGGCCGACTTGCGGAGACATATGAATCGGCGCTGGATGTGCTTTGCCTTCATCAGTCTCACGGCTTTCGGCAGGGAAGCTGTGTGCGCTGATTTACCGGACTCGGTCACCGTCAAGGTGGGTGCGCAGGTGTTCGTCACCTTTGTGGCCAACGGTGACAACCTTGTCAGTCCTAAGACGCTCCCGGACGGGAATGGCCCCGACCCCGCTGTCTCCATCCAAGTCACCCAGAGCGGCCCCTCGCGCACGCTCACGGTCACCAATCCCTATGCCCGGGGATTGGGCTACCGGGTCATTGCCAAGAAGCGGGGCAGCCGAAAGGAGACCGAGCTGCCGGTCAGCTCTGTCCGCAGCGGACAACAAAGTGTCATGAGTCTGAGCGAGCCCTTCGACGAGCTCGTTCTGTACGAATTCCATCTCCAGGGCTGACAGCGGCGTCGGAAAATGGTGTAGTCGCCCCCGGCTGCCAAGAATCGCAAGGAAGCCTCAATAAGGGGGAACTCTCGTGGCTACACCAGCGCAATACGCACAAAACAGCTCCGCCCCGGGTATCGACCGCGCACACCGGACTGTCATATTTGCGTCGTCACTTGGAACGGTGTTCGAGTGGTACGACTTCTATCTATACGGGGCGCTGTCTGCTGTCATCGCCAAGCAGTTCTTCTCCGGCGTCAACGAGACGACCGGATTCATCTTCGCACTGCTGGCATTCGCTGCCGGCTTCTTTGTGCGACCGTTCGGCGCCCTGGTGTTTGGCCGCATCGGCGATCTCGTCGGCCGCAAGTACACGTTCCTCATAACCATCATCATCATGGGTACCTCGACTGCCCTGGTCGGCGTATTACCTAACTATGCCACCATCGGTGTCGCCGCCCCGATCATCCTGATCACGCTGCGCCTGTTACAGGGGCTCGCGCTGGGTGGTGAGTACGGCGGCGCTGCAACGTATGTTGCCGAGCACGCCCCCGCCAATCGTCGCGGCTTCTACACGAGTTGGATCCAGATCACCGCCACGGGCGGATTGTTCCTGTCACTGCTGGTGATTCTCCTGTGCCGCAACTGGTTCGCGGAACAGTTTGATGTCTGGGCCTGGCGCATCCCGTTCCTGGTGTCCATCCTCCTGTTGATTGTGTCGGTGTACATCCGGCTGCAATTGAAGGAATCGCCGGCCTTCATGG
>Ga0268266_10004373_pt1 | contig 13569 bp, 14 predicted proteins | sample KBSS13metaG_FD_190356 | JGI IMG/M metagenome (GOLD analysis project Ga0268266, IMG submission 190356) | Switchgrass rhizosphere microbial communities from Kellogg Biological Station, Michigan, USA - KBS S1-3 metaG (SPAdes) (version 2) | ecosystem: Host-associated > Plants > Roots > Rhizosphere...
ATCGCGAAGCTCGACGCGTGCGTGCGGCTGCCCGCGCACTGCTCGGGCGACATGTACATCGGCGTGCCGAGCACGATGCCGTGGCGCGTCAGCGGCGTGCACGCGTCGAGCTTCGCGATGCCGAAGTCGAGCAGCTTGATCGAATCGTTCGCGAGCACCATCACGTTCTCGGGCTTGAGATCGCGATGGATCACGCCGCGCTCGTGCGAGGCGTGGAGCGCGTCGGCGATCTGGTGCGCGATCCGAACCGCGCGGCGCGGCTCGAGCGGACCGCGCTGGATGATCGAGCCGAGCGTCTCGCCGGCGAGCAGCTCCATCATCAGATACGCGACCGGGCCGTCGGCCGAATCGAGCGTGCCGAAGTCGACGATGTCGACGATGTTGGGGTGGCCGATCGCGTTGACGATGCGAGCCTCGTGAAAGAACCGCGTGACGCTCTCTTCATCCGAGGCGAGCTCGGGATGGAGCACCTTGATCGCGACGCGCTTGCCAATGTTCACGTGCTCGGCGAGGTACACCGCGCCCATCCCGCCGCGGCCGAGCTGTCGAGTGACGACATAGTTGCCGATGCGCTCTCCAACCACAGACATGGCGGCGTTATCGGCACCAAGTTGCCCCGGTTGCGCAGCAAAATTGCCGTGTGATTACTTACGGATTCTTGCCCTACCGCGGGCTGCGAGCCGCCAGCCGTCGCGCGTGCGCTCGCTGGTCGTGACCGTGGCCGACTGCGCGAGCGCGTCGGCGAAGCCCTTCTTGCGCTCGGTCTGCCGGCCCGGCATGTCGGCGCCGTAATAGAACCGCTGGAGCAGCCACACCCAGAACGACGGCCGGTACATGAACAGCTCCGAGACCAGCGCGAGCTGCGCTTCGTTGTCCCAGAACGTGCGAACCGGTGCGCCTTCTTTGCGCCGCAGCTTGAGCACGTCGTTCGAGACCGGGCAGCGCGTGATGCACGCGCGGCACATGTGATCGCGGCGCGGCCCGAAGTAGTCGCTCGCGATCATCCGATCGCAGGCCGGGACGTCGCGGATGACGTAGTCGTCGAACGCGCTGACCGGGCACGCCTCGACGCACAGGTTGCACGTCGAGCAGTCGGGCAGCTTCCACTCGGAATTGGTCGGCGTCGGATCGTAGCGATCGACCGGCGCGTTCAAGAACACGACGCCGAGCTTGCAGTTGAAGCCGAAGCGGTTCGAGAAGAACAGCGCGTTCTTGCCGATCACGCCGAGGCCCGCGGCGGTCGCGATCTCCTTGAGCACGACCGGCACGCTGGCTTGCGCCTCGGCGAGCGCGACGCCGTCGCCGTAACGGTCGCACAGGAGCGACGCGACGTCGGCAGTCATCGTCTCGACGAAGTAGTCGGCCGCGACGTCGCTGAACAGCGCGATGACGATCACGGCTTCGCTCGGGATCGCGCGATGAGTCAGCCGCATCTTGCCGACGAGATGCAGCCCGCGCCGCACGTCCGGACCATCGGGAAAGCGCGTGCGCAGCTCGCTTCCCGGCAGCACGACGTACTCGAGCGGCACGTCGGGCGGCGCGGCGTCGTGAACGGCGCGCTCGATCGCGTCGCGCGCGAGCACGAGCGGCTTGGGCTCGGCGCGGAGCTTTTCCTGGGTCTCGGCGAGCTCGCGCTTCATCCACGGCGTCGCGATCGCACGCGCCGCCATCCACGCCTCGCGCCACGCGGTGTTGCTCGCTCTGCGGATCAGCTCGCGCAGCACGGCTGCCACCGTAGCGCGATCACCGGCGCTTGGGCAGTGGCACGAGCGCGCGCACGCGCTGTCGGTATCGGCGGTAGTCGTCGCCGAGCGCGTCGACGAGGTCGCGTTCCTCGAGCTGGATTGCGATGACGACGTAGACCAGCATCACCGTCGCGAACAGCAAGTGGCCGTAGGTCATCGTCGGTGTGGCCCAGAACGCGATGATGAAGCCGAGGTAGATCGGGTGACGGACGAGCCGGTAGAGCAGCGGCGTACGGAACGCTGTATCCCGCTGCGGTCGCAATCCAAAGAGCTCGAAGTGGCCGAGCAGGAACGTCGCGACGGCCGCGATCGCCCAGCCGGCGAGCGAGACGACCGTCAGCGCCGGTCCGGGTACGCGCCAGATCACGCCGGGCATCGGCCGCCACCACGCATACGACGCGCACAGCATGAGGCTCGCGGCCAGCACGTACGTCGAGCGCTCGATCGCCGGCGACACCGCGACGCGCGTCCAGAACCGCTTGAAGCCGCGGCGCGCCATCGCGCTGTGCTGGATCGCGAACGCGGCGAGCAGTGCGAGATCGATCCACAGCGCGTTGATCGCCGGGTTGCCGAAATCGATCGTCGTCGGCACGACGCGCCAGTCCTCGACCCACGCGATGCCGTACGCGAACGTCGCCAGGAAAACCGCGTAGCAGCCGAGCCGGTAGGCGAGCGTCATTTCACGAGCGCGCGCAACGCGAGCGGCAGTGCGACGCCGCCGGTGACCATCGACATGTGGCCGATGCCGGTGCGCACGTAGAGCACGCGCGCCGCGCGAGCGTCGTCGGTCCAATCGGCGGGCAAGCCGTACACGCGCTTGGTCTTCGGCAGGAACGCGTGGATCCAGTTGCTCTCCTCGATCGTGTCGCTCGCGACGTTGATCAGGCGATGGCTCTGGTCGGCGCGCGTCCACGCGAGGAACTGATCTTCTTCGCCGTACGCGGCATCGAGCAGCACGAGCGTGCGCATCGCCGGATCCGCCATCCACAAGACGAGCGTGCGATACGCGGCCGAGTGGCCGACCGCGACGATGTCGCCTTCCGGCATCGGCTGATCGACGCCGGCCGCGACTGCGGCGAGCAGCTCGGGGAGCGACACCCACGGCACGCCTTCGGCCAGGCTCGACGGCGCGGTGCACGCGATGAACATCGCGTTGAGCTGACTGCGCGCGAACTGATCCTCGAGGTGGTAGTCGTTCCACGCGCTGTCGACATCGATGTTGTAGCCGTGCACGAACACGACGATTCGCGCCGTGTGCGGATCGTAGTTGCTCGGGATCCACACGTGGATCGGGCCGCGCTCGTTGAGCAAGCGCCAGTGCTTGCCGTCGGCACGTGCCGCGCGGGGCGCGGCGAGCCAGATCAGCAGCAGTGCGACCCCGAACCAGCGGTGCGTCACGATATCGAGTTTCGCTAATCCTGCGCTCCGGCGCCAGATCGTTTTCACGGCTCGAGCGCGCTCTCGATCTCGCCGACGAGCTGGTCGAAGAGTTGCTGGAGCTGGAGCGCGCGCCCCCGCACGCTTCGCTTGAACAGCGTCCGTGTGAGCCCGAACACGCCGCCGAACCAGGCCACGAAGAACACCGGGGCGAGCATCGGGGCCGTCGTCGACAGCACGATCGGGATGGCCATGCCGCCGCCGCCCAGGCCGCCGCCGACGCCGCCGTACAACGCCCCGGCCAGGCCGCCGAGCCGGTCGGTGACCTGCAGCGTCGTCGCGCCGTCGCGGACGATCACGGTGACGGTCTGGCTGGGCCCGGCCGAGTTGTCGTGGCCCCGCGTCCACATTAACGAGGAGCTCAGCAGCTCCGTCCGGCCCATCGTGCCGGTCACGTCGCGGATGCGCTCAATGAGGCGCTCGAAGTGCTCGCGGCCGAGCGGCTTGTCGAAGCGGCGAAACAGCCGGATCTGACGCGGGCCGCCGAAGACCTTGGCTCCGGTCGACGTCGATGTCACCGCGAGCGCGCCGGCGTGCTGGACGACCAGCGCCTCCGAGCGCTTGCCCTCGAGCTCGTCGATCCGCTCCTTGGCCTCGCGCAGCTCGGTCTCGAGCGCGGCGATGCGCGCCTGGTCGGCATCTCGGTCGTCTCGATAGGTCACTTGGGCTACTTTCCCGTGCCATGAGCACCATGCCGGCACCCCTCGCCCAGAAACTCTACACCGCGACTGCGACGGCCGATCACGGCCGTGACGGCGGCGCCCGAACCGACGACGGCAACCTCGACGTCAAGCTGTCCGTCCCGAAGGCATTCGGCGGTCCCGGCGGCACCGGCACCAACCCCGAGCAGCTGTTCGCGGCCGGCTACGCCGCATGCTTCGGCAGCGCGATCGGCCACGTCGCGCGGATGCAGAAGATGAACCCGGGCCCGATCTCGGTGACCGCAAAGGTCGACATCGGGCCGGCGGGCAAAGGCTTCGGGCTCCAGGTCGAGCTCACGGCGAAGCTGCCCGAGCTCCCGCGCGATCAGGCCGAGGCGCTGGTCAAGGCCGCGCACGAGGTCTGCCCGTACTCGAACGCGACGCGCGGCAATATTGTCGTCGACGTCAAGCTGGGTTAGACGCCGAGCTCGGGCGGGTGCTTGCTGGCGCCGAACGAGCCGAGCCGCCAGAACACGAACGCGAGGATCGCGGCCCCGCCGATGTTGAGCAGCGCATCGCAGGTGAACAGCGCCTGCGCGCTGTTGCTCCAGTGGCTGTAGGCGCGCGTGTCGACGAAGTTGACGTAGGCGATCGCCACGTTGCCGGCGGCCGTGCACAGCGTGTACTTCGTGCCGGCGGCGGCATCGCCGTGGCCGATCGTCTCGAGCACCGTCGCGGTGAACGCGGCGAAGCAGAACCCGGTGACGAGGTTGTAGGCCGAAACGCCGATGATGTAGACCTCGCGCGTCGGCGCCTGCGAGGCGATCGCGAGCGCGACGACGGCCGTCAGCACGCCCGAGAGCAGGTACATCGCGCGCCGGTTCTGGCGATCGCAGATCCAGCCGCCGATCGACGCGCCGAGCGCCGTCAACGCCGCGCCGACGATGCCGTTCACCAACCCGGCCGCGAACGCGCTGGTCTGATAGTCGGCTTTCATGCCGGTGAACGAGTTGGTCAGTGCGACCGTGCCGACCGGCGAGAGCATCAGCAGAATTCCGGTGAGCCCCGACTTCGACAGCAGCACCTTGCGCACGTCGCGCAGCATCGGTCCCCACAGCTCGCTGGCGCGCCGCTTCGCTTGCGGCACCGTGGGATCGGCCGGCGGGACGATCGCGAGCACGGCGAGCGACGGGCCGACCATCAGCGCGACCGTGATCAGCGAGAGCGCCCACGGCTCGAGCACGTTGTGCAGCCAGATCAGCGCGAACGCGACGACGGCGCCGCCGGAGATGTTGCCGACGTTGTACGCGGCGCCCGCGCTGCCGCGATGCTCGTCGGGAATCGTCGTCGCCATCAGCGCGCCGTTGCAGCTGCCCACGAGGCCGGAGATCACCTGGCCGACGAACGCGAGCCCGAGGAACGCGGTGAGGTGCGTCGCGAGTGGAATCGCGCACGCGCCGCCGAAGCAGAGCGCACCCAACAGCGCGAGCCCGATCAACCAGTTCCGCCGCGAGCCGAACAGGTCGATGACGGGCGTGTAGAGGAACTGGACCCACGTCGGCACGAACAGGAGCGTCGTGAACCAACCGATCTTGTCGAGGTGATAGCCGGCGTCCTCGGCGAAGCTCGGCATCAGCAGGCTCGTGAAGTTGCCGCCAACCCCGTATGGAATCGCGGTCAACGCGAAGAGCCAGGGATGGGGTGCCTTGCGCTGGCGCATCTCGCGGCAGTGTCGCACATCAAGGCCAGCCGAATCGCCGGCGCACCGCGAGCAATTCGGCCGTGTGCGTACCGTCCGGCTCGCGGACGGCAAATGTCGGCTCGACGATTTCCGGACCGGTCTCGAGCCGACACGCGAACACCGAAAACAACGGAGCGAGCCCGACGCGCGGGATCACGTCGCGGCGATGCGCGATCGTGAAGCCCTCGCGATGCAGCGCGTCGATCGCGCGTTCGAGCTGCTGGTACGGAAAGCACAGCACGAACTGGCCGCCTGGCGCGAGGTGGCGCACCGCGGCGCGCGCGTAATCGCCGACATCGCCGCGCAGCTCGAACCGCGCGTGCGCTTTCTGCGAATCGGCCGGCACGATGCCGGCGCTCGGATCGAAGTAGGGCGGGCTGCCGGTGACGAGCGCGAAGCGCTCGGCGAGCGCGAGCTCGCGAAGATCGCCGTGGATCGGCTCGACGCGTGCGGCGTTGCCGCGAATGTTCTCGACGAGAAACCGGTAGCTGATCGCCTGCGCCTCGATCGCGACCATGGAAATCCCGGCGGACTCGACGAGCAGCGTCACGCCGCCGATGCCGGCGCCGAGGTCGAGCGCGCGCGACAAGGGTCGCCCGCGCTCGTCATCGGTTCCGACCTCGGGTGCGCGCGTCACGCCGGGAGCGTGCTCGAGTGCGTACCAGGCCGTCATCAGATCGTCGGTGGAGTGACGATGGCCGTGGCGGCGCTGGAAGATCTTGTAGCCCGCGGAGAGCCCGTCGACCGTGATCGGCTCGCCGAGCTCGGCCTCGAGCTCTTGCCTGCGCACGTTCCAGTCGATCACTTGAGCCGCTTGCGCGCGATCACGCTCTGCAGTGCGAACCGCGGCAGCTGGCCGAGCGAGCGCACGAGCGAGAGCGCGAGCTGGAACGGCGTGCCGCCCTTCGCCTCGATCGCCGCGCGCTGGCCGCTCGCGACATCCTCGATGGCGCCGCGCGCGATCGTGCGGCTGCCGTCGCTGCGGATCTCGACGATCATCCGCGCGACGACCGGCGGCTCGGCGTCGAGCTCGCCGCCGCTCTCGTGCCGGATCACGTCGCGCTTCACGGTGACAGCGTAGCGCACGTGATACACGATGTCCGTGATGAACCGCCTTGCCTTGTTCGCGGTCCTCGCGGCGCTCGCGTGTTGCGACAGCAAGCCGGCGCCATTGGCCGGTTCGGCCGCTCCGCCCGCCGCGCCGGCCGCGCCGGCCGCACCGAGCCGCGCGACCACGGTGACGTTCCACTCGGACGCGCTCGGCGTCGACAAGCAGTTCGTGGTGTACCTGCCGGCGAGCTACGCCGCCTCGACGACCAGGCGCTATCCCGTCTTCTATTACCTGAACGGGCTCGGCGGCGACGAGACGAACTGGGTCCAGGGCGGCCACATCGATCGCGTTGCGGACTCGCTCACGCTCGACGCGATCATCGTGATGCCCGACGGCGACGACAGCTTCTACCTCGACTCGGCGGAGCCGATCGATTACGAGGCGTGCAAGAAGGACGGCGCCGGCCTGTTCAACGCGATGGAGTCGCGCGCGCATACGTGCGTGCGAGCCCGCAAGTACGAGACGTACATCACGAAGGATCTCGTCGACTACGTCGACGCGCACTACCGGACGATCGCGTCGCGCGACGGTCGCGCGATCGCCGGGCTGTCGATGGGCGGCTACGGCGCGCTGATGCTCGCCGGGCGTCATCCCGATCTCTACGCGGCGACCGCGAGCCACTCGGGCGTCGACTCGCTGTTCTACGAAGGACCGCACCCGTACGACGCGGCGCACGCGCAGCTCGGCAGCGACGTCTCCAAATGGGGCGAGCGCGTCGAGCCGATCGGCGCCTGGGTGCGCGGCCTGTTCGGCCCCGACAAGGCGTTCTGGGACGCGCACGATCCCGTGTCGGTCCTCACGAAGCTCGGGCCCGGCAAGCTCGCGATCTACATCGACTGTGGAACCGAGGATGATTTCGGCCTCGATGCCGCCGCGACGTACCTGCACGATCAACTCACCGCGAACCACATCGAGAATGAATTTTTTCTCGGTCCGGGCCGTCACAGTTTCGCGTTCTGGGGCGCGCGCGTGCCGGAGAGCCTGAAGTTTCTACGCGATCACACGACCGCGGCAAAGTGACTTGAAGTGGCACGGCGCATCGCTCACGATGACCGGCATGCGAATCGACAAACTATGTCTCGCAGTATTGCTCGCGTTGCCCGCGGCCGCCTCGGCGCAAGTCGGTGTCGGCGTCAGCGTGAACGCGAACGCGAACGTCGGCGACGACTCGTACGACACGACCGCCCCCGGCGATCCGATCGAGTCGACGGACGTGTTCTACGATCAACTCCAGCCGTACGGCACCTGGGTGGACGAGCCGGACGTCGGCCGCGTGTTCATCCCGAACGAGGAGAACTACGTGCCGTATCAAAACGGCCACTGGCAGAACACCAGTGTCGGCATGGTCTGGGTGTCGAACGAGCCCTACGCGTGGGCCGTGAACCACTACGGTCGCTGGGCGTTCTCGAACGAGTACGGCCGCTGGTACTGGTTGCCCGACACGCAGTGGGGCCCGGCGTGGGTCGACTGGCGGCAGACCGGGGATCACTTCGGCTGGGCGCCGCTCGCGCCTGACGTCGTGGTGCGCGCCGGCTGGCGCGTGCCGGTCGAGAGCTGGCGCTTCGTGCCGTCGGGCCGGATCTTCGACCCGTACGTCACGCGCTACTACGAGCCGCGCGATCGCATCGTCGTGATCGATCGCGAGGCGCGTCCGATCGATCACTACGCGATGGTGTCGGGCGTGCGCTGTGTCGTCGGACCGCCGCGCTCGATGTTCGCCGCGCGCCACGTCGAGTTCCGCCCGGTGCGCGTCGAGGCGCGCACGGTCGGTCGATGGACCGGCGGCCAAGCGCACCAGATGACGATCCACGCGCAGGCCAACCACGCGGCGTTCGAGACCGCGAACCAGCGCCGCATCGACGGCAACGCGCACTTCCACACGGTGCAGGCGCACGTGATCGAGACGCACCCGGCGATGCGCGAGCAGATCAACGCGCGCGTGAACGTGCACGAGAACGTGAACGTGCACGAGAACGTCCACGGCAACGTGCACGAGAACGTGAACGTCCACGAGAACGTCCACGAGAACGTGAACGTGCACGAGAACGTCCACGGCAACGTGCACGAGAACGTCAACGTGCACGAGAACGTCCACGAGAACGTGAACGTGCACGAGAACGTCCACGCGGCGCCGCAGGGTCATGGTCCGGTCGAGCACGCGCCGCCCGCGGCGCACGTCGAAGGCCACGTCGAGGCCGGTCACGGCCCCGTCGAGCACGCGCCGCCGGCGCACTCGGCTCCGCCCGCGCACTCGGCTCCGCCCGCGCACGCGCCGCCCGCCAAGAACGAGCACGAGCATCACTAGAGCTCGCGGCGTGTGCGAGCAGTTGTCGTAGCCGTCGCGCTGGCCGCCTGCGCGGCCGAGCTGCATCCCGATCCGGTCATCGCGACGGACGACGCCGCTCGGCTGGACGCCGCGATCCACGCGGCCGGCGAGAAGCTGCGGTCGCTCGCGCAGCCCGACGGCAGCTTCGTCTACGAATATCGGGTGCGCGACGGCCGCGCGATCGCCGGCTACAACATCGTGCGCCACGCCGGCGCGATCTACGCGCTGGCGATGTTCGAGCACGTCGCGCCCGACGCGCGCACCCGCGACGCGATCGCGCGAGCGAGCCACTACCTGCTCGGTGCGGTGCGGCCGATCGCGGCGCACGGCGAGATCAGCGCGGTGTTCGGGATGGCGTGGCCCGGCGAGGTCTCCGACGATGCCGTGCTCGGGGCGACCGGGCTCGGCGTGGTCGCGCTACTCGCCGCCGACGGCCTCGAGCCGGGCGCGATCCCGGCATCGACGCTGCGCGCGCTCGGCCGGTTCCTCGTGTTCATGCAGCGTCCCGACGGCTCGTTCAACAGCACGTACAACGCGTCGACCGGCCCGACGAATCGCTTCGACTCGCTGTATTACCCGGGCGAGGCGATCCTCGCGCTCGCGCAGCTCGCCGCGTGGGACCACGAAGCGCGCTGGCGCGACGCGGCGATGCGCGGGATCCGGTATCTCGCGACGTCGCGCGCGGGCCAGAGCGACGTGCCGTCCGACAACTGGGCGCTCGTCGCGACGCAGGAGCTACTCGAACAGGGCAGCGCCGACGACCGCGATCGCGAGCTCCTGCTCCGTCACGCCGCGCAGATCGCTGCGGTGAACACCTCGACGCAGAACACCGATCCGAAGAGCACGTTGTTCGGCTGCTACAGCGACGACGGCCGCACGACGCCGTCGTCGACGCATCTCGAAGGGCTGCTCGCCGCCGCGGCGGTGTTGCCGCGCGACGCGCTGATGCCATCGATCGACGCGGGCATTCACTTCCTGCTCGTCTCGCAGCTGCCCGACGGGGCGATGCCCGCCGATCAGCGCCGCAAGACCGTGCGTATCGACTACATCCAGCACGCGCTGTCGGCATTCATCCGCTATCGCGCGCTCGAAGCAGCGCGTTAGCTCACAGGAAGATGTTGCTGCCGGTGCCGCTGCCGGTGTCGCTGCCGCTACCGGTGCCGTCGCTGCCGGTGCCATCGCTGCCGGTACCGTCGCTGCCGGTCCCATCGCTGCCGGTGCCGTCACTGCCGGTGCCGTCGCTGCCACTGCCGTCGCAGATGCAGGTCCCGAGGAAGTCGCCGTGAGCGAGGTGCGCGGGTACCGCCGCATTGCCGACGCAGATCGTATGGGCGTTCGCCGGATTTCCCGGCGGGACGTGACACACGGTCGTCTTCGAGGTGTCGGCTGGGTCGCAGGCCCGCGGGTCAGGCGAGTTGACACTACACACCTGAGCGACGGCGTCCTCCTGGCTCCCGATGTTCGAGCTCGACGCAGTGCACGCAAACGCCGCGAACGTGGCGAACAGTACCGTGAAACGCATGGTTCACCTCCGGCGGTGACATCAGCACCTCGCGTGCCACGTAAGAACTCACCGTTTCTACACTCGCGTCTGCGACCGAATTGAGGAGCTCACTCCCCGATCGCGTGGATCACTCCCAGCGTACGAAGACTGCACAGCTTTTCGCTGTACGGAAGCTGCACAGTCAGCTCGGCCGCAACATCGCGCGAAACCTGGAGCCGTCGTGATCGACGTCGTACACACAGCCGTTGGCGACCGGCGGGATCGCAGCGCCGGTGAGATCGCTGAGCCAGAGCCGCATCACGCCGCCGTGTGAGACCACGAGCGCGTGGCCGCGAGCGTCCGCGCGGACGCGCGACAGCGCACGGTGCATGCGCGCGGTCGCATCCGCGCGCGACTCGCCGCCGGGCGGATGCTCGGTGGTCTGCGTCCACGCGCGCCACGCCTCGGGGTAGCGCACGGCGATCTCGTCGCGCGTGAGCCCTTCGAACACGCCGAACTTGCGCTCGCGCAGCTCGGCATCGACGCGCGGCGGCGCAAGCCCGAGCTCGGCCGCGACGATCGCGCCGGTCTCGCGGGCGCGCAGCAGATCGCTCGTCCACACTTCGGCGAGCTCGGCTCGGGCGAGCGTGCCGGCGAGCGCGCGGGCCTGCGCGCGGCCGGTCTCGTTGAGCTCGACGTCGGTGTGGCCCTGGAGCCGGCCGATCGCGTTCCACTCGGTCTCGCCGTGGCGCGCGAGCAGGATCATCGCCGCACCATCGCGAGCTCGCCTTCGTCGACGCCGATCGGCACGAAGCCGTGCCGCGTGTACAGCGCGACCGCCTGCTGGTTGTGGGGATAGACGCGGAGCTGCGTCGCGCGCGGTGCTGCCCATGCGAGCACCGATGCGATGAGCGCGTCGCCGACGCCGCGGCCGCGCACGTCGGGCGCGACCCATAGCGAGATCAGCTCCACCGGATCCTCGTCGACGCCGCTGACCATGCCGACGTCGCGATCGCCGTCCATCGCGAGCACGTTGTAGGCGACCTCGGTGAGTCGCTTGCGCCAGCGCGCTTCGGCCGCGCCTTGCCACGACACGTACGTCGAGCCGAACGCATAGGGTGCCTCGGCGAGCGCCGCGAGCCGGATCTCGCGCCAGCGCGCCCAGTCATCGGGCACGACGGAGGCGATCGCGATCACCGCGGCATCGTACCCTCATCGCCATCGTCTAGGTAAACCGGCCAGGTTGCGTCGGGACCTGGCGGTGCCCACCTTCGAACGCATGTCCCAAAACCTGCCCATCGTCCCGATGCGGACGGGCGTGATTTTTCCAGGTGTGAGCCTGCCCATCACGGCAGCTCGCCCACAGACGCTCAAGGCGATCGAAGCCGCGCTGCGCGATCCGCAGCACCGCGTGTTTGCGGTCGCGCAGAAGGGCGACGTCGATCAGGTGACTTCCGACGGGCTTTACACGGTCGGCACGGTCGCCACGCTGTCCTCGGTGCAGCGCGGACCCGGCGGCGTGAGGCTCGTGCTCGAAGGCGTCGAGCGCGGCATCGCGATGCGCGTGACGAACCTGGACGGTTACCTGATCGCGCATGTCGCGCCGGCGATCGAGCAGCAACCGCTCGATCCGAACGACCGCGCGTTCGTCGCGCTCCATCGCGAGGTCCGCGACCGCGCGGCCGAGCTCGCGACCAAACGTGGCCTGCCCGAAGACGCCGTCGATCAGATGCTGTCGCAGATCGAGGAGCCGGGCCGGCTCGCCGACCTGGTGGCCGCCTACCTCGACGTGCCGGTCGGAGAGCGCCAGGGTCTGCTCGAGGCGCTCGCCGTCGAAGACCGCCTGCGCCGCGTGCTGGTCCACGTGCAGCGCCAGATCGAGGTGCTGTCGGCGCAGGAAGAGATCCAGTCGCGCGTCAAGGAAGAGCTCGGCGATCGCCAGCGCGAGGTCTACCTGCGCGAGCAGCTGCGCGCGATCCAGAAGGAGCTCGGCGAAGGCGAGGAGGGCGGTGACGCCGCGCTCCAGGAGCTGTTCGCCAAGCTCGACAAGCTCCCGATCCCCGACGACGCCCGCAAAGAAGTCGATCGCGAGCGTGCGCGGCTTACTCGCATCGGCCGCGAGGCGATGGAATCGCAGGTGATCCGCACCTATCTCGAGACGATCGCGGAGCTGCCGTGGGGCAAGCTCGACGAGGAGCATCTCGACGTCGCCGAGGCTGCGAAGATCCTCGACGAGGACCACTACGGGCTCGGCGACGTCAAAGATCGCGTGCTCGAGTTCCTCGCGGTGCACCAGCTCGCCGGCGGCAAGGACACGAAGGGCCGGATCTTGCTGTTCTCGGGGCCGCCCGGCGTCGGCAAGACGTCGATCGCGAAATCGATCGCTCGCGCGATGGGCCGCAAGTACGTGCGGATCTCGCTCGGCGGCGCACGCGACGAGGCCGACATTCGCGGCCACCGGCGCACGTACATCGGCGCGCTGCCCGGCCGGATCATCGCCGGCATGAAGCAGGCCGGCAGCATGAACCCGGTGTTCTTGCTCGACGAGGTCGACAAGCTCGGCATCTCGCACCAGGGCGATCCCGCGAGCGCGCTGCTCGAGGTCCTCGACCCGGCGCAGAACGACTCGTTCACCGATCACTATCTCGGCGTGCCGTTCGATCTGTCGCACGTGCTGTTCGTGGCGACCTCGAACTTCATCCAGAACATTCCGGGCCCGTTGCTCGACCGCATGGAGGTCGTCGACTTCGCCGGCTACACCGAGCGCGAGAAGCTCGAGATCGCGAAGCACTACCTGGTGAAGCGCGTGCTCGAGGACAACGGCCTCAACGCCGAGCAGCTCGCGCTCGCCGACGACGCGATCCGCGAGGTCATCACCGGCTACACGCGCGAATCGGGCGTGCGCAACCTCGAGCGCGAGCTCGGTCGGTTGGCGCGCAAGGTGGCGCGCAAAATCGCCGCGAAGGAGACCGAGCGCGCCGTCGTCGATCGCAAGGACGTCCGCGACCTGCTCGGGCGGCCGCGCGTCCATCCCGAGAAGGCGGCGCGCGAGGATCAGGTCGGCATCTCGACCGGCATGTACTAC
>Ga0268266_10004375_pt1 | contig 13559 bp, 12 predicted proteins | sample KBSS13metaG_FD_190356 | JGI IMG/M metagenome (GOLD analysis project Ga0268266, IMG submission 190356) | Switchgrass rhizosphere microbial communities from Kellogg Biological Station, Michigan, USA - KBS S1-3 metaG (SPAdes) (version 2) | ecosystem: Host-associated > Plants > Roots > Rhizosphere...
CGCTCCGGCATGGCGCCCAGCGCCACGGCGAAGAACACCGCGAAGACCACGATCTGCAGGATCTCGTTCTGCGCCATGGCATCGGCGATCGAGGTCGGGATCAAATGGGTCAGGAATTTCTCGATCGAGAAAGCGGACACCGGCAGGCCGGTCGACTGGCCCCTGTCTGGCAGGGTGCCGGGGAAGTTGGCGCCGGGCTGCAGCAGGTTGACCATGACCAGGCCGAGCAGAAGCGACACGAAGGAGGCGGAGACGAACCAGCCCATGGTCTTGGCGAAGATGCGGCCGAGCCGCGAGCCGCTGCCCATGTGGGCGATGCCGCCGACCAGGGTGGCGAACACCAGCGGCGCGATCAGCATCTTGATCAGCCGCAGGAAGAGCATGGCGACCAGATTCACCGACGATGCAATGTCGGCCCGGCTCTCCGGCATGTAATCGTAGACCGCGGCACCCATGACGATGCCCAGGGCCATGGCGACCAGAATGTAACGCGTGAACTTGTTGGACATGCGACGACGTTCTCCCCCGTAGCCGAATGTCGAAAGTATGACGGCAACGTTGGTGACTTGCTCTTTCTTTCGGTCGCAGAGCGACTGAAGCGATCAGTGGGCGATCAACAGGATGGGCACGCGCAGTCTGCCGAGGAGCCGGGCGATGCGGGATCCGAGGAAGCGCGTCTGACCTTGGCGGAGCGAGGTGTGCAGGACGAGGAGGTCGAAGGTGCCGGCGCGCAGGGCGTGCCGGATCTCGACCTCGGCCTTCGCGTTGGCCGCGGTCAGGCCCTTGACCGGTATGCCGCCGCGCTTTCCCAGACGATGCACGTCGACCAGCACGGACATGCCGTGGCGGCGCGCGCGCCCGCGCAACAAGGCGGTGTCGTCATGCGGATCGAAGACGTGAAGCGCCGTCACGGCGCCGTGGCTCGCATCGGCGAGGGCCAGTGCCATCTCGACTGCCAGGCGGGCGTTCTGCCGGCCGCTGGCGGGCAGGAGGATTTCCAGGGGCACGTCGACCGGCCCGGCCGAACCGTCGCCATTGAGGGCGATGGCCACTGGCCCCTTGAAGGCCACCACCAGCGACTGGAGCATGTCCTCGAAGTGGCGAGAATCGGCGGCAAACGGCTTGCCGATGCCCACGAAGGCGATGTCGTAGCCGTGCGCAATCTCCTTCAGCAATGCATCGTTGCCGGCGGCCTTGCGGGTCATTACGAACCCGTCGCCTTTCGCTGCAGGATCGCCGTTCGCCCTGACCGCGTCGGCGAGATGGTCGCGGACGGGCGTCCGCTCGACGCTCTTCGTACCGGCCTCGCCCTGTTCGAGGATGGTCGTCAGCACCTGCTGGCGTGCCGCGAACAGGCCGGCCAGGCGCGCCGCCATCCGGCCGTTGGCGCTGTCGTCGACATAGACCAGGGCGCGCTCCATCTTGGGCAGGTCCTGCGACAGCTCGGCTGCCTCCTTCTCGAGGCGCCTGGTTTCGTCCTCGCCGAACGGCACGCGCGCCATCATCCAGCGCAGGGTCGGCGGCATGGCCATGGTGGTGACGACGGCCATGGCGACGATCATCGTGTAGAGTTCGTTGCTGAGCGCGCCCATCGCGAGGCCGATGCTGGCGACGATCACCTCGGTCGAGCCGCGGGCGTTGAGGCCGGTCGCCAGCGCCAGCGACTCGCGCGTGGTGAGGCCGCCCAGCTTGCCGCCGAGCAGCGCGCCGCCGAACTTGCCGATGCTCGCCACCAGGATGACCGCCAGCGTGAAGAGCAGCAGCGTCGGCTGCATCAGCGTGCGCAGGTCCATGCCGAGGCCGGCGACCGCGAAGAAGACCGGGCTGAAGAAGGCGATGATGAAGCCGCGCAGCTCGCCCTCGATATGTTCCGTCAGGATCGGCGACTGGCCGATCAGGATGCCGGCGATGAAGGCGCCGAGCGCGGTGTGCACGCCGATCAGCTCCGTCGTCAGGGCCATGGACAGCATGACGATCAGGATGGCGCTGATCACCGGCACCTCGATCGTCATTGTGTCGTTGACCCAGACGATCAATCGCGCGACCAGCCGCCGTCCGACGGTCAGACTGATGGCGAGGAACAGCGCGGTGCCGGCGAGGCTGCCGCCGATGCTGGCGAGGTCGACGGTGCCGTGGATCGCGATGCCCGCGATCACGGCGATGATGACCCAGGCGATGGTGTCGTCCAGGATCGCGGTGGCGAGGATGAGCTGGCCGATGTCACGCCGGATGACGCCGATCTCCATCAGCGTCATGGCGACGATCTTCACCGACGAGATCGACAGGGCCGTGCCGAGGAACAGCGCGGTGACCAGCGGATTGCTGTGCGATGGGATGACCTCCTTGGGCAGCCCGTAGGCCAGCGCCACGCCGCAGGCGAAGGGCACGGCGATTCCCGCCAGTGACGACGAGATGACGGCGCGCTGGCGGCGCCGGACCAGCGCCAGATTGGTCTCCATGCCGGTCAGCAGCAGCAGGAGCAGCACGCCGGTCTGCGCGATGGCGTCGATCATCGTCTTCACGGTCTTGCTGTCCGGGAAGATCACCTGCCGCAGGTCAGGCAGCAGCATGCCGAACACCGACGGCCCGAGCACCACGCCGGCCAGAAGCTGGCCGAACAGCGCGGGCTGGCCGATGCGGTTCATCCCCTCGCCAAGCACGCGGCCGAACAGCAGCAGCAGGATAAGCTGTGCTGCGAAAATTGCGATCGTATGGTCAGCACCCAAACGCGTCGTCTCCCCATGCCCGGCGCCACTATGACTCAATGGACGGACTGGCGCGATTCGTGCTGACCTCCCCGACGGCAAGGCGAGGGAAAGGATGCGGGCATGGACAAGGAACTGATGAAGGCGATGGCGCATCGTGCCGGTCTCGACAAGGCGCTGGCGGAGTTCCCGGACGATGTCGCCGCCGCCGCCGCCCAGGCGGCAAGCGTGATGGCGAAGATCAGGACGCCGTCCGATCCGCGTGCCGAACCGTGGCCTGCGATGCGTGCGGGAGACGGGCTGTGAACGCCGGTATCGAGGCCAGGCACGGCCATCTCCATTACATGACGGTGACCGATGCGGCGCACGCCATCGCGGCGAAGGAACTGTCGCCGGTCGAGCTGATGCAGGCGCATCTCGCGCGGATCGAGAAGCTCGACCCGAGGCTCAACGCCTTCATCCGGCTCGACGGCGAGGCGGCGCTCGCGGTGGCGAAGGTCGCCGAGGCCGAGGCGACCGCCGGCCGTCTGCGTGGCCCGCTCCATGGAATTCCCGTCGGCATCAAGGACATCATCGACGTCGCCGGTCTGCCGACGACCTGCCATTCGAAGGTCCTCGAGGGCAACATGGCGACCGCCGACGCGGTGTGCGTGAGCAAGCTGCGCGCGGCCGGCGCGATCGTGGTCGGCAAGCTGTCGACGCACGAATTCGCCATCGGCGGGCCGAGCTTCGACCTGCCCTGGCCGCCGGCGCGCAACCCGTGGAATCCCGACCACCATCCCGGCGGCTCGTCGTCCGGCTCGGGTTCCGGCGTCGCCGCCGGCCTGTTCCCGATGGCGCTCGGCACCGACACCGGCGGCAGCGTGCGCAATCCGGCGAGCTGCTGCGGCATCGTCGGGCTGAAGCCGACCTACGGTCTGGTCTCGCGCCGCGGGGTCTTCCCGCTGTCCTTCACGCTCGATCACATCGGGCCGATGACGCGCACCGTCGCGGACAACGCGTTGATGCTGGAGGCGATCGCCGGCCACGATCCGCTCGATCCCGGCAGCGCCGCGGTGCCTACCGGCCGCTACCGCGCAGCGCTCGGCCGCGGCGCCAAGGGCCTTCGCATCGGATTCGTGCGCCATTTCCACGAGGTCGACATGCCGGCCGAGCCGGAGGTGACGGCGGCGCTCGAGCACGTCATGCGCGCGCTGCAGATGCTCGGAGCCGACGTGCGCGACATCAAGCTGCCGTCGCTGGTCGAGTTCGCGGCGGTGAACCGCGTGATCCTGCAGAGCGAGGCGTGGGCGATCCACGGCGAATGGCTGCGCACGCGGCCGGGCGACTACGGCAAGCTGGCGCGCCGCCGCCTGATGCCGGGCGCGTTCCTCGGCGCCGGCGACTACGTGACGGCCAACAAGCGCCGCGCCGAGATGATCGCCGCCGTCAACGCCGCGCTCGGCGAGGTCGACGTGCTGCTCTGCGCCAGCTCGATGGATCCGGCTTGCCGCATCGACCGTCCGGCCGAGGTCGAGCGCACCTATCCGCGCCAGGCGCGCACGCCGTTCAACGTCACCGGCCATCCGGCGCTCGCGATGATGGCAGGCCTCTCCTCCGGCGGCCTGCCGCTCTCGGTCCAGTTCGTCGCCCGCAACTTCGACGAGGCGATGCTGTTCCGCGTCGCCCGCGCCTGGGAGCACGCCTCGGGCATGGACAAGAAGCACCCGACGATCGGGTAAGACATGGTTGAGACAGATGGCGGCGGAGGAAAGACCAGGACTGGAACCAACCTTCCCAATCGAATTTCTCGTAGAGGGAACGCCAGTTTCACATCAAGCCAAGAGCGCCAGAGCAAAGGCGGAATGGAAAGCACGCGTTAAGCGTGCGAGTTCTAAGGTTCTACCGGAAGGTCATTGGGTCACGTATGATCGTGTCTCCGTGACAATATACTATTTTCCTGCGACGGAGATCGAAGGGGATATCGATAACATCGTTAAGCTCATGCTGGACGCGCTTAAGCAGCATGTTTTTAGTGATGATTCCCAAGTTGAAAGGCTTGTTGTCCAGAAGTTCGAGCCTGATAGGGTCTTCCAGTTCGAGTTACCGAGTTCGATTTTGGAACAAGCGCTGCGAGCTCCGAAGCCTGTGTCCTATGTCCGCGTGTCAACAAGTCCGTTTGAGGAACTCAAATGAGTACCCCTGAACAAGAAATGGATGTCCTGAACTCGATAGTTCCCAAGTTGCAGGCTGAGGGATATGCCGTGCATGTTCATCCTCCCAGATCGATGCTTCCATCTTTCATGCAGAGTTACACGCCGGATGCGATCGCCTTGGGGGTGCCAAAGAATCTTGCCATCGAGGTTGTATTGGAAGGACCTTCAACGCGTGCGTTGCTGTCCAACTTGAGGGAACGGTTCGAACACTCTCGTGACTGGGACTTACGTGTTTACTACGCACACCCCTCTGATGAACGTGGCAGCCTGGAGGTTGTCTCCAAGGCTGAGATCGATGGTTCCTTGGCGACGGTTGGAAAGCTCATTGAACTCGGAGAGCGGAAAGCGGCCTTGTTGATGTCTTGGGCTTCTTTCGAGGCAATCGGGCGCGCACTGTTGCCAAAGCGATTCGTACGTCCTCAATCGCCCGGCCGATTGATCGAGGTCCTCGCCACGGACGGGCAGTTGCTTCCAAATGAGGCCGATACCCTACGAAGGCTGGCTGATCTTCGTAATAGACTCATTCACGGCAAGCTCGATTTGGATGTACCAGTTGAAGATCTTGGTAAGTTTATCGACATTCTGAATTCTCTTGCGATGCGCCTTTCTCGATCTCGAAGTCAGTCTCTTTCGTAGGGTGGCGGAAAGAGCTGAGCTGTTCATGAAGGATCATCCGTCGGCCTACCAAGCGAGCGCCGGTTCGGCGCTCGCTGTCGACAAGGCCTTCTACGAGCGCATCGCCAACAACGCGGCCGGCCGCAAGCTGGTCGAATCCTTCACCATCCCGATCCGCACCGGCCGCGCCTGGACGGTGCCGGCCGGGCACGTCTTCCGCATCGTCACGGTCGAGGGGCCGCAGGTCGGCGACCTCAACATCTGGAACCGGCACAATCCGCGCGAGCGGCTGTGGGCATCGCGCACCCGCCAGCTTCAGGCGGCCCACGTCACCACCTTCGACCGGCTATGGTCGACCCTGCCCTACCTGCGGCCGCTCGCGACCATCACCTCGGACAGCCTGAAGGATTACGGCATCGACGAGTTCGGCGGGCGCATCCACGACCTGCTCGGCACGCGCTGCGATCCCTACGTCAACCGTATGCTGACCGGCGAGGATTTCGACTTCCACTGCCATTCCAACCTGGTGCGCGCCGTGGCGCCCTACGGCCTGACTGAGCTCGACGTGCATGACGTGCTGAACGTCTTCCAGTGCACCGGCCTCAACCGCGCCGACAAATACTTCATGCGCGCCTGTCCGGCGAAGACCGGCGACCATCTCGAGTTCTTCGCCGAGATCAACCTGCTGTGCGCTCTCTCGACCTGCCCCGGCGGCGACCTCTCCGTGCCGCTGTGGGGTCCCGACGCGCGCGACCCGCTGGAGGTCTGCCGCCCGCTCGGCGTCGAGGTGTACGCGCTCGACGAGGCGCTGCTCGAAGGGTGGAAGCCGCCGCAAAGTTCCGCCTACAAGGGAGCGCACGGGATGAAGCTGCAGAAGCCTTCGTGGGAAGACTGAGGAACCTCTCCGTCAGGTCCTTCGCGGCGCTCAGGACGACGGGAAAATTCGCCGAAGGCCGACCTAATGGAACGAATTAGCTCTTCTCGTCCGGCGGCCCTTGCGGCCGGCGTGTCGCAGGGCAAGATTTCGCCCATGACCCAGAAACAACTTCGCCTCGGCGCGTTTATGCGGCCGGTGAGCATCCATACCGCGGCGTGGCGCTATCCCGGCGGCACACCGGACGCGAACTTCAACTTCAAGGCGCTGGTGAGCTACGCCCAGACCCTGGAGCGCGGCAAGTTCGACGCCTTCTTCATGGCCGATCACCTCGCCGTGCTGAACATGCCGATGGAGGCGCTGAAGCGTTCGGCGACGGTCACGTCGTTCGATCCGCTGACCTTGCTGCCCGCGCTGGCCCAGCACACCGAGCATCTCGGCCTGATCGCCACCGCCTCGACCACCTTCGAACCGGCCTACACCATCGCTCGCCGCTTCGCCTCGCTCGACCATCTGTCCAACGGCCGCGCCGGCTGGAACCTCGTGACCACGTCCAATCCCGACGCGGCGCTGAACTTCGGCATGGACGAGCAGATGGAGCATGCCGAGCGCTACGCCCGCGCGCGCGAATTCTACGACGTCGTCACCGGCCTGTGGGATTCGTGGGCCGACGACGCCTTCATCCGCGATGTCGAGAGCGGCATCTTCTTCGATCCGTCGCGGCTCCATGTGCTCGATCACAAGGGCAAGTATCTCAAGGTGCGCGGGCCCCTCAACATCGCCCGTCCGATCCAGGGCTGGCCGGTGATGGTGCAGGCCGGCGCGTCGGACGCCGGCCGACAGCTCGCGGCCGAGACAGCGGAGGTGGTGTTCGCCGCTGGCGGACCGATCGAGGCCGGCCGTGCCTTCTATGCCGACGTGAAAGGTCGCGCGGCGAAGATCGGCCGCAACCCGGACCATATCAAGATCCTGCCCGGCGCCTTCACCATCATCGGCGACTCCCTCGACGAGGCGAAGGAGAAGCGCGCGCGGCTCGACAGCCTGGTGAGCTACGACAGCGGCATCGCCGCTCTGTCGATCGCGACCGGCGTCGATGCGCGCCGGTTCGATCCGGATGGACCTCTCCCGGAAATACCGGAAACCAACCAGAGCAAGAGCGGCCGCGAGCGGGTCGTGGCGCTGGCCAAACGGGAGGGGCTGACGGTGCGCCAGCTTGCCGGTCGGCTCGGCGGTTACGGCGGGCTTGCCATGATGGGCACGCCGAAGATGATCGCCGACCAGATGGAGGAGTGGCTGGTCACCGGCGCCTCGGACGGCTTCAACGTGATGTTCCCCTACCTGCCGGGCGGGCTGGACGACTTCGTGAACAAGGTCGTGCCCGAGCTGCAGCGGCGCGGCCTGTTCCGCACCGAATACGAAGGCAGGACGCTGCGCGAGAACCTCGGCCTGCCGCGGCCGGAGAACCGCTTCTTCGCGGAAACCGCGAAGGCAGCGGAGTAGCGTCACTTGCGCGACCGCGTCATGGGAGCGCGCCACTGGAGTGGCGCGCTCCCATGAAAGAGTGTGAGCGACTTTCGTTTCTATTTGCGCGGCTGATTCGGCGCCGGGCGGACCGCGACGACGGCGAGGTCGATGGCGTTGGCCATCGCCGCATAGCCGGCCCGGTTGGGATGCAGCCTGTCGCCCGGTCCGCCGACCGAGGAGTTGGGCTGGTACGCCGCCTTGATCTCGCCGGTCGCGCTGTCGAGCGTGGCGGCGTCGAAGTCGATCACGCCGTCGAAGATCTTGGTGGTGCGCAGGAAGTCGTTTAGTGCCTTGCGCTTGGCTTCGACCTCCGGCCGGCCGTGCGTCGGCGTACTGTTGAGCGCCGAGGTCAGTGTGGCGGCGAGGATGCGCACCCTTGGGATCTTGTTGCGCAGATGAGCGACGCCCTTCTTGTAGCCCTCGATCACGGCCTCGGCCGTGGCGTCCGCCGCGCCGAAGTCGTTGATGCCCTCGAGCCAGATCACCGTGCCGACGCCGGGCAGGCTCACGATGTCGCGGTCGAGCCGGTCGAGCGCGCTCGGGCCGCCGGGGATCGGCTTGGTGGCATAGTCGGCCGGTCCGACGACCTGGTTGCCGCCGATGCCCTGGTTCACCACGACGAAGCTGTCGTTGTAGGCCGCGTGCAGGCGGCGCGACAGCACGTCGGGCCAGCGGTCGTCGCCGTTGATCGTGGTGCCCGTGCCGTCGGTGATCGAATCGCCGAAGCAGACGACGACACGGGTGAGGGCGGCGACCTGCATGTCGACCTCGTCGAGGAAGAACCACGACGCGGTCGAGAAGGGGAACGAGGCCTCGCTGTCCTCCTGCCCCTTGGCGCCGCTGCCGGGCGGGCTGATGTAGGAGGTCTGCAGCGCCTTGGCGTGCCAGGTGAGCGGCCCGCTCTCGCCCACGACATGGAAGCTGACCGCGAGCTTGCGGCCGCGCAGCATCGGGTCGTTGGCGGTCTTCACGAAAGCCAGTCCCACCGGATCGCTCACCACGCTCTCGCCCGGCGCGACGGTGACGCTGTTGCGGCCGCCGAACTGCAGCGGCTTGTTGGTGCCCGGCACGATCGCGCTGCCGCTCTCCTGCAGGCCGACATGCACGCCGTCGAACAGCACGGGCTTGTTGCCAAAGGCGTTCGACAGGCGGATGCGGGCCTGCGGTCCCCACACGTCGGGCTTCACGATCAGGCGGAAGGTCTGGTCGTTGGCGCCCCGTTCGGCCGACGGCAGCGCGAATTTGAGCTCGGGCTGTGCCGTCGGATTGCCGATCGGATAGGGCCCTTGCGCCGAGCCGGTCCAGCTCGCCACCCATTGCTGGGCCTGCGCCGATGGCGCGAAGCCGGCGACGACCGTCGCCAGTAACAGAGCAAGCCGCATCATGACTCTCTTCCCCCGAAGCGCTTTGTTGCCATTAGTTTGATGGCTAGGCTGCGGCCGTGCAAATGGGGAACGGGCATGGCATTCGAGATCGCGACCGCGAGTGCGGACGACGTGGTGCGCGTGATGGAGTGGGCGAACGACGAGGGCTGGAACCCGGCCAACACCGATCGTTTCGCCTTCCATGCGATGGATCCCGGCGCCTTCCTGATGGGCCGGCGCGACGGCGAGCGCGTCGCCTGCATCTCCGTCGTGCGCTATGGTACGGGCTTCGGTTTCCTCGGCTGCTACATTGCCCGACCGACAGTGCGCGGGAAGGGCTACGGCATCCAGGTCTGGAACGCCGGCATGAAGCGGCTTGCCGGCCGCAACGTCGGGCTCGACGGCGTCGTGGCGCAACAGGGCAACTACCGCAAGTCAGGCTTCCGCCATGCGTGGAACAATGCGCGGCATGAAGGCATGCCCGAGCGCGCGGCGGCGCCGCCGGGCGTGCGCCTGGTCGATGCCCGGAGCGTGCCGTTCGACAGGTTCGCCGCCTACGATCGCCGCTTCTTTCCCGAGGCGCGCGACAGCTTTCTCGCACCGTGGATCACGATGCCCGAGCGCGCCGCGCTGGTCGCGCTCCAGGACGGCGAGATCGCCGGCTTCGGCGTGATCCGCGCTGCGGTCGCGGCCTCGCGCATCGGGCCGCTCTACGCCGCGTCGACCGCGATCGCCGCGGCGCTGATCACGGGGCTGGCCGAAACGATGCCCGGCAGGCCCGTCGCCATCGACATGCCGGATTTCAACGAGGCGGGCACGCACATGGCGGGGCAACTCGGTCTCGCACCCGCCTTCGAGACCGCGCGCATGTACACCGGCGAGGCCCCCGCGATCGATCGCGCCGGCCTGTTCGGCGTGGCGAGCCTGGAGCTGGGGTGAAGCTCATGGCTGGGACCGCGCCACTCCGTGGCGCTCATGATCATGATATGAGCGCCACGGAGTGGCGCGGTCCCAGCGAAGATCAGTAGGTCGCCGTCAGGTAGTCGACGATCTGCGGCACGTCCTTCTCGTCGATCGGCGCGCCGTAGACCTTGATCATCTTGGTCACCTCGGCGGTCCAGAAATCCTTCTTGAACTTCGGGCCGATCGGCTGGGTCTGGATGTAGTCGGCGGAATGGCAGGCGCCGCAATTGCCCTGCACGACCTCGAGGTTGGGGCCGGGCTTGAGCTCGGCCGTGTCCGGCGGCAGGTCGAAGTCGATCGGCTTGGCGCTGGCCGACAGGTTGGCGCCAGCCGACAGGGCGGCGGCGACGCCGATCGCGGTGAGGAGGGTGAGGCGCTTCATGTCCGGTCTCCTCATGCCGCCGTCACATGGACGGACTCGATGACGTTGCGCATGTAGCCCGGCGGGTTCCAGCCGGCCGTCTCCGGCTGGGTCTTGCCGGCGTTGCTGACGGCGCGGACCTTGAGCACATGCCCGCCCGCGGACAGCGTCACCGGCAACGTCCATTCGCGGAACGAATACTTGCCGAGCTCGGGGCCGAGCCTGGCCGGCATCCACGTCTTGCCGTCATCGGCCGAGACATCGACCTGCTTGATGCCGGAGCCGCTGTCGAAGGCGATGCCCTTCAGTGTCGTCTCGCCGGCCTTGAGCCTGGCGCCGTCGGCCACGCTGGTGATGAAGGAGCGGACGTTGAAGCGGTTGATCGGCACCGTGGCCTTGGGCGCGGTGCCGGGCTCGATCATGGCATCGGCGGTATCGGGAATGCGGTACGCGCCCTTCATCCAGAAGCCGTCGAACTCGCCGTCGAGCACGGTGATCTCGTTGAGATGCTTCATCCAGTAGGTGCCGTACCAGCCCGGCACGACCATGCGCAGCGGATAGCCGTTCAGCACCGGCAGGTCGGCGCCGTTCATCTGCCAGGCGATCATCACCTCGCCGTCGCGCGCATGATCGATGTCGAGCGCCTTCACGAACTTCGGCGTCTTGTCGATCACCGGACCGTCGAAGCCGGCATAGGCGACCTGCTTCGCCCCGGCCTGCACGCCCGCCTGGTCGAGCACCGCCTTGAGCGGCACGCCGCGCCAGCGCGCATTGCCCATCGCGCCGTTGCCCGACTGGCCGCCGGCGACCCGCGGATTGGAGAAGCCGCGCGAGTTGCCCGAGCACTGGTTGACCGCGACCAGCTCGATCGAGGGCATGCGCTTGATGTCGGCGAGCTTGAGCTTCAGCGGCTTGTTCACCTTGCCCTTGACGTCGACCGTCCAGGTATCGGGATCGATGTCGCCGAACGGGATGTTCGACAGGTGGTAGCGCACGAAGAAGGCGTCATTCGGTGTGATCACGTTGTCGTTGAACACGGCGAACGGCGTCTCGAGTTGCGGCGGCCGGCTGGTGAGCCCGATCATCGGCCGTTTCTGCGGATATTTGACGATCGGCCGCACGCCGTTCTCGAACGGCAGGGTGACGGTCTCGGCGAGCGTCTCGAGCGGACCGAGGCCGGCAGCCAATGCGCCCGAAGCGGCGATGAATCGGCGTCTTGGAATCACGAACGGTCCTCCCTGTCTCCTTATTCCAATTCTATCCAACGCTCCGTCGCGGGACCAGTGCGAGCCAGAGCGAGATCACGGTCGAACCGATCGCGATCGCCTGCAGGGCGGACAAAGGTTCGTGAAGCACGATCACGCCGCTGATCACGGCCAGGATCGGGATCGCGATCGAGGACAGTGCGGCGACCTGCGTCGGCAGGAGCTTGACCAGCGTGAACCAGGTGGCGGTGCCGAGCGCCATCGGGATCGCGCCGGTATAGACGGCGGCGAGGATCGCCGCGGTCGAGGGCATCGCCTTGGGCCAGCCGTCGAGCACGACCATGCCGAGCGCGATCGGCGGCCACGCGGCGACGATCTGCCAAAAGGTGAGCGACAGCCCCATGCCCGGCCAGCTCGTGCGCTTCATGACGAAGGTGCCGATCGCCCAGCAGAAGCCGGCGGACAGGCCCCAGAACAGGCCCCACGGCGCATTCGCGTAGCTTGCGAAATTGGGCACCATCAGCGCCACCACGGCCGCCGCGCCGATCAGGATGGCGAGCAGCAGCCGGCCGGTCAGCGGCTGGCGGAAGACGACGAAACCGATCAGCGCTACCCACAGCGGCATGGTGTAGGCCAGCACCGAGGCGTGGCCCGACGGGATGTGGAGCACCGCAAGCGAGGTCGTGACGTTCCATATCGTGATGTTCAGCATCGATGCGGCGATGAGATGCGGCCAGCGTCCCTTCGCGACGGCGAACGACTCGCCCCGCAGCCGCATCACGAGCCAGAGCACCAGGATTGCCGTGCTCAACACGACGGTGCGGAACGTCGCCACCGGCAGCTCGCGCAGCGCGATGGCGAACAGCGGCCAGTTGGTGCCCCACACGAGCGTGAGCGTCGCCAGCAGCGCCAGCACCTTGGGCGATACCTTGTTCACGGCGTTGCGGACTCAGGCCTGGTGCTCGTCCGGAGCCTTCAGGAAGCAGCCGTTGATGCGCCAACTCCCGTCGGGCAACTGCGTCATCGGATAGAATGCAGTGACCGGCCGGCCGTCGGGGCCGATCACCTCCACCTTCTGCGTCGGCTGGCCGTCGAGCTCGACGATCTCGCGGAAATCGAACGCGCGCGGGCGGTACACCGGCCGATAACCCTGGCGCACCATGTCCATGAAGATGTCGGCGCTGCCGAACATGCCCTGGATCGCCGGCGAGGCGAGGCCGAAGGCGGCATCGCCATCGTCGCGGCGGAAGGCCTCGACCTGCCGGCCGATGACGTCGCGGATCGCCGCGCGGTCGTTGTCGGACAGCGCGGCCTCCTGTGCCGCCACTGCGCCGGCGATGGCGAGCGCCAGGATCACGGCGGCGACGGTGCGGAGCAGGCTCAACGCGGAACGGCGCTCAATGAGGCGGGCACGCCCGGATCCTGTGCTCCGGACGCGCTCGCCCGCACTCGCCCGCACTCGCTCGCACCGAAGACACCCGGGCATCGCTCCCCAATCCTGCAGCGGTCACGCTACTGGAAAGCAACCCGGAGAAAAAGTGACGATGCGTGAAGGAACAGAGCTGCTGGCGGATGGCGTGCGATGATTTCGCCAGGCTCTCTTGCAAGGCGGGACCAGTTTCACTATGGTCCGCCCCTCTTCGCCGGAGACCTGACGTTCAGGGTCCTCGGCCGTGCGCCCGTAGCTCAACTGGATAGAGCATCTGACTACGAATCAGAAGGCTAGGAGTTCGAATCTCTTCGGGCGCGCCAT
>Ga0268266_10004379_pt1 | contig 13548 bp, 16 predicted proteins | sample KBSS13metaG_FD_190356 | JGI IMG/M metagenome (GOLD analysis project Ga0268266, IMG submission 190356) | Switchgrass rhizosphere microbial communities from Kellogg Biological Station, Michigan, USA - KBS S1-3 metaG (SPAdes) (version 2) | ecosystem: Host-associated > Plants > Roots > Rhizosphere...
CGATGGCGCGAAGTATTGCGTTCGCAAGGACCTCGTTCGCCCGAAGCCCGCTTTCCCGGCTGACCTCGCGCGAGATGGAGATCCTGCGCCTGCTCAGTGCAGGCAAGAGCCTCTCCGAGATCGCATGGCTGGTCCATTCCTCCTACAAAACCGTCGCCAACACCTCGTCGATCATGCGACACAAGCTTGGCGTCCGCACGTCCGCTGAACTGGTGCGATTCGCAATAGAGAGCGGCGTGGCGTGATCGTGCTGCGCGGCGCAGGAGTCGCAACATCATGACCATGCAAACCGTCTCGGTGAATACGGCATACGGCGGAAAACAGGGCGTCTACCGGCACGCCAGCAGCCAGACCCGGACCGACATGACCTTCTCGGTCTATGTCCCTCCGCACGCCGCCGGCGCCAGGCTACCCGTGGTCTGGTATCTCTCCGGCCTGACCTGCACCCACGCCAACGTGACGGAAAAGGGCGAATTCCGCAGTGCCTGCGCGGCCCTTGGATTGATCTTCGTGGCGCCCGACACCAGCCCGCGCGGCGAAGGCGTGCCCGGCGACCCCGCCAATTCATACGATTTTGGACTTGGCGCCGGCTTCTATGTCGACGCGACGCAGGAGCCGTACGCCCGCAACTACCGCATGTGGAGCTATGTCGCCGACGAACTGCCGAAACTGGTCGCCGAGAATTTTCCTGTCGATCCCGATCGGCAATCGATTTTTGGCCACTCCATGGGCGGTCACGGCGCACTGACGATCGGACTGCGCCATCCCGGCCGCTATCGCGCGACAAGTGCGTTTGCGCCGATCGTTGCGCCTTCACAGGTGCCGTGGGGCATCAAGGCACTCGGCGGCTATCTCGGAGACGACAAGCAGGCATGGCGCAAGCACGACACGATCGCATTGATTGAGGATGGCGCCAGAGTGCCGGATCTCCTGGTCGATTACGGCGATGCCGATCAGTTTCTGACCGAACAGCTGCGCCCGGAACTGCTGCAGGCTGCATGCGAGAAAGCCAAAATCCCCCTCACCTTGCGCCGGCAGCCCGGCTATGACCACAGCTACTACTTCATCTCCACGTTCATGTCCGATCATCTGCGCTGGCATGCCGAGCGCCTGAAGGCCTGAACCGGCGCGATGCCACTCCCACAGAGAATTGGGTTGCAAGCCAAAACAATTCGGTCATGGTTCTAGGCAACGGCCTTCCATGCAGAAGGCCTGTCAGGGAGGAACCATGATCCGATGGCTGGTCGCTGCGGTCTGCTTCTGCATCGCGGCTAGCCCCGTGCTCGCGGCGGACCCCATCGAGATCGGCATCGGCTATCTCGCTCGCGCCGGCGTCAAACCGAAATTATCGCTCGTCGAACTGCCGGCCGAGAACGACGGCCTGGCTGGCGCGCGTCTCGCCATTGAGGACAACAACACCACAGGCAAGTTCCTCAATCAGCATTTCACGCTGGAAGAGGTCCGGCTCAAGGACAATGAGGACGTTGCGAAGGCGGCGGCAACGCTTGCCGAGCGCACCGGATTTATTATTGCCGACCTTCCAGCGGATGATCTGCTGAAGGCTGCCGACGCACTCCGCGGTCGCGGGACGCTGCTGTTGAATGCCGGCGCAATCGACGACCGCTTGCGAGAGCAGGATTGCCGTAGCAACGTGATCCATGTCGCGCCGACGCGCTCGATGCTGGCGGACGCGCTCGCCCAGTACCTGGTGTGGAAGCAATGGAAGCGCTGGCTGTTCGTCGTCGGCTCGCATGATCAGGACAAGCTGTACGCCGACGCACTGCGCCGCGCGGCCACGCGGTTCGGCGCCAAGATCGTTCAGGAGCGAATTTTTGAGGATACCGGTGGCGCCCGCCGTACCGATAGCGGCGTCACCTTGATCCAGCGCCAGATGCCGGTGTTCACCCAGCAGGCACCTGCCTATGACGTCCTCGTTGCCGCGGACGAAAGCGAGGTATTCGCGGCCTACCTGCCCTACCGCACCTGGGACCCGCGCCCGGTTGCCGGCTCGGCAGGCCTGGTGGCAACCAGTTGGCACGCCGCGCAGGACCAATGGGGCGCGATCCAGATGCAGAACCGGTTCGCAAAACTTAATTCGCGACACATGACCGCACTGGACATGCAAGCCTGGACGGCAGCACGTATGATCGGCGAGGCAGCGTCGCGCACGAAGTCGGGTGACCCGAAGGCGGTGGCGGATTTCCTGAAAGGGCCCGACTTTTCGATTGCGGCGTTCAAGGGCCGGCGGCTGACGCTGCGGGACTGGAACCTGCAGCTGCGTCAGCCGATCCTGCTGGTCGATGGGCGCATGGTGGTCTCGGTTTCTCCGCAGGAGGGATTCCTGCACCAGGTGTCGGAGCTCGATACGCTCGGCGTCGATCGCCCGGAAACCAAGTGCAGGCTGCAATGAGGGAGGATGGATTGCGTATGTGGCGTCATTGCCTGCTTTCCGGAATGGCCGTCTGGCTTGCGACGGCGACCCCCGCCGCGGCCTTCGTCGCCTATGTCTCCAACGAGAAGAGCAACACCGTGACGGTCATCGACACGGACAGTTGGACCGTCACCAAGACCATCAAGGTCGGCCAGCGGCCACGCGGCATCGAGTTCACCAGAGACAGCAAGTTTGTATTCGTGGCCGTCGGCGACGACGACAGCATTCAGGTCATTGACGTCGCGAAGCAGGAGGTGGTCGATACCCTGCCTTCCGGCCCGGATCCCGAACTATTCGCCCTCGATGCCGACGGCAAGATCCTCTACGTCGCCAACGAAAACGATAACACGGTGACCATCATCGACGTCGAAAAGCGCACGCGCCTCGGCGAGATCCAGGTCGGTGTCGAGCCGGAGGGGATGGCCATCAGCCCCGACGGCAAGATCCTGATCAATACTTCCGAGACGACCAACATGGCACATTTCATCGACACCACGACGCGCCAGATCGTCGCCAACGTTCTGGTGGATGCGCGTCCGCGCTTCGCTGAGTTCAAGCGCGACAATTCCGAAGTGTGGGTATCGTCGGAAATCGGCGGCACGGTTTCAGTGATCGACCCGGCCAAGCGGGCCGTGACGGACAAGATTACGTTCAACATTCCGGGATTGCGGAGCGAAGCCATCCAGCCGGTCGGCATCGGCATGACCAAGGACGGCAAGACCGCCTTCGTCGCGCTCGGCCCGGCCAATCGAGTCGCGGTCGTCGATGCCGCCAGCCACAAGGTCACCAAGTATCTGCTGGTGGGTCAGCGGGTGTGGCACATGGCCTTCACCCCGGACGAGAAATATCTGATGGTGACCAACGGCGTGTCGAACGACGTCTCGGTGATCGACGTTGCCGCGCAAAAAGTCATCAAGACGATCCAGGTCGGCGAGTTGCCCTGGGGTATCACGATTGCACAGCCATGATGGCCACTGACGCACTTTCCACTGGTCACGACAAGCGGGAGATCCCTTCCCGGCCCGATGCCGTGGAGGTGCCGGCATTGTCGATCGACGGCGTCAGCCACGCCTATGGCGCGCGACAAGCGCTGACCGACATCGGCTTCTCCGTTGCACCGGCAAGTTTCACCGCATTGCTTGGCTTGAACGGCGCCGGCAAAAGCACCCTCTTCTCACTGATCACGCGGCTGTTCGGAATCCAGCGCGGTAATATCGGGATTTTCGGTCACGACATCGCGCAGGCGCCCGGCGAGGCACTTCGGCTGCTCGGCGTGGTATTTCAACCCCGCACACTCGATCTCGACCTCTCGGTGACGCAGAACCTGCTCTATCACGCAGCCTTACACGGCATCGCCAGGCGCGACGCCCGCGAACGCAGCCGCGAGGTACTGGCGCGCATCGGCCTTGCCGACCGCGACGGCAGCAAGGTACGCGACCTCTCCGGCGGCCAGATGCGACGGCTGGAAATCGCACGCGCGCTGCTGCACCGCCCACGCCTGCTGTTGCTTGACGAAGCGACCGTCGGCCTCGACGTCAAGGCGCGCGCCGACATCCTCAACCACGTCCGCCGGCTCGTTGCCGAGCAGGGTATAAGCGTGCTGTGGGCGACGCATCTGTTCGACGAGATCGGTTCAAACGATGATCTCGTTGTGCTGCATCAGGGTCAGGTGCTGGCCCGGGGCAAGGTGGCGCGGGTCATCGCCGATACCGGCGGCAACGACATCAACACGGCGTTCATGCGGCTGACAGGCACCGCGCAGAGCGGGAGCCTGACGTCATGACCTCAGCGACCACGACGCCAGTCAGAAGCGGCTTCTCGCCCGCCGAATATTTCACCTGCCTCAGCGGTATAGTGTGGCGCGAGGCGCTTCGTTTCCTGCATCAGCGCGAACGCTTCATTTCGGCATTGGTGCGGCCACTGGTGTGGCTCTTCATTTTCGCGGCTGGCTTCCGTCAGGTGCTCGGCCTATCGATCATCCCACCCTACGAGACCTATATCCTGTATGAGGTCTATATCGCGCCGGGGCTGATGGCGATGATCCAGCTCTTCAACGGCATGCAGTCCTCGCTCTCGATGGTCTATGACCGCGAGATGGGCAATATGCGAACCTTGCTGGTGAGCCCGCTGCCGCGATGGTTTCTGCTGTCCTGCAAGCTTCTGGCGGGAACCGCGGTCTCGCTGCTTCAGGTGTACGCCTTCCTGATGATTGCATGGTTCTGGGACATCGCTCCGCCGCCAATGGGCTATCTGACGGTGCTGCCGGCGCTGGTACTATCGGGCCTGATGCTCGGCGCGTTGGGAATGCTGATCTCTTCCGGCATCAAGCAGCTTGAGAATTTCGCGGGCGTGATGAACTTTGTCATCTTTCCGATGTTCTTTGCTTCCTCGGCGCTCTATCCGCTGTGGCGTATCCTGGAGAGCAGCCCGATGCTCTACTATGTCTGCCTGTTCAATCCGTTCACGCATGCCGTGGAGCTGATACGGTTCGCGCTGTACGGACAGATCAATTGGATTTCGCTCGCGGTCGTCGGCGGCTGCACGATCGCCTTCATGGTCGGCGCTATCCTTGCCTACGATCCATCGCGTGGCCTGATCCGCCGCGGGCCGGCCGGAGGCGAGACATGAGGTATCGGATTGCGTTCGCAGCCCTTCTCGCCATTGCGGCGACGACTGGCCTTGGCCATGCCGCCGATCCGCGCTATCCGGATTGGCCGTGCGCTCAGGCCAAAGTGCCGGAAATATCCCTTGCCGCGGTGTGGGCAGGCCCGGCGCTCGACGACGTCTCCGGCAAGTGGAAAGACGATGCCAAGGCCAGCGCGCTGGTCGCGAAGCTGGCGGCAAGACGAACACCGCTCGAGGAAGCGCAAAAGGCGATTACCGAATATCTGAGCGGCGCGGCCGACAAGACCGCGGGCGGAAAACTGCTGTTTGCCGGCCTGTTCGATTCCCTCAATGCCCAGCGAAGCCAGGTTCTGAATGGGCTGGAGCGCGTTACCCGTAAGCAGCGCGAAGCGGCGGAAAAGATCCGCAGCGACACGCTGGCCCTGCAGGCGCTGCAGGGCGCAACGCCGCCCGACCAGGCGAAGATCGAACAGCTCGGCAATCAGCTTGTCTGGCAGACACGCATCTTCGAGGACCGGCAGCGCGTCATCAAATTCGTCTGCGAGGTGCCGACGGCGATCGACCAGCGCCTGTTCGCGCTCGGACGAACCATCCAGCAGGAGATAGAATAGTCGCTAACGTGGCGATGACGCCTCTTCACCTGCCCGCGGCTCCGGTTTGGAATCCGACAGGTCCAGGCCGGCACGCTCCCAACCGTCGGTTCCTTCGGGATACCACGCCACATTGGAGTAGCCGTACGCCAGGATTCGCTTTGCCGCGTTCCAGGACATCCAGCAATCGGTCTGGCAGTAAACCACGACCAGCGTGGCGTTGTTTTCCGCCGTCGCGCGGACGAGCCCGCGCCGCAGATAATCTTCCGTCGCAGGCGCCAGCTTTCCGTAGCCGGTATCCGGCAGCCAGATGCTGCCGGGAATGTTAAGCCGCGGCTGGTCGCGCCAGACGGTACCGACTGGAAGGTTCTTCGGCTTGGGCGCGTGCGGCAGCACGTCGATGAACGCGCCCGCCTTTGCTCGCCAGATCGAGGCCGCTTCCGCGGTCGTCAGAACGCGCACGCCGGCAAGGGTTGCGGGAACCGGCGCACGGTAATCATCCATGCGGTATCCATCAGGCTCCGGAGGTTTTTCCTGCGCTGATGTCGAAACGACGAATGTGAATGCCGCAAGGAACAGGCCTGCGAGCGTTTGCCTCATGGCGTCTTCGTTGCCGTCTCCGCGCCGATCGGCTGGTCGTTCTCGTCGAGCAAGGGAACGCCGTAGTCCAGCAGGATCTTGTTGATGGCGGGCTGGTTCTCCTGGATCAGACGGTTAAGCAGCCGCTTCCAGTTCTGGTCAGCCCCACGCACCCCCATGCCGATGCGAAACGCCAGTCGCGGGCCGGTCTTTTCCTTCACAAGCGGCGTGACATGGAGCGGCGGGTTCGCATTCTTCGCATAGAAGCCCGCCATCGGCCCCCATAGAATGCCGGCATCGATCTTCCCCGACGTCAGGTCACTGATCATCGCCTCCGCCGACGAGTCGATGCGCGTATCGACCATCAACTGATATGGCTTGGCATCCGCCATCAGGCCGTTGATAGCCATGTTGGTGCCCGGGGGCGTGCCGGCCACGATGCCGATGTGTTTGCCTTTCAGGCGCTCGTCTTCCAGCGTAGCAACGTCCTCAAGGCCGCTGCCCCGCTTCGCGACCAGCGCATAGGCGGTTCGGTAATAGGGATTGGTGCCCTGAACCATGTCATCGCCTTGCGGGAAACCCATGATGACGTCGCACCGATGCGCCCCGAGCGTCATCCGGACGAAGCCAGTCGCTTGCGGGAAGTACATGTAGTCCAGCTTCTTTTGAAGTTTTTCCGCGAACAGTTCGGCGAGCTTGTTCTCGAATCCCTCGCCCTTCTCATTGGAGAACGGCAGATTGTGCGGATCGGCGCAGACCCGCAGCACCTTGGGATCGACGAGTTCGATCGACAGATCGCCGGTTTCCTTGATCTGCGCGCATGCGAAATCGCGCCCCGCGAGCAAGGCTGCCACCGCCAATGTTGCGATCGCCAACTGGCGTTTCCGCCCGGCATAGGTCATCGAAATCTGCTGCACTTCCGGTCCACCATGGTTGCCAATTTCGGAAGAGTATCGGCAACCTCGACGAATGAAGTTCCGTTGAAGCCGCAGACAACTAAAATGCTAAGCTTGTCATTTGGAGCGTGCAACAGGAATAATCCCCGTTGGAAGTTCGCCGCCTTGCTGCGACGCAAACATAGCCGCGATGAAATGTATGATTTCCGATAGCACGTCGTGGTGTGATAGAGGCCGAAATATGGCTCTGCCCACACTGACTCTTGCCGCGCTCACGATGCTGATTGCGGCGACAACCGCGACAGCGCAGCAACGGGAATTACCCGTCGACTCCGTTGCGGATGGGGTATTTGTGCACATCGCCCAGACGGCGCAAATGACACGCGACAACGACGGCGCGATCGCCAACGTCGGTTTCATCGTCGGAGAGAATGCTGTCGCCGTGATCGATACCGGCGGCAGTCTTCGCGAGGGGCGACAATTGATGGCAGCTCTCCGCGCGCGAACCAATAAGCCGATCCGTTACGTCATCAATACGCATGGCCATCCCGATCACGTTTTTGGTAATGCCGCGTTCGTACAGGACGGAACGACCTTTGTCGGCCACACCAACCTGCCTCGCGCGCTGGCCACGCGCGGAAAATTCTATCTCGATGCATTTCGCCGGACCATGGGTGATGAGCTGATCGCCGAGGTCAGCATCGTGCCGCCAACGTTGCTCGTCAGCGGCACGCTCACCCTGGATCTCGGCGCGCGCCCGCTTGTCTTGCGGGCCTGGTCTGCCGCGCATAGCGATTGCGATCTCACCGTGCTCGATGAGAAAACCGGAACGCTGTTTGCGGGTGATCTCGTGTTTCTTGCCCACACGCCGGTGCTGGATGGCAGCATCCGCGGCTGGCTGGGCGCCCTTGATGAACTGGGCGCACTATCGGCGCAACGCGTGGTTCCCGGTCACGGTCCAGTGAGCGGATGGCCCGCCGCCCTCGCCGACGAACGCCGATATCTCCAGACGCTGGCTTCCGACGTGCGCGGGCTCGTCGCCCGTGGCGAACCGATAGCGGCGGCGGGCACGGCCGCCGGCTCCGAACGATCGCGGTGGGAATTGTTCGACGACTACAACACCCGCAACGCAACTGCAGCATTTTCGGAAATTGAATGGGAATAGCGTAAGCATTACCCTATATTGCGCCCGTTGCTTCCATCCTCACGAAGGTAGCGCATGCCCGGATCTCAGCTCCGCCTGTTCGTCGTCGCTAGCCTGCTATTGTTGGGCACGCTGCCAACGCTCGCGGCGACCTCAGACCCCTGGCCGGGCCTGGTGCAGGACATCTTCGACAATCGTCCGATGAACGACGGCAGCGACGTGATCGGCATCGAAATGCCATCGCGTGCCGAGGATGCCGCCATCGTGCCGGTAACCTTGCGAACGAAGCTACCGCCCGGCGACAGCAGGCAGGTGAGGAGCATTACGCTGGTGATCGACCAGAACCCTGCCCCGATGGCCGCGAAATTCCAACTCGGGCAGGACGCCAAAGTGTCCGAGATCTCCACCCGCGTCCGCGTCAACAGCTACACCGATGTTCATGCAGTCGCCGAACTCAGCGACGGCAAACTCTACATGATCAAGACCTATGTGAAGGCATCCGGTGGCTGCTCGGCGCCTGCCGCCAAGAACGCCGACGAAGCCAAAAACAGGCTCGGACAGATGCGCTACCGGCAGTTCGCAAAAGCCGGCGAAGGCCCCGCGAGCGGCGCGCGCGAGGCCCAGATCATGATCGGGCATCCCAACAATTCCGGCCTGCAGATGGACCAGATCACGCAGCTCTACGTCCCGGCATTCTTCGTCAATGAACTGCGGCTTTGGCAGGACGATAGCCTGGTATTGACGGTGGAAGGCGGCATCTCGATTTCGGAAGATCCCAATATCAGATTCACTTACGTCTCGAACGGAGCCAAGCACTTCCGTGCCGAGGCAAAGGATACCGACGGGCACGTCTTCCAGCGCGAGTGGAAGATCGAGGATTCCGGGATCTGACGCGGGGCCGCGTGCAGCCCTCAGAAGCAGCGCACTTCCGCCTCGGCCTGAGCCCGCCTGAGCACGTTCACCGCGCTGGTCGCTTGCTCGGATGTGCGGAATGGCGAGCCCATATCTCCCCGAACCTGCGCCATGCTGAGCACGGTTTCGGCGGTGACATAGCGCTCATAGGGCACGAGCGAAGCGACAACATCGATCGAACAGGAACATTGCTCGATCGCCTGCCGCGTCTCGCCATTCGCTTTCAGGCAACCAAACACATATTCGACGCGCGCCGACGTCGGATAATCGTTGAGATCCTCGGCGTGCGCGATCACTGCCGTCGTCATCAGTGCCATCAATGCGGCGACAATAGGTCGTACCGATCCGACAAGCGTCATCGTCTTCCTCCCGCTGTTAATCGTGGAAGCTATGCTATGACTGAGCAGCTGAAAAGACGCTCGAGGAAATGGCTCTAGGCATCATGACTCTTTTTGTACGCATGCTGCTTGCTGCAATCGTTTCGGTCTCGCTCGGCACATGCTGCAGTGCCGAGGTTTTACGCGTTGCGGTGCAGAAGACCGGAACATTTGCCTGGGAACTCGCGGTTACACGTGCGCACGGCCTCGACAAGCAGGCCAACCTTTCGGTCGAGGTGACCGAACTGGCGAGCCCCGAGGCCGGCAAGATCGCGCTTCGAGCCGGGAATGCCGACGTCGTGGTCACCGATTGGCTTTGGGTGTCGCGTGAACGTGGGCTTGGCGCCAGACTGACATTCTATCCCTATTCGAGCGCGCTCGGCGCCGTGATGGTGCCTGCCTCATCACCGATCCAGACCCTGGCCGATCTTAGGGGTCGCAAGCTTGCCGTCGCGGGCGGCCCGATCGACAAGAACTGGCTACTGCTGCTGGCTTGGTTGAAGCAAAGCGGCATCGACCTGAAGTCGGAGGCGGAAATCGCTTATGGCGCGCCACCGCTACTGGCTGCGAAGACGCTCAGCGGGGAAATGGATGCGACGGTGAACTACTGGAATTTCTGCGCCGCGCTGGAAGCAAAGGGCTTTCGCCGCATCGCCGGCGTTGAGGACCTGCTGCCGAAACTCGGTGCGAGGGGCCGCATCGCAATGATCGGCTACGTCTTCGACGAGAAATGGGCGAATGCAAACCAGAACAAGATTGCTCGCTTCATTGGAATGACCCGCGCGGCGAAAGAGATCCTGTCGACCTCGGATGCGGAGTGGGAAAAAATTGCGCCACTGACCGGCGCGCCCGACGCCGCAACATTGCGCGCCTATCGCGATCGCTACCGGGAAGGAATTCCGCGCCGCCCGGTCGCGGACGAAGAAGCTGACGCACGCATTCTCTACCGCGTGCTGGCTGACATCGGCGGCCGCGAACTTGTCGGGCCGGCGCCTGAGCTCGATTCCGGAACGTTCTATCGCGCGATCCCGGGAGACTGAGGTGCCGCGCCTGCTGTCATTCGCGGTACTGCTCGCAACCTGGTGGATCGGCTCGCTGCTTGCCGGCGACGCGAAGCTGCCACCTCCCCCGACCGTCTTCGCGACCATGATTGCGGAAGCAAGGTCAGGTGACCTGTTCTTCCATCTCGGTGTGACACTGGCGCGCGTTGCGCTCGCCTTCACGCTGGCGATGTCGGTGGGCGCCGCGATTGGATATCTGATGGGGCGGGTACGGCTCGCCGATCGGCTGGGCGACCCCTGGCTGATCCTGCTGCTCAATCTCCCGGCGCTGGTGGTCATCGTGCTCGCCTACATCTGGGCCGGATTGACCGAAGTCGCCGCCATTGCAGCGATCGCCATCAACAAGCTCCCAACCGCTGTCGTGACGGTGCGTGAAGGCGCGCGTGCGCTCGACGCCTCGCTCGACGAAATGGCAACGGTCTTTGCGCTGCCGCGCTGGAAGAAGTTCCGGCACGTGATTTTGCCGCAACTGTCTCCCTATATCGCGGCCGCCGCACGATCGGGACTTTCGCTGGTCTGGAAGATCGTCCTCGTTGCGGAATTGCTCGGACGTCCGAACGGTGTTGGTTTCGAGATCGGGGTCGCGTTCCAACTGTTCGACATTCCACGTTTGCTCGCTTACTCGCTGAGCTTTGCGGCGGTCGTGCTTCTCATCGAGACCTTGCTGGTGCAGCCTTTTGAGGCCCGGGCATCCCGGTGGCGTCCCCGTGCGGCTTGAGGTCGATATCACCGGCAAGACGTTCATGAACGCGGCGGGCGAACAGCACGACGTGATCGCCGGCGTCTCGTTTGCACTCGATGCCGGAGAAGTCGGCGTCCTCGTCGGTCCATCCGGATGCGGCAAGAGTACGATGCTGCGGATTCTCGCCGGCCTCGACCATGACTTTCAAGGGCGAGTCTCGCGTCCGGTCAGCGCGCGGATCGGCTTCGTGTTCCAGGAGCCACGGCTGTTGCCCTGGCGATCGGTTGAAGAAAATGTGCGGCTTGTCGTACCCCTGGTCAATGATGCGAAGCTTTCAGCGCTGTTCGAAATTCTGGAACTGGACACGCATCGCAACCATTTTCCCGGTGAATTGTCGCTCGGCCTTGCCCGGCGTGTTGCGTTGGCCCGCGCGTTCGCCATCGAGCCGGAATTTCTTATTCTCGACGAACCGCTGGCCTCGCTCGATGCCGCCCTCGCCGCGCGCCTGCGCGACCAGATTGCGATGCTGGTGGACGGCCGCCCGGTGATAACGCTGCTGGTTACGCACGACGTGGACGACGCCGTTCGCCTCGGCGACCGCCTGTTCCTGCTGTCGCCGCGCCCGGCCCGGATACTGGCCGACATTCCCATCCGAGCGCCGCGCAGCCAGCGCGGCGACGCCGAGGTCGCCGCAATCAAGCTGGATATCATGCAACGGATCAATGGCGGTCCCACCGGACGTGACGCCTCATAGGCGGTGGCCGGAGCACGTGTTACGATAGGCTATCGGCGGGATCGACGATGAAAAACCCGATCGTTATCGCAGCCCTCGGTCTTGCGCTTGTCACCGTGACGGCGACGGCGCAGGACATGATGCGTCACGTCGACCTGTCGTCGCCCGATATGGTTTCTGCGGAAATGACCCGGGCCGAGGTCGAGGCTGCGCTCGCCGCGGCCACCGCGGCCGCGCCCGCCGATTTCACCGGAAAGAGATTATCCGGCCTCGACCTCTCTGGGCTCAATCTATCCGGCGCGATTTTTCGCGCAGCCAAGCTCAACAAGACGAAGCTCGCCGGCGCGAGGCTCGACCGTGCAATCCTCGACCAGGCTTGGCTGCTCGAAGCGGACCTGACCAGCGCAAGCCTCAGGAGCGCAAACCTGTTCGCCTCGCAGATGGTTCGCGCTCGCCTCGACGGCGCCGATCTCTCGGGAGCACGCATCGCCGCCGATCTCACCGGCGCCAGCCTCGTCGGCGCTTCGATCGCGGACGCAAATCTGGGTGCCGACATGCGCAACCAGTCGATGGGCCTGATGCGTACGGTGCTGAAATCCGCCAATCTCGAGCGCCTGAACGCCCGCGGCGCCGACCTGTTCCGCGCCGATCTCGAATTTGCAGTCTTGAAGGGAGGCGACCTCACGGCCGCTTCTCTCAAGGGAGCCCAGCTCGGAGGCGCCGACTTGACCGGTATCATCGTCGTCGATACCGATTTCGATGGTGCCGACCTCGATTCAGCCAGGTTGATCGCTCCAATCGGGCTCGATCGGGCGAGGAATTTCGATAAGACAAAGAATCGAGACCGCCTGATAAAGCAATGACGGCTCTGGATTTTCCGCGATGAAAGGAATGCCCGATGCGATGGATTTCGGCTTTGACGCTGGCTTTGGTGGTCCTGTTGTCAGCGAGCGCCGATCAAGTGGCCGCGCAAGGTAAGGGCATCCGATTGTGGAATCTGACGACCGCGACGATTTCGGAGTTTCAGCTTTCCCCGGTCGGAAAGAACGACTGGGGGCCCAACCAGACCCTGAATGACAAGGACAAGGAAGTTGATCACGACGAGCGCCTGCGCATCACGGGCGTGGCGCCGGGACGTTACGACGCCAAGGTCGGTTATCGCGGCGCGAAGCACTGCTTCGTTCGTGACGTAGAAATCAAGGCCGATGCTGTGTTTTCGATCGCAGACAAGGACTTAAAGGACTGCAATAAGTAACTGCCGCGGCAAGCGATATTCAGCCCACGGACCAGACGGGCTCGCTGGAGGCCTTTCGGTTGTTGCCGGGATATTCGCAACGCCATTTGACCGCCGTCCATTTCGGATGTTCGCCCACCCACTGCGCGATATAGGGCTGCGCAGCCATGACACATTGCTTCAGCGAAACATTCGAGGAAAAGACCAGATGGGTTTCCTCGCAGGTGGTCGGCGAAAGCACCGCGCAGACGGTCACAATCAGATCGATCGGGGTCATGCCTGAT
>Ga0268266_10004381_pt1 | contig 13543 bp, 7 predicted proteins | sample KBSS13metaG_FD_190356 | JGI IMG/M metagenome (GOLD analysis project Ga0268266, IMG submission 190356) | Switchgrass rhizosphere microbial communities from Kellogg Biological Station, Michigan, USA - KBS S1-3 metaG (SPAdes) (version 2) | ecosystem: Host-associated > Plants > Roots > Rhizosphere >...
TCGTCGTCAAAAGCGACGGTTCGCAAATGACCACGGCAATCCTGACGAAAGATGGCCAGGCGTCCGGCAACAAGGTCCAGCTGCAACACAATCCAACGGGAGCCGACGGCAGCAATTCTCCCACCTACGACCCTCTGGGGATCACGACCAACCCCAGCAACAAGCTTGGCACGAGCTACTGTAGCGCGGACTGGATCATGAAGCTTTCGCCGGTCACGTATACGGTGGATGCGAGCGATCCAACCGACCCCAAACTGACGCGCAAACAAAGTGGAACGACTGATGTGATCGCGGAGCAGATTATCGGGTTCAAGGTCGGCGCCACGATCTGGAACAGCGCTTCGAACACCAGCAGCGACTTCTATTCGTTCGACGCTTCAAGCTACAGCCACAACTACTCGCTGGTGCGCTCGGTTCGTCTTTCGCTGATTGGCCGCACTCCACCAAACCAAAGCGGGCCTAACAATTTTCAGAACACTTTTGACGGTGGCAATTACCAGATTCAGGCGATTTCCATTGCGGTCAATCCGAGAAACCTCAGCATGAGGGATTGAGCGGAAAAACCATGAAAAGCCGAAGCAAGCAAAATCGCGCGGGCAAGGTGCGCGCGAACGAACGAGGCGCAGCCCTGATCATCGCGCTGCTGCTGATGCTGATCCTTACGGGAATGACCGTGGCGATGGTGCTGGCCACGAGTTCAGACATGTTGATCAACGGCTACTACCGTAACTTCCGCGGGTCGTTCTACGCGGCCGATTCCGGGTTAGCCATTGCGCGTCAGGACATGGTGAACAACATCATGGCGGCTGTTCCGAATTCCTTTTCGTCGAGCAGCCAGCCGATCCCCGCCGGCACGGAGAGCAACGTCGTGTCCTACATCAACGGCACGTACGGCCAAAATTACAAGAGTTTGAATCAGAGCGGCGCGGCCAGTTCCTGGCCGTCGAAATACAAGCTCGATGTCACAAAGACTTCGCTGACTTTGGGGAGTTGCGCGGTGATCGGCGGCAGCGGCACTTGCGCCGCTCCGACCGGAGCCGTGACCGGCTATCAATACATCTACAACTATAGTTTGACCGCGTTCGGCCAATCGCGCGGAACCGAAGCCATCACGATCGATGACTCAGGTAGTTTCACGGTCACAGCAATGTTGACTCCTTCCGAAGGAACGACGACCAGCTTCGCGGCGTGGGCATGTTCATTGATCAATATGCGATTTGCGGAAGCACGCTGGTACCGGGAACGATCACCGGCCCCGTTTTTACGAACGGCGCGTGGATTTTTTCTGATTCGGGAAGCTACATCTTTACGGACTCGATCGGGAGCGTTTCGGCAAATGCCGGCTTTAGTTTCACCAATGGCCCCTGCGACCAGAAAGCCGCGACTTCGGATACCTACAAGAAGGGCAACAACAAAAGTACCATCGCGCCGACATTTCAGGCTGGATTCAATTTGAATCAAAATCCGGTGCCGCTGCCGCAGAATAGTTTCAGCCAGGAGCGCGCGGTCCTTGACGGCATGGGGAACAACTCCTCGCCGGTTACAAACAGTGATTTGAATTCCGAACTGAAGAACATTAACAGAACTGCTTATCCTTCGACGGGTGCATCGTCCGGCGTCTATCTGCCTTATACCGTGAATCCTTCTACGGGCGTCGCCACCTTTAGCGGCGGTGGTATCTACGTGGAAGGCAACGCCAGCGTGCAACTCAGCACGTCCGGCACGAGCGGACAGGTGTACACCATCAAACAAGGAAGTACAACGACGACGATCACCATCGACAACACTTTGAACACTACGACGATAACGTCCGGTGGGACCACGCTGAATATCCTCGGCGTGCCCCAGCAACTCGATCCTTCGACGGGCGGAGTGGTGCGCGACGCGACCATGTTGTTCGTGGATGGAAACATCACTTCGCTGTCGGGGCCGGGCGAGGGCGTACCTGCCATTCAGAACAATACGGCGCTGACCATCACGGCGGCCGACAATGTCACGATCACCGGCGACATTCTCTACAAAACGGAGCCGGTGACCACGACGCAGAACCAGATTCCTGGTACGCCTGCGGATACGCTGATCCCCGGCAACGATCTGGGCCAGGTGCTCGGCATCTACACCGGATCCGGCGACATTCAACTGAAGAACGGACAATCCGATGGGAATCTAGAGATCGACGCGTCGCTCGCCACGATTTCGAACGGCGGCTCGGGCGGGTTGGTTAACATCGGAAACCAGATCAACACCCTGAACATAGTCGGCGGACGCATCCAGAATCAGATTAAGGACATCAATTCGAAAACGCGAAACGTATTGTTCGATCGGAGATTCGCACAGAACGGATTTGCTCCGCCCTGGTATCCCTCAACGACGGTCACAGCCAACGGAACCAACTCGGCGGCGCTGACCACGACGATTCAACGTACCAAGTGGTTCAACCGGACGACCTACTGACAAGTTTTCCCACCTAGCGCAAACGAGAGCGGCAGCGTGTCCTCGCCTGCCGCTCTTTCTTTTTGCGTTGCAGACAAACACGCGGCCCACGACTGGCCATAATTTCCGATCAGGTACAAATGGGAGCTGGGAACTGCGCAGGAGAGAAAAGAAAATGCCGGGGCGCTTCGCTGAGGGGCCAAGGCACCCCGGCCCATCCTTGCCCGCCTCCGCAGTGAGCGAGCAAGAAACTCGAAAGGGTCCTACAGAGAAACCCGACTACCGCTCTTCGTCGCCGCGCAAGAATTCATAGCGTTCGATCGCGGCTACCACACCTACGGAAGTCTCGTCGCGGTTTTCGGTGCGCTGTACGCGGCCGAGGCAGCGTACGCGAACCGGTCCCGCAAGCGTAATCTCGTTGGGAAGCGTCAGGAGGATTTCAACGGGCGAGCCTTCCTTGACGTCCTTCCCCAGGTAGAAGTAGACCCCGCGCGAGCTGACGTCGCGGGATTCCGTGCTGGTTTCCCCAACAGCCGCTCCAGTGGTCCAGCGGACGGTAAGCGGCAGCCGCATGGTAAAACGTTGGGTGCTGCGGCGTTCAGTGGCCGACAAGACAGGACCTCCTCAAAACTGGAGAGAGTGTATCCGGAGCCTGTCCAACCGACAATAGGACAAGGGGTTCAAAATCTTTTTGCACAAATTCGGTACGAAGGTACTAGGAAATTTTCCATTGCGAGGCCCACTCCACAAGGCCGGAGCCTCTACTTTTTCCGGGTGGGCGGTAAGGGTGTAAGTACATAGAAACAATAGACTTGTCACCGGACATTTTGCCCCGTCCTCCTGTTCCCTGTACCGTTGGCTAGGTGACAGGCTGAACCAAAATTGGCCTGTCCACCGGTAGCCGGAACTCCTCCTCTCCTTTAATTTCTTTCCGCGCGCCACAGGGAACACAGTCTCCTGATCTATCTTCCGCCGACTGTCTTCACCGGCCCAGGAGAATTTGTGAACCGCAGAAATCAGTTCGGACTCGCCTTACTGTTTTTCCTCGTTGGAGCGTTCCAGGCATCGGCTGCCATCAGCATCACCACCACTTCCCTTCCGTTAGGCAAAGTCAGCGTGGGTTACCGGACTGCGCTGGTTGCGACCGGCGGAACGGCTCCTCTTCGCTGGCGGATTGTCTCCGGCGCACTTCCTGCTGGATTGTTTTTTTCCGAGTCCTTGGGAGTGATCGTGGGAGTTCCCGAACAAACAGCGAACCTGACTTTGACGCTCGCGGTCACCGACGCGAGCGGCGCGACGGCGAACACGAGTCTGCCGCTGGACGTGCTCTCGGCAAATTGGGGAACCGCCTACTACGTGGACAACACTGCGGGCAACGACAACAACTCGGGAACTTCTCCTTCCACGGCGTGGAAGACCATTGCGCGCGTAAATCAGGCCAGCTTCGCGCCTGGTGACCAGATCCTTTTCAAACGCGGTGGAATCTGGCGTGAGCAGCTCACTATTTCCGCGGCCGGCATGCCTGGGAATCCAATCCTTTTCGATGCTTTTGGCAGCGGCAGTTCACCGGTCATCAGCGGTAGCGACCTTCTGCCTGTCACCGTCTGGTCCGTCTGCAACACCTGTCAGCAATACGTCTGGACCGCGCCCGTAAAGACGCAGCCGAATATCGTTGTGTTCAACGGTGTCGCCGGCAAACAACAAACATCCATGGCGAATCTGGACAATGCAACCGAATGGTACTGGAATAACGGCGTTCTCTACGTATGGTTCACTGGAAACCCCGGCTACTCTTACCGCAGCCCGGGAGTCGAAGTCGGCAGCCGCTCACTCGGCATCGGATTTTTCGCTGCTTCGTACGTTACTGTTCAAAACCTGGCGATCGCAAACGTGAACGGAAAGCCGTCCAACGCAGCGGTGTACGCGCAAGCATCATTTCAACTGGCCAAAAGCGCGCACGACATCAGCCTGCACAACCTTACCGTGACGAACGGAGCGGGCGACGGAATCCATCTCGAAGACTGCCAAAGCTGCATCGTGCAAGGGAGTACTGTTTCTCTAATCACCCGCAACGGCATCGCCCTGGTTTCGGCGCATGCGAATTTTCCCGTGACCCAAGCTGCGATTCTCGGCAACAAAGTCGCTGGCAGCGGATACGACGGCATAGGCACCTATGGCTGCGCAGTGGGCGCCTCCTGCGAAGGGATCCTCGAACCGGCAGGCCTGTTCCTCACCGGCGTGATCCTCTCCAACAACACTGTGCATGACAACGGGCAGGGCATCTATTTTCGCTGGACCAACTATTCAGCCATTCAAACCAATATCAGCTACCACAATACGAACAATGCGCTGCACGGCGAACTTGAGGGCATCGAACTGGAGGCCAGCAGCAAGAATTCGATTGAGCGAAATTTGGTCTACGGCAACACGATGAGCGGTATTGAGCTTTCCAGCGACCGTGGCGCCGGTACCCTGGTGACGGGATCTTCAGGCAACGTAGTGGCCTACAATTCAATTCACGATAACGGACAGCACGGATTGTTCACCAACGCCTCGCCGACCGCCAACAACGCCTTTCGGTACAACGTCGTGTGGAACCACGTCAATGGCGAGTGCTTCCTTGCGAACGGAACGGGACACCAATTTTACGGAAATACTTGCTGGAACAATTCGACGGGGATCGACCTCTATACTTCGAGCACGACGCCAATCACCTCAAACATCGCCGTGCGAAACAACATCATCGCCGGAAGCATCCACCAAGCCGTCAAGATCGAAAGCGGGGTAACTACGTTAAGCTTGGCGTTCGATTACAACGACTACTACAACAGTCCGGCGGCACCTCGTTTTGTGTGGACTGCCTCAAGCGGGGACTTGTCGGTGTGGCGCTCGACTTTCGCATTCGACGTTCATTCCACGAACGAAAATCCGCAATTCCTTTCGAATACACCGACGGTGGCGGGCCAACTGGCGGTCCTGGCTAGTTCGCCTTTGCTCGACGCTGGTCAGACTTTGAATGCCGTGTCCAAGACAGGTCTAACCGGGCGATCGGTCTGGCCGAGCAGCGTGGACTTGACGCCCCAGGACAACGCTTGGAGCATCGGGGCCTTCATTTCAAACCAATAGCGCCGTTTCCGTAGGGCTGAGCTGAACGCTTCAGGTCACGATCGGGCTAGCGGAGTCCAAACCAGCATCTGCGTCGGCTCGCGATTGTTCCATGCGTAGTAAGGAATGAAAGTCAGCTGCACTTTGCTCGACTTATTCGGCGGTGAGCTCACAGGAAAATAGAGTGCACGCCTCGATTCCGAGGTTTGCACAACCGCGCCTTCATGACGCAATACGACCACACCATCCAGCAGGCTTTGTTCGAATGATTCGGTGAAGCCACTACCCGTGGTCGTAGCGGAGGCCGTCAGCGCGACTTCATCGAGCGAAACTCCATTTTTCTGGTCGAGGCCTTCCAGGCAATAAACCAAAGGACCACGTTGCAACGCCGCCCGTCCGTTGTTTTCGACTACTTTTGCATTGGCTTCGAGCAGTTGCGGCGTCATATCCAGATGCAGTTTCACGGTATCGCCGGCCGCCCAACGGCGCCGAATCGGCAAGTAGCGGCCCGGCGTTGCGCCGTTTGCTTCTTTTCCGTTCACGCTCGCGTTCGCCCGGCTCGCCCAGCCGGGAACACGCAAGTAGACCGTGAACTCCGATGGAGACGCCGGGCTCATCTCCAATTCCACAGTGCCTTGCCAGGGATAGTCCGTCTTTTGCACGACCTTGAGCGGCGTTCCGTTTGGCAACCGCCAGTTCAGCTCCGAATTGTGAAACAGGTGTACATACAATCCGTCATCGCTGGTGCTGTAGAGATATCCCGGAAGCGAAGCAAAAGTGCGTTCGAGGTTCGGCGGGCAGCACGTGGTGTCATACCATTCGTTGCGAATCTTGTCGTCAGTCGCCGGATTGAAAGCCAATGGATTGCGATAACAATAAAGCGTGCCACTCAGCGACATTCCGGAATTAATTCCGTTGTAGAGCGCTCTCTCGATCACATCCGCGTAGCGCGCTTCGCCCGTCGCGGCTAGCATCCGCCAATTCCACATTAGATTGCCGATCGCCGCGCAGCTTTCGCCGTACGCCTGGGAATTCGGCAGCTCATAGGAAGTGCCAAACGCTTCGCCGTCGCTGCGCGCGCCTACGCCGCCTGTGACGTACATCTGAGAAGAAACGAGATCGTTCCACAACACACCTAGCGTCTTCCAATAGGAAGCGTCCCCGGTTTCCAGGTAGTAGTCGGTTGCGCCGCAGCAGGCGTACATCGCGCGGACCGCGTGCCCTTCCAGGTGAGTGCGTGACGTAAAGGGCTTGCCACAAAAGTGGTACACATAGTCATTTGGCTTAAGCGGAATCCGCGCATCACCGCGCAACAAATATTCCGCGAGGTCCAGTTGCCGCTTGTCACCGGTCATTCGGTAAAGCTCGACGAGCGCCATTTCCATTTCTGGATGGCCAGACATGAGCGGCTGTTTGTCCGCGGTTGGGCCGTAGGACGTCAGCAGGAAATCATTCACAAATCGCACGCCGGAATTGAGCAGCGTCTGGTCGCCAGTCGCGCGATAGTACGCGGTAGCTCCCTGCAGCATATGCCCGATGTTATAAAGCTCGTGGCCCCATTGTTGAGTCTTGGGCTTCATCCGATCAGTAGCGCGCTCGCGAACGTAGTAGCTATTCAGGTAGCCGTCGGACTGCTGCACCGCGACAACTTCTTTAATGATCGAATCAGCTTGTGCGCGCAGTTGCGGACGATTCTCTGACTGCAGCGCAAATCCCACTGCCTCCAGCCACTTGTAAACATCGGAATCGGAGTACACCGGACCACGTTGCGGAGCGTCACTCTTGCCAACCAACCGGCGGAAATTGTCCATGCGACCGTTGACTTCGAGCAGCGCGCCCATGGATGGGATGCTGTGCTCCACATTCGCCTTACGCCGCGAGGCCCAGAAACCCGCCTCGATCGTCACGGCGTGAACGGGAACATTTCTCAGCTTCGCATAAGGCGAGCGCGTGAGGTTAAGGACGCCTTGTTCGTTCCAAGGAGTCCCTAACGTTGTCGCATTGGATTTCTGAGCAAGAAACCGCTGGCTGCCAGATGGAATGGCGGACAACGCCGCGGCGGAAATAGCGTTGGAGACGAAGCGACGGCGTGTTATTCGCGCAGGCATGTGGCATGCTCCCGAAACTGAAACGTCCAGCGGCGGAAGTGTAGCGGGAAGTCACGGCAAACGCGAGAGGTGCCGAAGATCTTTCTATCCTGCCAAGGCAGGCTACGTGTGCTCAATCAAGCGGTGGTGAATGGCGTAAAGAGCCAGTTCGAGGCGGTCGGAAACGCCGAGCTTGTCAAAAATGTTGTGCAGGTGATTCTTGACGGTCTGTTCGGAGATGAATAGCTTCTCGCCGATTTCTTTGTTGCGAAACCCTTGCGCGACCAGCTGTACTATCTCTTTTTCGCGGTCGGAGAGCAGCGGTTTTTCGCGCCGAGGGCCGGATTCTGACGATTTCGAGAATGCCTTCATGACCTCCGCGGTCATGCGGTTGTCCAGCCAGATTTCGCCAGCGTGCACGCGCTGAATGCTTTTTACCAACAAGTCGGTTGCGGACTGTTTCAGCACCACGCCACGGGCACCCAAGCGCATCGCGCGAACCACGTCGCGATCATCCTCGGCGGCCGTCAAAACGATTACGCGCGTTGGCAGCTGATCAAAATTCACTTCTTCCAATACCGCCAGACCATCCTTGTCCGGCATACGAAGATCCAACAGGAGAATATCCGGCTTCAATTTCGCCAGCATTTTCACGCATTCCGCGCCGTTTTGCGCCTCTCCGACGATCACGATCTCTTCATCGCCATCCAGAAGTTTGCGCAAACCGTCGCGAAAAATCGCGTGGTCATCCGCCATCAAAATCCGTATCTGTTGTTTTGTCTTCGCCATAATTAAGTCGGGATTTCTAACGTCAACCCCGAAAGTCACTTACCGGGCTCTCAGCCCAAAGGAACCTCGATCGTCAGACGTGCCCCATGCCCAGGATTCGACTCCACGGTCAAATCCCCGTTTACGGTGCGCGTTCGCTCCTTGATGGAGATGGGACCCAGCCGCAGACGGTCCAGTTCGTCACCGGTGAATTTCCCCGCGAAGCTGAATCCTTCGCCGTTATCGTCCACCACCAGAAGCAGGCGGCTGTCATCCTGCGAAAGTTTTACCACGACATGGGTAGCCTTAGCATGCTTTTTTATGTTGTTGAGTGCTTCACGGTAAATCTGGAAAATCTCGCGACAGACACGGTCGGGAGCGCGCAATTCCGCTGAATCTACGAGTAAATCCAGCGCCAGATGGGACTCGTTTCGGAAGCGTTCCGCGAATCCGCGCATCAGATCCACCAGGTCGGCGGACTGAACCCTCACGGGCTTCAAGTCGGTCACAAAGCTTCGTAGTTCCGCGGATTCGTTCTTCACGGTGCGCTGAAGGCTGGCCAGCGAAGTTTCGGCGTGGTCCGCGCTTGTCGCTACGCGACGCCGGATCACGTCGAGCTGAATTTCAATGCTAAGCAACGTCTGCAAAATGCCGTCATGTAGGTCACGCGAGATGCGCGAGCGCTCGGCCTCAATCGCACGAGCTCTTAGGTGACGTAGCAGAAACACATTCTCGAGCGATGGCACCACGTGACTTGCTACGCGCTGCAACCACTCCAGATCCGCTTTGCGAAATGGACCGTTCCTGCGCCTTCCGTTGACCACAAATAGCCGTCCGGCGGGCTTGTCATTCTGGTCGAAAGTCACGGTCATGAAAGACTTGATGCAAAACTCGGTCTGTGTGGGCCCAGGCAAGCGCGGAAGGGTCTTGATCGCCTCGCCGTTTCGGCGGTCCCAGCCAAATCCCGAGCCCGCACCTTTCAAAGAATTCCAGCAAATCGTCGCGTCTAGGTCATCCAGCAAAAAACCGTCGGCCCTGGCCAGTGCAAAGGTATCCGGCGTCAGCCGGTCGCTTTCGCCTATTTTCAACCGCCACAGGAAAATGCGCTCCAGATCCAAGTCGCGGAACACCAGAAACGCCTGCTCCGCCCGAAACCAGGTCGCCATCTCTTGCAAAAAAAGGCGCAGAGACTCCGCCAGCCCTTGTTCGACCTGCATGGTCGCCGTAATTGAAGAAAGAAAATGATTTTGCGCGGCAAACTTCTGGCTGTACTCGCCCAAAAATGCCAGCCCAGCGCCCGACGCAAACATCGCCCCAACAATCGCGATCCAGGTGATGAGGTGCAGCCCGATTGCATTTCGGTCTACAACGTCGACTAGTGTGATCGTCAGGGCCAATACTGCTGTGAGCGGGACTGCTGTGCTGGAGCCCCAACGGCTGCCGGCGGCGTAGGAAACAAACAGGAAGGGAAACCACACCGGCACAGTGAACGGAACCAGATAGATGAGAATCCCCAGAGCAATCAAATCCACCACGAGCGGTGAGTGCCAGTCGCGTTCGCTTAGCAGGATCTCCAGCCCAATGATCGCAAGGCTCACCAATAGGTAGGCAAACAGAAGGTACAAGCAGCGATGCGATTCGGCCGATGTCGGCCATTCCAGTATCGCCAGAATGGAAAGCAAAATCGCGATCGGTCGCGCGTAGAGGATTTGCCGCTCGAAGTGGCGGCGATCGGCGTCGTGCGAACTCATTGGAGGCTCATGCGCGGGGGACCGTGCTAGAGCCAGTCTAACAAGCGGGGTTTTGCCCCAAATCGCGGACTGGCAGCGCCGTTTCCAAGCTGCCAAGAGTTAGCAAAAGGACAAATTCGGTGCACCGGCGGGGAAGTTCTCGCGAATAGGTTCCCGTGATAAACTGAAAGCCTGCGGTGGGAGTAGCTCAGCTGGTAGAGCGTCGGTCTGTGGCACCGAATGTCGCGGGTTCAATCCCCGTCTCCCACCCCAAACTGCTCACACCCATGAGCTGAGTTTTCGCCTCGGTTACGCTGACCTTTTTCATCATCCGAGAATCCCAATCAACTGGCGAAGTGATTCACGCAGCGGATGTAGCATTTGCCAGGCTAAATTCGCGATGGGCTGCAAGCAATGCTTGTCCTACTGCTTTGTCTGACACTACGAAGGAAATATTCGTCTCGGACGACCCTTGGGCGATGGCGATGATGTTCACGCCTTCCTTCCCCAGACAATGAAAGGTCCTCCCTGCCACGCCCGGTGTGCCACGCATGTTTTCTCCCACAACCGCCACGATGGCAATTTCCGGGTCCATTGTGATGTGATCCACCACTTCGTGTGCTAGATCTTGAGCGAACTCTTTCCGCAGAGCTTCCAGCGTGCTCTGTGCGTGTGCTTTGGCTACGATGAAGCAAATGTCATTTTGCGAGGACGACTGCGAAATCAGCAGCACTTCGGCTCGCAATTCTGCCGTCGTCGAAAATGTCCGGCCCACGACGTCTGTAACGCCAACGATGCCGGGCCCTCCCACGCTGATTAGGGCAACGTCTCGAATCGCGGTTAGCGCCTTGACACCGCCGCCGATGCTGCGGCCTTTCGCCGTAATCTTTGTGCCCAGCTTGTCGGGAGCGAAGCTATTGCGTATCCACACGGGAATGCCCGCTGGCAGCACGGGCCGCAAAGTCTTCGGATGAAGCACCTTTGCGCCGAAGTAAGCCAACTCCGCCGCTTCACGATAGGAAATCTCCGGAATAGTCCGCGCATCGCTCACCAGCCGCGGATCGGCTGTCAACACGCCCTCTACATCGGTCCAGATGATGATCTCTTCCGCGTCGAGTGCCGCGCCCAAAATCGTGGCGGAGTAGTCCGAGCCGCCGCGCCCTAGCGTGGTCAAAGCGCCGTCCACCGTCGCTCCAATGAATCCGGTCACCACCGGCACGACGCCCTCTTGCAGGAGCGGTCCAAGCCGTTTCTGGGACTTGTCGCGTGTTGCATCGGTCAGGGGCTCCGCACCGCCATGGAACGGATCTGTCATGATCAGTTCGGTCGCTTCAATGGCGGCTCCGCGAGCGCCCAACTCCGCCAGCGCCGCCGCAAAAATCGGTGCGCAAAGCCGCTCGCCCAAACTCGAAATCGCGTCGAGCGTGCGCGGCGTCAGTTCCCGCAACAATGCTGTGCCTTCGTAAAGCCTCGCCGCCTCGGCCAGTATCTCTTCGATCCGCACCTGTATCGGCGCCTTGGCCTGCGAGGATCCCACCAGCGCTCCCAGCGCATCGACGTGCTGTTTCCGAAGAGTTTCAGTGAGCGCTTTGCCCGCGTCGCGATCGCCCCGTCTTGCCTGATGCGCGGCGTCAATCAGCCGATTCGTCACGCCGCTCATGGCCGATACAACTGCGATCACCGGATGCGCACTCGCCGCGGTCGCCACAATTTGCGCTGAACGTCGAATACACGTCGCATCGCCGACGGAGGTACCGCCAAATTTCATCACCTGAAGTCTGTTTATCATGGGCTTTTTCGACTGCTGAAAATAATAACCGCTGCTGCCACTCTGCCCGCAACTTGTTTTCCCCCTGGTTCGATTTGTTCAATTGGTGCTGACGAGGTATAAGAAGGAGTCGCGCACAAAACGCCGTCTACGCATGTGTCCACGCGGTGGATCAAAGCATCCAACCTGGACGCGGGCGCTCGTACCGGCGACCTGGGGAAAGATGCTCCTCGCGAAGTAACGCGATTACGCGCGCGGCGCAACCGAGAAAGACGGAATGCCGAAACCTGTGCTATTGACTGTCGACGACGATCCGGAAGTGCTGCGCGCCGTCGAACGCGACCTGCGGAAACGCTACGCCGACCGCTACCGGATCCTCCGAGCAGATTCGGGAGCCACGGCGATTCGCTCTCTCGAAACGCTGAAACGCCGCCACGATCCCGTCGCACTGTTTTTAGCCGATCAACGAATGCCCGAAATGAGCGGTGTGGACTTTATTAGCCGGGCCATCACTCTCTATCCGGAAGCAAAGCGCGTACTACTTACTGCGTACGCCGACACTGACGCGGCCATCCAGGCGATTAATCAAGCGCGCATTCATCATTACCTCCTCAAACCGTGGGATCCGCCGGAAGAGCATCTCTATCCGGTAATCGACTACTTGCTTGACGATTGGCAGGCCAACCATCGGCCCGTGTTCGAAGGCGTGCGCGTTCTTGGCCACCGCTGGTCACCCCGTTCCTACGCCATCCGAGACTTTCTCGCGCGTAATCAGCTTCCCTACCGTTGGCTCGATGTGGAAGCGGCGGAACGCGACAAGGAGGTGCGGGAAGCCCTCGAAATTGCTCAACGCGACTCGCTCACATTGCCCGCCACAATTTTTCAGGATGGTTCTGCTCTGTCAGACCCTTCGCAAGGCGACCTCGCCGCAAAGCTCGGCTTGCGCACCAACGCGACTACGTCGTTCTATGACCTGCTCATCGTCGGGGGTGGCCCGGCCGGACTCGCCGCGGCCGTGTATGGTGCCTCCGAAGGACTGAGTACCGTCATGATTGAGCGCGAAGCACCCGGCGGCCAGGCCGGCATGAGCTCCCGCATCGAAAACTATCTGGGCTTTCCCTCTGGAATCAGTGGAGCAAACCTAACTCGAAACGCAGTCATACAGGCTCGTCGGTTCGGCGTTGAGATCCTTTCCCCTGTAGAAGTTTGCAGCCTGCGCATCGAAGGCGGATCCAAATTCGTCAAGCTGTCCGATGGAACAGAGATCGGCGCTAAGGCCCTTGTCATTGCAACCGGCGTTTCCTATCGCAAGCTGAATGTGCCCGGTCTGGAACCCTTGCAGGGCGCCGGCGTCTACTACGGCGCGGCGATGACCGAAGCCGCGACGTGCAAAGACGAGGACGTGTACATTGTCGGCGGAGCGAACTCCGCAGGTCAGGCCGCGATGTTCTTTTCCAAGTATGCGCGGCGCGTAATCATGCTGGTTCGCAGCTCTTCGTTGACGCTCAGTATGTCGCAATACTTGATCGAACAAATCAAGGAAACGCCAAACATTCATGTCGAGTACAACTCTCACGTTACGGAAGCCTCCGGCACCGAACGTCTCGAATCTCTTTCGATTCTTTGTTCTACCAGCGGTGAAACACAGAAGG
>Ga0268266_10004388_pt1 | contig 13533 bp, 9 predicted proteins | sample KBSS13metaG_FD_190356 | JGI IMG/M metagenome (GOLD analysis project Ga0268266, IMG submission 190356) | Switchgrass rhizosphere microbial communities from Kellogg Biological Station, Michigan, USA - KBS S1-3 metaG (SPAdes) (version 2) | ecosystem: Host-associated > Plants > Roots > Rhizosphere >...
GCGGGTAGAGTCTTCGCGAAGCTGCGTGGTGTTGGGCGAGAACCAGCGGTCAATGGAGCGATTCATCAGCTGGAAGCTGAAGAGGAACATAAAGACTGCGGGAGTGACGGCGATAAGAGCAGCACCCACGACCATGCGGGTTCGCAGCCGTGTGCCGAGTGCTGTGCTGCTCTGATCCGCAAATATCTTGAGGATGTTGCGCAGCAGCAGGAGAAGAAGAACAAGGAGCAAGAGAAAGACGACGACAGTAAGGCCGGTAAAGGCTAGCGTCTCGCCGGACGTCTCCGGGTTCAGGAACGGGACGCTGGAGGTATTGAACGCGTTCAGGCCGCCCAGGAGAGCGAAGACCAGGAGCACTCCGACGGCAAGGAAGAGCATCGTCCTGCGCCGCGAGTCGCCTGCAAAGAGCATGGGGGGATTATAGAAGGGACTAAAGGAACAAGGGGACGAGGGCTAAATAGAGAGTAGTGAGTAGTTAGTAGTAACAAGCTGAGATGCCGGCCAAAGGGTGAGTCTCTGGCCGGTTGAGGCAATGGTGCTTTTTATGAGAGCAGATCCGAGGCAGAAGTCCACTCGCGCTGCTGGCTCTCGGCTACACCGCGGTAGGTGACCTTGCCCTGGTAGGTGTTGAGGCCTTCGGCGAATCCCGGATCCTTCTTGAGAGCTTCTCGCGCGCCGAGGCTGGCGATGCGCATGAGGTAAGGGAAGGTCGAATTGGTCAGAGCCAGCGTAGAGGTGTGTGGCACGGCGCCGGGCATGTTGGTAACGCAGTAGTGAACCACCCCGTCGACTACGTAGCTCGGGTTGGAGTGCGAGGTGGGCCTGGCGGTTTCAACGCAACCGCCCTGGTCGATGGCAACGTCGACAATGACTGCGCCTTTTTTCATCTGGGAGACCATGGCACGAGTGACAAGCTTGGGTGCTGTGGCTCCGGGAATGAGGACGGCACCGATGACGAGGTCAGCCTCACGCGTCGACTTGTCGAGGTTGTAGCTGTTCGAGGCAAGCGTGTAGAGACGTCCCTGATAGAGGTCATCGAGTTCGCGGAGGCGGTTGAGATTGAGGTCTACCAGCGTGACTTTGGCTCCGAAGCCGAGAGCGATCTTTGCGGCGTTGGTTCCTACGATGCCACCGCCGATGATGGTGACGTGTGCCGGGGGGACGCCGGGGACTCCGCCAAGAAGGATGCCGCGACCGCCGTGTTCTTTTTCGAGATAAGCGGCGCCGACCTGAACCGACATGCGGCCTGCGACTTCGCTCATAGGTGTGAGAAGGGGGAGGGTGCCCTGGCGATCGCGAACGGTTTCATACGCGATACCGGTGACCTTTGCCTGAAGAAGACGGTTGGTCAGGTCGGGGATCGGCGCGAGATGCAGATAGGTGAAGAGGACTAGCCCCTCGCGGAAGTATGCATACTCCTGCTCGATGGGCTCTTTCACCTTTACGACGGTTTCGGACTTGCCCCAGACGTAGCCGCGGTCGCCAACGATTTCGGCACCCGCATTTTGATAGTCGTCATCGGTAAAGCCGGAGAGTTCGCCGGCGTGGGTTTCGACGAGCACTTTGTGGCCCGACTCGGTAAGAGCCCGAACGCCAGCCGGAGTGACACCGACGCGTGCTTCATTGTCTTTAATCTCTTTGGGAACGCCGATGATCATGGTGGCTCCTTGTTCAGACTCTCTGATGCGGCAGTGAATGGGGGAGGGCAGGAAACTGAATGCCCGAACTCCGGAGGATGTTGGGGAGGGCTGATCCGGCGCTGCGGCTCATCTCATGTTGCCTGACGAGAGACATCCTACGGCGCAAATGGGTTCCAATGTGTGCAAACATCGTGTTAAAACGCTGTCATGAGCACGAAAGATGAGCAGAGCGGTGACCATGCGCAAGATTTGTCAACGATAAAGCCGAAGACCGCGGAAGTTATCGACCTAGATGACCTGGACTCGGCCATCTTGCGCTTTCTGCAGAGGAATGGACGTGCCACGAATTTCGAGGTAGGCGAAGCAGTTGGGCTGTCTGCTTCGGCGGCTTCGCGGCGAATCCAGTCTCTTGAGGCAGCCGGAGCTATTCGCGGTTACCGGGCGATAGTCGACGACCGTGTTCTGGGGAAGCGGATGACGGTGTATATCCGGGTGACGCTGGAGAGACAGTCGGCGCCGGTGCTGAGTGCTTTCGAGACGGCGGTGCGGCATTGCCGGGAGATCGTGAGCTGCCACCTGATGGCGGGACAGTATGACTACATGCTGGTTGCGCGGGTTGCGGGGATCGACGACTACGGACGGCTTCATCAGAATGAGCTGTCGCGGCTGCCGGGTGTAACGCGTCTGGAGACGAGCTTCGCGCTGCGCGATGTTCTGGACGGCGGCCGGGCCTGAACGCAGGTGCCGGTTTGCAAGTAGGTAAAAGAAAAGATACCTAGTTGCGGCGAAGGGTTACGCCCGTACTTTGCTGTCGAGTTACCATCGTGGGACAATCCAGATGGCTTCCGCCCATTGTGAGTATCTGCTGCCCGGGATCCGGCGAAAGGCGTAGTTATGTTTGAGTCTGATCAACACGAGTTTGACGAAGGGTTCGACGAGCTAGGACACGTTAGCCCACCTCCTCCTCTCGCGAAACCATTTGCGGAGCCCGTTCGGCCTGCTGTTTCGTCAGATCAAGGCACAGCCGATGAACTGAGGGCGATGCTCAGGTCGCAGCCATCGCCCATATCCAGTACCAGTGCAGGTCTTGCCCCCGAGGCGAAAGCAGCCCCGGCCGCTTCGGGATCTGCCGTCGCGGTGGCTGAGCCGGAGGTTGAGGAAGAGGAAGAAGAAGACGAATACCAGTACCAGCAGGAAGTGCCTGAGTTCACTGATCCTGCCGAGCACGCTCTGGAGGAACAAGCCCCTCCGAAGCAGCCGAAGAAGGGAATTCCAATCTGGATGATCGGCGGTTTTGCTGCGCTGATCGGCTTTGCGATCTTTGTCGTTTACACCGCAACGAAACCGAAGGATGGCGCGCCGCCGCCGGGAGACATGGGCCCGGGTATCGTAGCGAATGCCGGACTGAGAGGTCATCTGACCACCCGATGGGACGGCAATCGGAAGACTGGAAAACTGGTGTATCAACTGCACGTTGAATCAATGGAAGACCGCTGGCAGGCAGGCTTCTCGAAGGCTGTTTTGAATCCGCCGCAGCCTTTATCCGTAAACATGCGGCTGCTGGATGCGACAGGGTTCGCATTGTGCGGCAAGGAAATTCCGTTCCATTTCGACGCGCAGAACGCGCAGGTCCAGGTGCCGATGCCTCCGGCTGTCGGGCCGAACGGAAAGAAGCTTTCGGCGGCAGAACGCACTGCGGCTTACCAGGCGGCAAGGCAGAGCGCGATTACGCAGATGCAGGCGGCCCAGGCTGTTCGGGAACAGGGCAAGGACGTCTTTCAGAACGCGCTTGGACCAGATGGTCTGGTGTCGGCGGTGAACGTGCAGGGCTCGCTTCCCTGCTCTCCCGACCAATATCAGAAGGCCAGCTATTGGGATATGAACACAAATTTCCCGTCACTGGATGAACAGGCGGCGCTCCTCGATCCGCGGACGGCATTGAAGGCGAAGGAAGCTGGGCTCGGAGCGCATGCAAAGAAAGCATCGACGAAGCCACAGACAGGATTTGTCCTTCAGGGCGATGAACGCGCAACCGAGTACGACGCTGCGCGGGGACAACTCTGGACACAGGGAAGAACGTTCCGAATCGACAAGATGCTGGGAGCGGCCACGGCCATGGCCTGGGCAAACAACAACACGCTGGTTCACTATCGCTGTGACCAGCAGGCTAATTGCGCACTGACTGCGCCGGGTGGCTCTGCGGTACTGCACGCACACGTGAACTGACAGTTTGCGTTGAGTTGTTGAGGTGAGTGGGGCGGGTTTTGTTCGGAGCAACGGTCCTGCTAGGATTCTAGGCCAATGCTCCGAATGAGTCGAAGAGCCCTGCTGACTGCGCTGGCGGCGACATTGCCCGTTTCGTCGCGATTCGCAAGAGCAGTGACTTTTCCGCATGGCGCGGGTCAGACGAACGGGACGCAGAGTCCGTGGTTCACGGACATCTCCAGCAAATCCAACTTCCCGTACCGCAGCAACAATAACTTCACAGGCCGAAAGTTTTTCCCGCAGCCGATGTGCGGCGGCGTGGCCGCGATTGATTTCGACAACGACGGGTGGATGGATCTGTTCTTCACGAATGGAGCGAAGCTGCCGGAATTGAAGAAGACAGGGCTGGAGTATTACAACTGCCTGCTGCGCAACAATCGCGATGGGTCGTTCACGGATGTTACGGAGAAGGCCGGGCTGCTGGGCGCGGACCTGGGATTCTGTTTCGGTGCGGCAGTTGCAGACTACGACAACGATGGGCACTCCGACATTTTTGTCTGCAACGCGGGCAGAAACGCGCTCTACCACAACAACGGCGATGGGACGTTCAGCGACGTAACGGCGGGGTCGGGACTGGATCGCAAGCCGGAGAATCTGTTGAGCGTGGGGGCCGCATGGTTCGACTACGACAACGACGGCCGGCTCGACCTGATCGTGACCAACTACACGGTGTGGACTCCGCAAAGCGACAAGAGGTGCCTGCGCGATCCGGAGCACGAGGAGTACTGCTCGCCGACGGTTTACAAGAGTGTGTCGTCGCGGCTGTATCGAAATCTGGGCGATGGCAAGTTCGAAGATGCGACCGAGACGAGCGGCATCGGGAAGACTCTTGGTAAGGGAATGGGCATATCGATTGCCGATTTCGATCGCGATGGCTGGATGGACATTTTCGTAGCCAACGATACTGAGCCGAATTTTCTGTTCATGAACCAGGGGAACGGAACCTTTAAAGAGCGCGGGCTCGAATTGGGAGTCGCTTACAACATGCAGGGCGATAGCGTTTCAGGGATGGGCTCGGACGCAAAGGATCTCGACAACGATGGGTGGGTGGATGTTGTCTACAACGACTTGTCGGGACAGGTGTTTGGGCTGCTGAAGAATGAAGGCGGGAAGTCGTTTACGGATGTAACGTGGAGCTCTAAGCTGGGTGCGCTGAGCAGGAGGCTTTCAGGCTGGAGCATCGGATTTGTGGACTTCGACAATGATGGCTGGAAGGATCTGTATTCGGCGAATGGCGATGTCGATGATCTGACCGTCAATGCGAAACAGCACGACACAATGTTTCGCAACGTGGATGGGAAAACTCTGGTGGATGTGTCGGAGGAGATGGGGCCGGATTTCGGGCATATGGGGTATCAGCGCGGGTCGGCATTTGTGGATCTGAACAATGATGGGTTCATGGATCTCGTTGTCACCTCGCTGAATGAAAAGCCGCGCATTCTGAGGAACAATGCAATCCACAAGAATCACTGGCTGATGCTCGATCTTGAGGGAACAAAGAGCAATCGTGATGGAATCGGAGCGGCGATTCTGGTCGAGACGGGCTCGGGAAGAAAGCTCCACAACCATGCGACGACGAGCGTGGGGTTCATGTCATCGAGCGACAGGCGGATTCACTTCGGGCTCGGAGCGGAAAGCAAGATCAACTACGTCGAGATCCGGTGGCCGAGTGGGATTGTGCAGCGGGTTGAGAAACCTGCAGCGGACCAGATTCTGAAGGTGAAGGAGCCGGAGATGAAGCCGGATACGAAGGAGCGCTGAGCGTAGCTTGTTGCGTGATGCACGTCTCTTCGAAATATGTCGGCATCCCCGGTCCCCAAAAGCTAGGGACCCGGGGGCGCCCACTGGATGCTGGCACACTTCCCTTCGAGATGGTTATGCTGCATTCGTTATAGACTCCTTGCGAACGTGAATCCCTTCTTCCTCAGGTGGTCACCATGCCGGAAACAATTTCTGCAGAACATGCTGCAAGCCTGGTCAAGTCGGGGATGTGGCTGGACTATGCCGCGGCGCTGTGCCAGCCAGATGTCTTTGACAAAGCCCTGGCTGCGCGGAAGGAAGAGCTTGAGAACGTCAAGATTCGCTCGTGCCTTTCGATGCGCCCGCGCGCGGTGATCGAAGAGGACCGCGAGGGCCGGCACTTCCATATGTTCAGCTGGCACTTCTCCGGCTACGACCGCAGAAAACATGATGCAGGCCGCTGCAACTACGTGCCGTTGAACCTGGGCGAGGTGCCGGATTACTACCAGCGCTTTCTCGATCCTGTGGACATTGCCATCATCAAGACCTGTCCGATGGATGAGGGCGGATATTTCAATTTCGGTCCGACGAATATGTGGCTTCGTGCCGTAGTCGAGCGCTCGAAGATGGTGATCGTGGAGACGAATCGTGAGATGCCGTATGCGTTCGGCAAAGAGAACGGCGTGCATCTTCGCGATGTGGACTATGTCATCGAGGGCGATCATCAACCCGGTGCCGAGCTTCCCAATCCTGACCCGAGCGAGATCGATTGCACGGTGGCGCGACGCATTGCCGCGGAGATTGAAGATGGGAGCTGCCTGCAGATCGGCATTGGCGGCATGCCGAATGCTGCTTGCAGCTTGTTGCTTGAAGCCGGAGTAAAGGATCTCGGCATTCATACGGAGATGATGACGGACGGAATCGGCCTGCTTTACCGCTCGGGCCGGGTGACGGGAACGCGTAAGACTCTGGACCCCGGCAGGGTGACCTATACGTTCGCGCTTGGTTCGCATGCGCTGTACGCAACGCTGAATCGGAATCCGGATATGTATTGCCACCAGGTGGACTACACCAATTCGCCGAACATCATCATGCAGAACGAGAAGGCCGTGTCGATCAACAACACGACGCAGGTGGATTTGCAGGGACAGGTGGCATCGGAGTCCGATGGGCAGAGGCATTTGAGCGGGACGGGCGGCCAGCTGCAGTTTGTGCGCGGAGCCTATGCCTCAAAAGGCGGGAAGTCTTTCATCTGCCTTTCGTCGACCTACGAGAAGCGGGGAGAGCGGAAGAGCCGGATCGTGTTCAGCTTGACGCCGGGGAATATCGTGACGACTCCGCGGTCGGATGTGATGTACCTGGTGACGGAGTATGGGATGGTGAACCTGAAGGGGAAGTCGGTGGCGGAGCGGGCCAAGGGAATCATCGAGTTGGCGCACCCGGATTTTCGCGAGGTGCTGGAGCGCGAGGCGTACGAGTATCGGCTGATTCCGCGGCATGTTTCGTTTGGGGCGTGGGAGGAAGTGGATGAGGAAGATCTGGATTGATTTCCAGTGCGATGCGTTTCGGTCGCCCCTCCGGGGCTTGGGCTAATGTTAGGTTTTCCCAGGACTGCGCCGCTATCGCGGCTTGTCCTGGGCTATTCTTTATTGCCCCTCCGGGGCAAGATCCCGGTTCACTTCGAAGTGCCTCATAGCGATCCGGAATACTTTCCGCAGTACTACTATGCGTTGTCGATCTGGGCGCGCTGGAGCTTGTCGCTGTAGTCGACGTAGACAGCTTTCCACGTAGTGAAGAAGTCGATGGCGCCGTTGCCTTCGCGATGGCCGTTGCCGGTGGCTTTGACTCCGCCGAAGGGCAGGTGGACTTCTGCGCCGATGGTTGGTGCGTTGATGTAGGTAATGCCGGCTTCGAGGTCGCGGATCGCGGCGAAAGCCCGGTTCAGGTCCTTGGTGTAGAGGGCGCTGGAGAGACCGTATTCAATGGAGTTGGCAATCTCGATGCCCTGCTCGAAGGTGTCGAACTCGAGGACTGCGACGACAGGGCCGAAGACCTCTTCGCGGGCAAGGCGCATCGCGGGCGTGATGCCGCCGAAGATGGTTGGCTCGAAGAAAGTGCCTTTGGCGTAGTCGCCTGAGGTGAGGGCGTGCCCACCGCAGAGGAGCTTGCCGCCTTCTTTTGTCGCGATGTCGACATATTGCGTTGAGGTTTCGATCTGGCCTTTGTTGACCTGCGGACCGACCTGGATAGATTCATCGAGGCCGTTGCCGATTTTCAGAGCTTTGGCGCGGGCGACGAACTCGTCGGTAAACTTCTTCGCGATTCCCTTCTGCAGCAGGATGCGGCTGGTGGCGGTGCATCGCTGGCCGGTGGTGCCGAAGGCCCCCCAGAGCGCGCCGTCGAGGGCGAGCTCGAGATTGGCGTCGTCGAGAACGATCTGGGCGTTCTTGCCACCCATCTCCAGGGAGACGGGCTTGAAGGTTGCGGCCGCGCGCTGGGCGACGTGGGAACCGACCTCGCTCGATCCGGTGAAACTGATGGCGCGGACGTCGGGATGTTCGACTAGAGCGTTGCCGGTGGAGCCGCCGCTTCCGCTGACAATGTTGACTACGCCGTCGGGCAAGCCCGCATCGACAAGAGCCTGAACGAGGTTATAGGTGGAGAGCGGTGTGTCAGTGGCCGGCTTGATGACGCAGGTGTTGCCGCCGACTAGAGCCGGGAAGAGCTTCCAACTGGGGATGGCCATGGGGAAGTTCCACGGCGTGATGAGGCCGACGACGCCGACGGGCATCCGGATGGACATGGCGAACTTGTTCTGAAGCTCGGACGGAGTGGTCTGGCCGAAGAGGCGGCGGCCTTCGCCGGCGACATAGAACGCCTCGTCGATGGCCTCCTGGACGTCGCCGCGGGTTTCGGCGAGAACTTTGCCCATTTCGCGGGTCATATCGCGGGCAAACTGCTCTTTGCGCTCCTGGAGGAGGATTCCGGCGCGGACGAGGATCTCGGCACGCTTGGGCGCGGGGACCAGACGCCAGGTAGCGAATGCCTTCTTTGCGGCGGAAACCGCTTTGGCTACGTCCTCAGGGCCGGAGGAAGGGAAGGAGCCGACGATGTCGTCGTGGTCTGCGGGGTTAACGTTCAGGGTGGTTTTGCCGCTCGCAGCGGGCATCCACTCACCGCCGATCAGATTGTGATACGTGGGGTAGGTCATAGTCAGGGCTCAGGCTCAGGGGTCAGTGAACAGTTATCAACTGTCAGTTATCAGTTATCAAACTCGGTTGAAAAAGAGTTATGCCGCTTGAACGAAGGGACGCTGCGGCTCAGTGACTCAAAACCACCTGATTTTAGCCTACGGGGGCGGGGCGTGTCTGATGTTCACAAGTCACGGACGGCCCGTGGCGATTGCTCCACGATGGCTCTATCAGGTTCCCGCACCTTTCTTTCAAACAGGCTGGTGCAAACGGGGTATATACAAATGTCCCCCGGCTTCCTATTACCAGCGGTGTTTGTTATTCAGGTGTAGAGTCACCTTACAATGTTTTTGAGGTAGAGTACCTTTTAAATGTCCCAGAACGGTTATCCTTCGCGCACTTCGCGGACCCATGGCCTGCGCTCACTCTTCAGCATGTTTTCGAGCGATCTCGCCATTGATTTAGGTACCGCCAACACACTGGTCTACGCTGCCGGCAAGGGCATCGTTGTCAACGAGCCCTCCATTGTGGCGATCAACAAGAACACCGGTGAGGTGGAGGCAGTCGGCAAGGAAGCCAAGGACATGCTGGGCCGTACCCCGGGCAACATCGTGGCCATCAAACCGATGAAGGACGGCGTCATCGCGGACTTCAAAGTCACCGAGAAGATGCTGAACTACTTCATCCAGAAGGCGCACAACCGCAAGATGCTGGTGCATCCGCGCATCGTGATCGGCGTGCCCTCGGAAATTACCCAGGTGGAAAAGCGTGCGGTCGAAGACTCGGCCTATCGCGCCAAGGCGAGCGAGGTCTATCTCGTCGAGCAGGCCATGGTGGCGGCAATCGGCGCGGGGCTGCCGATTACGGAGCCGGGCGGCAACATGGTTGTCGATATCGGCGGTGGAACAACGGACATCGCGGTGATTTCGCTTTCCGGCATCGTCTATTCGCGGTCGGTTCGCATGGCCGGCAACCAGATGGACGAGTCGATCACGAACTACCTGAAGCGCAAGTACAACCTGCTGATCGGCGAGCGCACGGCGGAGCAGATCAAGATCGAGATCGGATCGGCGTATCCGCTGGACAAGCCGCTGACGATGGAGATCAAGGGCCGCAACCTGATCGAAGGCGTGCCGAAGACCATCACGATTGACGACAGCGAGATTCGCGAGTCGCTCGGCGAGTGCATCGCAGTGATCATGAATGCGATTCGCGTGGCGCTGGAGCGTACTCCTCCGGAACTTTCCGCTGACATTTCCGATCGCGGTATTGTTCTGACGGGCGGCGGCGCTCTGATCAAGAACCTTGACAAGCGGATTCGCGAAGAAACGGGGCTGCCGGTTTCGGTAGCCGACGATCCGCTGGCCTCAGTGGTACTGGGAACCGGAAAGATGCTTTCGGATTTCAGGCTGCTGCGAAAGATCAAGATCGATTGAGACGGGGATCAGAGATCAGGGGTCAGGGATCAGCCTTTGGCATCTTGCAATCCGCACCATCTTCCTGAACCCTGAACACTGAAACCTGGACCCTGGCCTTTCATGGAATCCTTTGTAGTTCGGTATCGGAATCTGCTGGTGCTGCTGGCTCTGCTGGTGGCGCAGATTCTGGGTCTTGCCATGCAGGTGCGGCGCGCCAACAGCGGGCAGGGCGATGGACAGGAAGTCCGGCTGATCCGCTTGTGGGCGAATGGAATTGTCAGCCCGCCGGAAAAGGCGCTTCATAGCACTGGCTCCGGTGTTTCAGGAATCTGGAGCAACTACTTCGATCTGCGGCACGTGCGGCAGGAGAATGCCGAGTTGCAGAAGACCGTCGACAGACTGCGACTGGAGCAGGCCGCGCTGCTCGAGGATGCCAAGCAGGGTCAGCGGCTTCAGGCGCTGCTGGGCTTTCAGCAGAAATATATTTACAAGACGTTGCCGGCCGAGGTGATCGGCACCAGCGGGACGGACCAGTCCCGGGTGTTCACCATCAACAAGGGGAAGAAGGATGGCATCGACCGCGATATGGCGGTGATTACACCAGAAGGCATCGTGGGCAAGGTACGCGATGTTTTCGGGCACACCGCGCAGGTGCTGGCGATCAACGATCAGACGAGCGGCGCGGGCGTGATCATGGAGTCGACGCGAATTCGCGGGATTCTGCGAGGGAACGGGCAGGGGCGGCCTGAGATCGTGGACGTGATCAGCGACCAGCGCATCAAGCAGGGCGACAAGGTTCTGACTGCGGGTGGCGACCAGATATTTCCGCGCGGTTTGCCCGTGGGCGTTGTCGATTCAGTGGTGAACGATCCGGAGCGCGACGGATTCGTGGACGTGATTCTGAAGCCTGCCGCGCGCCTCGATCAGCTGGATGAGGTTCTGGTCATTACAGTGACTGAGCCGCAGTTTTCAAAGGAGCAGCAGCAGGACATCGCCACCAGCGAAGCTCTGAAGGGAGCGGAAGCGGAAAAGCAAAAGACCTCAGAAGGCATGGCGGAGAAGCTGCCGGGGTTGATCGATCCGAATCTTCCTGCAGATCAGCAGCCGATCAACGATACCTCAAATCCCGGGTTTCCCTCGAAGCCGACTCAGCCGATGCATCCGGACCGCTTTACGCCTTCGGACGCGGCGCCTCCGGCAAGTTCCACCCAGGGAGGCGGGCAGGCCGCACCTAAAAAGTCGGAGCCTGCCAAACCAGCCACACAAACTCCAGCCAAGCAAGCACCAGCGACTCCAGCGCCGCAGGGAGACAAGCAATAGCCATGTCGGTGCTATCTGCAGACGCACGCCGCGACTACGAGATTCACCGCTACCCAGCGCTGATCTATGCGCTGGTGCCGGTGCTCGCGGTGGTGTTGCAGGCCTGGCTGCCGCGACTGCTGGGACGATTTGCGTGGTTCGATTTGCCGCTGGTCATTACAGTGTTTTTCGCATTGAGCCGGCGTAACCCGATCCAAGGGTCGATCCTCGGGGGAATCCTGGGAATTTTTGAAGATGCGCTCAGTGGGCACCCGATCGGCATCAACGGAATCGCAAAGACGCTGGTGGGCTATCTGGCGGCGACCGTGGGAATTCTTGTCAACGTTGAAAACCACGCAGTCCGGCTGATCATGACATTTCTTTTGTCGCTGGTGGGGAGTGCGACCTATTTCTTTGTAGTCCGGTTCCTGCTCGGTATGTCAGTGGACACGAACTGGATGTCGGAGTTGTATAAAGCCATCGGCAACTCGGTCATTGCTTTGGTGCTATTCCCTTTGCTCGACCGGGCGAAGATTCGCGATTGAGTACGTTGGTTCATCGCAACTGAGAACAATGCTGGCGCGGCCAAAGACGCTCAATAAAGAATTCAAGATAGGGGTATTCTAGAAGTAGCTTCACATGTCTTTCGATAAGGTCACACGCGGCGAAAAGCTCCCCGCCCTCAAGCTCGCGGTGGTTCAGTACGCCATTCTTGCCCTGATCCTGGCGCTCTCTGCCGGGCTGTGGCGGCTGCAGATTCTGGGTGCCCAAAACTTCAGGATGCTGGCCGAGCAGAATCGCATCCGCAAGGTTCCTATCCTTGCGCCGCGGGGAAAGCTCTTCGACCGTGAGAACCGGCTGGTTGTCGACAACTACCCCTCGGTCTCCTGCTTCCTCGTTCGGGAGCAGAACCACAAAGTCGACGAAGACCTGCCGATGATTGCGCACGGTCTGCATCTCAACCTCGATCAGCTCAAGGCCACGCTGCACAAATATCGCCTCTCTCCCGGGTACCAGCCCATTCCGATCAAAGAAGACCTGACCGCGGATGAACACGCCTTCATTGAGGCCCATCGGAACGAGCTGCCGGAATTGGAGACGATCGAGGCTGAACGGCGGCTCTACCCGCGCGACGGTTATGCGTCGCACCTGATCGGATATGTGGGCGAAGTCAGCGAAGAAGATTTGAACCAGACCCGCTATGCCGCCTACGAGCCCGGCGATGTCGTCGGCAAGGGCGGCGTAGAGGAGATGTATGACCAGGTTCTGCGCGGGCAGGACGGCTCGCGGGATGTGATTGTGGACAGCCACGGCCGCGAGGTCGGATTCCTTGGTATTCAGCACGCGGTTCCCGGGCAGGATCTAAGGCTGACCATCGATAACGACCTGCAGAAGGCCGCGGAGCTGGCGCTGGGTGATCGCAACGGGGCGATCGTGGCCATGAATCCGCGGAACGGCGAGATTCTCGCGATGGTGTCGCGGCCGAGCTTCGATCCGAATCTATTCGCGGTGAAGATCGATCGGGGCGAGTGGAACAAGCTGATCACCGATCCCGATCATCCGCTGATGAACAAGGCGATTCAGGCGCAACTCGCGCCAGGGTCAACGTTCAAGATCCTAATGTCGGTTGCGGGATTGCAGGAAGGCGTTGCCCAGAACCTGCATGTGAACTGCGCGGGCGGCTGGGGACCATACGGTTACTTCCACCACTGCGACGAGAAGCATGGCGCAGTCGATATTCACAATGCGATTCCATTTTCGTGCGATACGTTCTACTACCAGCTTGGCGACAAACTGGGCATCGATCGCATCGCCAAGTACGCGACGGCATTTGGCTACGGTCAGAAAACCGGGATCGATCTGCCCAATGAGCAGGCCGGCCTGATGCCAAGCCAGCGCTGGCTGTTGAAGTACTATCACCGCCGCTGGTACCCGGATGAGACGCTCGACGTAGCGATCGGCCAGGGTGCGGTGGCTGCG
>Ga0268266_10004392_pt1 | contig 13517 bp, 15 predicted proteins | sample KBSS13metaG_FD_190356 | JGI IMG/M metagenome (GOLD analysis project Ga0268266, IMG submission 190356) | Switchgrass rhizosphere microbial communities from Kellogg Biological Station, Michigan, USA - KBS S1-3 metaG (SPAdes) (version 2) | ecosystem: Host-associated > Plants > Roots > Rhizosphere...
GCGCGACCTGAATGCCCTGATTGACACCGCCACCCTGGCAGCCTCCCTCGGCGATCCGTCGCTGCGCGTGTTCGACTGCACGACCCGCCTCGATCCCACGCCGGCCGGCTCGGCCGAGCCCTACATCGCCGTGCCCTGCCGCGAGGCCTTCGAGGAGGGCCACATCCCCGGCGCCGATTTCCTCGACCTCGAGGCGAGTTCTCCGATACCGGCACGCCGCTGCATTTCATGATGCCGTCGGTCGCGCACCTGATGGCAGCGTTCGGCCGGCACGGTGTCGGGCCCGGCACGCGCGTGGTGCTCTACAGCAGCGGCACGATGATGTGGGCGACGCGCTTCTGGTGGATGCTGCGCGCGCTCGGCTTCGACAACGCCGCCGTGCTCGACGGCGGCCTCGACAAATGGAAGGCCGAAGGCCGGCCGCTGGAAGCCGGCGCGCCGCGCGGCCATCCCGCCGCGATCTTCGTGGCGGCGCCGCGCGAGGGGCTGTTCGTCGATGCCGCGGCGGTGAAGGCCGCGATCGGACGCAGCGGCACCGTGACGGTCAACGCGCTCGGGCCGCAGTTCCATCGCGGGCTGGAGCCCAGCCGCTACGGCCGCCCCGGCCGCGTGCCCGGCAGCGTCAACGTATCGGCCGCCACGCTGGTCGATCCCGAAACGAAGGGCTTCACCAGCCTTGCCGATGCAGCGGCGAAGTTCGCCGCCCAGGGCGTGTCGAAGGACAAGCGCACGATCTGCTATTGCGGCGGCGGCATCTCGGCCACCATCGACCTGTTCCTGCTCCACCAGCTCGGCCACGACGACATCGCGCTCTACGACGGCTCGATGGGCGAGTGGGCGAAATCGGAGTCGCTGCCGATCGAGACCGATTGATCGAGCGCAGGCCTGCGGAGATCGCCGCCGATTGTGCGCCGCGGTGGCCGTGAGGACGAAACGTCAGGCAGCAGAGGCGGGCTCGGGATGGAGACGGAAGCCGAGCGCCCGTATGACCTTCAGGACGGTAGCAAACTCCGGGTTCCCATCACTGCTCAGCGCCTTGTAAAGCGCTAGCCAGGTCAAGCCGAGCATCGCTTCGGGACTGTCCAGTTAAGCGGCCGGATCGAACGGCCGAGTCTCGATGGTCATTTCATACCTCCTTCGCCAGCTTGAGAGCCAAGGCAATGAGGCCTGAGTGCCCTTGTCGCCGCCGCAGAGCAAGACGATCAGGAAACTCCCGCGCCGCACGTAATAAACCCGGTATCCGGGACCGTATGGATACGAAGTTCGGTGACGCCTTCGCCGACCGGCTTTACGTCGCCGGGATTGCCGAGCGCGACACGCCATCCCCTGTCGTGCCGCGACCGGCAACGTGGGCATGGCCCGGCGGTGCTTCGCGGCGTCTCAGGCGAATTCGAGCGGCCGGACCGGCGTATGGTGCCAGCCCTCGGCGTGCTTGCGCCAATAGGCCTCCTTCAGCGCCAGAGAGACCGGCCCGGGCCGGTCGTTGCCGAGGATGCGTCCGCCGACGCGCGACACCGGCATCACGCCGCCGGCCGTCGTCGCGGCAAACACCTCGTCCGCGTCTTCCAGCTCGGCCCGCGGCAACGGTGCCACCTGTGCCGGAATGCCCATCATCGCGCACAGCTCGAGCACGGATTTGCGGGTGATGCCGTGCAAGCTGCCTCGGTCCGGCGTGACGACCTTGCCGTCCTTGACGATGAAGATGTTGAAGCCCGGCCCCTCCGTGACGAAGCCCTGCGCATCGCACAGGATCGCGGTGTCGTAGCCGTGGTCGTGCGCTTCCATCAGGCCGGAGGTCAGGTCGCTCCACTGGTAGTTCTTGACCGTCGGATCGACCGAGGCGTCTGGCACGCGGGGCGTGCTGGCGATCCACAGATGCGCCCCGCGCTCCTGCACGTCCTTCGGGATCACGTCGATCCAGGGGATCGCATAGGCGATCAGGTGATTGTCGCAATCCGCCGGACGGCGCGATCCCGTGACCCGCGGCCGGCCGCGCGACGCGACCATCGCGACGTAGGCATCCCTGAGCCCGGTCAGCGCGACGCAGCGGTGCAGCACCGCCTCGATCGCCGCCCGGTCCTCCAGCGGGTTCAGGCGGCGCGCCTGCATGGAGCGGGTGAAGCGGTCGAGATGGTCGTTCAGCCGGAAGAACCCGCCGCCAAAGACATGCACCACGTCATAGACGGCATCCGAGCGGGTGAAGCCCCAGTCGGTGACGGGAATGGCGGCTTCGGCGATCGGCACGAAGCGGCCTTTGACGTAGGCGGCGCCATCGGCGAACGGCGAGACGTCCATGATGTCCACTCTGCGCTCCTCCGGCTCCGACGATCTCGAATTCCTCCCTGCGCGCAGCGCGGGGAGGTGGCCGCGTCTTACGCGGTCGGAGGGGTCATGGGCAACAGCATCGGTATGGCCCATGACCCCTCCGTCGCGGAGATCCCGCGCTGCGCGCGGGGAGGAGCGTTGTCACTCCGCCGGCACGAGTTCCTTCTCGCGCTTCGCGGCGAACTTCGCCTGGGCCCGCGCGCGGCGCTCGTCGAACTTCGCCAGCCGCCGCTGCGGGTTGCGGTGCACGACGTTGTTTTCCTCGCCGGGGTTCATCTGCGAGCCGGCCCAGCCATGGGCGGCGATGTCGAAGATGATGCCATTGAGATCGGTGTGCTTGATCTCGTAGCCGTGCGGGTTGTTGGTGTCGCCCATGATCCAGGTCGCGCCGGCGTCGCGCGCGATCTTGCCCTGCTCGATCACATCGTCGACCCAGAAGCCGATGTGGTGGATGCCGACGAAATCGCGGCCGGTGCCCTGCGCGGCCTCGTCGCTCTTGAAGTGGAGGATGGCGAGGTTGACCACGCCGTCGGTCAGGAACACGCCCTCGGCCAGCGGGCCGTCGAGCTCGGTGACTTCCTGCAGGCCGAGGGCCTGCTTGTAGAACTCGGCGGTCTCCCAGGGATCCTCGACGCTGAGGGCGACGTGACGGATACGGCCTTTGGTCTGCGCGGTCATGGAAATGCTCCTTTCCAACAGCCATCGACCGGAGAGTGTAACGGAAATCCGACCGTCAACCTAGGTTGGAAGCCGCCCTGTCCCCCCGCTGTCGAGGCGGCGCGAAGAGGCGGCGAAGGACTCGCGGCCGTCCTTGCCGCCCCTGATATAGGCCGGTATCGCGATCTTGCGCAGTCCGCCCTCAACCCACGTACCATGGGCCGTTGCTGCCGCGCTTATGGGAGAACATGACGAGCGGAAGCTTCGGCCCTTCCGCTGCCGGTGCATCTGCGATCACGCTTGCTTCAACGGAATCCGCTTCAGAGCGCATTCCGTCCTGGCGTATTCGTCTTCTGCCCGGAGATTGAGACCGTCAAGCGGTATGGACGACACGGATGTCGCCGGTGCGTGACGTGACGTCGAGCGTCACATTGCCCCCCGTTCGGCGCAGGGCGACGTCGACCAATGCGCCGTTGAGGGACAGGCGACGCAGGATGATCTCGTCCAAGAAATCGGGCAGCATGGGCCGTTCGAACCCGATCTCGCCCCGCTCGATGTCGAAGCCGAGCCCGAGACAGGACTGTACCAACGAAAACGGCGCTGCGGCAGCCCACCCCTGGGGGGAGCAGGCGACGGGATAGAAGGTCGGGCCTTGTCTCTGCCGGCGGACGAAGCCGCAGAACAACTCGGGCAGCCGCCGCAACTCGATATGGGTCGAGGCGGCGAACAGGCCGGCGAAGACCCGCGCGGCCTCGGCACGAAAGCCATAGCGCGCGAAGCCCGAGGCGATCAGCGAATTGTCGTGCGGCCAAACCGAGCCGTTGTGATAGCTCATGGGGTTGTAGCGAACCTCGTTCGAGGCGAGCGTGCGGATGCCCCAGCCGGTGAAGAAGTTGCTGTCCATCAGCGTCCTGACCACCGCCTTCGCGCGGTCCGGCCGGGCGATGCCGGTGAACAGCGCGTGGCCGGCGTTGGACGCCCGCACGCGGCATGGCTTCTTGGCGCCGTCGAGCGCCAGCACGTAGGTCTCCATATCTTCGTCGAAGAAGGCCCGGTCGAAACGCTCGCGCAAGGTCCTGGCGCGGCCTGAATAGAGTATCGACTCCTCGTCATGGCCCAGCGCGCGGGCGATCCGCGCCGCACCGCGCCAGGCTGCATAGACGTAAGCCTGGACCTCGACCAGGGCGATCGGTCCTTCTGCCAGCGTACCGTCGGCGTGGAAGATCGAGTCCTGGCTGTCCTTCCAGCCCTGGTTGGACAGGCCGCCGGGTATGCGGCGATGATATTCGACGAAGCCGTCGCCATCGCGATCGCCGTCGGTTTCGATCCAGTGCAACGCCGCGCGGATGTTGGGCCAGAGCTTGGCCATCGTCACGAGGTCGCCCGTGCGCTCGAGGTACGCGCCGGCCAGCATCACGAACAGGGGAGTGGAATCGACGCTGCCGTAGTAGCGCCGAAACGGCACTTCGCCGAGCTGGGCCATCTCACCGTGGCGGACTTCGTGCAGGATCTTGCCGGGATCGGAATCCGCGGCGGCATTCGACGTCGTGGCCTGATTGGCAGCAAGATAGCCGAGCACGCCGCGCGCGATTTCGGGGTCCATCCACAATATCTGGAGCGCCACGATCAGGGCGTCGCGGCCGAATACGGTGCTGAACCAGGGGATGCCGGCGTAAGGATAAGGACCCTGCGGCGTCTCGGTGACCAGCATGCCGAGATCGGCGACGCTGCGCCGCGCGGCCTCGTTGAAGGTGGTATTCGAAGTCGCCACCGAAGCGACCCGGGCGGTGGAGGTGCGCAGCGCGCGGCGGGCATCGCGCAACGCGGCAAGAAAGGGCGGCGCCGCCATTTCGGCGGCCGCGTTCGTGCTGCACGTGATTTCGACGAAGATCACGCGGGCCTGCGTCGGTGCAAGATCGAGGTCGAACTCTGCGCGAGCAGCAGTCAGCTCCGTCGGTTCGGGATCGAAGCGAACGACCGTCGTGCGCTTGCGGTCGTCCAGGCCGGTGTAGGCGAGAACGACGCTGCCTGATCCAATGACGACGGGATGCTGCGCTCCACGATGCTTGCGCTGTGAGCCGCGGACCTCGAACAGGTCGACGAAATCGGCGATGAAGGACAGATCGATCCGGACCGAATGGCGAACGGTGTCGAAGTTTTTCACCGCGATCCGCTCGAAGCAGCTTCCTCGCCACAGGAAGCGCGACCGCCGGATATGGATCAGGTCATGCCGAAGAACGATCCGGCCGTCGGCGGCCAGAAGATCCAGATTCGTCAGGTCGCAGGTCAGGATCGAATTGTCCTCGCACAGCGTCGAGCTCAGGAGCGCGGGCCAGGTGCCGCCGATGGTCAGGCAGAATTGAGCAAGGTGGCGTGTGTCGTAGTGATACAGGCCTTCCTGGCTGCCCGGACCGCCCGTCGCGTCGCCGCTATGATTGAACACGCCGAATGTGTTGCCCTGCTTCAGGACGCGGGGGCGGCTCTGCTGAAAGGACTCTGCTGACGGGATCACGAACTGGGCGTGAGGAACGACGGTCTCGTCGGCCCGCAATGCAGCGGTGCTTTTGTCCATGGATCGTCCGCGCTCTTACACGGCCACATGAAGGGCTGAATTGCCACGGAGAAGCTGAACCGGTGTCGTGGGCGCGAGGACTCCCGGCAGGGCGCGATAGATCTCGAGATAGTCGCACGCCATACGCTCGCTGCTGAAGCGTCTGTCGAAGCAGGCGCGGACGACGGCCCGGTCAAGCTCGGGCAGGCGGGACACGGCCTCGACCGCTTCGTCGATGCTTCGAACGATGAAACCGCTGCGTCCTGGCTCGATCACTTCCGGGACGGACGCGGCATGAAAGGCGATCACCGGCGTGCCGCACGCCATGGCCTCGATCATCACCAGGCCGAAGGGTTCAGGCCAGTCGATCGGGAACAGCAACGCGCTCGCATTGCCGAGGAAGGCGCCTTTCTGGTGTTCGTTGATCTCGCCAACGTATTCGACGTTGGGATGGCGATCGACCAGAGGCGCGATGGTGCTTTCCCAGTAGGCACGGTCGACGGCGTCGATCTTGGCGGCGATCTTCAGTCTCTTGCCGGCGCGGACGGCGATTTCGATCGCCCTGTCCGGCCGCTTTTCCGGAGAAATCCGTCCCAGGAAGGCGAGATATCCGCCTTCGGCCGCAGCGGCGAAGGGCAGGAGGTCCGTCGGAACGCCATGATGGATGTTGCCGACCCAATTCACGGGCGGCATGGGCAAGCGTTGATGATTGGAGATGGAGACCAGCGGAATCTCGGGAAACGCCCTGTAGAACGGGATCAGGTCGGGAAGATCGAGCCGGCCATGCAAGGTCGTGACCGTGCGGTCCGCAAACTCGCGAATCAGCGGAAAATGGAGCAGGTCGATATGAAAATGGAGCACGTCGAATTCATCGGCGCGCCGGCGGACTTGGTCGATCATCAGGAGATGATAGGCGAGGTGGTCCCTGACCTTCGGGTTGAGCCGAAGCGCCATATCCGTGCAGGGCACCAGTTCGGCTGACGTCTGCGAATCGCCGCTGGCAAAAAGGGTCACCTCGTGGCCCTGTCGCACCAGCGCCTCGGTGAGATTGGAAACGACACGTTCCGTGCCGCCATAAAGCAGGGGCGGCACGCGTTCGGCGAGCGGCGCGATCTGGGCGATTTTCATATCCTGGCGACCGAGAACGGCGCGTGCCGCGTAAGCCTGCTGTGCTGCGGCATGCCGGAACCAATCTTTCCTCTGGCAAGTTCCTTGGCGTTCATCCTGATCCTCCAGGCTGCGCCTCGGCGCCGCCGGTACGTTGTTGAGGGGGCGACTAAACGCGCGCCCCCGTCAGGCCATCCTTCCACGCCTTCATGCCGGCAGAGCCGGGCCCGCACCGAGGCCGCGCAGGGCGTCGGCGACGACGGCTGCCGCGAGTTCAGACGGATCGACCTCGACGACCTGTCGCGTTTGGCCGGCGCGAGCCGTCGCCGGCAGGTAGAGCAGCGTCCGGACGCGGTGGAACGCCACGAACGACAGTCCCTCCAGCGGTTCCTCTTCCGTGACCATCTGGTAGCTTCCCGCCGGCTGCACCTCGTCGATTTGACTCAGGCAGAAAGGCCGGCTGAAACGGACAGTGCTCTCGGTGGATCGCGTCGACATGCTCATCTCCCGACGGAATGGTGCTCCCCGAGCGGCGAGGCCTCTCCCGGTCGCACTGCCGATGTCGGAGCCTGGAAAGACCGCCCGTTCATGAGGGCCGCGATATCGCGGCGCGCGATATCCATCTCGATGCCGTACTTCGCGGTGAGCTGCACCGCGAGGTCATCCTCGTTCTTCAGGTCGGACAGTTCCTGTTCGCTGAACTTGCCCCATTTGCCGCGGATCGCGGCGAGGAGTTCGCGCTTCCGCAGGGCTTTCTTCTGATCGCTGGTCCCGGTCTGCATGCGATTGGCCGCGGCTGCGGTTCTTGTCGCCGTCGGAGGCTGGTCGCTCATGTGCTTTTCCTTGGGTAAGCTGCCGGCCCAATCGTCGATCGGCTGGCGCTCTTGATAGATGGGGCTGCGCCTGCCCCGAGGTAAGGGGCGAGCGCACTATTAATCCTCGCGACCGAACCGATACGGGCTGGACCCTTCCGTAAACCGCGCGATGCGGGGTGTGCTGCAAATGAGAACAAGCGCAAAGGACTTAGGGCTGAACCTCGATAAGCGAGCCCGGAAGGATACCGATGCGCAGCGCTGACTCCGGTCGGGCAGGGAAATCATGCTAAGGCGCGCGGCGACGCGCTCGATTAACCTCGCATCAGCGAATAGAACTGCCACATAGCGACCACTAGCAGCGCGACAAACGATAGAAGGATGGCCATGAAAGGCCTGTCCTTTACGAGAGCGCTCTGGCCGTGCGACTTCAGTCCGACCGCGACTTGTCGGTAGGCGGCAGCTTGCTGATTTTTCACTGCGTCAGACCTAGGCTCCGGGCCCATGCCAAGTGCTTCGCGCACCGCGCCGCGCCGACGTTTCAGCGCTTCGTCACGGGCAGGTCCGTTCGTTTGACTCTCGGAGTTACTCATTACCTTCTCCTGGCTTGGTAGCGCTGAGACCTTTAGCCCGGTGCGGAGGTCGCCTCGCCAAATAGGCATTATCTGGCGAGGCAGCAGTCCGCCGATGGTGATTTGGGGGAGAGCAGCGTACCGGGATCGGCTTGTCACGGTACGACTCGGCGTCGTATTGAACTGTTCAATTGAGGACATGTGGGTGCGCTTTTCTTCAGCCGGCGCACGAAAGGCGGTCCGCGGGCGGCTCACCCGCGCGCGCTTCAGTCAGCCGATGATCGGATCTGACATTGTAAGTGGAGCCTCTAATTACTCACGGACAATGATGTTCAGCAGCGCGGAATGCACTTTCAGCTCGCCGTTGTATTCGATCAGGCCGAGCTTGCGGAACTTGTTCAGGAAATGGTTGATGCGTGGGCGCGTAGTGCCGACGCGCGCCGCCATGACCTCCTGGCTGATGGGCGCCGAAATGGTGCGCATCTCCGCTTCCTTGCCAACCTGAGCCAGCATGAGGAGCAAGCGCGCCAGTCGCTTCTCGCTTGAATTGAAGAGGTGGTCGACAAGATCCGCCTCGACCTGACTGTTCCGCAGGAGAAGGTACGCCATAAAACGCTGGGCCAGCCCGGGATGCTCGTTGAGCGCCTGCGCCATAGTCCGCGTGTCGATGCGCGCCACCGTGACTTCCGTGACGGCCCGTGCCGAGGCGAGATACCGGGGATGACCGGCCAAACAGCCTTCGCCGACAAAGGCGCCAGGCTCGATTTGACCGACGACTCTTTCCTTGCCCTGGGCAGAGACGACGCTGAGATCAACAATTCCCTTCAAGACGTAGAAGACGGCATCGCACTCGGCACCTTGGCTGAAGATGATGGCCTTCGCTTTGAAGGTCGAGATCCTGCGGCCAGCGCCTACCGTGGTCAGAAAGGCTTCCGTGTCGAACTCAAAGGCTGCCACCTTACGGACCTTCCGTCTCCGGCCATTCTTGGCCGCTGCTTTGCGCGTTTGATTTGCCGGCATCTGTTCTCCTGCAAGGAAGATGAATGAAGGACTGTCCAATGGAGGACAGTTCAAAGTTGAACAGCCTGCAGCATCTTTGCTCCCTACAGTGCAGCGATCAATCATAGGATGATAGATGGATCGTAGTCCGAAGGCGTCGCTTAGCCCGAGAGAGTTCGTTGCCCTTCGAGCCATGAAATGGGGGTTTCCGGCTGTATCCGATCACGATCGGAATTTATTCTTGTCGATGGGGCTCGCTGTGGCCGAAGGTAAAGCTCTCGCCCGCGGGCCTATCCCGTCTCGAGTTGGAGGATCGTCACAGTCAGGGAGGACATTGACCCTGGACTTGCGGGAATGACCAGTGGCACTGGCATCGTGCAACCCCTGCTCATATCGCTACAGGAAGACGAGCTCGATTTGCTGCCCTTCGCTGATCATATTATTTACCCGCAGGGACCTTTCAATTGCGTCGATGCGCACGTCGAGCACATCCGTTTCATGGAGAGCGGCTTCGCGTTCGTCGTGCGGGGGGTAGAGACTGCATTGATTGGCAAGCTAGCGACTTGCCCCGGCGACGTGGGTCAGGCATGCGAGAACAATGGGCACGGACCTTCACGGCAGCGAGTATGGCGACGTCGTGCTGTTCCTGGCCACGGCCGGCGTCGTGGTTCCGGTGCTACGGCGCTGGGGCATCAGCCCAATACTCGGCTTTCTCTTGGCGGGAGTGATCCTGGGCCCGTACAGCCTCGGCGCATTTCGCGCGACCGTCCCCTGGCTGCGTTACGTCACGATAGGCAACCCACGGGAGATGGCGCAGCTCGCCGAGTTCGGTGTCGTTTTTCTCCTCTTCAGGATCGGTCTGGAGCTGTCCTGGGAGCGATTGCGGACCATGCGCCGATTGGTATTCGGACTCGGTGGCACTCAAGTTCTCGTGTCCGGCGCGGCGATATCGGCTGGAGCCATGGGCCTCGGATTGGACGTGATCCCGGCGGTCGTGGTCGGCGTGGCTCTCGCACTCTCGTCCACGGCCATGGTCATGCCGCTGCTGGCGGCGCGAAGGCGCCAGCATTCGCGCGCCGGCCGTGCCATCTTCTCCGTGCTGCTCCTGCAAGACCTCGCTGTCGCGCCCATCCTCATCACGCTCGGCGTGCTGGCAGCCAATCGTGGGGAGAGCTTTTCGCCCGTGATGCTCCTCGCGTTCGCTCCGGCTCTCGGTGGATTGGCGGTGCTGGTGGCTCTGGGGAGAATCGTCCTGCGCCCGATAATGCGCTCCGTTGCGCGGGCCGATGTACAGGAACTGTTCGTGGCCGCGTCGCTTCTGGTGGTCATCGGCGCCGGCCTGGCTGCCGCCGTAGCCGGCATCTCCATGGCGCTTGGCGCCTTCATCGCAGGCCTTCTGCTGGCGGAAACCGAGCATCGCAAGCGAATCGAAAGAACCGTGGAACCCTTCGCGGGACTGCTTCTGGGCGTGTTCTTTGTGTCCGTCGGAGCAAGCCTCGACCTGTCCGTGCTGGCGGCTGACCCGGTCCTGGTGTGCGGCATCATGGCAAGCGTGATCGCCGTCAATGCTCTGGTCGTGTTCGGATTGGCGCGCCTGTTCGGGTTGGGTACGACGTCGGCGGTCGAGTGCGCTCTCATGCTGGCCGCAAGCGGGGAGTTTGCCTTCGTCGTCCTGCAGACAGCTATGCAGCAGAATCTGCTGGCGCGGAGCATCGGCAACACAATTCTCGTTGCCTCGATACTTTCCATGTTTTGCATCCCCTTGCTTTGGGGGCTGGCTGCGGCGATCAGGCGGCGAGGGGTGGTGGAGCGGCTGCCAGGATGATCCTGTCGCAAATCCGGCCAGCCTGGACGCCGGAGGCGGTTGCATCGCCCGAGGGCAGGAGACGCGTGCTCGAGGTAGTGGGTCGGTTTGCCGTTCCGGCCCGATCGATGGCCTTTGACAGTCGGGGCTTCCGTGCAATCTTTAGCGCCATGGCAGCCGCATCCCCCATTCCCTACACGGTTTCGGGCATCCACCCCGATACGCGCAAGTTCCACGGCGAGAGTTGCGCGACGCTGCAAGAGGCGGAACGGCGGGCGAAAGAATTGCGGGAAGCAGGCTACCGGAGCGTCACCATAGCGCCGTCGGATCCCAAGGGGCCATCATGGCCGAAAGACTGAAGCGGCCCCGCGATCCAGGTAACCGGCCCGCAAGTCACTCGCTTGGCTTCTCGTCCTTCTTTTTGCTCGGAGTGATTCTCTGCGTCGGACTGCGGCGCTGGCCCCATCCCGAGGGCCTCGCGCACCGCATTGCTACGGCGCTTCAGCGCATCGTCACGGGCGGAGCCGTTCGTTTGGATCTTGGAGTAATTCATGGGCTGCTCCCTTCAGGGGCAAATCGAGCTCTTAGGGGCGTGGGCGTAGTGAATCCGATTTATCGTCGGCCAGCGACGGGTCAACGCTCCGCGTGGCTCCAAACTCGAACTGACCCGCTACCGTGATCACGGCGCGATGGCGCGGCCCCGGCTGCGTTCATATGATCAATCCTTTCGGAACCCGAATTCTCTGACGCTCGTGGTATCGCAGGTCAATGTGCCCATATCGGTCCGGCTGCTCGAGATCGTTTCTCTGGCGGAGGGGACCCATGTGTCCGTCGGCTGGCTGATGGAGCAACTCGGCCCGCGCTCTTTCGGCCTGACGTTCTTCGCGATGGGTTTGGTCGGCCTCGTCCCTGGATTGTCGACTTTCGTCGGTGCGCTGGTTGCTTGGCCTGCGCTTCAGATGGTTCGCGGGCGAGAGGTGGCTTCGCTTCCCGGGATGGTGGGGCGAAGGACGATCCGGGTGGAGAAGCTTGCCCGCATCAGCCATGCCGCATCGTCGCGCCTCGCGTGGATCGAGCGGCTGATCCGCCCGCGTTGGCTGCCGGCCATCAGGGACACCAGGCGGCTGACCGGAATCGTCGTGCTGCTGCTCGGCCTGACCATGATCCTGCCTGTTCCCTTCGGCCACCTCTTGCCCACCTTCGTCATCATGCTCCTGGCATTGGCCAGCCTCGAAGAGGACGGAATTGCTTTCTCGATCGCTCTCGTCGCGGCACTGGCCTCGTTTGCGGTCACGACCACGGCAGTTTGGGGGACGATCGAGGCGATCGATTTTCTCGATCCGGCGCACGCCAGCCGGCGGTAGCTACTCCGCGGTTCGGAGAAGTGCGTAGCTGACGATCATGACCACCAGCAGGAGAGGGAACAGGACGGGGGGAACGAGCCAGTCCTTCCACGCGAAACGAGGGGTTTGCATTGAGGTTGCTCCATTGCGTCGGCGATCCGGCGTCTCGCCGGTTCGTGAAAGCCCGGCCCCTGGCGAGCCACTATTCGGCAGCGAGCTGGGTCACCAGAAGGTCACCGTTCAGCTCGGCACCCTCCCGCTGAGAGAGCTTGCTCCACTTGCTGCCGGGCTCGCCGCGCAACATGCGCCTGGTTTGGGGAGACATGGTGCGCGCGATCGCGGTTTATCAGGGAGCCGGCGCACTCTTTATCTTCGCGCGGATCACCGATTGCGTTGGACATCGCGGCAAATGACGCGCCGAAATCGTTGGCAAAGCCGTGCTACGGACAGACGACACTTTCGGTACTGCACCCTGCGACCGGAACATGAGCGGGCGGGACGCCCGCGCTCCGGCAAGAGTCGAGTCCGCGCCTACTGCTGCAGCACACCGAGCGCCTTGAGCTTCGCGATCTCGTCGGCGGCGTAGCCCGCGTCGCGCAGCACGGCTTCCGAGTGCTGGCCGACGGCGGGCGCGCGGACCGGGGCGACCTTGGTCTCGCCGTCGATGTGGAACGGGCTCGACACGGTGAGGTTGGCGCCGTCGGCGAACGGCACCAGGGCGCCGATGCCGATCGCCTGCGCATCCTCCGCCGCCTCGTCGACGGTGCAGACCGCGCCGAAGGTCACGCCGGCCTTCTCGAGGATCGGCCGCCACTCCGCGAGGTCGCGCGTGGCAAAGATATCGTCGAGGATCGCGGTCAGCACCGTGTGGTTCGCGCGCCGGTCGAGCTGCGTGGCGAAGCGCGGATCCTTCACGAGATGCTCGGCGTCGATCGCCTTCAGGAAGGCGCCGAGCTGGCGCGCCTCGTTGTGCAGCGCCATCAGGAACCAGCGGCCGTCGCGGCAGCGATAGTGGTTGGCGAGCGCGCTCGGCGTGTCGATGCGCGGCGGGCGATGCTTGACGTGCTCGCCGAACAGGCGGTTCTGCACGTAGCAGCCGTTGGCCCACAGGCCGTTCTGCAGCAGCGAGGTCTGCGCCACGCCGCCGCGCCCGGTCTTCTCGCGGCGATAGAGCGCCGTCACGATGGCGGCATAGAGCGCGGTCGCGGTCGGATGGTCGCCCATGCCCGGCATCGAGCGGACCGGCTCGGTCTCGGGCGTGGCCCGCACCATGTCCATCAGGCCGGTGCGCGCCCAGTAGGCGGTGGCGTCGAAGCCGGTGCGCGCTGCCTCCACGCCGACCTCGCC
>Ga0268266_10004393_pt1 | contig 13513 bp, 9 predicted proteins | sample KBSS13metaG_FD_190356 | JGI IMG/M metagenome (GOLD analysis project Ga0268266, IMG submission 190356) | Switchgrass rhizosphere microbial communities from Kellogg Biological Station, Michigan, USA - KBS S1-3 metaG (SPAdes) (version 2) | ecosystem: Host-associated > Plants > Roots > Rhizosphere >...
GCGCCCGGTCACCTCCACGCCATCGAGATCTTTGCGGATCACGTAGTTGATGACCCCGCCCACGGCATCAGAGCCATAGATGGCCGAGTTGCCGTCATCGATGATCTCGACCCGTCCCAGGGCGGCGATCGGTACCTGGTCCGCTTCGGTGAACACCGCGACGGTACCCGTTGGGGTGACGCGGTGACCATCAACGAGCACCAGGGTGGCTTGCGGCCCGAGGCCTCGTAGATTGATCGCGCTCCCCTGGGTGTTGTTGGCATTGTACCCGGAAGTGCCGCCCTGGCGAATATTGGCGACCCCCGCCGGCGAGACGTCCACGACCTGTGGCAGGGAGCGCAGTACGTCGTGCAGGTCCTGGATCCCGGTGTTGAGGATGTCATCCCGCGAAAGGCTCAGCTCCTCCGAGCCCACCGGGGTGATTCCCGAGATGTTGGTTCCAGTCGCCGTGATGACGACCTCTTCGAGCACCGGCTGCGAGCTTGCAGTGTTGGTTGGTACGGTCTGCGTTTGCGACTGCGCTGGCGTTTTCGCCGGCCCGCCGGCCTGGCTCTGTGCCTCCGCTCCGGTCTGGCTGTGCTCCTGTGCCGTTGCCAGGGCCGGCCTGCCCGAGCCCACGGCCAGCAACAGTCCCAGCCCTGCGATCACCTTGCGTCCGGCGCTGGCCGGCCCTGCGGCAATTCCGTCACGTCCCATGAAATCCCCCCCTATGCGTGTGACGCGCGTAACCCTCTGCAATCTATTGCGGCTCTTTTCAGGCGTTTATTTGCAATCGATTGCTGCAGCAGGATAACGGCAGGAACTGGGCCTGAGAATTTCGGATTTCCTATTAATCCATGGACTCTCTTTATGAGACGCGCCCGCGCTCTATAATCGAGCCAAATCCGAGCCCACCAGGTCCCGGCGGACGTGTCGGTCGTTGGCTTCGACGCTGGAGAGCTTGCGGAGATTTACCACCCGGCTCATCGTCCGGGCCAGTTCGGTCCGTGCGCACTCGCACGCGTCAACCACGGGGCAGCTCGGGGTCGTGAGCGGCTCGGCAAACAAAGTTCACGGCAGTATCGATGCTGCCACGTCCGCTGTATCTCGAGACATTGGGATAAGGGCATAACGGGCGCGTGCGAGTGACCTTGCCGTCGACCGACTGCGCAGCGAGGAGCCGCTCGGGTGGCTGCCCACGCTCGACCCACGCCTCCAGCGCCGATAACGCATCGAATGTGTTGGGACCGGAACCCCCACCACAGTGCCCCATACCGGGCGCGGCGAAGAACCGAAAGAACTCGTGTGTCCGACGAAGGCCACCCATCGCTCGTGCAACTTTTTCGTAGTAGGCAACAACAGCTTCGGGCGGCACCACGGGATCGGCCCATCCCGTATACATCAGCAGCCTGCCGCCGCGCGCTCTGAACCGCTCCAGGTCCACCGAAGCGGCACTCAACTCCGGCACCTGGGTCTCTACAAAAACGAGGTCCCGGTCCCAGTCGAACGTCCGCCAGTCCCATACCGGATCCCCGAAAGTGAGATCGCGAAACAACCCCAGCCGGACGGGCTCCTTCGGGTCGAGAATATAGGACCCCCACCCGGCCTCACTGCCCCGGGCCCAACCTGGAAAGAGTTGCACACCGGTGCGCGGATTTTTCACGCCCGCATACACCTTGCGTACCGCCGCGATCTGCTCCTGGGTCAAACACGAGTCGTTTGCCGAGCCTTTACAAGCCATCACGCCGGGATCGAACTCGCAGCGCCGTGGATCGTCGATCAGTCCATCCTCGAGACCATCTGCCGCATCACATCGCGCAACTGCGGCGCGTGTCAGATTGGACAACTGCACTGCACTCAACAGGCGCTCACCGCTGGAGGTGTGCATAGCCGCCCACGACCAGAGAAAGCCTATGATGAGGCGGATACGATCGTTGCCGGGCGCTCCCGCGATGATGCCGTCGTAGTCCTCCGGGAAGCGCTGCGCTTCGCTCAATGCTTGCTGCCCTCCGGTCGAGCAACCTTGAAAATACGAATGGAGCGGAAAGCGGCCGGCGAGATCGCGGACCATCACTTTGGCCGCCGCGCTCGTTACATGCACCGCACGGTACGCCCAGTCCGCGACCTTTTCGGGGTGACCTCGACCAAACGCCATCTGGTCGCCAGTGTGACCGGTGTCTGTGCCGGTCACGGCATAGCCACGTGCTAAAGCGGCGCCCATGGCCCGATAGTCGATCGCGCCGGCGAACCCTCCATTGCCCACTCCCAGGAGTTTCCCGTTCCAACCGTCACCTGAAGGAATCCACACCTCGAAATGAATGTCGGAGTCAGGGGTTGGCGCGGCCACTGCCGTGATGCGGCAGAAACCGCGTACGCGTAGAGACGTCGGGGCACCAGGAGGTGTGAAGTCGCCCGGTGCCACGGTCTGCGTGCTTCGTATCGCGATGCCCGGTAATGTCAGGGCGACGAGGTCACCACAACTCGTGGCGGCGTGGATTGCCGAGCCGCCAAGCAGTGCGGCAACGGCGAGAGCCCACAAAGCCCAGCGGCGCACGCTCAGTCGCAGACCTTCACGGGCGTGGGGGTCTCCCCGTACACCGCCTCGTAAACCAACTTCTTCAAAGGCGCGGGTGGCCCCTTTGGCGTGATCACCTGGGTCATGAACACTGTGACGAGCTTCTTGCCCGGATCAACCCAGAAGAACGTATTGCCCGAGCCGTCCCAACCCACCGCTCCCGGCGGAAACAGCCCCTCGCGTGCCGTCGACGCATTCCCGATAGCGAATCCATACCCGAACTGGAACTGGATGCCGGGGATCATTCCCCGGCCCTGCGCGGAAGGTGGGAGATGATCCTGGAACATGAGGGCCACCGACTCCGGTTTGAGGATCCTCACTCCATCCAACTCGCCACCGTTGGTCAGCATCTGCACGAACCGCAGATAGTCCTCAGCGGTCCCTGCCACCGCACCGCCACCATCCAGAAGGCGATGTCGATCCCGATAATCCGTCGTCTCGCGCGTCTCGATCGCTTGCAGGGCCGTACCGGTCCACAGATAGTTCGTCACGAAGTGATCGAGCTGGGGGCCTTCGACAAAGAATCCGGTGTGCTGCATTCGCAGCGGCCCGAACAACCGCGCCTGCAGGAACCGATCGAGCGGCTGCCCCGAAGCACGTTCAATCACGTAACCGAGTACAGTGGTCGAGTAGCTGTAGTCGAACTGCTGACCCGGCTGGTGGAGCAGGGGCGCGCGCGCCAGCCGATGAACGAGCTCTTCGAGGGTGGTCGCGGCAGGCGCGTCAGTGGGCAGCGATCCGACTGGCGTGTCCCGCTTCACGCCGTGCTGCCGATAGTACTGGTGTACGGGCGTGTTGCCGGTGAAGTGGTAGGTGAGACCCGATGTGTGCGTCAGGAGATCGGCAATGGTGATCGGACGCCGTACCGGCTCAGTGACCATGTGATCCACAGCGCCGCTCACGTACACGCGCGCCCCTTTGAATTCCGGAACAAACCGGTCGAGGGGCTCGTCGAGAGCGAGCTTGCCTTGCTCGGCGAGCATCATGACGGCGACACTCGTGATCGGCTTGGACATGGAATACAGCCGGAAAAGGGTGTCCTGTGTCATGGGTGCCCGCGTTCCGACGTCCTGAAAGCCGGTCGTGTCACGATAAATCAGCTCACCGTTGCGGGCCACGAGCACCACCGCCCCAGGGATCTTCCCTTGGTCCACCAGGCAGTGCAGTTGCGCATCGAGGGCCGCAAAGCGCGCTTTCTGCGAGTCCTCAGCGGCAGTGGCTACGGTAACCGGCGGGACGAGGAGCGCACCCATGATCGCCATGAGCGTCAGGCTCGAGGCACCCTGCTTCCAGATCCCCTCTCGCGCGGCTGCGTTTCGCAATATCATGGCCTTCAGGTACTCGATGTTGTGGGCTCACCCGTGCATGTCTCGCTTGGCCAGATCCGTGCCTTTGTCACCGTCGCCTCGACAGGTAGCTTCACGCGGGCCGCGGAAGTTCTGCACCTGTCGCAACCGGCCCTGACCAACCGGATCCGCCAGTTTGAGGACGAGCTGGGCCTGAGACTTTTCGATCGGGACACCCGCTCCGTCCAACTGACCGCACTCGGCAATGACCTCCTGCCCATCTTCCGCCGGGTCGTTGGCGAGTTCGAGACGGCAGTCACCAATGCCCGCGATTCGATCACGCGGGCCAAGGGTGGCCTGATCCGGCTTGCGTGCCTGCCTTCCTGCGCGGCGTCGCTGCTCCCGGACGTGATCCGGGACTTCCAACAGCAGAGCCCGGGAGTGAACTTCGTCGTTCGCGACGTCGTCAACAGCAACATCGTAGCGCTGGTGCGCTCGAGTGAAGTCGATTTCGGGATCGCCGTGCGCGAGGAACTGCATTCCGGGCTCGAATGGACCGAGCTGTTCAGCGACAAGCTCCATATCGTCTATCCCCAGACGGCTCCGTCTCCGGACGAGACGGCCGGCTGCGCGGCACTGCTGGCCAATCGCCCTCTCATTCTCATGAGTCCCGGCAGCAGCGTGCGCGACAGAGTGGACGAGGTGCTCACCTCGTTTGGCATTGCGGCACTGGCCACTTACGAGGTCAACTACATCTCGACCGCCATTGCTCTCGTGCAGGCGGGGCTGGGAATCACCATCCTTCCTTCGAGCGCCGTGGAGATCAAAACCCAGGCGCAAGTCCGCTCCCATCCGATTGACGTGCCTGGGTTTGCCCGCGAGATCGCACTCGTGCGACGCAAGGGGTCCGTACTGCATGCCAGCGCGGAGGCCTTCATCGAGAAGCTCGTCGCCGCCGCTCGAGCGCGTGCCGAGGACTGACTGCTCTCTAGAGCTAGCGATCATTGCCCCCTCGATATTCGGCGCGCATCTCTAGAACCGCGCATCCAAGCGGATGTAGGACTGCCGTCCAAACGGATCCGCCAGTGACGAGAGATAGCCCGTGTACTTCGCGGTCGGGGGCGCTCGGTTGGCTGCGTTGATCATGCCGAGCGTCGCACGGTAGCGCTCATCAGCTCCGAACGCGTACGCGTATTGCAGATCCAGTACAGTCCAGGAGGCCACCCTGGCACTGGTGGTTGCCATGACGGGAATGTTGTAGTCATCTTCGATACCAGACACATAGCGTAGCGTAGCACTCGCCGAGTGGCCTCCATGGCCCCACTCGAGACCGAACACGTTCCGATACCTCGGCGCCGCGGCTGCGGTCAGCGGCGAAGTCGTGGAATTGTTCCTGCGCCCGACACCGTCGTACACCAGGGTCCCCGTATCGATATCGTACTTGAGCAGGTAACTGAGGGTATCCCGCAGCGTGAACCGGTTACCCAGCCAGTTGATCGCATAATGCGCATCCACGTCGATACCCGAGGTCTGCGTGCCACTGGGCGCGTTGAACGTCAACACGTAGATCGTCTGGGCCACTCCATTCTGATCGCGCACGACCTGCGAGCTGTCGGGAGTCGCGTTGATGACTGCCTGGGGGTTCTGGGTCTCGATCTGGTTGTCGTACTTGTAACGCCAGTAATCGACCGACACGGCGGAATCGGACGTCGGTAGAACCGTGAGCCCCAGGTTGTAGACATTCGCCGTCTGAGGCTTCAGCGCCGGATTTCCCAACGCAATGACCGATCGGAATACGGTCGTCCCCGCCAAGGGGTCGGTGATATTCACCACGTTCGTTGAAATCTGCGCCGCCGTCGAGTTGGCAATGGTCGGCGCCTGGAAAGCCTTACTCCAGGACGCGCGCAGCGAGAGCCAGGGCACCACCTTCCAGCGCGCCGCGATCTTCGGATCGGTGGTCTGGAATTGCCCGTAATCCTCGTGCCGCACGGCCAGGTCGGCATTCAAACTCGCGAGAATCGGGAAGTTCCACTCGGTGAAGACGCTCTTCACCGTGCGGCCGCCCTGGGTGTCGTGTGACGGTCCGTTGAACCCGCCAAATCCGCTTTGGTACAGATCGGAGAAACTCTGCGACTGTTCCTCGTGACGGACCTGCACGCCCAGCGCCGCGGCGATTGGCCCTCCCGGGAGGTCCCATAACACGCCATCGACGACCGCATCGCCGATGAGGTAGCGCATGCGGCTATAGGCGAGCTCATTCGCCTGGATGTTATAAATCAAGGCCGGATTCTGCGTCAGGTCGTCCTTTGCAAACGGACTGAGGTAATAGCAACTTCCCACACCTGGTGTCGCTCCGACACCGGGGCCATTCCAACGGTAGTTGCAATTGGGTCCACCGTAGCCATTCAGCGCGGCCTGAAAGAGGTTCATATCGGTATCGTGGTCACCATGCGTCACGCTGGCCTGGGACCACGTAAGGTCTGCGGTGTAATGCCAATCATCAGCAATACGCCCTTTTACACCGAGCACCGCCTGGAGCTGATCGACGTGATCGCGCTGCACATTGTAATTGGTGCCGTCGAAGCCTTCGGAACCAACGGCCCTCCCGGTGAACACCACGGGCACTCCGAACGGATTATAGGGATTGGTGGCCGGCATGATCGGACCCGTCGCCCCGTTGTGGTTCTGAGCGTAAGACGGCACACCATAGCGGTCCGAGTCCTGGTGATAGTAGCCCGCCTCGAAGAAGAGCTGATGCTGATCAGTGAGATCGTAACTGGCATCCGAATGCAACAGCGTGTTCTTGCTCTTGGGTCGAATGGGGTTCTGAGCCTGGAAACTGAATACGCAACTGCCCAGCCCCCAACCCGGACCTGCCGCTGCCGGGGTGAAAATACTCTTCGTCGCCGCCGAGCCACATCCCGGGTCGACCACCGACAAGACCCCGCTTGCGTTCTTGTAAGTATCGTAAAGTGTCGAATAATCGTGCCCGTCGATGATGACGTCGCCCCCTGTTGCCGTTCGGGGTCGGGACGTCATCGTGAACGAGCCTGGATGCGCGCCACTGCCCCCGGAAGGATTGTAGAAATTGCTGACCGTGCGGTCCGCGTTCTGCAGGTTCGAGATTTCCGAGAATGAGCCCGCTACCACCACCCGCGAGCGCTCGCCCCGCGAGCCCCACATCGCCTGAAACTGCTCCTCCGGCGAATCCGCCACGTGCGTGTACTGCGCGCTCGTCTGAAACCCTTCGAACCGGTCATTTGTGATGACGTTCACCACACCTGCGACCGCGTCCGCGCCATAGGTAGCGGACGCCCCGTCCAGCACGGTTTCAACTCTGTTGATGGCGATAGTCGGTGTCAGACTGTCCAGATTGACATACCCTTCGTAGGGAACCACGCGCCGCCCGTTCAGGAGAACCAACGTGGCAGCGGACCCTAGGCCGCGCAGATTCGCAGAGCGCGCATCGCGGCTATCGATGCCTCCCTTGGCCAGATCCTGGATGCCGCCGACGCTGCCCACGTTCTGTGGCACGTAGCGGGTCAGATCCCCGAGCGTCACGACGCCCGTCCGGTTCAGTTGCTCCTGGTCGACCGTTACAACCGGGGAGGCCATGTCCTGCTGCTTCACGTTGCGAAGATAACTTCCCGTGACGACTACCTCGGCGAGAGCGTCCTGCTGCGAGCCAGTTGCCGGGGTCTTGTTCGCGCCGGCGTCCGCCAGCGCTTGCGTACCGGTCGGGTCGGCGCCCTGCGCACCTGCAACGCCCGTCGCCAAAACTCCGATGAGCCCTGCCACAAGACCAACGCGGTAAGAGGGCCCCCTCGAACCACCCTCGTGAATGTAACCGACGAATGTCAACATGCTGCACGTCCCCCTGATCCCATGCGCTGTCAATTTGTAATTGCAGCCCGATTGTGGACAGTGCGGATCCCCGGGAGAATTGGGAATTCCGAATCGATTGATCTGTTTTGTTTATGGGACGGTCGAGCCGGGCGCCTCGACCGGCAGCTCCAGGTCGAGAAGGAGCCCGCTGATACACTTCCCGTGAGGGTCGAGAGCGAGTGAGCGCGTCACGCCGCCGGTCAGCGCATCGTGAAGCACGAAGTTGATTGCGCCCAAGGTAGGGAGACAGTACCGGGTCACCTCACCTCGTACGCGCCCTCGCAAGTGTGCGCGGATGCGCTCCATGGTGAGATGCTTTTCGATCAGAGGATAGTCCTCCAAGCGATACACGATGACGGAGACGTTGGAATGATCTCCCTTGTCGCCGGTTCGGGAATGAGCGAGCTCGCGCAGCTTCATGTCAGACAGTCTCGAGGGTGATGCACGGCGTGATGCGTTCCCTGGAGACCAGGGTCGAGGTGATTGCGACAACCTCCGTGGCCGAGCGTGTTGCTCCGCCACCCCCAGCCGGCCCGTTCGTGTACAAAGACTCGACTTCGCGGCCGATGCGCAGTGCCTCTTCGAGCGTATGAGTGCGCCCGACCACGCGAATACGGATTTCCGGAGGAACCGGCACGCCGGGCAGGTCACCGCAGATAGCATTCAGACCAATGAGGTCGTAGCGGCTCTCGCGCAGGGCGACGCCGGTCAGATGCAGACGTTCTGCGACGACCTGTAATGCAAGACGGCCCCGTTCGACGGCGCCAGATCCCGCGTACGAAATCTGCCCTTCGCCGATGAACCCGTCGTGGTAGCCGATCGACACCTTGAGCGTCTCAGGGCGCTCGCGTCCAAACGCGCCTCCGACCTCGACGCGATCCGCCGAAACTTGCTGGAATGTCACCCCGGAGAAGTCGGCCACGACGTCAGGTGTGATATACGCACCCGGGTCCTGCACCTCGTAGAGCAACTGCTCCTTGCACGTGGCAACGGACACCAACCCTCCGGTATCGGGCAATTTTGTCAGGACTGCCGTCGCGTCAGCACGCACTTCAGCGAGAGGGAAGCCCAGACGCGCCAGGCCGTCCACGTCCTTCACTCCCGGGTCAGCGAAGTAGCCGCCCGTCAACTGACCCGCACACTCGAGCAGATGCCCGATGAGCGTCGCCTGCCCGAGGCGGGCCCAATCATTCTCCGCCCAACCAAACTCGTGCATGAGCGGCCCCACGAACAGCGAGGGATCCGCGACCCGTCCGGTCAACACGATGTCCGCTCCGAGCCGCAAGGCATCCCGGATGGGAATGCAACCCAGGTAGGCGTTGGCGGAAATGATCGTTTCCGCAGCGGGTAGACTGAATGGCGCGCCGGGCGGCCTTTCCGGCATCAAGCTGACCTGCAGAGCGTTCTGCGTGGGCAGGGTATCCATCGAGCGCACCAGCGCAGTGATGTCATCTCCCTCCACCGCGGCGATCGTCAGACCCGAGATCCCCAAAGATCGCGCTACTTCGGCCGTGCGCCGTGCGGCGGCCAGGGGATTGGCGGCGCCCATGTTGCTGACTATCTTCACGCCACTGGCGACACAGGCCGGCAAGACGGCCCTCATTCGTTCCACCAACAGCGGGTCGTAGCCCAGCTCGCCGTTCTGCAACTTCGACTTCTGCGCCAGAGCGATCGTGCGCTCCGCAAGACACTCGAAAACCAGGTAGTTGAGGCTTCCGTGACGAGCGAGGTCGACGGCTGGCTCGATACGGTCGCCGGAGAAGCCCGCGCCGCAACCGATCCGGATCACCTTGGAGCTCTGTCCATTCATGCTCGATCCATCATGCGGGAAACAACCCCAACGCGACACAGGCCGCCGCCATGAGCAGCGAGGCGGCATACAGGAACGGAAAAGCGAATTTCTGGTGGGCCGACAGCTCCACACCCGCCAGGCCGGACACCAGAAACGTTGCGGGTGTCAGCGGGCTGACGGGAAATCCCGCGGTCATTTGCCCTATGAGGGCCGCCTGTGCCACCGCCAGCGGCGTGCCCCCCAATCGGGCATGCATCTCGGCGATGACGGGCAGAACACCGAAATAGAACGAATCCGGATCAAACAGCATACTGAGCGGCATCGCCACCAGTGATAGAGCAAACGGAATGTGACTCCCCGCACCTGCCGGAAGGTGGGAAACAGCGGCCAGCGCCAACGCCTTGAGCGCTCCGGTGCCGCTCATCACGCCCGTGAAAGCGCCCGCGGCCAGGAGAATGGTCGCCATGGTCAGCGCAGCCCGGGCATGAGCTTCAATATGGTCCCGCTGGAGTGTCGATCCGGGAAAGTTGATGATGAGAGCGATCGCGGTACCCAGCATGAACGCGATCGCCGGCGGCACCCAGCCGCAGATCAGCGCGACCATCACCAGAAGAGTCAATGTCAGATTGACCCAGAAGATTCCCGGCCCTCGCTGTGCCTTGGGTCCGGATGACACTGCTCCAGGCAGTTGTGTCGGAGCGGACTCCTCGGCCGTCACAGGCGTAGTCCCCAACATCGCGGCGGGCGCGGACCCCGAAGTCGCGGCTGCGCATACACCGAGACGACGCGCCTCTCTCTTCCCGAGCCACCATGCTGTCGCGAAGACGAACACCAGGCCGACGCCCTGCACCGCCAGCATGGGATTGAAAATTTCCGCAACGGAGACCTTCAAGGCCGCCGCGGCCCGCATCGTCGGGCCGGTCCACGGCAGAAAGTTGACCCCCGCCGCCATGGACACCACGCAAGCGAGCACCCGCTTGTCCATCCGTAACCGCTCATAGAGCGGCCGCATCGCCGGTATGACAACCAGGAAGCACACCGCCCCGGAACCGTCGAGGTGAACCAGCAGCGCGAGAAGCGCACTGGCCAGGACGATGCGCGGCGGATCCAGACCAATCAGCCGCAACACACGGCTGATGATCGGAGCGAGCAACCCGGCATCCGTCATCACCCCGAAGAAGAGAATCGCGAACACGAACATGGCCGCCACCGGCGCGATCCCACTGATCCCATCCACCATGAAAACCGCCGTCTTGCGACCAAACCCCCCAACCAGGCCGGCCACCGCCGGGACGGTCACCAGGGCAACCAGGGGTGAGCAGCGATTGAAGAGAATCAGCGCAAGCAGGACTGCGATCGTCGCAGCGCCCAGTAAGGCAAGCATTCCGCGGTAGACCCCCGGTGACTCAAGCTCATCGTTGACGAGTTGCGGAATGATACGGGCACGCAGGCCCGCCCCGCCAAGCGCATTTATTGGATGGATTGATTCGCTGGAGCAATAAGTGCGGTGCACCGGAGCGCAGTACCCGCCCGTCAGTCAATCCACTGCCGGTCAGCTCGCAACTGCACCGCGTAACGGCAACGCGCGCAGTAACTCTAGAGAGCGCGCGCACAACTGGCGGAAGTCCTCACTCAATGCGGGTTCCTCGATGAGACGTTGCCAATAAGTCTCAGCCAGGGAGCGGGCCCGCGACCACACGGGCAGCCAGATTGATCGGGGTGCCGGGGGCTCGAAAACGCGGGGCACGATCTGATCGTTCTGGGGCGCGAACAACATAGGAAGCATGTCGTACGCCGGAGCCAGCGTGAACGGTCCGTCATAGTCATCGAACAACGTGATGTTGCCAAAGTGTCGATCCGTGTTGGCAATCAGCGCGCCGAACGCGTCGAGAAGGCGAATCTGAGCGACATCCGAGTCCGACAGCAGGCGATCCGCTGCCAGACGGTCTGCCGCGGCCGTCCACGAGTCGAGTTGACCGTAACGACAGGTGTCCAGTGCAAAGAGTGAAACGGTGCTGCGCCGACCTTCGGCACCGACCCGATCGAAGCGCTCGCATTGTAGAAAGACCCGGTCCTGGTATTCGAGCAGCTCCGAGCGGCAGGCCGCGATACCGTGCTCGCGCAACACCTGATGGGCCAGGTACTCGGCCCGGAGCAGATCCCCCCAGCGCCGCCCGGTCATCGTCGACTGTGGCGGAGAGAACTTGACTATTACCCCGACACGTTGTGAGTTGTGTTCGACGCGTGCGGTGAACTTAGGCTGCTCGCCTTGAGCGGAGGAGCCTGGCGGAGCGCCTGCCATGGATAGTTCAGCATAGTGAGGGTACTCGCTCGCTCGCGCCTCCTGCGTCACGAGCGGCGCGGCTTGTGCGCCAGCCAGGTATCGGTCCATCGACTCAGCTCCGAGAATGAGGGCCCCCGTCATGTCGGGGGCGCGCTGTGTCAGGTAGACCAGGACGTGATCATCGGTCCAGTCAATGACCCGGGGCGGCAGGCTCAATGCCGGAAATGCCCCGGGGACTGCCCTGCCCAGAAACCCACTGGGACGGCCGTCCTGGAGAAAGTACGGAATGCCTTCGAAGAACTGCTGAATGCGCGGCGGTCCGGCCGACACATAATAGCTGTCGCGCTCGAGCGCTTCGAGCATTCCCAACTCGTGAACGACGCCGCTTGTGTCGATACGAAACAAGGGCCAGCGCGACCCGACGGTACCCACTGTTCTACATAGCGCATAGCGTGCTCCCTTGGTCTTTCCCATGCGCAGAATCCGTTGCTCGCGCTCCAGCGTGCGCAATGCTCGGAGTGCGGTGGGCTCGGAAATGCCCAAGGCCTGGGCTAGCTCGGGGGTAGACTTCGGACCTGAGCCAAGCAGGTCTGAAAGGGCTTCTTCGATTGAATTCATGACGAGATTATTGACGGGATTGTATCGATATTCAAGTCCTTTAAAATGAATGACTTAGCCAGCTTTCAACGGGATATTTGACGAGAAATCGGCAATTTCTTTAGCGGCCTGAGCAGGGTCCTCGTCTGCTCCAGCCGGCGCAACCATTGTTCTCCCGCCAGAATCTCCTCGGCATTCGGCGCAGGGTCGATGACCTCGGGCAGATCGCTCCCGGCTGTGCTGACGTTCGCCCGACTCGCGCGACGGCCCTGCTCCGCCGATAGATTCAACACGGTTCTGACGAGGAAGGCTTCCTCATGCTGCACGACATGGTTGCGGCAATGGACCTGCAGTCGCAAGAACGCTGCCTGCATGAGATCGTCAATTTCTTGCGGCGAGCGGCCCCTGCTCTTCAGTAGCCGGCGCAGTTTCGTGAGCAACACGAGAACTTCGGACATGCTCTGCTTATGACATGGGCGACGCGGTCGAAGCACCTCGAGGAGGGTCGCAAAAGAAACAGGTGCAGTTATTTCGGTCTGCGGCATCTACTTCAAATGGCCCTACGCCTTTGTCCACCTCGGGTACGCACTCAGCCTCACCCTGATTTCTCTCCGTGTTGAAGGATTCGGCTTCGATCTTCGCGAGGCTGCGGCACTTCCAACCGCTCGTGCGCATACTACGCAGGGGGCGAACGAGTGTGCAGCGAGGGTGCTCAGATCAACTCAGCGCCGACAGGAACCGGCCGTTCCAGGAGCGCAGCCGGGGGCGCAATGGGCATCGGCCGGAAGCCGCACCGCGCGCAAACTCCGCGAGTTTTCCTCACGTGTCATCTCCACGCAAATGACTACGCGTTCTCGACGTCGTCCTACCACGCATACATCGCATTCCTGACTTCCGTCTTCTTTGAAGAAGTTCCCGGTGGTGCCTTGTGCGGTCCCGGCTGTTGGGTGCATTCTGTCATTTCTTTACAAACGCGCGAGCTATTGCGGTATGCCGAACGTAACAAAGCAGGTAGGGTGGTGGTCCTCCGGGTTGGCTCCACAAGGACGAGGATCGTGCCAATGGAAGCGGCGGCTATGGATACGTTGATGCAGAAGGGCGGGGCTGCCCCACAA
>Ga0268266_10004394_pt1 | contig 13512 bp, 8 predicted proteins | sample KBSS13metaG_FD_190356 | JGI IMG/M metagenome (GOLD analysis project Ga0268266, IMG submission 190356) | Switchgrass rhizosphere microbial communities from Kellogg Biological Station, Michigan, USA - KBS S1-3 metaG (SPAdes) (version 2) | ecosystem: Host-associated > Plants > Roots > Rhizosphere >...
CAGGCCGAAGCCATCCGGGCCCACAAGACGGCCGACCAGCTCGCCGACATCGCCGCCAGCGGCAATCTCATGGCGTTCGACATGATCGCCGCGCTTTCGACCACCAGCGCCGATGTGCTCGAAACCACCGCCAGGGACTTCCGCACCGCGCAGGCGCGCGTGAAGTCCAATCTCGAAGCGCTGCCCAAGACCACGGCGATGCGCTCCGTTCAAAACACGACCCTGAGCCTATTGGCGCTTGCCGACGGCAAGACCGGCGTCTTCAAGGTCCGCCAGCAGGAGCTGGATTCGGACGATTACGGCCAGACCATTCTGGAGGAAACCCGCAAGCTCAATGTCGGCCTCGGCATCAGCGTGCAGCAACTGGTCGACGCCGTGCAGAAGGAAACCGACGCCGCGGCCTGGCAGGCGCGCCAGGAGATCTCGTTCGGGACCATGGTCATGCTCGCCCTCGGCGTATCGACGCTGGTCGGCTCGATCCTGTTCGTCTGGCTCTATGTCGGCCGCAACATCCTGCGGCGGATCAGCAATCTGCAGCGTTCGATGCAATTGCTGTCCAGCGGCGACCTTGAATCGGAGGTCTATCAGACCCACCACCAGGACGAGATCGGCGTCATGGCGGATTCGCTGCAGGTGTTCCGCGAGAGCATGATCCAGAGCCGCGCGCTCGCCGCCGACCAGGACAAGGATCGCATCGCCAAGGGTGAACGCGCCAGCCGCATGGAAGCGCGTATCGTCGAGTTCGAAACCACCGTTCGCACCGCCCTCGACAGCCTGTCGACGGCTGCGGGCTCGATGCAGTCGACCGCAAAGACCATGTCGGCGAGCGCCGACAAATCCAGCGCGCTGGTGACCACGGTGGCGACCGCCGCCGAGCAGACCTCGGCCAACGTGCAGACCGTGTCGTCGGGCACCGAGGAATTGTCCTCCTCGATTGAGGAAATCGGCCGCCAGGTCGTCACGTCGTCGGAAATCGCCCGCAAGGCGGTCGAAGACGCCGGCGCGACCGACGCCACCATGCAAGGGCTCGCGGATAACGCCGCGCGGATCAGCGTGGTGGTCGACCTGATCCAGACCATCGCCTCGCAGACCAACCTGCTGGCGCTGAACGCCACCATCGAGGCGGCGCGCGCAGGCGACGCCGGCCGCGGCTTTGCCGTGGTCGCCTCCGAAGTCAAGAGCCTCGCCAACCAGACCGCGAAGGCCACCGACGAGATTCGCCAGCAGATCGGCAGCATGCAGACGGTGACGGAAACCGCGGTCTCCGCGATCCGCAACATCAGCAGCACGATCGCCGAGATCAACGAGGTGACCACCGCCATCGCGGCCGCGGTCGAGGAGCAGGGTGCGGCGACGCGCGAAATCGCGCGCAACATCCAGCACGCCGCGAGCGGCACCAGCGAGGTTTCCACCAACATCGTCGGCGTCTCCAGCGCCTCGGCGCAGGCCGGAACCACCGCCAGCGAGGTGCTGACCGCCTCCGACGCGCTGCGCCGCGAGGCCGACGTGCTGCGCGAGGAAATCGACGCGTTCCTGTCGAATATCCGGGCGGCTTAAAAAAACACCGTCATTCCGGGGCTATGCGAAGCATAGAACCCGGAATGACGCCCCTGCCCCGCTTTTTTCGGCTGGCGCGACGCCGCCTCTACCGCTAAGCCGGTAGCATGCATTCGAAAAACGAAATCATGCAGTCCTCGGCCGAGGCACTGCGATACCCCTGGGAAAACCACCCCGGCCACGATCAGGTCGTCGAGGTGATGCCCGGCGTGCTTTGGGTCCGCCTCAAGCTGCCGTTCCGGCTCAATCACGTGAACATCTATCTTCTGGCCGACGGCGACGGCTGGGCGATGGTCGATTCCGGCTTCGGCAATGAGGAATCCATCGCGGCCTGGACCACCCTGTTCGAGGGGCCGCTGCGGCATGTGAAGGTGACCCGGCTTATCGTCACCCATTCGCATCCCGATCACGTCGGCCTTGCCGGCTGGATCACGGAGCGCTTCGACTGCCCGCTGCAGATGTCGCAGGTCGAATACCTGCAATCGGTCTATCACCAGAACCGCGGCACCGAGGAACGGCGCAACGCGCAGCGGCTGTTCTTCCGCCGGCACGGCATGGACGAAGGCCTGACCGACAGGCTGCTCGGCCGCGGCCAGGACTATTTGAAGCGGGTGTCGGTGCTGCCGCCGTCCTACCGCCGCATCTCGCATGGCGACGAGGTCGTGATCGGCACACGGCGTTTCAAGGTGATCACCGGCGGCGGCCACGCGCTCGACCAGCTGATGCTGTATTGCGCCGCCGACAAATTATTCCTCTCGGCCGACCAGGTGCTGAGCAAGATTTCGCCGAATGTCAGCGTCTGGGCCGTCGAGCCCGACCAGAATTCGCTCGGCGAATATCTGGCCTCGCTCGCCAGCCTGACCACCACGCTGCCCTACGATGCGATGGTGCTGCCGGGCCACGGCGTGCCGTTCTACGGCCTGAAGACCCGTATCAAGCAGCTCGCCGACCATCACGAGGATCGCTGCCGCCTGATCGCCGAAGCCTGCCGGGAAGTGCCGCAGACCTCCAAGGAACTCGTGCCGGTCGTGTTCCACAAGCATGTGCTGGATGAGCACCAGATGGGCTTTGCCGCCGGCGAACTGGTCGCCCACGTCAATTACATGCTGGTCGAGGGTCGCCTGACCTGCGAAGTCAGCGACGGCGTGCTGCGGTTCCGCACCACCTGACGGCGAGCCCCAGTAGCTATTTCAGTGGCAGCGGCTGGTCGCCGAGCATCCCCTTGGCGATGATGCTGCGGGCTACCGCAGCATCCAGCGAATGTTGCGCGATCAGGTCCTGGCATTCGGCGACGATCTGATCGGCATCCTGCATCAGCTTGAGCTCCTTGTAGCGGTCGTCGCGGTGCAGGCCCATGCTGGCGCCGACAACTTCGAGCACGTTGATGATGCGGAACGGCCAGTCGCGTTCGTGCGCGCATAATTCGCGATGATCGGAATGATAAACAGCGACCAGCGCGTCGACGCCGGCATCGGAAGCCGCTTGAAGCTCATTGCGTTGCAGTTCGCGCTTGAACGCGGGCAAGACGCGGAGATTGTTGCTCTGCAGGCCGACCGCCGGTTGCTGCAGATCGACGAGCTCGATGCCAGGGACCGCCTGCAGGATTTCAGCGGCGGCTTCCATGACGCCGGCCACGCCGGGATGCCGGTGCAGCGCGATCCGCATCTTGACCTCCCGGCGCAACAGGGGCGTCAACTGAGCCAACCGTTCACGGATAAACAGCAGGAACGGCGTCATCTCGAACGGCCGCGCGCCGCCTTGTCGCTCAATGGCTGGAATATTCGTCTCGGTGAACTGGACGTAGCAGCTCGGACACCAGGAGATCACCTGACCGGATTTCGAGTGCGACATCTTCTCGATCGAGTTCGCGCCCATGCGCCCGGACATCTCGACGTCGCCGGTATTCATCTGCTTGATGCCGCAACAATGGCTCGGGCCGCCCATCACCTGGTAGATGACGCCGAGCGCATCCATGATGTCGAGGGCAAGCAGCGCGATATGGGGGTTCTTCAGCACATTGCAGCCGGTGTAGAACACGAAATCGGGCGCCTCGGCCGGTATCGCGGCCGATGCTGATTTCTGGCCGAGCCGCTGCAGCACCTCGCCATCAAGCTGCAACTGCGACAGCACAGCCACATCGCGGCTGTCGTCGCGAAATAGCGTCAGGCCCTGGCGCCGCCGTTCGGGCAGCTCATTCTGGCTTTTGGCCATAGCGACGCGCGCCATGGCCAGCAGGAAGCGCGGATTGACGCCGTAGTCGCACGCCTTGATGCACTCGCCGCTCCGCATGCAGGCGGACGCCCACTTGCGTGACGCCTCGGGCCCGTCACCCGTGCGCAGGATGTCGAGGATGCCGCTGATAATGTCGGTGGAGCTCGCATCCGCGATGCCGGCGGGGGCTACGCTTGGACAGGCTTCGACGCATTTACCGCAACGCGTGCACGCATCGAGCATATCGTCGACCCGAGCGCCCAGCGCCGTCTCGAAAGAGGTGTCGCTCATCGGTTGCGGCTCCTGCCCTTAGCAGAGGCTCGATATCCATCCTGGAACCATAGCCCAGGCCGGCCCCAACCGATATGCGAAAACCAGCCGGTCGGTTCGTCCTAAGCGATCCGTTTCTGCATTGGCCCAGGGGCATCCGTGTTGGCCTCAAAAGCAGCCCCCTCGGTCGGCGATGCCTGGAAGAGATACACTTGGCCATGCGCGTCCCCGGCACCCGGAATGCAGGGACCGCATTCCACATTTAACGCATTGATCAGGATCAACATTTGCTTCGCCTAGGGAGCATCCCGGAGGCGAGCCGAAATGTGGTATTTCGCGTAGACATTAAACCTGGAAAAGCTCTAAAAAAGGGCAAGGTTCTAAGCTAAGAAGGACGGCCAAACCGGCCGGTTCCGTTCCAGGTCTTGTGATGGATTACAGCAAATTCTTCCGCACCGCCCTCAATCGCTTGCATGACGAGCGGCGCTACCGCGTTTTCGCCGACCTTGAACGGATCGCGGGTCGCTTCCCGCACGCGGTCTGGCACTCGCCAAAGGGCCCGCGCAATGTCGTGATCTGGTGCTCCAACGATTATCTCGGGATGGGCCAGCACCCCAAGGTGGTCGGCGCCATGGTCGAGACCGCCACCAGAGTTGGCACCGGCGCCGGCGGCACCCGCAACATCGCCGGCACCCACCATCCGCTGGTGCAGCTCGAACAGGAACTGGCCGACCTGCACGGCAAGCAGGCTTCGCTGCTGTTCACCTCGGGCTACGTCTCGAACCAGACCGGCATCTCGACGATCGCAAAACTGATTCCGGACTGCCTCATTCTGTCCGACGCGCTGAACCACAATTCGATGATCGAAGGCGTCCGCCAGGCCGGCTGCGAACGTCAGATCTTCCGCCACAACGACATGGCGCATCTGGAAGAGCTCTTGATCGCGGCGGGCCCCGACCGGCCGAAGCTGATCGCCTGCGAGAGCCTCTATTCGATGGACGGCGACGTCGCCCCGCTCGCAAAGATCTGCGATCTCGCCGAGAAGTACGGCGCCATGACCTATGTCGACGAGGTCCATGCGGTCGGCATGTACGGCCCGCGCGGCGGCGGTATCGCCGAGCGCGACGGTGTCATGCATCGCATCGACGTGCTGGAAGGCACGCTCGCCAAGGCCTTCGGCTGTCTCGGCGGCTATATCGCTGGCAGCGCCGAGATCATCGACTGCGTCCGCTCCTATGCGCCGGGCTTCATCTTCACGACGGCGCTGCCGCCGGCGATCTGCTCGGCGGCAACCGCCGCGATCCGGCATCTGAAAGCCTCGAACTGGGAGCGCGAGCGCCACCAGGACCGCGCCGCCCGGGTCAAGGCGATCCTCAACGCCGCAGGCCTCCCGGTGATGTCGAACGAAACGCATATCGTTCCGCTGTTCGTCGGCGATCCGGAGAAATGCAAGCAGGCCTCCGACATGCTGCTTGAGGAGCACGGCATCTATATCCAGCCGATCAACTATCCGACGGTCGCCAAGGGAACCGAGCGCTTAAGGATTACGCCCTCGCCCTACCACGACGACGGCCTGGTCGATCGGCTCGCGGAAGCGCTGCTGCAGGTCTGGGACCGTCTCGGCCTGCCGCTGAAGCAGCAATCGCTGGCGGCCGAGTAACCCTACCTTTCCTAATCGCTGGAAATTGGGCCGGCAGCGCGGTGCGCTGCCGGCCCAAAGTGTTTATACTCACCTGTTCCGGCCCCGGCGGTTCCGAACGCTCCAAGGCCGGGAAGGGAGACAAGCAGCGATGCTGCACGACTGGGGCGTAATCGCCGCCGCGTTCGCCTATATCGGCCTGCTGTTCGGCGTCGCCAGCTATGGTGACCGGCTGTCGCCGAGCCAGCGCGGCCGCGCCAGCATGCTGATCTATCCGCTGTCGCTGGCGATCTACTGCACCTCCTGGACCTTCTTTGGCTCGGTCGGTTTCGCCACCCGCACCAGCTTCGATTTTCTTGCGATCTATGTCGGCCCGGTCCTGATGATCGGGTTTTGCACGCCGCTGCTGCGGCGCGTGATCAAGCTTGCCAAATCGCAGAACATCACCTCGATCGCCGACTTCATCGCGGCGCGCTACGGAAAGAGCCAGGCGGTCGCCGGCACGGTGGCTGTGATCGCGATCGTCGGATCGGTGCCTTACATCGCGCTCCAGCTCAAGGCGGTAGCGTCCTCGCTGGAGACGATCCTGAGAGAGGACAAGCTGTTCTCCTCGATCCCCATCATCGGCGACATCGCATTGGTCGTGACGCTGGCGATGGCGGCATTCGCGGTGCTGTTCGGCACCCGCCAGAGCGACGCTACCGAGCACCAGCACGGCCTCATGCTCGCGGTTGCCACCGAATCCATCGTCAAGCTGGTGGCGTTTCTCGCCGTCGGCGCTTTCGTCACCTTCTGGATGTTCACGCCGGTCGAACTGATCGAACGCGCGATGAAGACCCCGGAGGCGGTGCGCGCGATCGACTACGTGCCCTCGCTCGGCAATTTCCTCACCATGACGCTGCTGTCGTTCTGCGCGATCATGCTGCTGCCGCGGCAGTTTCACGTCAGCGTGGTCGAGAATTCCAGCGCCGCGGAGGTCAGCCGCGCCCGCTGGCTGTTTCCTGTCTATCTGGTCGCCATCAACCTGTTCGTGATTCCGATCGCGCTCGCCGGCCTCGTCACCTTTCCGTTCGGCGCCGTGGACAGCGACATGTACGTATTGGCGCTGCCGCTCGAGGCGGATTCCCCGCTGCTCAGCATTGCCGTCTTCGTCGGCGGCCTGTCGGCCGCGACCGCGATGGTGATCGTGGAATGCGTCGCGCTCTCCATCATGGTCTCCAACGACATCGTCCTGCCGCTGGTGCTGCAGCGCAGCCCGGCGACGCGCGACAGCAGCAAGGATTTCGGCGACTTCCTGCTCAGGATCCGGCGCTTTGCGATCTTCGCCATCATGGTGATGGCGTATTTCTACTATCGTGCGCTCGGCAATGCGCAGCTGGCGGCGATCGGCCTGCTGTCGTTCGCAGCCCTTGCCCAACTGGCGCCAGCCTTCTTCGGCGGCCTGTTCTGGCGCGAGGGAACTGCCCGCGGCGCCATGACGGGCATGCTGGTCGGCTTTGCGGTGTGGGCCTATACGCTGTTCCTGCCGAGTTTCCTGGAAAACAATCCCACCGGCCTGCTGCTGCTGCAACACGGACCGCTCGGCATCGAAGCGCTGCGTCCGCGGGCGTTATTCGGCGCCGATCTGCCGCCGCTGATGCATGGCGTGCTATGGTCGCTCTCGCTCAACATCCTGACCTACATCGTGATGTCGCTCGCGCAACGGCCGTCCTCGATCGAACGGCTGCAGGCGGATCTGTTCGTGCCCAACACGCTGGCGCCGATCGCACCGACGTTCCGGCGCTGGCGAACGACGGTTACCGTGCAGGACATCCAGAGCACGGTGGCGCAATATCTCGGCCCCGAGCGCGCTGCCCAGGCCTTCGAGGCCTTTGCCGCCGGCCATCCCGGCAATCTCGATCCGGCCGCGCCCGCCGATTTCGAATTGCTGCAATATGCCGAACGCCTGATCGCCTCCTCGATCGGAGCCGCCTCCTCGCGCCTCGTGATGTCGCTGTTGCTGCGCAAGCGAACCGTCTCCGCCAAGGCCGCGCTGAAGCTGCTCGACGATTCCCACGCCGCGCTGCATTTCAACCGCGAGATTTTGCAGACCGCGCTGAACCATGTGCGCCAGGGCATCGCGGTGTTCGACGCGGATTTGCAACTGATCTGCTCGAACGCCCAGTTCGGCGAAATTCTCGCGCTGCCGCCGCATCTGGTGCAGCTCGGCATCCCCCTGCAGGAAATCCTCGAATTCATGGGCGCCGTCAGCCCGGCCGCCGTCGGCAACCCCGATGGATTGCTGCAGCGGCGGCTGGATGCCTACACCACCGAGGGCGAACCCTATCTGGAGCGCCTGCCCGACCGCCACATGGTGATCGAGGTTCGCTCCAACCGGATGCCGGGCGGCGGCTTCGTCATCACCTTCTCCGACGTCACGCCGAGCTTCGAGGCTGCCGAAGCGCTGGAACGTGCCAATGCGACGCTGGAAAAGCGCGTGCGCGACCGCACCGAGGAACTGACCCGCCTGAATTCCGAACTGGCCCAGGCCAAGAGTACCGCCGAGGACGCCAACATCTCGAAGACCCGGTTCCTGGCGGCCGCCAGCCACGACATCCTGCAACCACTCAACGCGGCGCGGCTTTATGTGACGAGCCTCGTCGAGCGGCAGAACGGCGGCGAGGATTCGCGCCTGGTGGAAAACATCGACGACTCCCTGGAGGCGATCGAGGAGATCCTAGGCGCCCTCCTCGACATCTCGCGGCTCGATGCCGGCGCCATGACGACCGCGATCACGAGCTTCAAGATGGCCGACCTGATGCGCTCGCTCGAGATCGAATTCGCGCCGATCGCCCGCGCCAAGGGGCTCGAACTGACCTTCGTCCCCTGCTCGCTGCCGGTGGAGTCCGATCGGCTGCTGCTGCGGCGGCTGTTGCAGAATTTCATTTCCAACGCCATCAAGTACACCCCGCGCGGGCGCGTGCTGGTCGGCTGCCGCCGCCAGGGCCAATCCCTGAAGATCGGTGTTTACGACACCGGCGTCGGCATTCCCGTGACGAAGCGCGGCGAGATCTTCAAGGAGTTTCACCGCCTGGAACAGGGCGCGCGGATCGCGCGCGGCCTCGGTCTTGGCCTCTCCATCGTCGAGCGGCTGGCGCGGGTGCTCAAGCACGGCATCGCGATCGACGCCAACGCCAGTGGCGGTTCGGTGTTTTCGGTGACGGTGCCTGTCGCCAAGGTGGTCAACCACACCGCCGCCGTCACCAGCGCGACGCCACTCTCCAAGGCGCCGATGAGCGGGGCGCTGATCGTCTGCATCGAGAACGACCCGGCGATCCTCGACGGCATGAAGACGCTGCTGACGGCGTGGGATGCCGAGGTGATCGCGGTGACCGACCCCGATGCCGCGATCGCGGCGATCGAGTCCTCCGGCAGCAGCGTGACCGGCCTCCTGGTCGACTACCATCTCGACCGCGGCAACGGCGTCGCCGCGATCCGCGAGATCCGCCGCCGTTTCGGCGAAAACATTCCGGCCATCCTGATCACGGCCGACCGCAGTCCCAATGTTCGCGCCGCCGCGCGCGAGGAAAACATCGCGATCCTCAACAAGCCGGTCAAACCGGCCTCGCTCCGCGCCCTGCTCGGCCAGTGGCGGGCACAGCAGATGGTGGCGGCGGAGTAGCGGTCCACTTCTTGTCGATGTTGGCTATCGGCGGGGATGGCGAGGCCAACTCAGGGTTTGCGCAACGCGCGCAAGCGCAGCCCGGTCAGGAAAGCGAGCATCGCCGGCACGACAAAGCTCGCCGGCACCCAGAAGGCGGCGCGCGCCATTTCCTGATCCGGAATTGCAGCCGACAGGCCACTGGCATTGGCTATCAGCCCCGCTATCGCCGCGCCGAATGCAAAGCCCATTTGTTGCACGGTGGGGACTGACGAGGCCGCAACCACCTCGTTGCCCGCCGTGGCGCCGTCCATGATCCGGTGCGCGACGAAGGGCCAACACTGGCCGATGCCCGACCCCAGCACGGCAATTGCCGAGACCAGCAGGAATGCGGATGCCGTGGCGTACGGCGCGAGAAGCGCGATGGCCATCAGGCTCAGCCCCATGGCTGCCGGCCCGGTCAACATCAACCGATCCGCCCAGCGCACCGACGCCCCGGCGGTTGCAAGCGAGGCGACTGTCCATGCCAGCGAGGCGCTGGCGACGGCAAAGCCGGCCGAGAGCGGATCGAAGCCATGCAGCTGTTGCAGGAACATGGGCACGTAGATCTGAAGCGGGCTGAAGGTGATGCAGAGCAGCAGCGCGAGCCATAGCCCGGCACCCGTCTGCGTGCGCCATGAAAACGCGTCGCTCGGCAGGAGCCGGGTCGTCGCCGAACGGTCGAGCCGCAACATCACCGCGAGCGAGACGATCGCCGCGACGATCAGCGCCGATTTCGCAAGCGGTGGCGCGACGACAGACGCGGCGGACATTGCAGCAATCGCGAGGCAGATCAGGGCGACCCGTCCGGCGGGCACGCGCAGGGGTGACGTTCCACGGGCCGCCACCGACGGCAAGATGAAGAGGGCGCTTATTGCCAGGACAACGCCAACAGCGGCGGTCGTGACAAAGGCACTGCGCCAGTTGCCGAAATGGGCGAACATCCCGCCGACGAGAGGACCGATCAGGACCGACATGCTCCAACTGGTCGACATCAGCGCAATGGTTCGCGACCAGGCCGACTCCGGAAACGTGCCGCGGACCAGCACATAGGCGACGGCAGCCTCCAGGCCGCCGCCGAATCCCTGAATGAGCCTGCCGACAACGATCCAGCCCATCGCCGGGGCCAGCGAGCAAAGCAGCGCACCGAGGGCGAATACCGTGACGCCCGAGCAATAAACTGTCCGGGAGCCAATCGAGCTCGCAAGCACGCCAGCACAACTCGCGGCGACGATGGACGAGGCAAGGTAGGCGGTGGTCGGCCAGCTCAACATGGCGACGCCACCGAGGTCACCGACGATGGACGGCAGCACGGTCGTCAGCAGCAATACGTTCATGGATTGCAGCAGCACCCCGCCAAGCAGGATAGTGAGTGTCGGAATCCATTCCCGTCTAAAAAGTGATCGCCATCCGTCCCGGACAGAGTCCAGCTCCATGTCGGGCCTCCCTCCGGACCAACGCGCCGGGAGTTGCCAGCGACGGACATCCGGGTTATTTTAGATAGCATTTTATTTCTAAAATAAACCCATGAGTCAAGACCAGGACCGCAGTCAGGATCGCATCCTGTTTCACCTCAAGACGCGCGGACCGCAGGTTGCCGCCGACGTCGGCGCGCGCCTTGACATGACCCCGGCCGGCGCGCGTCAGCACCTCCTCAAGCTTGAAGCGGCAGGCCTGGTGGAGAGCGAGGACCAACGCGAAGGGCGCGGACGGCCGAGGAAATATTGGCGGTTGACGCCGCGCGGCCACGAGCGGTTCCCCGACCGCCACTCCGATTTGACCCTGGATTTATTGCAATCCATGCGCGACGTCTTCGGCGACGACGGCCGGGAAAGGCTGATCGCGCACCGCGAGCGTGCGATCGTGGCCAACTACCGCAAATTCGTCCGCACACAGGATTCACTTCGTCAGAAGCTGACGGCGCTGGCGAGGATTCGAAGCCGTGAGGGCTACATGGCAAGCGTGGCCAAGGATACCCGGGACAGCTTTCTGTTGGTCGAGAACCACTGCCCGATTTGCGCGGCAGCGACCGCTTGCCAGGGTCTCTGTCGCTCGGAACTTGCGGTGTTCCGCGCCGTGCTGGGAACCGACGTGACCGTTGAACGCATCGATCATATTCTCGCGGGCGCTCGGCGCTGCGCGTACCGGATCACGCCGCGGCAGCCACGATGAGCGCATCATCCTTGAGGCACGCGATGCGAGCGCCTCAGGATGGCGGAGGCGGAACGGTCTCAGGTCGTCGGCGTTCCCTGGCGCCATTGGCCGCCGGCGATCTTCGCGGCGGCGATCACGGCCTGCGTTCGACTCTCGACGCCGAGTTTCTGCAGGATCGCCGAGACATGCGCCTTGATGGTCGCTTCCGACACGCCGAGCTCGTAGGCGATCTGCTTGTTGAGCAGGCCCTCCGACAGCATCATCAGCACGCGCACCTGCTGCGGGGTCAGCGTGACCAGACGGTCGCGCAGCCGCGACATGTCGGGGTCGTCGGCCGAGGTGAGATCGGTGTCCGGCGGAACCCAGACGTCGCCCTCCATCACCTTCATGATGGCATCGCGCAGGGTTTCAACGCCGAAGCGCTTGGGGATGAAGCCAGAGGCGCCGAAATCCAGCGAGCGGCGGATCGTGCCGGCATCGTCGCTCGCGGACACGATCACCACCGGAATCGCCGGGTATTGCGCGCGCAGATAGATCAGGCCGGAGAACCCCGAGATCCCCGGCATGGTGAGATCGAGCAGGATCAGATCGACGTCGGAATCCCGTTCGAGCAGCGCGGTGAGATCGTCGAACGATCCGGCCTCGCTGACGACGGCGGACGCCACGACGCTGGCGACCGCCTGACGCAACGCGTCGCGGAACAAGGGGTGATCATCGGCGATGACGAGGTGGGTATTTGCAGCGGTCGTCATTCGGCTCTCTTGCATCGGCTTGCGACTAGTCCGCTTCGCTTTGTCTCCCTTCGGGCCGGCTTGCGCAAGCGCCCAATCCTATCATGTTTGAAAGCAGTTAACCCGCGCGCTTGTGCGCCGCAACACGCCCTGCGCGCTCCGATGGATCGGCCGGAAAGTCGGCCGCCAATATGCTGAAAACACCGTGCAAAGGGCCGAAAGTCGTATTGGGGCGGGTTTCACGGGGATGTTACCTTTGGGGTGAAGCCCAGCTAATCCGGCCAAGTTCGGCGAGGGGCGGACTTTGCATCAATGATTTTGGGGAGACTGAAATGTCCACTATGACTGCCACATCCGGCAAGGCCGCAGGGATGACGAAGGACGAACGCTTCGTCATTCTCGCTTCCTCGCTCGGCACTGTCTTCGAATGGTATGATTTCTATCTCTACGGATCGCTCGCCAGCATCATCGGCGCGCAATTCTTCTCGGATTATCCCCCGGCAACCCGCGACATTTTTGCGCTTTTGGCGTTTGCCGCCGGCTTCCTGGTGCGTCCGTTCGGCGCCATCGTGTTCGGCCGCGTCGGCGACATCGTCGGCCGCAAATACACCTTCCTCGTCACCATCCTGATCATGGGTCTGTCGACCTTCATCGTCGGTCTGCTGCCCAACGCCGCAACCATCGGCATCGCGGCGCCGATCATCCTGATCGCGTTGCGCCTGCTGCAGGGCCTCGCGCTCGGTGGCGAGTATGGCGGTGCGGCGACCTACGTGGCCGAGCATGCGCCGATGGGCAAGCGCGGCTATTACACCTCGTTCATTCAGACGACCGCCACGCTCGGCCTCTTCCTGTCGCTGCTGGTGATCCTGTTCACCCGCACCGCACTCGGCGAGCCTGAATTCGCCAAATGGGGCTGGCGCATTCCGTTCCTCGTCTCGGTGCTCCTGCTCGGCATCTCGGTCTGGATCCGGCTGCGGTTGAACGAGTCGCCGGTGTTCCAGAAGATGAAGGACGAGGGCAAGGGCTCGAAGGCTCCGCTGACCGAAGCCTTCGCGAACTGGAGCAATGCCAAGCTCGTCATCCTGGCGTTGGTCGGCGGCGTGATGGGCCAGGGCGTGGTCTGGTACACTGGCCAGTTCTACGCGCTGTTCTTCCTGCAATCGATCCTCAAGGTCGACGGTTACACCGCCAACCTCTTGATCGCCTGGTCGCTGCTGCTCGGCACCGGCTTCTTCATCGTGTTCGGCATGCTGTCCGACAAGATCGGCCGC
>Ga0268266_10004395_pt1 | contig 13511 bp, 12 predicted proteins | sample KBSS13metaG_FD_190356 | JGI IMG/M metagenome (GOLD analysis project Ga0268266, IMG submission 190356) | Switchgrass rhizosphere microbial communities from Kellogg Biological Station, Michigan, USA - KBS S1-3 metaG (SPAdes) (version 2) | ecosystem: Host-associated > Plants > Roots > Rhizosphere...
GCGCCCCTGCTTGCGGTCGCCGTCGGCCAGCGTCTGCTGGCGGAGAATCTGATCGAGCTTCTGGCTGAAGACGGTGGTGAACCAGTGCAGCTGCGGGCGGAAGGCGGTGCTGCCGCCGACGAGCAGCAGGCCGAAGGCTTCCTCCGAGAAACCGGAGACGCCGAGCGGCAACACGTGAAACGCCGAATCTTCGAACGGGGTGCTCGGCCGGCGCTTGCGATCGGCGCCGGAGTGCGGCGCGGGAAAGAACAGCTCCTTGCGGTTGGCGAACGCGGTGACCAGCGGGTTGCCCCAGTCTTCGAGCGACACTGAAAACCGCGACAGCGCCGATCCGGACAGCCCGTAGGTGCCGATCACGAACAGCGACGACTCGTCGGCCGGGCGGACGAGACAGATCGATTGCGGGATGCCGAGCACCTCGCCAAGCCACTGCAGCGCGAGGGTCGCGCAGTCGGAGAGCTCAGCGCGTCCGACGAACCCTTCGAGCAGCCGCAGGCGCGCCGCGATCAGCTGGCCCTGGTCGTCCGGACCCTCTTCGACCTCGACGCGGACGCGCGGGGCGCCCGCATACGATCCGTTCCGTCGCCCTTTAGGCGCGGGCGGGTGTGCGCCGACGGCCAGCAGTGCGGCGGGCTGGGATGGCATTGATCTGTGCCCGGAGAGCCGAGTTTTCTGCAATGAGTTCCTCATACCCCTTGCCCTCGATCGCCTGCTTGGACACCGGGGCAATCTGGCCGACCGCTTCGGAGTATTTCAGATACGTTTCGATCGAGGCGACCACGATCCGGGCCTCAACGGTAATCAGGTCGATCCCGACGAGGGATACGCGCACCCACGCGTCGATCACGATCCCCTTGTCGAGAACTCGATCGAGAACGTCGATAAGACTTGTGCCGCCTGCGGCTCGTTCAACGGGCATCGGACACTCCTTGTGTCGAACTTCGTCTGATTGCGCGCTATCTCGACGCCGGCCGTCGCCGCGTCAACGACGCCAGCTGCCGCTCGAGCGCGCGCACCTGCTTTTTCAGGTCGTCGTTCTCGGCCGACAACGCCTGCTTGCCTGGCGACAGATGGTGATCGTATTTCCACCAGTCGAGCCCAATCTGCTCGGCCTTGTCGATCGAACAGACGAGCAGTCGAATCCTGATCGTCAGCAGCTCGACTTCCGCCAACGACACCTTGATGTCCCCAGCAACGACAAGCCCTTTGTCGAGGACGCGGTCGAGCACATCGACGAGCCCGGAGGATCGTCCTTGCCCTTCAGTCAGTGACGTCGGCATAGGTTCCGTATTCTACGAATTTTCCCGCGCGATCGCTTGTATGACTGGTGGACGAGGAACAGGCTTATCTGAGCAATGGCAATGCCAGACTTGCCCGGCTGATTGAGGATGGAACGAACGCCGATTGCATCGAAGCCCAACAGTAGGAGCCTGGCCAGCGTACAAGATCTTTACAGCGACAGCAGCTCAGAAGGGGCCGCGATCACCCGGTCTTCAGGTGTCAAATCGTGAAGCCGCACGCTGCCGAAACCGAATCCGTATCGCGCGAGACACACGCGCGTCCCGGCGGCGCGCGCCGTCCGCCAGTCGATGACGGAATCGCCGACCATGAGCGTGGATGCCGGGGTCGCGTGGGCGCGCGCGGCGAGTTGCAGCAGCGCCGCCGGATCAGGTTTTCGCGGCAGCGGCCCGTCGCCGCCGAGCACGGCGTCCGCTGGAAAGTGACGCGCGAGATCGAGGCCGTCGAGGATACGCCGGGTCGCGGCGATCGGCTTGTTGGTGAGAACGGCGAGAGCCGCGCGCCGGCCGAGCGCCTCGAGCACCTCGGGAATGCCGTCGTACGGGCGCGTGTGCTTCAGCAGCACCGCGTCGTAGCACGCCAGATAACGCTCCAGCGCGTCGGGCGGCCGTTCGACACCGCTCGCCTTGAACGCGCGCGCGATGAGCTGTGCCGCACCGTCGCCGACCATGGCGCCGATCTCATCTTGCGGAATCGGCGCCGCTCCGCACGAGACGATGAGCGCGTTGGCGGCGTCGGCGATATCGCGCAGCGAATCGACCAGCGTGCCGTCGAGGTCGAAGACGATGAGCTTCAGGGGCACGTGGCTGGGGCTAGGGGCTGGCAGCAGGGGCTAGGGACTGGAGACTGGGGACTGGGGACTAAGGCTGAGCGCGGTACTCGGCAAACGACGTTGGCGTTTCCCAGACGGTAACCCGCATCACCGGCAGGCCGTGCTCGTGCGCCTTGTCGAAGATCAGCTTCGCGATGCGCTCGACCGTGGGGTTGCTGTCGAGCAGATACACCGGCTCGCCGAGCTGCTTCAACGGGGCGACCAGCGGATCGTCGTGACGGAGCAGCATCTTGTGATCGAGCTCGGCGTCGATCCACCCCTTCACGATCCGCTTGATGTCGCTGAAATCGCACACCATGTTGCGGTTGTCCAGCGAACCGGTGCGGACCTCGATCTCCGCGGTCGCGTTGTGCCCGTGCGGATGCTTGCAGATGCCGTCGTAGTCGAGCAGACGATGGCCGTAGCAGAAATCAATGCGTTTGGTGACGGAGTACATTGGGTAATCTGGTGATTGGGTAATCTGGTAATTTATTGGGGATTGGCCGGCTCAATCCTGCAATCCATTACCAGATTACCAGATTACCCGATTACCCAATGCTGACCGCCGTTCTGCTCTCCGGCGGCCTCGACAGCGCCGTTCTGGTCGCGGAAGAGGCCGCGGCCGGCGAGGTCCAACCCATCTACGTCAGCGCCGGCCTGGCGTGGGAGGCGGCCGAACGCGAGATCGTCTCGAGCTTCCTCGCACGCGCGCCGCTCAACGGCCGGGTGCGTCCGCTGGTCTCGCTCAGCGTCGACATGCGCGACGTCTACGCCGCCACGCATTGGGCGGTCGAGGGACGTCCGCCCGGGTATCACACCCCGGACGAAGACGTGTATCTCCCGGGACGCAACGTGATCCTGCTGGGCAAGGCGGCGGTTTACTGCGCGGCTGCGCAGATCGACCGTCTCGTCATCGGCACGCTCGCACACAACCCGTTCCCCGACGCGACACCGGAGTTCCGCGCGGCCATGGCCCGTGCGCTCACGCTCGGCCTCGATCGCCGGCTGCAGATCGAGGCGCCCTACGCGGACACCGAAAAAGCGGAGGTCATCCGCCGCGGCGCGGCGCTCGGCGTCCCCTTCGAGCTGACGCTGTCGTGCATGAACCCCCCTGAATCAGCGCTTAGCAGTCTGCAATCTGCACTGCACTGCGGCGAGTGCAGCAAGTGCCGCGAGCGCCACGATGCCTTCATCGAGGCCGGCATCGCCGACCCCACGGCCTACGTCTCGACGGCCAACCTGCGTTGAGCGAGCCGCCGCACCATAATGTCGGGCGTCCCCGGGCGGCTGAAAAGGATGTTGCCAAAGCGCCCCGGCAGGAGGACACTCGGTCGCAGAAACGTGCGCGCTCAAACGCCTGAGCGGCTCTCTTGGTGATGATGATCATGCTGAAACGGATTGGCTGGCTTCTCGTGGTGATCGTCGGCTGCTGTACGGCCGACGCCTCGGCGCAGCCGAAGCCGGACGAGGGCATCCCGATTCAAAGCGAGCTGGTTCGCGCCCGCTGCGGCGGCTGCCACAAGGTCGACGACAAGATGCGGATGACGCGCATTTCGTATCGACGGGCGAGCCCTGAGAACTGGGAAAAAACCATCAAGCGGATGGTGAGCCTGAACCACGTCAACCTCGACCCGGCCGACGCGCGCAACATCCTCAAGTACCTGGCGGACCACAACGGCCTGGCGCCCGAAGAGCTCCGTCCCGTCGCCTTCGAGGCGGAACGCCGGATGGTCGAGTACACCTACACCGCCGACAAGGACACGTCGGACACCTGCTCGGCCTGCCATTCGATCTCGCGCGTCATGAGCGAGCGCCGCACCAAGGACGACTGGGGCCTGCTGGTCAACATGCACCGCGGCTACTACCCGCTGGTCGACAATCAGCCGTTGAACAGCGGCCAGGGGTTCCGCCGAACGCGGCCGGCGGAGACCGAGCCCGGCGCCGACGGGCGGCCGCCCGACAACCGGCATCCGATGGAGAAGGCGCTCGATCACCTGGCCAAGGCGTTTCCGCTCGAAACGCCGGCGTGGGCGGCATGGTCCGCCTCGATGCAGCCGGCGAAGCTGGCCGGCCGGTGGGCCGTGTCCGGCTACCAGCCGGGCAAGGGCGCGATTGTCGGTCAGGTCACCATCACTGCCGATCCGAACGCCGCCGACAGCTTCAACGTCGACACGCACTACACGGTGGCTCGAACAGGCGAGCTCGTCTCCCGTGCCGGGAAGGCGCTCGTCTACACCGGGTTCCAGTGGCGGGGGCGCGGCGGCATCCCCGGGAGCGACAACGTCTGGCGCGAGGTGATGTTCGTCGAGCGCGACTGGCGGGAAATGTCGGGACGTTGGTTTACCGGCGCCTACGACGAGATCGGCATCGACGTGAAGCTCACCCGCCTCGGCTCCGATCCCGTCGTGTTCGGGTCGGATCTGACCGCGCTGAAGACCGCGTCCACCGGCCGCGCGATCAAGATTTACGGCGCCAACCTGCCGGCCAACGTCACGCCGGGCGACGTCGGGTTCGGACAGGGCATCAAGGTGACGCGCATCGTCTCTGCCCGTCCTGACGAGATCGCGGCGGAGGTCGAGGTCGCCCCGACCGCGCCGATTGGCCCGCGCGATGTCTCGGTGGCCGGCGCCGTGAAGCCGGCGGCGCTGGTGGTCTACGACAAGATCGACGGCATCAAGGTGGTGCCGCAGTCCGGCATGGCGCGGGTGGGCGGCGCAGTGTTTCCGAAGCAGCTCCAGCAATTCGAGGCCGTCGGCGTGATCAACGGCCCGGACGGCAAGCCGGGCACCGCCGACGATCTGGAATTGGGGATGGTCGACGTCAAATGGTCGGTCGAAGAGTACACGGCCACGTTCGGCGACGACGACATGCAGTTCGTCGGGGCGATCGACCAGAAGGGCCTGTTCACCCCGGCCGTCGACGGTCCGAACCCGAAGCGGACCGGCAACCGCAACAACATCGGCGACGTCTGGGTCGTCGCCGAACTCGCGCCGACGGCCGGTTCCCCCAAGCCGCTGCGCGCCCGCGCGCACCTGCTGGTCACCGTCCCGGTTTACATGTCGTGGTTCACCGGGAGCGCACAATGATCAGCTGGGCCGCGCGGGAACATCATCGTTTCGAGGCGGCGGGACGGCCGTTCGTCTACCTGGTCCCGAGCGCCGCCATCTTCGCGCTCGACGACACGGCCGACGACGTCATGCGGCGGCTGACCGAGCGTCCCTACACCCGCGACGAACTGGAAGCGGAGCTGGCGGAACGGCACGGCCATGCGGAGCTGGAGGACACGATCGCGGAGCTGGCGCGCGTGCGCGCCATCGGCGAGCTGATCGTGCCGGGCGCCGACGCCGCTCCGCCGCCGAAAATCTTCCCGCTGACGCCGTTCCCGTTGACGACGATGGTCCTCAACGTCACGAACCAGTGCAACCTGGCCTGCACCTACTGCTACGAGTACAGCGAGGACAAGATCGTCGACACCGAAAACGGGCTGAAGCCGAAATTCATGAGCGAGGAGACCGCGCGCCAGAGCGTGGAGTTCATGCTCAAGGAATCGGGCGACAACAAGGTCGCGCACATCACGTTCTTCGGCGGCGAAACGCTGCTCAACTTTCCGGTCCTGAAGCAGACGATCGCCTACGCCCGCCAGCGCGGCGCCGAGCTGGGCAAGGCCGTCGACTTCAGCCTCACGACCAACGGCACGCTGCTCAAGCCGGAGATCATCGAGTTCCTCGCCGAGAACCAGGTCGGCGTCACGATCTCGATCGACGGTCCGCGCGAGGTGCAGGACAAGTTCCGCGTCTTCCACAACGGCACCGGCAGCTACGACGTCGTCGCGCCGAAGATTCAGGAGCTGCTCAAGCGGCATCGCAGCCGGCCGATCGGCGCGCGCGTCACGCTGACGTCGGGACCGCTCGACATCAAGCGGATCTACCGGCACCTCACCGAGGAGGTCGGCTTCTGGGAGGTCGGCTTCGCCCCGGTGACGACCTCGCCGGGCCGCGGCCACGCCATCTCGGAGCACGGCTACGACGAGATGCTCGGCCAGTTCCGGGAGCTGGCCTACGAGTTCCTCGAGTACTCGGTCGAGAACCGGCACCACGGCTTCTCGAACGTCAAGGAGACGCTGGAAGAAATTCACAAAGGCATGAGCAAGGCGTTCCCCTGCGGCGCCGGGCTCGGGCTGATGGGCGTGGCCACCGACGGAGACGTCGCGCTGTGTCACCGCTTCGCCGGCTCGGACGCGCACAAGCTCGGGACCGTCGCCGACGGCATCGACCGAAACGCGCAGCACGCGTTCCTGGAGAAGCACCACATCGCCAACAAGACCGATTGCAGCACCTGCTGGGCGAGGCCGCTGTGCTCCGGCGGCTGCTATCACGAAGCGCATACCCGGTACGGCGAGACGACGCGGCCCAACCTGCACTACTGTGACTGGATCCGCGGCTGGACCGACGTCTGCCTGCAAATCTACGGCGAGCTGTCGGAACGGAACCCGGCGTATCTCGCACAGTTCGACGAGCCGATGGCGGCTGAACGCGTAAGCTGAGGAGACGGACATGAAGCATCTCAAACCGGTGAACAGCAAGGCGGCGCGCGTGGATCGCGCCACCGAGAAGGACGTGGTGGCGCTCCAGCGCCCGCCGCAACAGCCCCAGGGCCCGCACTTTCCGATCGGCTGCTCGCTGGTCTTTTCGCCAGGCTGGGAAGCGGATCGCGCCGGCGGCACCGCCGGACTGTGCCAGCCGGTCGAACGCGATCTGTTCGATTGCCACATCGGCTGCTACTGGCCGGCGCAGGTACCCGATCAGCTGAACCACGCGCCCGACTGGACCAGCAAGTGCGCGGCGGCGCAGAAGGACTGGCGCAAGATCGATCTCGTGTTTCCGTGACGGCTTGAGGGCTTCATTGATATGACTGCCATGCTGAACCGATTGAGCTCGGTCTGCGTCGCCGGTATCGGACTCGCGCTCGCCGCCTTGTCCGTGACGGTGAACGCCGCCGACAAGCCGAAGGTCGTGGCGGGCAACGGCACGCTGATCATCGGCACCTATCCCGACAAGTTCTGGATCATCGACGAGGCGACGGAAAAGGTCGTCGGATCGATTCCGTTCAAGTCGGGGATCCCGCGCCGGACCACGATCTCGCGCGATCGGAAGCGCTTCTACACCATCGAAGCCGGCATGGAGAAGGTCGAGATTCTCGACATCGCGTCGCGATCCACCGTCGACACGTTCACGCTGAGCGAGGGCGCGAAGAAGGTGCGGATCAGGACGCTCGAACCGGATCCGCTTCACCGCTTCGTCATCATGCTGACCGCCTCGGCCACCAAGCTGATCGACCGCTTCGAGATCGGCACGCCGACGCTGGTCCAGTACGACCTGAAGTCGCACCAGGTGGTCCGGACGATTCCCTGGCCCAACGGCGAGGAGCGGCAGAACGCGCAGATCCAATTCTCGCCCGACGGCAAGCTGATGTACCTGTTCAGCGACCAGGACGTGCTGATCTACGAGACCGAAAAGTTCACCCAGGTGGACAAGTGGGAGCTCTCGAAGCCGATCGAGGAGGGCTTCGGCCGGCTCGAGTTCGGCTCGAGCGACATCCTCAACGACGAGCCCGGTTTCTACACCGGGATCTTCAACGTCTCCGATCCGGTGCAGCATCGGCGGATCATGGGCATCGGCCGCGTCAATCTCGCCGCCAAGACGGTGGATTTCTACACGATGGGCCCGTCCTCGCCGGTCAGCTTCACGATGGCGCCAGGCCGGAAGGTCGGCTACGGGCTGTTCCAGGACATCGGCCGCTACGAATTCTGGAAGTTCGATCTCCAGGGCCGCAAGCTCGCCGGCCACACCGAATTCCCGGGCCGGCCCCGGATGTCGCTCAAGACCAGCTCGAACGGCAAGGTGCTCTACATCTACAACGCGGGCAATACCATCGATCTCTGGGACGCCGAGACCTACCAGTACCTCCGGACGATCACGCTCGACGGCGACATGACCGCCGAGCTGTTCGTGTTGCCGACGCCTCCGGCGCCGGCGACGGTGCCTTCGGCAGGAAAGTAGGCGGGTGGTCGATCGCGATCTTCGTCGTGCCATCGACCTGATCGTTCCCTACTGGCGTCGTCTGGCCGTGGTGATGGCGTTGTGCCTCGCCAGCACCGTCGTGTCGCTGTACCTGCCGCTGCTCTCGCGCGACGTGTTCGACGGCGCGCTGCTCGGCCACGACGCCGGCCGCCTCCTCCGCCTCGTCGGCCTCTTTGCCCTGATCTCGGCGGTCAGCTTCGCGCTGAACGTGGTGAGCGGGCTTCGCTACACGCGGGTGTCGGCGGACATCCTGTTCGACATGCGGCTGGTGATGTACCGGCACCTGCAGCGCCTGTCGCCGCGCTTTTACGCGCGGACCCGGCTCGGCGACATCATGTCGCGCATCAACAACGACATCGGCGAGATTCAGCGCATCGCGGCGGAGACGGCGCTCGCCTGGTTCGGGAACGTGCTGTTCCTGGTGGGAACGGTCGGCATGCTGGTCTGGCTCGATGCGCGGCTGTTCCTCATCAGCGCCGCGACCGCGCCGTTCGGCATCTGGGCGCTGGCACGCTATCGAGGACGGCTCGAGGATCACGTTGCGGTGCTCCGCCAGCGCAGCGCCGAGATCGGCAGCTTCCTGATCGAAACGATCCAGGGCGTGCGGCTGGTGGTGACGTCCAACGCGCAGGAACGCGAGGTGCAGCGGTTCCGCGAGCGGAACGCGGCGTTCGTGAAAGCGTTGATGTCGATGCAGCTGCTCACTTATCTCTCGGGCGGCCTACCCGGGCTCATTTTGACCGCCGGCACCGGCGCCGTGTTTCTCTACGGCGGCCTGCAGGTGATTCACGGCACGCTGACCCTCGGCACCTTCGTCGCCTACATGGCCTGCCAGATGCGTTTCTTGCCGCCGATGCAGGCGCTGATGGGCCTCTACGCCAACCTGGCCACCGCCCGCGTGTCGCTCCGGCGGGTGTCCGAGATCCTCGACGTCCCGATTGAGATCGAGACGCCGCCTTCTGCCGTCCGACTGCCGTCGGTTCGCGGCGATATCGCGTTCGAGGACGTCACCCTGTCGTTCGATCGCGGCACGCCAGTCCTGGAGCAACTGTCGTTCACGGTACGCGCCGGCGAGGTGCTGGCGATCGTCGGCGCGAGCGGCAGCGGCAAGTCGACGATCGCCGACCTGCTGCTGCGCCTCCTCGACCCCGACCGCGGCCTCGTCAGCCTGGACGGGCACGATCTGCGCACCCTCGATCTGACGGATCTGCGCCGGCACGTGGCGCTCGTCGATCAGCAGCCGGTGATCCTGCACGCGTCGGTCGCCGAGAACATCCGCTACGCTCGTCCGGACGCATCGGACGCCGAGGTGATGGCGGCGGCGCGCGAGGCGGCGCTCGAGAGCTTCATCGACGGGTTGCCGCAGCGCTTCGAGACCATCGTCGGCGAGCGAGGGACGGCGCTGTCGGTCGGCGAACGGCAGCGGATCGCGACCGCGAGGGCGTTTCTTGCCGATCCCGCCGTCCTCGTCCTCGATGAACCGTCCGCGGCGCTGGATCCAGCATCCGAACGCCGGGTCGTCGAGGGCTACGAGCGCGTGATGCGCGGGCGCAGCACGATCGTGATCACGCACCGCCTTGATCTGGCAAGGAAGGCGGACCGGATCATCGTGCTCGACGGAGCGCGCATCGTTGAACAGGGACCGTTCCTCGAGCTGCAGGCACGACAGGGCCGATTTGCCGCGCTCTTCGCCGTGGAGTCGATGGCGTATGAGAGTTGAAGCAGGTGACCCCACGCTGTCAAAAACCTATTGTTTTACCGCCGAGAACGCAGAGATCGCTGAGAAAACCAACGTCTTCTTGGCGTCTTCTCTGCGGTCTCGGCGAGCTCCGCGGTAAAACAACAGGTCTTTTGACGGGCTTGGAGCCAGCCGGATGTCAGCCTCCTTCGATGCCGTCGTAATCGGCGGCGGTCCCGCCGGATCGGCTATCGCCCGTCTGCTCGCGCTGTGGGGACACTCGGTGCTGGTCCTGACGCGAGCGCCGGACCCCGCGCGCGGCGCTGCCGAATCGATCCCGCCCAGCACGCGCAAGCTGCTGGCGACGATCGGCGCGCTCGAATCGATCGAGGCCGCCGGCTTCTTGCGAACGACCGGCAACACCGTCTGGTGGGGCGCGCGCGATGGGCACATCGAGCCGTTCGGCGCGTCGAGCGATGCGCCTGGCTTTCAGGTCTACCGGCCCGAGCTCGATCGTCTCCTGCTGGCCCGCGCCGCGGACGCCGGGGCAGCGTTGATCGCCGATGCGCAGGTTCGGAGCGTGCGGTTCGACAGCGACGCGGGCGGGCTCGTGGAGTATCAGCGCGATGGTGAGGCCACGAACACGGTCCGCTGCCGATTCGCGCTGGATGCATCGGGCCGGACAGGCGTCATCGCGCGGCGCGGATTCCGTCGTCATGAGCCCGGCTTCCTGACGCAGGCCTTCATCGGCGAGTGGGAACGGGAGGGCGGTTGGGATCTGCCGGACGCCTCGCACACGCTGGTCGAGACCTACGCGGAAGGATGGGCGTGGTCGGTGCCGCTTTCCGACACGGTTCGGCACGTCGGCGTCGCCGTGGATGGCGCGACGACCAGGGCCCGGCGCGGACCGACACTCCACAGCACCTATCGCACCGAGATCGCGAAGACGCAGCAGATCAACGCGCTGATGGCCGGCGCGACGCTCGGACGCGCGTGGGCGTGCGACGCGTCCCTCTACTCGTCGCATCGCTATGCCGGGCCGCAGTTCCTGCTGGTTGGCGACGCAGCGTCGGCCATCGACCCGCTCTCGTCCTTTGGCGTCAAGAAAGCGCTGGCGTCGGCCTGGGTCGGCGCGATCGCCGTCCACACCAGCCTCACCCATCCCAATCGCCAGCCGATGGCGCTGGACTTCTTCGCGAACCGCGAGCGGCAGGTCTACGCCGCCAACCTCCGGCGCTCGTGGGCGTTCGCTCACGAGGCGCAGGCGCGGCACTCGCACCCGTTCTGGGCGGAGCGGGCCGGAGTAGGCGCCGCGACGGACGGCGAGATCGACGAGGACACGCTGTTCCGGACTCCCGAGGTGCAGGCGGCCTTTCAGCGGCTGAAGCAGAGCCCCGCCCTCGAGCTGTCGCTTTCGAACGCCATCGCGATCAAACAATGCGCGTTGATCCGCGACCATGAAATCGTGCTCGACCAGGCGCTCTCGCTCCCTGAGGCGCCCGACGGCGTCCGGTTTCTGGCGGGGGTGGACCTTCTGAAGCTCGGCGAGATGGCGTGCCACCATCGCCAGGTGCCCGAACTGTTCGACGCCTACTGCAGCACGTACGGAACCGTGCCGCTGCCGAGCTTGCTCGGCACGTTGTCGGTCCTGCTGGCCAGGGGCGTGCTCCGGTCGCGTTGACCCGACAGCCTTTCCACTCTGATGTACCGCAGGACAGCCCGCTCCGCCATGGTCTTGGACAGAAGATAAGGAGACCAGGAGGCTCTCGGCACGTCGCTTGGACCGGAGGAGAAAAGCGGTCTCTGACGTTCGGCGGGCGCCGCGCAGCGGCGCACACCACCGGAGTCGGAGCGAGGCACGAACCTTACTGAGATCCTCCAAAGGTTCGTGCCTCGCCCCGACCCGGTGGCGATCGGCGGCCTGCTACGCAGGCCGCCCCGCCGAACCGTTCCCAGACCGGGCTCGCTCCTGATCTTCTTGTCTCGTGTTCAAGCTCCTCCGGTCCCCGCGACGCGCATTCAGAAAAACGCGCTAAGGTCCGCAGTACTATCTGTGCGTTGACTCGCCGCAAGCGGCGACGTATCGTCCGCCTCATCGAGCGCGCGTTGCGCCCGGCTCTCATATGCAGTTTTCTGAACGCACCGGAAAAGGAATTCGCATTGCCGTCATCGACAGCGGCGTCCACGCCGCGCACCCGCACGTCGGTGGCGTCTCGGCCGGCATCGGGATTCGCGACGATGGGTCGATCGTCGACGACGACGTCGATCGGCTCGGCCACGGTACGGCCGTGACCGCGGCCATCCGCGAGAAGGCTCCGGATGCCGACATTTTCGCGATCAAAGTGTTCTGGCGGTCGCTCGCGACCGATGTCGCGACGCTCGTGCGCGCGATTGAGGAAGCCGCGCTCAGGGGCGCGGCCGTCATCAACCTCAGCCTCGGGACCTCAGACATGCGCCACCGCGACGCGCTTCAGGCGGCGGTCGCGACAGCTCGCGCAAGCGGTGCGCTGGTGGTCGCGGCCTACGACGATGCGGGAGTGAGCTGGCTGCCAGGTTGTCTGGAGGAGGCGATTGGCGTCCGCGCGGACTGGACCTGCGCGCGTGAGACCTTCGACATCGCGGTCGTGACGGATCGCCGGTTGCTCGTGACGTCCGCGTATCCGCGCGACATCCCCGGCATCCCTCGCGAGCGCAACCTCAGCGGCGTGAGCTTCGCGGTCGCCAACGCCACGGGGTTCGTGGCGCGGGCGCTCGAAGAGGCGCCGGGAACGGGCATTTTGGGCCTGTTCACCGCGCTCGAAAGCGCCGCGTTGACTCCCAGCGACCAGCGGCGTATTGTGCGCGCGTGAGGTGGGCACTTCCGGCGGCGTTCGTGCTGGCGGCGGCGACCGTCACGGCCCAGGCGCCGCCCGACCTCGAGACGCTGCTCGCAAGGGTCGGCGAGCGGATCGCCGACTACTACAAGCGCGCTCAGAACGTCGTCTGCACCGAAAAGACGATGGTGCAACCGGTCGGATACGACTACGCGCCGCGCGGGTTCGCGCGCGTCACGGAGTACGAGCTCCGCGTCGAGGCCGACGCCGACGATGAAACGGCGGACGCGAAGGTCGTTCGACAACTGCTGAAGGTGAACGGCAAGACGCCGCGCGAGAAAGACAAGAAAGATCGCGCCGGTTGCACGGATGCGAACCCGCTGTCGACGGAGCCTTTGGCGTTCCTGCTGCCGTCCCACCGTTCCGAGTACACGTTCGTCTCCGGCGGCTTCGGCAAGGGCAAGGATCGCAACGCGCTGATTCTCGACTTCACGTCCGCGAAGCCGGAAGGCAAGGGGGAAATCGCGGAGGATCCGCGCGGCCACGAGGACTGCTTCACCTGGTCGCTCCCGGTGGTGGTGAAGGGACGCGTCTGGGTCGACGCCGTGAGCTACCAGGTGCTGCGGGTGGAGCAGCGCATGGCGGGGATGGCCGACCTCAGCGTGCCGGCGAAACTGCAGCGCAAGCACAATCTCGAGAACAACGTGGTCGTCGAGCGCCACGACACGACCATCCGCTACAAGACCATCCCGTTCAACGATCCCGACGAGGCGATGATCCTGCCGGAATCGATCGACACCTTGATCGTCGTGCGCGGCGGTTTAGAGTCG
>Ga0268266_10004397_pt1 | contig 13505 bp, 9 predicted proteins | sample KBSS13metaG_FD_190356 | JGI IMG/M metagenome (GOLD analysis project Ga0268266, IMG submission 190356) | Switchgrass rhizosphere microbial communities from Kellogg Biological Station, Michigan, USA - KBS S1-3 metaG (SPAdes) (version 2) | ecosystem: Host-associated > Plants > Roots > Rhizosphere >...
ACGCCATACCCGCCGCCTGCAAACGCCTGTGCATTCCAACGGTACGTCCAGAAGTTCTGGAAGCTGCTCTGCGGGCCGCCGTGCACGACAAAAGCAATCGGAAACTTCTTGCCGGGCTCATACCCGTAGGGTTTGACGACATAGCCGTAAACCGTCTCGTCATTCCAACCCTTGAAGTTGAATTGCTCGAACTCACTCAACTTGCGCCGCCCCAGCAACTCCGCGTTGACCTGGGTGAGGTGGTGGGGCGCGGTGCTGCTGCCTGCCGGCACCGCAAACAAATCCGCCGGTGCCCCGAGGTTTTCCCAGGCGAAGACGATCGAGTCCTTGCCGGCGCTGAAGTCGCTGATGTGTCCCGCCCCCACGACCTTGTGTGGCGTCCCGTTGGCAACATCGATCGAGAACAGTGACACCTGGCCGATCTCGTCCGCCGTGACCAGCAGCTTCTTCCCATCTGCGCTGGCATGCAGGCGCGCAACTGACCGGTCCCAACCTGCCGTGAGTGGTTTGTTCGTCCCCGTCTTCGAATCTCGCAGCATCACGTGGAAGCGATCCGCCTCGAACCCCGGGCGATCCATCGCCAGGTAGGCAAGATCCCCGTTCTTCAGGAACACCGGTTGAGTGTCCCAGGCCGGGTTAGCCTGAGTCAGGTTCTTCGGCTCAGCCGCATGGTCCACCGGAACCTCATACAGGTCGTAGTTGGTCGACCACGCCTCCGTATGTCCGGCAATCCGCGCCGAAAATACCAACCGGCTGCTGTCGGGGCTGAAGTCATATTCTTCATCGCCGCCGAACGGCCGGGACGGCACATCCGCATCGAGCGATTTCGTGAGATCCAGCGGCGTGTCTGCCTTGCCATCCGCGTTGATCCGCGCAACAAACAGATGCGAATGGGCGTCACCGTACCAAGTGTCCCACTGTCGGATGAACAGTCTGTCGTAGACCCGGCCTGTCGCTTTGTTCTTGCTCTGCGCAGCGAGCTTGTCGTGCGAGCAGCGCAGATCTGCACACTCCGGTATCACATCCATGCTGATGGCAATGCGATTGCCATCGGGTGAGACTTTGAGTGATCCAACGTCGAGCGGATAGTCAGTAACGCGCGAAGCCTCTCCGCCCGCAAGTGAGATCCGCCACACCTGTGACTGCCCGGAGCGCGTCGACAGAAAATACAGAGTGCGACTGTCGGGAGCCCAGCGCGGACTCGAGTCGTTTGCCTCGTTCTGCGTGAGTCGCAGAGGCGTCGCGTTCTTCTGCGTCAGATCGAGCAGCCAGACGTCCGTGCGGCCACGGTTGGCCTCCATGTCCGTTTCGCGCATCACGTATGCAACATACCGCCCATCCGGAGACACCTGTGGGTCAGATACGCGCTTGACCCTGACGAGATCATTTACAGTGAACGCGCTGATGTCCGCAGGAGGCGGAGCCGCTACGGCGGTGGTTGCCGCAAGAAGAGCTAAAAATCGAATCACAGTATCCTTCCGCCTCTTTCGATTATGATGCGCGCATGATCCGCGCTGTCGCTTTCGACCTGGATAATACGCTTTGGGAAGTCGATCCGGTGATTGCGCGGGCGGAAGCACGCTGGTTGGAGTGGTTGCGCGAGAACTGCCCCCGCATCCCTGAACGGTTATCCATCGATGACTTGCGCGCCTCGCGTATGGCATTGGCTGCGCGCGAGCCGCACAACGCTCACGATTTCACTTATCTGCGAATTGCCTCGCTTGCGCAGCATGCGCGCGAGTGCGGCTATGACGAGAGTATTTCCGAGCAGGCCTTCGAGATCTTCATCGCGGAGCGCAATCAGCTCGATCTGTTTCCCGACGTGCGTCCGGGACTCGCGCGACTGAGGACCCGCTATGCTCTTGCGTCGCTCAGCAACGGCAATGCGGATCTCGACCGCATCGGCGTCGCAGACCTGTTCAGTGTGTCACTGAATGCGCGCGGCATCGGCGCGGCCAAGCCGGATCGGCGTTGTTTCGATCGCCTGGTGAAGGACCTCGGTCTGCCGTCGCACGAAGTCATCTACGTCGGTGATGATCCGCTGTTGGATGTTGAAGCAGGACGCGCGGCGGGACTGTCCACTGCCTGGATGAACCGCACCGGCCTGCCTTGGCCAACCACCGTCCAACCCGCGGACTTCAACGTAGCCGACTGCCTGGAGCTGGCAACCCAACTCGGCGTGTAGCCGCCAGCTCGGCGTGGCGATAACTCGGCGTGGCCGATAACTCGGCGTGGCCGATAACTCGGCGTGTGGCCGCCACCATCCGCCATCCGCCACGCCACCCGCCACAATCTGCCACAATTGACCCACCGGCCCGCCATTCCCGGCCGGCAAGCTTCCGCCCCTCCAACAAATAGAAAGGGAGCACTACATGAATCCGGCGTTGAAGAAGGGTCTGTCCATCATCCTGGTGGCCGCCCTGCTGATGATCCCATTGACGTGGCTCAATAGCCTGGTCAAGGAACGCACGATGATGCGCGAGCAGGCGGTAGCGGCCGTTGCCCGCGGTTGGGGTGGTCGTCAGGTGGTGAGTGGGCCGCTGCTCGCCATTCCGGTGACCTGGAAGTCCGCGGACGGCAAGGATCAATCCTCCACGTGGTACGTGTTGGCAGACACGTTGCACCTGGATGTTGAAATGATCGTACAGCCGGAGCGTCGCAAGCTCGGAATCTACGAGGTCCCGGTGTATGTCACCAAGGTCCGCGCCACCGGCCAGTTCGATTTGACGCCGGTGGCGACGAAGCCGGTGGCCAACGATCCGAGCGCACAGATCCATTTCGATCGCAGTCGCCTGTTGGTTCCGATCGACGATCTGCGCGGCGTCCGCCAAATCGAGACCACCACGCTCACGCAGGGGCGCTTTGAGCCCGTCACCGGGTTTCCGCTGACTGCGCTCGGCGCACCGATCCGGACAGATGTGGATCTGGCTCACGGCAAACAGGCGTTCGATCTGACCTTTGAGGTGGCGGGAACGCAGTCGCTGGCTTTCCTCCCCCTGGCTCATGTATCCCGAATCCAACTAAAGGGTAACTGGCCGGATCCCGGCTTTGCGCAGGGCTTCCTGCCGGTGGAGCGTCACGTCCGCGGCAGCGGCTTCGATGCGACCTGGCAGGCCCTGGATTTGAATCGTCCTTTCGCCACCGACTGGTATGAGGGTCAGGTGACGCTCGCCAACCTGCAGGATGCCGAGTTCGGTGTCGATCTGGTCCAGCCGGTCGATCTGTACCAACAGGCCGAGCGCGCCATCAAGTACGCTGCCGTGTTTATTTGCCTCAGCTTCCTGACCTTGTTCATCTGGGAGCACCTGACCCGCCGTGCGGTACACCCCATTCAGTATGGGCTCACGGGGTTGGCGTTGAGCCTGTTCTTTCTGCTGCTCCTCGCTCTGGCGGAACACATCGGATTCGGGGCCGCCTATGTCATTGCAGCCACGGCACTGTGCTCGTTGCTGGGTGTCTACCTGGCGGGGAGCATGCAAAGCTCGCAGGCAGGCGCTACCGCCAGCGGCTATTTCGCGGCGCTCTATGGCTTCATGTATCTGCTGGTCATATCGGATGACTACGCGTTGCTGGCGGGCTCACTGGGGCTTTTCGTGATCCTCGCGGTCGCGATGGTGTTGACGCGCAAGGTCGACTGGTATCAGACCGCCTGAAGCGCGCGGCCGCGTGTCTCCACGATGTAGTACCTGGCGGCGAGGCCGGCGATCAACGGAATGACGCCGACCCACAGCAGGGTGCTGTTGAGGACCGCGCTGGAGCCGCCCGCCCGGGCGGAGATCATCCCCACAAACAGCGGGCCGCCTGCGGCGATCAGGCGGCCGATGTTGTAGCTGAAGCCGGCGCCCGTGGCCCGCAGCCGGGTCGGAAACAACTCGGGCAGGTAGAACGGGAAGGTTCCAAACACGCCATACACACCCGCACCTACGAAAAACAGCATGGTCAGGCGCGTAGTGGGCGCGAGATCCAGGCCGAAGGTCAGGAATATTGTGGCGGCGGAATAGAGGAAATAGGTGACAAACATCCCGCGGCGGCCCAATCCGCGACTCAGTGGGATGGCGGCAAAAGCGCCCAGCAACCCTCCGAGGTTGAACGCATTGGCGCCCCGGGCTTTCCAGGCTTCGCTGAGCAATCGGGTTGCATCCGCTGAGAGTCCGAGATGCGCCGCCTGCTCACTGGCCATTGTACTGCCCAGAAGAGGAACAAACGCGTTGCAGGCCCACCAACACACCACGGCCGTGACGGCTACCCCAACGCCGCTGAGCGTCAGCGCACGAATGGCTGGTGCGAACAGCTCGCGCGGCGACGGCGGTCGCTCCTGAACCGCGGTGGCACTCCAGTGAGTGCTCTCGCGTAGAAACAGTCTGATGAACACAGCGAGCACGACCGGCGCCAGTCCTGCGAGAAACACGTAGCGCCACGAGGTCTGAGGCTCGCCTGCGAACCAGACCCCGGCAATCAGGTAATTGACGGCGCTCGCCATGACGAGCCCCAGCGGTGATGAAGTCTGCAGAATGACTCCGGCCTCCACCCGCTTGTTTTCAGGCACGGCCTCGGCGACGAGCGCCGCGCCGATTCCCCACTCACCGCCGATGCCGAGGCTGGCGAAGGTCCGGAAGGCAATCAGTTGCCAGATATTGGTCGAAGCCGCGCACAGCGCCGTGCCCAATGTGTACAAGGCAACAGTTGCAAACAACGCCTGCTTGCGCCCGATGCGATCCGCAACCCAACCGAACAACACGCCGCCCGCAGCCCAACCTACGAGCAGGATGGAGGAAATGAGGCCGGTCCAGAACACCGTCGCGGAATGCGCCGCGGGTGAGCCGGGCTCGAGCCCGAGCAGCGCCGGCACACAGTTGGGGGCGACAAAGTTGAAAAGCAGCGCATCGAACATGTCGAAGCCCCAACCGGCCCAGGCGGCCGCGATCACCACCCAGTGATATCCCGAGAAGCCCAGAAAGCTCCGTCCCGAAGTTGCGGCCATTCAGCACCTGTCGCAGCGTTGTTAGCAGTCTACCGGTTCCGCTGCCAGCGGAGCATGCAGATTCATGTATGGAATGACTTTTTTCACGTGTCAACCACCTCTCGATTTGGTGGAATCCATCACGGCGCCAAAGCCGATCCAAGAGTGAACTTTAGACGCCGAGTGCCGTTTATATAGGTAGAGCAACCGAAAAGTCAGGAGGCCATTGCTGTCATGCCAAGCGGTCAACCCTCGACACGTGTAGTGCCGATCGCCAATCTGCGCGAGTACTTCCGGGACGAGCTCCACGGAGCGCTGGAAAAACAGCAGGTGGTCGTCGAAGATCAAACTGAGTACTACGTCGTCAATCTGCTCACACTGTTCTCGCGTTCCGAGGCACTGTACGACAAGACCTCGGAAGGCACTCGCCTCAAACCCCTCGTTGTCATGCTGACGGAAGCACTGGAAGCTCCCACTGCCGAAGACCGCAATCGCGGACTGCAGCGCCTCGGTGATGTCTCGCTGTTTATTGCCGGGTTCTTTGCGCAGAGCTTTGCACGCAAGCTCATTGACATCGACTATCACATTGCGATGGGTGGACGAGCCTATGCGACGCTGGCCGAAACCATGTCACGCGGCCGCGGTCGCGTACTGGGCAAGGTATTCAGCGAGCTGGCGGATAAATTCCAACCGATGGTCGATGCCCTCAACGAGGTGAGCGAAACCTCCTATCAGCATTCCGACAAGGACATCCTGCGGTTGTATGAGGTCTGGTTGAAGACGGGCAGCCGCCGGTGTTTCGATCTGCTGAAGCGCCTCGGTGTGAATCCCACCGCGGGCGGCGGAACGGCCTTTGCCCACTGAGCCCACCCGCCCGAATCACCCCATGATCCTGAAGCGCCTCCAGGATTTCATCGGCGACATCTACGACGTGAGTATCACTCACGATGTGTACGACTTCCTCGTAACGGACCGGCAACACCTCCCGGCCGCGGCGCGAACCAACGGACCCACAGACGAAGAGCTCATCGTGGCGCAGCCCGAGGAGGGCGAGGTCGCGATGTCGTTATATCTCGACCCGCGGTTACTGGAGCGCCTGGATCGAGCTGATCCGATGGAGCGCCTGCACGAAGGCAACGTGGCGGACTATCTGACCGCCCTCGAGGGCGTCAGCCACTTCGTCTATCTCGCCTGGAATGCCGGCCACGACAAGCCCGTGTCGCTCCTGGAGCTGGAGATGCAGGCGGAAGTGGACAAGTACGTGGGCAGCTATTGGCTCATGCGCCGTCAGCTTCCCGGTCGGCATCCGGCGGAGTTGTTGCGGCTGCTGTTTGAGCGGGCCCGCATCGATCCCCGGTTGGCGGCCGGACGCGAGAATCTGTATCGCGAGGCGAGCCGCTACGCGGAAGTTTTTTGCCGGCGCCTGGAGCGCTCGCTGCGCGGCGCCCGCGGTCGATTACAGGCCGAGGTGTTGACCGAGTTGCGGCGGTTTTACCGCCTGACCAACGCGAGGAAGATGGCTCACATACAGCGCATGGCGTGACGTTATTCGTCGTCGCGGTTCTTCTTGGCTTCTTCCAACGAGCGCATCATCTTGATCCACGCCGACAGCTTGCGCAGGTCGGGGCGTTGCCCCGGCGCGCGTTTGCGCTCGGTTTCCGGGATCCGCATGTAGGGGTTATGCGAATCCTCCGTCTGGACGGAGAGGGACAGAGGCTGGCGTTCGTAGTTGGAAGGCGCATCGAGCCACTCCACCGTGGCAGTGCCCTTGTGGTCGTGAACGATCCGGCTCGAGCGCCTGCGCGCATCCTTGGACATGGTATTACGTTCAATCCGCGCCGGTTGTATCCGGCCCTGCCCACGTTACTGGGAGGGTCGCTTGCGATTCCCGGACATTCGTCACGGATTGTTCGAAGGCGCCGCTTTACGCACCGCGTCAATGGCAAACACGCGAGCCAGTGCAATGATGGTTTTGGCGTCCCGGATCTGGCCGTTCATGGCCCACAGGTAGGCCTCGGAAAACGGCACCCAGTGGATTTCGATGACTTCGGAGCTCTCGTGGGCCACGGTAGTGGGCTCGAGCTCGACGGCATAAAACAGGTGCAGAACCTCTGAAAACACACCCGGCGAGGAGAACACCGAGCCGAGGCTTTCCCAGTGGCGGGCGCTCATGCCGGCTTCCTCGATCAGCTCGCGTTTGGCCGTTTCGAGGGGCGGCTCGTTGGGCTCGAGCTTGCCGGCGGGCAGCTCCCAGACCCAGCCGTCGGCGACATAGCGATACTGCCTGAGAAGACAGACACGCTGCTGTCCATCCATGGCCACGACGGCCGCACCGCCGGGATGGTGAACGACATCGAGCGTGGCCCGGTGGCCGTTTGGAAGAACGACTTCGTCGGCGGTGACCGTAATGACCCGCCCGCGGTAGTGAAGAGTCTGCTTTTCAGGTTTCATATCACGAGTATGCGGAAGTTTCGCTTATTCATCATTACGGGTTTGCCGGGGACCGGGAAGACCACCTTCGCCCGGGCGCTGGCGCATCGTCAGGGTGTGCCCCTGATCTGCAAGGACACCATCAAGGAGCCCCTGCTGGAAGTGTTGGAGCCCGCCCGCTCCTCCCGAGAATTGAGCAACATCGCGTTCGCGGTGCAGTTTTCGCTGGCTCGGGAACTCCTGGCCCTGGGCGACAGTCTGATCCTCGAAGGTAACTTCAGGGCCGGCGAGCACGAGACGCCGTTGCTGGCCGCGCTGCCTCCCGACAGTCCTGACATCATTCAGATACTGTGCCGCGCCGACGAAGACGAACGCCGCGCGCGATTACTCAGTCGAACGCAACACGCAGGCCACCAGACCATCCATCAGTTGGAGCGGGTGCCCGCCTGCGATGCGTTCCTCGATTTGCCGGGAGAGCGGCACCTGTATCGTGTAGGCTGCGGAGCATCATGCGAAATATCCTATTGACGGCACTGGCCGGACTGCTGCTGTCGGTGACAGCACAGGCCGAAGTCGACATTCCCTACCAGAAATTCGTGTTGCCGAACGGCCTGACTTTGGTCGTACACGAGGATCACAAGGCGCCCATCGTCGCGGTGGACGTCTGGTATCACGTAGGCAGCAAGGATGAGCGGCCCGGCCGCACCGGCTTTGCGCACCTGTTCGAACACCTGATGTTCACCAACACCGAGAACCATCACGATGAGTTCTTCCGTCCGCTGATTGCGGTCGGCGGCACCAAGATGAATGGCAACACGTGGCTGGATCGCACCACGTACTTCGAGAATGTGCCGGTAAATGCGCTGGACACGGCGCTGTGGCTCGAGTCCGACCGCATGGGGCACCTGCTGGGCGCGATCGACCAGAAGAAGCTGGATGAGCAGCGCGGTGTCGTCCAAAACGAGAAGCGCCAGGGCGAAAATCGTCCCTATGGCAAGGTGGATGAGCTCATAGCCGCCAGCACCTATCCCGCGGGTCATCCGTATTCCTGGACCACCATCGGCTCCATGGAGGATCTGAATGCCGCCTCGCTCGATGATGTGAAGGGCTGGTTCCGCCAGTATTACGGCGCGGCCAATGCGGTGTTGGTCGTCGCGGGCGATGTTCAGCCGGACGACGTCAAAAAGCGCGTCGAGCATTTCTTTGGTGACATTGCCTCGGGGCCGGTGTTGAAACGGACCGACGCGTGGGTCGCCAAGATGAGCGGCGAGAAGCGCGCCTCGATGCAGGACCGCGTGCCGCAGGCACGCATCTACAAAACCTGGAACATTCCGGGCTACAACACGCACGACCTGACGCTGTTGCAGCTGGCATCCGATGTGTTGGCCAGCGGGAAGAACAGCCGGCTGTACAAGCGACTGGTGTACACGGATCAGATTGCGACGAGTGTGAGCGCAGGCGTCGGCCCGTTCGAGATCGGCTCTCAGTTCCAGGTCATCGTCACCGTAAAACCCGGCGGCGACCCGGCTGCCGTGGAGAAGGCGTTGGACGAAGAGATGGCGCGCTTTCTCGACAAGGGGCCGACCCAGGAAGAATTGGAGCGGATCAAGACCGCCAACTATGCCTCGTTTGTCCGGGCTGTCGAGCGCATCGACGGCTCCGGCGGCAAGGCCGCGATCCTGGGCGAGAGCATGCTGTATGGCGGGTCCCCGGATTTCTATAAAACCAGCCTGGGTTGGCTGCGCAACGCAACGGTCGCCGAGGTTCAGCGAGCCTCCCGCACCTGGTTGTCCGACGGGGTGTTTGTTCTCAATGTCGAGCCGTTCCCCGAGTATCACGCCGCTGCCACGGGTGCCGATCGCGGCAAGCTCCCGACAGTGGGCAGCCCGGCACCTCTGAAGCTGCCGCCCCTGCAGCGAGCGACGCTGTCTAATGGCCTGAAGGTCGTGTTGGCCGAGCGGCACGCAGTGCCCGTCGTGCAGTTGAGCCTCATTGTCGACGCCGGGCACGCGGCTGACAGTCTGGCGAAGCCGGGTACGTCCAACCTGGCCCTGGCGATGATCAGCAACGGCACCAAGACCCGCAATGCGCTGCAGATCTCGGCCCGCGCCGACGAGCTGGGCGCGGAGATCAGCGCCGGCTCGACACTCGACACCTCGTTTATCTCCCTCAACGCCATCAGCAGCGAGCTGCCGGATTCACTGGAGCTGTTCAGCGACCTGCTGCTGAATCCAACCTTCCCGGAGGCCGAGCTGGTCCGGTTGAAGAACCAGTCGATTGCGTCGATCCAGCAGGCCAAATCGCAACCGCGAGGCATTGCGTCGCGGCTGTTCCCGAGCCTGATCTACGGCGAAGGGCATCCGTACGCGAATCCGTTCTCAGGAATCGGTACCGAGGCGACCGTTGAGTCGATGACCGTAGGTGAGCTGCGCACGTTCTACAAGCGCTGGGTACGGCCGGATAATGCAACGTTGTTGATTGTCGGTGACACGACGCTCCCACAGATCCAGCCGCTGCTGGAAAAGCGGCTCGCGGGCTGGAAGGCGCCGCCGGAGGCGTTGCCGACCAAGCAGGTGTCCGCTGTGCCGCTGCCCTCGAAGCCGCGGATTTTCCTCGTCAACCGCACGGGAGCGGAGCAGTCTCTGGTGTTTGCGGTGCACCTGGCGCCGCCGCGCTCTGATCCGGAGAATGTTGCGTTCGAGACGGTCAATACCGTGCTCGGGGGCAGCTATGTCTCCCGAATCAACATGAACCTGCGCCAGGACAAACACTGGTCGTACGGGGCGGGCAGCAGTCTGATCGATGCCAAGGGGCAGCGGCCGTTTGTGGTCAGCGCGCTGGTGCAGACCGATAAGACGGCGGAGTCCATCCAGGAGACACTGAAGGAGTTGCGGGGGCTCGCGGGCGCGCATCAGGCCACGGAGGCCGAGATCCGGGCGGCCAAGGATTCCCTGGTGCTGAGCCTGCCGGGCAGCAACGAGACAGCGCGCGAAGTTGCGAGCTCGTACGCCGACATCCTGACGTTCGGGCTCCCGGACAGCTATCTCAACGAGTACGTGGACAAGGTCGAAGCCCTGAGCCCCACGGACCTGCAGACAGCCGCTACCCAGCTCATCCACCCCGACGCCCTGACCTGGGTCATCGTAGGCGACCTCAACGCTATCGAGGCTCCCGTCCGCAAACTCAGTATCGGCGAGGTCAAAGTACTGGATGCGGATGGCAACGTGTTGCGGTAGTTGTGACTGTCTACGGTGACAGGGCAATCCAGCCTTCGTATAGTCCGCGGGTTATGACGACTACGTCACATCTGGAAAAGTTGAACGGGCCGCAGCGGAAAGCGGTGACCCATGGCGAGCCGCTGCCGAACAACAAAGGATGGAAGAGCGGTCCGCTGCTGATTGTCGCCGGTGCGGGTACGGGCAAGACCGACACGCTGGCGCACCGTGTGGCGCACTTGGTTATCCATGGCGTGGACCCCGGTCGCATCCTGATGCTGACCTTCACCCGCCGGGCGGCCATGGAGATGCGCCGCCGTGCGTTTGAGATCGCCAAGAAGGCGCTCAATGATTCCCTGGGCGGGGTCAGCGCGACCATCACCCAGCGGTTGAGCTGGACGGGCACGTTCCATTCCATCGGCAACCGGCTCCTGCGCCACTATGCCAAGCACCTGAAGCTCGATCCCCAGTTCAGTGTGATGGACCGGGGCGATTCGGCCGATCTCATGGACAGCCTGCGCCAGGAGTTGGGCCTCGCCGCCAAGGAGCAGCGCTTTCCCCGCAAGGAAACCTGCCTGCAGATTTATTCCTATCGCGTCAATACACAACGGCCGCTCAAGGAAACCCTCGAGCAGCAGTATCCCTGGTGCGCCCAGTGGGAAGCGGATCTGACGCGCCTGTATCGCGCCTACGTCGAGCAGAAACAGCGCGCGGCGATTCTCGATTATGACGACCTGTTGCTGTACTGGAACGTCATGATGTCCGAGCCGCGCCTGGCTCAGCACGTGAGCGCGCACTTCGATCACGTGTTGGTCGACGAATACCAGGACACCAACAAGTTGCAGGCGCAGATCCTGCACGCAATGCGGCCTGACGGGTCGGGTCTCGCCGTGGTCGGCGACGACGCCCAGGCGATTTATTCATTCCGCGCGGCCGCCGTGGAGAACATCCTCGGCTTCCCCGAGCGTTTCAATCCGAAAGCCGAGGTCGTGGTCCTGGCGCAGAACTACCGTTCTACCCAGGAAGTTCTCGACGTATCCAACTCTCTGATGGCCGATGCACCGCGCCAACATCGCAAGCATCTCTTGTCTGTGCGAGGCAAAGGCATCCGCGCCAAGCTGGTGACGGTGGATGATCTGCAGGTGCAGGCCGAGTATGTCTGCTCGGAGATTCTGCGCCGGCGCGAGGCCAACGTGCCGCTGAGGCAACAGGCCGTGCTGTTCCGCAGCTCGAGCCACAGCGACGTGCTGGAAATCGAGCTGGGCAAGCGCAAGATCCCGTACACGAAGTACGGCGGACTGAAGTTCCTCGAAGCCGCGCACGTCAAGGACCTGATGTCCGTATTGCGCTGGGCGGACAATCCGCGCAATTCGCTCGCGGTGTTTCGAGTGACGCAGTTGCTCCCGGGCGTGGGCCCCGCGAACGCCCGTGCCTGCGTCGAGCATCTGACGGCCAACAACTTCGCGTTTGCTGCGCTCAAGACGTTCGCCGCGCCCGCTGCAGCCAAATTCGAGTTTGAGAAGCTGACGGACCTGTTGGTGGCGCTGGCGGATCCGCAGCGACCCTGGCAGGGCCAGGTGCACATGGTGCGCGAGTGGTACAAGCCGCACTTCGAACGCATCTACGAACATTTTCATACGCGCCTGGGCGACCTCGACCAACTCGATCTGTTGTCGGGTCAGTATCCCTCGCGCGAGCGTTTCCTCACGGAGCTGACGCTGGATCCGCCGAACGCCACGAGCGATCTGGCCGGCACACCGATGCTCGATGAGGACTATCTGATATTGACTACCATCCACTCAGCCAAGGGCATGGAGTGGGATACGGTATATCTGCTCAATGTGGTGGATGGCAGCTTCCCGTCGGAGTTTGCGACCGGGAAACCCGAGTTGATTGATGAGGAGCGGCGGCTGTTCTACGTGGCGTTGACGCGCGCTCAGAACGATCTCGTTCTGATGGCGCCGTTGAAGTTTCACCTGACCGCACAGTCGCGCCAGGGCGATGCGCACGTCTACGGCGGCCGCAGCCGGTTCCTCTCCGAGAAGGTGTTGAAGACTCTGGAGCCGACCACTTTCCACGGCTCCGCTGTCGGCGACGTCACCCTGACCGCCGGCAACACCGAGTCGACATTGGACATTTCGGCCCGCATGAAGGAGATGTGGTAACTCTTTCCGGCGCCAACGGCGCCGCTACATGTTGCCGGTCGCCTCGACCGGCTAGACAGTTGCGCGCAGCGCATGAAAAGGCTATTTAGGCTTCACAAACTTCAATGTGAAGCGGTCGCTTTCCCCGATGTCCGTGTATTTCTGCCGATCCTTCTCCCCCAGCCGGTAGGAGGGCGGCAGCGTCCACACGCCCTGCTCATAGTCCTTGGTGTCCCTGGGGTTCGCATTGACCTGCGATTCCCCCACCAGCTTGAAGCCCTGGCCTTCGATGAGCCGGATGGCGTAATCCTCGTTGACGTAGCCACTCTTGGCCTTGGGGTCCTGGGGCGTTGCGGCATTCCCGCGGTGCTCCTCAACACCGAGCACGCCGCCGGGCTTGAGCGCACGGTACAGCGTTGCAAACACCCGTCCCGCCGAGTCTTTGGCCATCCAGTTGTGGATGTTGCGGAAGGTGACCACCATGTCGAGCGTTCCGGCGGGGACGACATCGCTGCCATCGGTAGGCAGGGTCACCACTTCCACAGCCCCGTAGACATCGGGCTTGGAAGTCAGCTTCTGTTGGAAGTCGGCCAGCCGGCCGGTCACGTACTTGCTGTCAGGATCCGGGGCAATCACGGCGGCATAGTACTTGCCGCGTTCCCGCACCAGCGGGGCGATAATTTCCGTATACCAACCCGGTTCCGGCCACACCTCCAGCACCTTCATCTCGGGGCGGATGCCGAAGAAAAGCAGGGT